>Ga0137309_102411_pt1 | contig 11255 bp, 12 predicted proteins | sample NAcewiD2O_June_FD_97179 | JGI IMG/M metagenome (GOLD analysis project Ga0137309, IMG submission 97179) | Mouse cecal microbial communities from Vienna, Austria - N-Acetylneuraminic amended D2O_June | ecosystem: Host-associated > Mammals > Digestive system > Large intestine > Cecum | place...
AGAAAATCTCCTCAATGCTCAATGCAGGACTGGATAAAAACCCTGTTGCCAAAACAGAGGTCGGGGGGTATATTAAAATAAGCTACACTGGATGGGGAACGCACAGAATAATTTTTTGTCTGAACACCGGCCTTCCACAGCTTTTGAATGGTCCTCCGCTCTTCATAAGTTCTGGAGGTATAGCAAACCATACCATTTTCACCACCTATTTTTATAAAAAATAGTATGCACGTTACAAGCTAATTATTGCTTGCTCCATGCAAACTAATAGTAATGGCTGCTCGTGACACTGCTCCATCTGAAAAATTTGTGAGCCCCACCGCGTCGTTTAGGGGCAAACCAGTTCTGTTCGAAAGCGCTGCTATAAAAGAAACCCGCCGCTTGGGAACAGGCGGCGGTTCAAAACGGGCTGGCCCTCTAGGGAGTAGAAAATTCCCCGGACGCCGGCGTTTTTGGGGCAGACCATGTCCAGTGTCCGGTCCCCGACGCAAAAGACCCGGTTTTGTTCCATATGGTATTTCTCAATCAGGTAGAGTAGAGTGTCGGGGGGCGGTCTTCCAGGGGAAGCCGTTGAGGTTGACAACGACCTCCTGAAAGTAACGGGCTATGTGCAGAAGCTTCGGCACCGGCACGGTAATGTCACCCCGGCGAGTGTAAACAAAGTGGACGGCCCCTAGGTCCGCGAGGGCGGAGAGAATATTTTTACCGTGGGGCATGGCGGAGTTCTCTAGAATCCGCCTGCCACTGACAGCAGGGCAACGCTCTTTGAACCGCTGGTAAGGCAGACCGGTGTCCGCCGCAATTTAGTGGAAAAAGGCACTTGGGGCAGTGTCACGCAAGAGCCACTTTTCTTTTCGTGCCACTTATGATATAATCCTTATAAAGTGGCCATCCCCGCGCGGCACGCCGTTGGCGGATATCTTCCCTGTGGAAGTGAGGAAATACAGAGAGATGGAAAAGATCTGGTTATGGACAAGGAAACGCAAAAGAGCAATTATCTGTGTGTCCTTATTCCTCGTGGTTCTATTCCTTTTCCGGGAGCACATGATCCAATTTCTAAAAAGCATTCTCTCTCCCCCGTTCAATTTTGAAAAAGGGGCGCCGCCTGACGATCAGCGAAGCACCATGTGGCCGGTCATTATATCCATGACCGTCACACTGCTGGGAAGCATCATCACAACCTATGTGTTTTCAAAAGATACCCTGGACGGCATCCTGGATGAACGGCCCTATTACCGCGAGGTCATCATAGAATACAGGCGCAAAACGATGTTCTGGTTACGGCTGTATATTGGTTTTGCAGCGATCTCCGTTTCTCTCGTTTTCGTCTTGTATTTTGTTTTCTATTTTCAGGAGCAGCGGTTCCCGGATTGTGTGCGTATCTTTGTATTTGGATTATGCCTCGCCATCGGCGCTGTTTCCATTTTCTTGATCTTCCGGTGTATTTACCCGGAAAAGCACTTGCAGGAATGCGCGGAAGAGCAACTAAACGAGATGATGAGCCAAATGAAAACGTATACCAGGTACGGTCATACCGCTGTTCTGCTTCCAGATGTCCAGACCATCTCACTTGCCTCCTGGCTTCAGATTGAGGAGGAGTCCGGCGCCGGGGCAATCTCTTACCGAAAGTTTATCTCAGTCTTTTCAAAATGGGAGCAGCTTCTGGTCCTGCTGGCGCAGCAGCAGCCGGACGGTGGCTCTGCCAGCATGACGTTGAGCCAGCAGATTGAATTTACCATCGGGACGGGCTTACACGCCTACCGGAAGGAGGCGGACGGTACGCCTCGGGATAGTTTTGAATGGATAGACGCCCGGCAAAACGGCTGGTTTTTGCACGTCTGTCGGGAGATCATAGCCTGTGAGGAGTCCCTGGAGCGTTCCGCTCAGACGTTGGTTTCCGGCCAGCGTCTGGGCGCCGCAAAGGAAGCCGGCATGGATACGCATCCCAGCGCTCTGGATTGCTTTATGGACGAATATCTCTTTCTGGCCCGATACCGGGACCTGTGCAAGGTCATCCTGGACCGGGTGGAAGACGACGCACAAAAAGAGGGAGACGATCCCTTTCGGAACATCATGGACCGCAAGCGGGATAACGGCGGGGACCAGAATCTGGCCAAGATATTCTATCTCTTCCTCGCCGGCCTGTTCACCCAGGCCCTCCGCACCGCGCCCACCATCCGGCTGTTTTTCCCGGCAGGGGTTTTCATGGCTGCTGATTTCTATAACATCCGCATCAACGACTCCCTGTTTCGTTCCTCAAACTTTCAGCACTCTATCTTTGCTAGGGCCAAGATCAAGGACAGCAATTTCGGCCTCTCCCGCTTTGAACAGTGCAACCTGTACGGTGCCGACTGCCGCGACTGCACCTTCACCAACACGTTCTGGAAGGACTGCTTCCTGGAAAGCACTCTTTGGGAGAACGTGGACTTCACCGGCGCGGAGCTGAAACAATGCCGTCTGAGGGACGCCCGCTTCCACAACATCGTTCTCCAAAATTCCTGTCTGCTCCATCCTGCGCTGGGCGGAAATGATTTCCTGGACAGCCGGCTGGAAAAAATTGAACTGGTTCTCTCCTGGAATTGCGGACACATCGATATCCAAAACTGCAACTTCTCCAACTCAATTCTATCTGGAATTGTTTTGCGGCTCAACGGAACGCCCAAGCCTTTTTCCAGCCGGTTTCCTTCCCTGAAAGCCGAGATGGACCGTCCGGATCTCCGGGAGTTCCTCCTCACCGGCGGTCAAAAGAAGGAGGACGTCTTCTCGAAAAGAATGGACGCGTTCTCCCTTCCCCCAGATCTCTTCTTCCCTTCCGCCGGCGCGGAGGTCCAGGGTTATAAGAGCGTGTGGAAGGACATTGAGAAAAACACGGCCATTCGCATGGACGGAAGCGTGTTCCAAAACGCCTGCTTGATCACTCCCTGTTTCTACCGGACGTCCCTCACCCAGAGTATCCTCAACGGCGCACAGATGGACGCCGCCCGCATTTTCGGCACGAATCTCTTCGGCTGCATCATGCCCGAAGCCAACCTGCTGGGCTCCAGGCTGTGGGCCGTGGTGCTTCAGAGCGCTGTGCTGACGGGTGCGATCTTTTTCCGGTCCCGCTGCAAGCTGGTGAATTTCGAGGATGCGGCTCTGCAGAACCTCCACGCCTCTGAGGCGGAGTTCCATGGTTGCTCCTTCAGCCGCAGCGATTGCAGCCATATCGACTTGACGCGGGCGGCGATCCGAAACTCCGCGTTTGCCGACAGCGTTTTAACCGGCGCAGAGCTCACCGGCGCGGAGTTCTCCTCTGTCCGCTTTGACAACAGCGTTGCGAATTCCATGCTGGCCACCTACACAACTTTCCGGCATTGCTACATGGGCGGCGCCGGGCTGCGCGGTTCCAGCTTCAATTCCGCGGCGTTTGAGGACTGCAACTTCCGCTTGGCGGATTGTTCCGACAGCGTCATTGCCAATGTCACGTTCAAGCGGTGCAGCTTTGCCGGGTGCAATTTCAAGAACACACGCTTTATCAGTGTCAAAATCGAGGACTGCACCTGTTTGGAGACCGCGGAATTTGAGGGTGCCCTGTTCATCAACCTGGAACTGAAGGGCGAGAACAGGCTTTTGGAGCCGGAAACCGCGTTCCCCAACTCGCATTTTAAGGAAATATAGCATATGTACTACATCGGGAAATATTTTGATACCTTTGAAATGGCCCTGGAGCAGCTGCTCTACGCGGGGCATTGCCGGCCTATTCCTTTCATAGATTGTCTGTGTCTCCGCTGTTTTGGGTTCCGGACCGAGGGAGCGGTGGAAACCTGGTTTCAGCCCTATGTGTCACTGCCGGCCTCCATGCAGGCGTTCTCCGCCGCCGTTGGGCTTCAAATGAACTGCAAAGAGATTCAAACCCTGAACCAGCTCCCCGGCGGATGCGGCGAGGCCCTCTTGGGACCGGTGACGGAGGGAATTACCGCCCCAGAAATCCAAAGCTACTACTATAGAGCCGGAACCTATCTCTTTCTGCGGCGGTGCTCTTCAACCGAATGGATGGTGTACGACCCCCGGGGCTGGCCCGGTCTGCCGCTTCCCCAGAAGCTCCTGGACCGCCTCATTCCCCCTTGTGGGACCTTTTGCATATGGCTGGCAGGCCCGGGAGGGGGAACTCCTGCGAACCCGCGGGACATCCTTGCGCGAGGCCTGGCATACCACAGGCGGATCGCCGAGGATGAGGACAGGCAGCTCACCCGAGCCTGCGGCGGCTATGAACCCGGGAGAAAAAACGACCTTTCCCTACGCTATGCCGTGTGGAATCTGCTCCAGCGGATGGACAAGGTCTTCACCTTGGCCACCGCCTGCGGCTGGGACGTGGAGACCCGGTATCAGGCGGAAAAGCAGCCCCTGTTCTTCGTCGGCCCGTCTGACCCTATGACCCTACAGGAGGCCATCTTGAACATGTGGAGGATTTTGGATGACGGATGATAGTCTGCGGCTGTTTCAGCCGGATGACGGAACCTGGGAGGAGCTGTGCCGGAAAACCCGGGGAGAAGCGGCGCCCTTCTATCTGTTCCATGAGCCCAAAGCAAGAGAACATGTCCAGGCACTCCGCCGCAGTCTAGGAGGAACCGCGAAGATTGCGTACGCCATGAAGGCCAATCCGTGGCTGGCCCGGGCAACCGGGGCCGACTATATCGAGGTCTGTTCTCCAACGGAACTGGACATTTGCGCTAGGCAGCAAATCCCGGGCAAACAGCTACTTGCTGACGGGATTTGGCAGTCGGACTCGTTTTTGGAACGTGCCCTGAAAATGGGCGTGGGGCGCTTTGCGGTTCAGTCCTGTTCCCAGTTGGAGCGGCTGCTGTCCCTCTCCCGTGGGAGGCCCCTCTCGGTGCTCCTACGCGTCACCAGCGGGAATCAATTTGGCATGGACTGCGAGGAGTTAAAAACTTGCCTGACGGCATTTGGCCGAGACGGGCGCGTCAAGGGACTCCAATACTACCCGGGAACGCAGCGGCGGGACATTCGCCAGGTCCGCCGGGATCTGGCCTGTTTGCGGGAGTGGATTTCCGGCTGTGAGCATCTGGGGGCACCTCTGGAGGAAATCGAATTCGGCGCGGGAATCGGCGTGCCCTATTTTCAGGGGGAGTCCCCCGAGGACTATGCCGCCCTTTTGGATGTCGTCGCGGAATGGATCCAAGAGATGGAACCCCGCTGCCGCATCACCTACGAGGCCGGGCGGCTGATTACCGCCTCCTGTGGAATCTATGTGACCGAGGTCTTCGCCCAAAGGCGGCGCGGGAACCGGCACTTTCTCTTTTGCAGCGGCGGCACGAACCACCTGCGCTATCACGGCGGTGCCCTGGGGGTGCGGACGCCCCTCCTGCGGGGACTGTGCGCCGCCCCAACCGGCGTTGGGGAAACCACAACGGTCTGCGGCCCTCTGTGCAGTGAGAGCGATGTTCTGGTGCGCGAATGCCACACATTGGACAGCGGAATCACCGCCGGAGACCGGATCGTCTTTTTCGGGGCGGGGGCGTATTCCGCCACCGAGAGCCCAAACGTTTTTTTAGGGCTAGCCTTTCCGCACATTCTGTTATATAATGGATTAGATATCACCATCTCTCCGAATCCTGTCGGGTTATGTTGTGATACCGCTGAAAAATCTGCACACGGGAGCGACCATCATGAAATTGCTTGTTATCCAGCGTCAAGTCATCGAAATCATCCAAAAGCAGTGTGCGGACTCCGGCGTCCCCCGCAGGACACAGCCCATTACGGCGGAGACCGCCATCCGGGAGGAACTTGCCTATGATTCCATTATGCTGGTCGTTCTCCAGATTGAGATCGAGGACCGGTTCCGCTTCCGGTTCAACCCCGCGGAGGAGGATTTCCTGCAGATCTTTTCCACAGTAGGCGCCTTGTGCGCCAGCATACAGCGTCATATAGATATACACGATGAAATATAATTTGATATTAAAAAAGTTTGCGTATGAAGCCTACCGGGCCAGGCCGGTCCTTCCCCCGTCACAGCGCACAAATTACCGCATCGAGCGCGTGAACGGCGGCCTGCTGTGCGATTTATGGTTTTTGACAGCCGGCTGCGCTCATGACGCCAGCGGCGGCTGCGTGATGTGCAACTACGGCAAGAACAACGCCCCTGTCACACAGGCGGAAGAGGACCGAATTCTGGAGGAACTGCGCCGGATTGTTTCAAAGCTTCCGTGGGACTTCGAGGACTTTCTCCTCACCTCCAGCGGCAGTCTCCTGGACCCCCGGGAAGTATCTCCCAGAATGCGGGAGGGGCTGCTGGATATCCTGAAGCCGGTGCGGGCGAAGCGCCTAATCATCGAGACTAGGGCCGAGACCGTCACGGACGAGGGGCTGCGATTCCTGAAGCAGTTTGCCCCCGGGAATGAAAAATACGTGGAAATCGGCTTGGAGTCCAGCAATGACTGGGTGCTTCAGCACTGCCTGAACAAGGGATCTTCCTTTGCGGATTTCTGCGGCGCGGTTCAGCGGATTCACGCCCATGGACTCCGCGTGACCGCCAATGTGGGACTGGGCTTTCCCTTCATGAGCGAGCGGGCGTCTATCGAGCACGCGGTGCAGTCTGTTCGGGACGCCTTCCAGGTCGGGGCGGACAGCGTTGTCCTGCTCCCCTACCATGTGAAGCAAGGCACACTGATGGACGTGATGTTCCGGCACGGTATGTATCAGTGCGTGTCCCTCTGGTCCCTTGTGGAGGTGCTCCACCGTTTCCCAGAGGAGGCGGACCGGCTTCAGATATCTTGGTATAAGGACTATTTCGGTCCGGAATATTCCTTCATTCGCTCCTCCCCCCGCACCTGCCCAAGCTGTGCCGGCGATGTCATGGAGGAGTTGGATCGCTATCGGAATGACCCCTGCAGGGCGCGGATTGACCACCTGAGCGAATACCCCTGCGTCTGCCACGCAGCCTGGCAGACGGCCATGGATGCGCAGCAGCCTGAAGTGGATCTCCGTCGGGTCGAAGCGCTATACCGGCGTCTGGCCGAGGTCATTTCTGTAGAGCCATCCCTTTTGGAGCGGGAGTTGTCTCGATTAAAACACGAATATGGAGCGTGGGTGAAATGAAAACAACCAGCAGCACCCCATGGGCTGAGTGGGAAGTACAGCGGATTCTGGCCTTTATCAAGAATTTTGCGGCAGAGGATGAGCGGGTTGTTGTGCCGGTTTCCGGCGGCCTCGATTCCGATCTGACCGCACGGCTCTGCCGTAAGAGCCTGGGCCGTGAGCGCGTAAAACTGTTTATCGTCGTGCAAAGCGATCTGGAGCCCAAGTTTTTGGTCAATGCCCGCGCCCTCGCGGAGGACCTGGACCTTCCCCTGGCGGAGATACATCTGGAGCAGGCAAACGAAGCGCTGATGAGCGCTTTGGAACAGGGCGAATCAGAGCCTCTCTTTCACATGAACATGGCGCTGGACCCGGCAAAGGCCAAATGCTCTGTGCGCTCTTCCGTACTCTCCTGTTACCAGGACAAAGGTTTTTTAATCGCCGGAAGCACCAACCGCAGCGAAAAGGAGTTGGGATTTTTCCTGACCTTCGGGGACAACCTCGCCCATTTCAAGCCGCTGGCCCACCTTTATAAATCCCGGCTGTACCCGCTGGCGCGGATTATGGGCACAAGGGAAACTGTGCTGACACAGGAGCCCTCGGCGGGCTTCTGGAGCGGGCAGACCGATGCGGAGGATCTCGCCTACTGGATTGTCAATGACGGCCCGATTATGATCCCGCGGCACTTTTCCACTGCGGAAAAGGCGCGGGTGCAGGAGTTCTCCCCATTTCTCACTTACGAAAATATCGACCAGGTGCTGGAGCTCCATGCCCAGTCGGTTTCGGAAGCCGGTATTATCTCGCAAACTTCCCTGCCCGACGGTGTGGTGACGGGAATCATACATATTGTGGAGAAGGCCAAGCGTCTCAAAAACCGGCCTCTTCTCGTGGAACTTCCGGGGGAAGGAGACAGCTGTGCTTTACCGCAGGCTGATTGAGGATCGGATCGACGACTCGGGCGTCGTTCTCTCCGACGGAACGCGGGACTATACAATCCGGCAGATACATGAGGCCGTCAACGGTTGCCGCCTGCTGTTTCGGGAACACCGTCTCCGAAAAGGCGACCGGGTCACGGTGAGTGACAGCAACCCGGCGCTGGCCGCTTTTACGTTGCTGGCCTGCATCGCGGAGGGCTGCATCTGCGTCCCGCTCAGCGACTGTCTGGATTTGGCCAGTCGGCGGGAAATACTCGAGAATTGCGCCCCGGCCCTGGTAGTCTCCAGTATTCCTCCCCCCGTTCCGTCCGTCGGCGGTGGTCGTGCGCTTCAGGCGGAGGACACCGCGGTCTATCTCATTTATACATCCGGCTCCACCGGAACCCCCAAGGGCGTCCTCGGCTGTCAAAAGCAGATTTTCTTTTGTTGCGAGGCGATTCTCTCCCGGCTGGAGCTTACCCGCAACGACCGCATTCTCTGTGCGCTGCCCCTCTCCTTCGACTATGGAATGTACCAGATTTTTCTCGCGCTCTTCAGCGGAGCTTTCCTGTTTCTGGACAGTTCCAGAATGCTCCAGCAGATTCCATACCTCCTGCGCTGCCAGGCCATCACGGTGCTGCCCACGATCCCGACGGTTGGAAATCTACTGCTGAAAACGGCGGGGCTTTGCGCTGCTCCTGACCTGCGGATGATTACATTTACGGGAGAGCTTCTCCCACTGCCGCTGATCCGGGAGTTTTACGCCCGGCTGCCGGCGGTGCGCCTCGTCCCCATGTACGGCCTGACAGAGTGCAAGCGCGTGTCCATCATGCCGCCGGGGCGGGAGGACAAGATCCTGGCCGGCTCCTGCGGCCAGCCCTTGGACGGAGTGACGGTCCGCCTGGAGCATGTGGACGCGGAGACCGGAATCGGAGAGCTGGTTGTAGAAGGCGGCAACGTGATGGAGGGCTATTGGGGCCACTCAGATGGAGAGGAGGATCCCTTTTTTGTGAACCCAGACAACGGGAAACGCTGTGTCCGGACGAAGGACCTGTTCCGCATCGACGCCGAGGGCTTTCTTTTCTTTTGCGGGCGAAACAACGATATTCTGAAGATTCGGGGCTACCGGGTCAACCGCGGCTGGATTGAAAACCGGTTCCGCCTCTGCCCGGGGGTACTGGAGGCCGCTGTGATTGGCCTTCCGGACGCCTTCTCCGGCGAACGTGCCGCCGCGGTGCTTCATATAAATTCTTCCGCCTCCCAGCAGAGGGCTTTGGAATGCCGCAGCACGCTTCCCTCCTATCTGCGGAATATGGAGCTCCTGTTTACGGAGTCCCCGCTTCCAAGGAACCGAAACGGAAAGCTCGACCGGGAGGCGCTGCGGAGTCTGGTGGAGGAATCGTGAAAGTATACAGCAATCAGGTGTGCTGCGGCAGCTACGCCTGTTTGAACGTCATACAGGACAGCGCCATTGACGTATCCCTTTTTGAGCTCTCCACGGGAACCCCCTTTGGAATCCGCCATTGCGAGGACGAGCATTTCGACCGCCTGCTGACCACTTTCCGCGACCCGAATCAGGGCTTGGACTATGCGCTGAGACTCTGGGGATACGATGTCACTGCGGTCTCCGTTCCGTCCTGTCAAAAATGTCTGGACCTTCTGCGAAACCATGGACCAGGCCGGGTTGTCTTGGGTCCGGTCAACATGGGCGGCCTGGAGTATTATCCAAACGCGGCTATGCTCCACCGGATGGATCACTACCTCGCTTTGGACTACCATTCGGATCGTGAGATCATCTGCACAGATTCTGAGGGACTTTCCGGCCTTCAGGTCACGAGGGAGCACTTGGAAAACTGGATCAATGTGGACGGGATTCCGGAGGCACAGCAGCGATTTACCCTCCGCTGGATACGCTATCAGCGGGCTTGGGACATTGCTGAAATCCTCGCGGCTTCTCTCCGGAGAGCTACCGGTCATTTGCAGGAGGCGGAAGTGTGCGGGCAGGGGGCGGAAGCCGTCAGAAGCTGCCTGCGGTATCTGAGCCAACACAGCGGCTTTCAGTGGCGACTTCCTTTTCTCTATGATCTGGAATATCTTTACCAGCGGAAGTGCCTGTTTCAGGTGCTTTTAACAAAGCTTCAAAACAAGGGACTCCTCGCGTCCGAACAGACAGACCCCCTTCGGCGAACTGTGGAAGAGCAGCAGTCTTTGCTGAACACCGTCTACCGGGAACTGCGGTGGGGTGCAGAATTTAACGAAACTCCTTTGCTACGCTTTGCGGAATTGGAGCAAACCCTGACGGCGTCCGCCGCACAATGCGCCGGTCTTCTGCCGGAGCAGGGAGGAACCCCTCTCTCTGCTGGTCACAACTTTTGAAATTACGAATTGTAAAGTAAAAATAGGCCCCTGCCCTAAAGGGTGTCTTCAAACAAAGGATAGACAAATCAAGGAAGCAGCAGTAAAGTAAAGGCATGAAACGACATGAATTGACAGAAGAACAGTGGAATAAGGTGAAAGAGCTGCTGCCGCCAGAAAAGCCGGCACATGGCGGAAGGCCCGGAAAAGACAATCGGGTAATGCTCAATGGAATCCTGTATTGGCTGAATACAGGAATACCTTGGAGGGACCTGCCGGAGCGGTATGGCCCTTGGAAAAGTGTGTACACCCGGTTTCGCCGGTGAAGCCTGCAAGGTGTTTGGGAGCATGTTTTTGAAGAGCTGATTGCCCAGGACATTGTGGATGGGAGCACCCTGATGCTGGACAGCACCACCATCAAGGTCCACCAGCATGGCATCGGCGCAAAAAAGGGGGCAACGAAGCATTGGGACGCAGTCGGGGAGGATTGAGCACAAAAGTCCACGCGGTAGTGGATGGACTGGGAAACCCACTGCGGGTTCTGCTAACACCAGGGAACCGTAATGACATTTGTTATGTGCAGCAGTTGCTGGAACCGTTTGATTTGCGGGGTAAATATGTTATCGCAGACAAGGGATATGACAGCGACCGCTTTGTACACTGGCTGGAAGAACGCGGAGCCATTATTGTGATCCCAAGCCGAAAAACTGCCAAGCGTCCTCGCGACATTGACCGGCATATTTACATGGAACGCCATTTAGTGGAGAACTTGTTCCTCAAATTCAAAACTCATCGTCGTTTTGCCACCAGATATGAAAAACGTGCCAGCCTGTTCTTTGCGGTTACCTTGCTTGCCGCTATCCTCGTTTGGATTACTTGACTTTGAAGACACCCTCTAGTAAACTGTGAACG
>Ga0137309_102419_pt1 | contig 11234 bp, 9 predicted proteins | sample NAcewiD2O_June_FD_97179 | JGI IMG/M metagenome (GOLD analysis project Ga0137309, IMG submission 97179) | Mouse cecal microbial communities from Vienna, Austria - N-Acetylneuraminic amended D2O_June | ecosystem: Host-associated > Mammals > Digestive system > Large intestine > Cecum | place...
AACAGGATGTGTCAAAAAAACAGGCCCAAGGGGCCTATCATGCCGGCAAAGGCCGGGAAAGGATTGAGAAGAAATGGCTAGAGTAAAGGGCGCGATGATGACGCGCAAAAGAAGGAAAAAGATTCTGAAGCTGGCGAAGGGGTATTGGGGCTCCAAGAGCCGCCATTTTAAGATGGCCAAACAGGCTGTCATGAAGTCCGGCAACTATGCGTACATCGGCCGCAAGCAGCGCAAGCGGGACTTCCGCCGCCTGTGGATTACCCGCATCTCCGCGGGCTGCAAGATGAACGGCATGAATTACTCCACCTTTATGAACGGCCTGAAGAAGGCGGGCGTCACCCTGAACCGGAAGATGCTCTCTGAGATTGCCATTGCGGACCCGGCTGGGTTCACTGCCCTGGTCGAGAAAGCCAAGGCCGCTCTCTAATCAGGATTGGGGGCGGAACGGGGGGCCTGCTGGGTGGAATACCAGGCGCGCCGTTTTCAATAGAGGTAAACGCGCCTGAGGCAGCACCCCTGCCTTGGGCGTTTGCGTTGTGTGAGAGGGCGGGGCCTGCACCTGTTCCTCTCCCGCGGAAAGGGGGCGCTCGTTATGGAATATGAACACATCACCAGCCGCAGGAACCCGCTGGTCCGGGCCGCCGCAGAGCTGGCCTCTTCCCCCCGCGCCCGCCGGGAGGCCCGGGCCTTTCTCTGCGAGGGGGCCCGCCTGTGCCGGGACGCGGTGCTCTCGGACATCCAGGTGGAGACCTGCTTTTTCACCCCCCAGGCGGAGAGGAAATATGCCGCCTATTTGGAGCCAGTGCTGGCGGCGGCGGAAAGGGCCTTCCGGGTGGAGCCCTCTGTGGCCCAGCTGCTGGCGGACACCAAAAGCCCCCAGGGCATTTTCTGCGTGTGCCGCTGGCCGGGGAACATGGAGGGAATCATTGGCTTTGCCCCCCACAGCCCCTGCCTGGTGCTGGAAAATATCCAGGACCCGGGGAATCTGGGGGCTGTGCTGCGCACGGCAGAGGCCCTGGGCCGGTTCCGGGTGTTTCTGCTGGGGGAGTGCTGCGACCCCTTTTCCCCCAAGGCGCTGCGGGCCTCTATGGGCGCGGTGTTCCGCCAAAGCCTGTCTCTGGAGTCCTCGCCCCGGCGGCTGCTGGGGCTGCTGGGGGAGATGGGCTATGCTGTCCACGGCGCGGTGCCCAGCGCCAGCGCCCTGCCTGTGACAGAGGCTGGATTTGGCACAGGGCGGCACGCGGTATGTATTGGCAACGAGGGCAGCGGCCTGACAGAGGAGACTGCCTCCCTGTGCGGGGATTTGGTGACCATTCCCATGGGCGGCCGGGCAGAGTCCTTTAACGCCGCGGCCGCGGCAACCATTTTCCTGTGGGAATTGGCGAGAGGGGGGCTGGCAGAGCATGGCTGACAGAGAACACAGGGGCCCAGAGAGCCATCTGCCTTTTGTGGAGAACCTCTCCCCAGGGCTGCCCAGTTTTGACTTTGGCAAAAGCCTGGACTGCCGGGCCTACTGGCTGTGGCTCCAGCAGGTCTTCGGCGAGGGGAGCCGCCTGCCCTGGCATATTTTCCGCACCTATCCCGGCGGGCTGGAGGGCTTTGCCCAGGCGGGGATGTCCGGCTGGCGGGATTTGCGCTACCTCACTGCCCGGCACCTGAACGGGCTGCAGTCCTTTTCGCCCCAGCAGGCCCTCTATAAGCTGGACTATGCCCTCCAGATGGGCTGGGAGACCCTGACGCCGGAGAGCGAGAAATATCCCGCTGCGCTGAGGAATATTTCTGACCCTCCCGCGGTATTGTATGTTCAGGGCGACCTGGGATTTTTGGAGGAGCGCCCCTGGGTGGCAGTGGTCGGCGCGAGAAAGGCCGGGGAGGCGGGCCTTGCCGCTGCCCGGAAGCTGGCCCACGGCCTGGCCTCGGCAGGGGCAGTGGTGGTCAGCGGTGTGGCCCGGGGCGTGGACGGCGCCGCGCTGGATGGCGCTATGGCGGCGGGCATCCCCACCATCAGCGTGCTGCCGGTGGATTTGTCCAGCTTCCGGCAGACAGGCCCTGTCCAAAGGGCAAAGCAGATGGAGATGGGCGGCGTAATGCTCACAGAGTATTTCTCTCAGCCCAGGCCCCTGCAGGGCACCTTCCAGCAGCGCAACCGGCTGATAACCGGCATGTGCCGGGCCGTGGTCCTGGTGCAGGCCGGGGAGAAGGGCGGCTCCATGATTTACGCCCGCCACGCGGCCAAGCAGAACCGGCGGCTGTTTGTGTATCCCGGCCCGCCCGAGGACCCTGGCTTTGCCGGGAACCGCAGGCTGATTGCCCAAGGAGCCCAGGTGCTGCGGGAGGGCTGGGAGCTGTTTGAGCTGTGGCCGGAGCTCTTCTCCTTTCCCAAGGAGCTGGTGGAGCGGCAGGCCAAAGCGCCGCCAGCCCCAGAGATGAATCCGGGCTGGGGGCCTGCTATTCCAGGGGCGGGCGCGCCGGGAGGCCGGGCAATCCTGCGGGACTCGGGCCTTCCTCAGGAGGAGGGCCCCAGCGGGGAGGCAATGCCTCCAAACCCCATGAAGGCCGCTCTGCCGGAGGATGTGCTTTTGGCTTCGGACCCCATGCAGGAGCTTTTGAGCGGGCCTCTGCCTGTGCCGGACAGGGTGGAGGCTAACCGGCTGGAGGCAGTTCTGACGGAGAGCAATTCCCCGGAGCCTTTGCCGCCCAGCAAGGAGGAACGGGTTCTGGACTGCCTGATAGGGCGGAGCCTGACCCCGGAGGAGCTGTCTGAGCAGACCGGCGTGGAGACCGGCGAGCTGCTGCGGATGCTGTTCCGGCTGGAGATGACAGGCCGGGTGAGCCGGGGTCCGGGCGGGCAGTACAGCCTGGGATAACTTTTACTTTACAAAGAGCGGCTGGCGGGCCAGAGGAAAAGCCCTGGCTCCCCCATCCGCCCTTGGAAAACCTTTAGATTGTGAAGGATTGGATTATGTCAAAATTAGTAATTGTGGAGTCGCCCTCCAAGGCGAAGACCATACAAAAATATCTGGGGCCTGACTATAAGGTCGTGGCCTCTATGGGCCATGTGCGGGATTTGCCCAAGGCCAGGCTCTGTGTGGACGTGAAGGACAATTTCCGGCCCAAATACACCATTATCAAGGGCAAGGAGCAGCTGGTCAAGGACTTGAAGGCAGAGGCCCAGAAGGCCGACGGCGTGCTGCTGGCCACTGACCCGGACCGGGAGGGGGAGGCCATCTCCTGGCACCTGGCCTATATTTTGGATTTGGAGGAGGACGCCCCGGACAGGGTGACCTTTAACGAGATTACCAAAACCGGGGTGGCAGAGGGCATGGCCCATCCCCGCACCATTGATATGGATTTGGTCAACGCCCAGCAGGCCCGGCGGATTCTGGATAGGCTGGTGGGCTACACCCTCAGCCCTTTTCTGGTGAAAACCATCCGCAAGGGCCTGTCCGCGGGACGGGTCCAGTCAGTGGCTGTGCGGATGATTGTGGACCGGGAGGAGGAGATTCGGGCCTTTGTGCCCAAGGAGTACTGGAGCCTGGACGCCAAGCTCACCGCGCCCCCGGCCCGCTCTGTGTTCCAGGCAGCGTTCTTTGGGGACAGGAACGGGGAGATTGAAATCAACAGCAAGGAGCAGGCGGATAAAATCCTGGCTGAGCTGGAAGGCCAGGACTTTGTGGTGGGCCCGGTGAAAAAGGGCCGCCGCAGCCGCCAGCCCGCGCCCCCCTTCATCACCTCCACCCTGCAGCAGGAGGCCAGCCGGAAGCTGGGCTTCCAGGCCTACCGGACCATGCGGGCCGCCCAGGAGCTGTATGAGGGCGTGGACATTGAGGGCCAGGGGGCTGTGGGCCTTATCACCTATATGCGTACTGACTCCCTGCGCATCAGCGAGGACGCCATCCGGGAGGCAGGGGAATTCATTGACGGCCGCTGGGGCGGCAAGTATCTGCCCCCCAAGCCGCGCCACTATAAGTCCCGGGCAGGGGCCCAGGATGGCCACGAGGCCATCCGGCCCTCCACCATCAGCCTGACCCCGGAGAAGGTGAAGTCCTCCCTGACCCCGGACCAGTATAAGCTCTACAAGCTGATTTGGGAGCGGTTCATTGCCAGCCAGATGGCCAACTGTGTGCTGAACACCACCCAGGCCAATATTCTGGCCGGGGACTATATCTTCAAGGCCAGCGGCTTCAGCGTGGCCTTTGAGGGCTTCACCGCCCTGTATGAGGAGAGCAAGGACGAGCAGGAGAAGGCGGGCAAGGATTTGCCCCCGTTGGAGGAGGGCCAGAAGCTCAAGCTCCGGGAGCTCACAGGCAACCAGCACTTTACCCAGCCCCCGCCCCGGTACACGGAGGCCTCCCTTATCAAGACCCTGGAGGAGAACGGCATTGGCCGCCCCTCAACCTACGCGGCCACTATCTCCACCATCACCATGCGGGAGTATGTGGCCCGGGAGGGCAAGGCCTTTAAGCCCACCGAGCTGGGGGAGGTCATCACCAAGCTGATGAAGGAGCAGTTCCCCAAAATCGTCAATGTGCGCTTTACAGCCCAGGTGGAGGACGATTTGGACGCGGTCCAGCGGGGGGATGAGGCCTGGGTGGAGACCCTGCGCACCTTCTACGACGACTTTGACAAGACGGTGCAGAAGGCCAAAAAGGCCATGGAAGGGGTCAAAATCCACCTGAAAGAGGACGAGACTGACGAAATCTGCGAAAAATGCGGCAGGCCCATGGTGGTCAAGCACGGCAGATACGGCAAGTTCATTGCCTGCTCAGGCTATCCTGAGTGCGAGAACGTGAAGAAGTTCATCAACGACACCGGCGCGCCCTGCCCCAAGTGCGGGGGAAAGATTATTGAGCGCAAGTCCAAAAAGGGCCGGGTGTTCTATGGGTGCGACAGGTACCCGGACTGCGACTTTGTGAGCTGGGACCCGCCCAGCAAGGAGAAGTGCCCCATCTGCGGCAAGGTGCTGATGCAGAAGAAGACCAAGGATCGGCGGATGTACTGCGTGACTCCTGGATGCACGTTCCCGGGCAAGGTGCCGGAGGATTGAGGCAGCGGAGGCGCCTGACGGCACAATACCGTTCTATGGTGTCAGGAAGTGGGAGGGTAAGGGCACGTCTAGGGCCGCCACGTTTCGGAAGACGGCCTGCGGCTCTCCGTGAGTTGGGAAAACGGAGCTTTCCCAACTCGACGAATTCGCGCGACAGGGATGGTGGGCGGCGCGAGCTGGTGCCACTGACGGATGTTGGCGTATTGCGGGGTGTGCTGCCTCGGAGTTATCTTTGTGCGCGCCGTCCCTAAGGGCAAGGGCGCTGGTCGCCAGTGGCAACCGTGCAGCGCCGACCGAGCCGGCAGGCGAGACCTTGGGGCTCTGCCCCAAACCCCGCCGGGGCGCTGCCCTGGACCCGCAAGGGGGCAGTCGCCCCCTTGACCCCATTTCCGGCTTTAGGCGGTGCTTGGCGCTGGGCTCTGCCACGAGCCGTCAGGCGCGCTTTTCTGTGCGAACCAAAGGAGTGAAAAAATGGACACTGTTATCGTAGCGGGCGGCGGCCTGGCTGGCTGCGAGGCCGCCTGGCAGTTAGCCAGGGCCGGAATCCCCGTGAAGCTGGCGGAGATGAAGCCCCAGCGCTTCTCCCCTGCCCACAAAAGCCCCCTTCTGGCGGAGCTTATCTGCTCCAACTCCCTGAAAGCCGCCCGAATCGAGAGCGCCGCCGGGCTGCTGAAAGAGGAGATGTCCCGGCTGGGCTCCCTGCTGGTGCCCATTGCCAAACGCTGTGCTGTGCCTGCCGGAGGGGCTCTGGCAGTGGACAGGGAGCTGTTCTCCCAAATGGTCACTGAGGCAGTGGAGGCTGAGCCCCTTATCACTTTAGAGCGCCGGGAGCTGGACGTCATCCCGGAGGGCCCGGCAGTGATTGCCACCGGCCCCCTCACCTCGGACACCTTGGCCAGGGAGATTGAGAAGCTCTGCGGCGGGGGGCTCAGCTTCTTCGACGCCGCTGCCCCTATTGTCACCCGGGAGAGCATTGACATGGAGCGCTGCTTCACTGCCGACCGCTATGGCCGGGGGGAGGGGGGCGGGGACTACATCAACTGCCCCATGAACAAGCCGGAGTATGAGGCCTTTCTGGAGGCCCTGCTCACAGCGGAGCGGGCGCCCCTCCACGGGGCGGACGTGAACTCCCCCAAAGTATATGAGGGCTGTATGCCCATTGAGGTGCTGGCCTCCCGGGGCCGGGACGCCATCCGCTATGGCCCCATGAAGCCTGTGGGCCTTATTGACCCCCGCACCGGCCACAGGCCCTGGGCCGTGCTTCAGCTGCGCACTGAGAACCGGGAGAACACCCTCTACAACCTGGTGGGCTTCCAGACCAATCTGAAATTCGGGGAGCAGAAGCGGGTCTTTGGCATGATACCGGGCCTTGCGCAGGCGGAGTTTATCCGGTACGGGGTCATGCACAGGAACACCTTTTTGGATTCCCCCAAGCTGCTGAACTGGGATTTCTCCCTGCGGCAGCGGCCCCTGCTGTACTTTGCCGGGCAGATGACCGGGGTAGAGGGGTATATGGAGTCTGCTGCCAGCGGCCTGCTGGCTGGGCGGAGCCTGGCCAGGCGGCTTCAGGGCAAAGAAGCTCCCCCTCTGCCGGATGCCACCATGCTGGGGGCATTGAGCCAATATGTGTCCGGGTATGAGGGCAAGGACTTCCAGCCCATGGGGGCCAATTTCGGCATCCTGCCCCCTCTGCCGGGGCATATCCGGGACAAGCGGGAGCGGTACGGAAGGCTTGCCGCCCGGGCTTTGGAGGCTCTGGGGGAGTACAGTAAACCCGTTTGAGAACCGGTATATACGGATTCTCAAACTGGCGGCAAAGCGGTTCCTTGATTCTATCACAGGAGGAATAACATGCGCATCATTGTAGACGCTTTCGGCGGGGACAATGCCCCCCGGGAGATACTGCTGGGCTGTGCCCAGGCCGTGGAGGCCCTGGGGGTTGACATCACCCTGGCAGGGGACGAAAAAAAGCTGGCTGCCTGCGCCAAAGAGCTGGACGTGGAGAACAGCTTCTCCAAAATGGAGGTGCTGGACTGCCAGGACGTGCTGAGCATGGAGGACGAGCCAAGCAGCATTTTGAAAGAGCGCTCAGGCTGCTCTATGGCAGTAGGCATGAAGGCCCTGGCAGAGGGCAGGGGCGACGCCTTTGCCAGCGCGGGCAACAGCGGGGCCCTGACCGTGGGGGCCACCATGCTGGTTAAGCGCATGAAAGGGGTGAAGCGGGTGGCCTTTGCCCCAGTGCTGCCCACTGCCAAGACCCCCTTCATGGTCTGCGACGGGGGGGCCAACGTGGCCTGCCGGGCGGATATGCTGATGCAGTTTGGACTGATGGGTTCGGTGTACATGGAGAAAGTAATGAAGGTGAAGTCCCCCCGCGTGGGACTGGTCAATGTGGGTACCGAGTCCCACAAGGGAGACGAGCTGCGCCAGGAGGCCTATGGCCTGCTGAAAAACTGCCCGGGCCTGAACTTCATTGGCAACATAGAGCCCCGGGACATCCCCTATGGAGCCTGCGACGTGGCCGTGGCGGACGGGTTCACCGGCAACACGGTGCTCAAGCTCTATGAGGGCACGGCCCTGGCCATGATGGGCATGGTGAAGGATATTTTCCAGAAGAACATGAAAAATAAGCTGGCCGCTGCCATGATTTACGGGGATTTGCAGGGCCTGAAAAAGACCATGGACTATAACTCCTATGGGGGTGCGCCGATTCTGGGGGCCTCCAAGCCAGTGTTTAAGATGCACGGCAACGCCAAGGCCAGGGCAGTGCTCAGCGCCCTGGGGCTGGTGCGGGACTGCACCCAGTCCGGGTATGTGGAGGCCATCACCCAGGCCCTGGGAAAATGATGCAGGGGAGGCAAAGCGATTGAGAGCGCTGGAAGAATACGAAAAACTGATTGGGTACTCCTTTCAGGACAGGAGCCTGCTGGAGACAGCCCTGACCCACTCGTCCTATGCCAATGAGAACCGCTGCCAGAGCTATGAGCGCCTGGAATTTCTGGGGGACTCGGTGCTGGGATTTGTGACCGCGGATTATCTGTTCACCCACTATGCCTCTCTGCCTGAGGGCCAGCTCACCAAGACCCGGGCCGCGCTGGTGTGTGAGAAGTCCCTGTGCGGGTTCTCCAAAAGCCTGGAGGTGGGCAGCTTCCTGCGGCTGAGCCACGGGGAGACCCACTCCGGCGGGCGGGAGCGGCCCAGCATTCTGGCGGATGTGTTCGAGTCCACCACTGCCGCCATCTATCTGGACAGCGGCAGCCTGGACAAGGCCCGGGCGTTTATCCTGCGGTTTATTGCCCCCGCGGCCAAGACCCAGAGCGTGCGGCCCTTTAAGGACTACAAGACCACCCTGCAGGAGATTATCCAGCAGAACCCAGAGGAGCACTTGGAGTATGTGGTCACTGGGGAGAGCGGCCCGGACCATCAGAAGCACTTTACCGTGGAGGTGCACCTGAACAGCAACGTGATTGGCAAGGGGGGCGGGCGCAGCAAGAAAGAGGCCGAGCAGCAGGCCGCCCGGGAGGCCCTGGAGCTGATGGGCTACTGATTGGATGGGACACGCCAATATCAGTATCTTTGTGCCGCATCTGGGCTGTCCCCGGCAGTGCAGCTTCTGCGAGCAGAACACCATCACCGGCAGGCGGCAGGCCCCTCCCCCAGGGCAGGCTGACGTTCTTGCCGCCGCGGAGCTGGCGGCCCGGAGCCTGGACGACGCAGACCGTGCCCAGGCGGAGATTGCCTTTTTCGGGGGCAGCTTCACGGCCATTGACAGGGCCTATATGCTGAACCTGCTGGCCGCGGCCCGGGAGGCGGTGGAGCGGTACGGTTTCCGGGGCATCCGCTGCTCCACCCGGCCGGACGCTGTGGACGGGGAGGTGCTGGACATCCTTCTGGCCCACCGGGTTACCGCGGTGGAGCTGGGGGCCCAGTCCATGGACGATGGGGTGCTTTTGGCAAACCGCCGGGGCCACACTGCCGGAGATACCCGCCGGGCGGCGGGGCTGATACAGAGCGCGGGCTTAGAGCTGGGCCTGCAGATGATGACCGGGCTCTATCAAAGCACCCCGGAGAAGGACTTGGCTACGGCCCGGGCCTTTGTGGAGCTGCACCCTGCCACGGCCCGCATCTACCCCACCATAGTCCTGCCCGGCACAGAGCTGGCGGAACTCTGGAGGGCAGGGGTCTACCAGCCCCAGACTTTGGAGGAGGCAATCCCCTTGTGCGCCCGGCTGCTGGACATTCTGGAGGGGGCCGGAATCCGCATCATCCGGGTGGGGCTCCACGCCTCTCAGGAGGTGGAGGAAAAGCGGCTGGCCGGGCCCTATCACCCGGCTTTCCGGCAGCTGGCGGAGAGTGAGCGAATCCTCCAAAGGCTGCAAAGGGAGCTGAGTGGGCCAGGGGCCTATCAAGTGGAGATTCACCCCAAAGACATCTCCACCGCCCTGGGCCAGGGCAGGCGGAACCTGGCCCGGCTGGAAGAGCTGGGCTTTCGGGTGAAGTTTCTCCAGGCGCCGGGGCTGAGGCGGGGGGAGCTCCGCATCCATCGAGCCTGACGAACCGCCCGCCAAAACAGCTAACGGCTCGGGGCAGCCGCTTTCGCCAAGAAGACGGCCAAAGCCGGAAACGGGGTCCAAGGGCGTTAGGCCCCTGGCAGGGGATTTGGGGCAGCGCCCCTAAGGTCTTGCCGGAGTCGGCGCCCTGTGCCGGTGGAGGCCTTTTATTACAAACGCCCTTTTATCACCATTTTCCAAAGGAAAATGGCGATAGTAGCGCTCGCTTGTCTGACGGCGTTTTTGATGCTGACGCGCAAGGCTGTGGGGCGTTGCCCCACAGCCCACCACCTTTGAAAAGGTGGACGAAACTTTTCGTCCGCGCCCCTTTGTGGGTGCTTGCGGTTACATACTGGGCCCGCGATTGGTGCGCTGCGGGAAAATAGAATCATTGGGAGGTTGCGTATGGGCATATTGAATATTCTGAACATACAGGTCTCAGGCGGGGCCCCGGTTTGGCTGTGGCTGCTGGGGGCAGTGCTGGTCCTGGTGCTGGCCTGGCTGTGGCTGATTGCCCCCCAGCTCTGGCACAGGCCCAGCTTCCGGGTGTTCCGGACCTTTGACTATGCCCACCGGGGCTTGCACAACCTGAAAAACGGAGTGCCGGAGAACTCTTCCAAGGCCTTCCGGCTGGCAGAGCTGGCTGGCTTTGGCATGGAGTTTGACTTGCAGCTGACCAAAGACAAGCGGGTGGTAATCCACCATGACAGCACCATCCTGCGCAGCTGCGGGGTGGACAGGGCCATCGCGGAGATGGACTATGCGGAGCTCAGCGGATACCGGCTGTTCGGCACCCAGGAGACTATCCCCCTGTTCAGCCAGGTGCTGGGGGCCCTGCACGGGGACACCCCGCTGATTATTGAGCTCAAGAGCTACAATGACCCGGCAGAGCTGTGCGGGCAGGTGATGAAGGAGCTGGAGGGGTACAAGGGCCTGTACTGCGTGGAGTCCTTTGACCCCCGGATTGTGCGCTGGTTCCGGAAGAACAGGCCAGAGGTCATCCGGGGCCAGCTGATGGGCCGCTTCAAAAAGGGGGATGACGGCATGAGCCGGGCAGGGGCCTTCTGTGCCCGGAACCTGCTGACCAACTGGTATGCCCGGCCCCATTTTGAGGCCTATCATCTGGGCACCCGGGACATCCCGGCCATGTGGGCAGTAAAGAACCTGCTGGGTATGCAGGAGGTGAGCTGGACCATCCGCAGCCAGGAGGAGTATGACAAGGCCAAGGCCCTGGGCAGCCTGGTTATTTTTGAGCACATCCTTCCCGCGGGCACAGAGAGCAAGCCCAGAAAGAGCTATCTGGAGCTGCTGGAGACAGAATACGTCACGGTTTCCCGGCGCGCAAGATAACCAGGTCATATGGACATAGAAAAGCGGCCAGGCAGTCTGCCTGGCCGCTTTTACGCTTACTCTACACCCGCCACGTTTACATTGGGTATCCGTACCCCATAGGGCCCGGTATAGTAGGCGGCCTCATAGCGCTCCTCACAGAACCGCAGGCTGCCCTGGGACTCCAGCAGGCTGCCGTTGATGGAGCCGCCGGTGACCGGAATGGCCCTGCCGTCCTCAATCAGATAGGCCAGCCGGATTTCCCCGCCGAAGTGGCCGCTCATAGAGTCCATCTGGAAGTCAGAGAA
>Ga0137309_102431_pt1 | contig 11194 bp, 9 predicted proteins | sample NAcewiD2O_June_FD_97179 | JGI IMG/M metagenome (GOLD analysis project Ga0137309, IMG submission 97179) | Mouse cecal microbial communities from Vienna, Austria - N-Acetylneuraminic amended D2O_June | ecosystem: Host-associated > Mammals > Digestive system > Large intestine > Cecum | place...
TACATAAAAAAAGAAGCCTTCCCGCGGTTCATTTCCGCGTAAAGACTTCTTTTCATAACCTACGTAAGATCAATATACCCGACCCCATCCTGGATCCGTATCCTGGTTCCATAGGGAGCGCTGAGCTGCTGGAGGTACTCAAGCACCTTCTCATCCCCTGTCATCCGGGGTTCCCCTTTGCGGGGACGCTTGTCGTTGATCCCTAAGCTGATGGGATAGAGCTGCACCTGGGTCACCTTTTGATCCTCCATAGTCCATCCGGCCATGACGGCCCTCCAGATATTTTCCAGCACCCCGTACCCCACGGTGCCGTTCTTGCTGCGGTCGTCCATGTAAGTTCCCACCTTGGTGTCCAGGGGCAGTTTCCTGTTTATGTAGGCATCATAGGGCTGCAGGCTGACGGTCTCTGTCTCAAACAGAAAATTGCCCAGGCTGTAAAAGATCACCTTTCCCTTATAAATCTCAATTCCTCTCAGCTCGTGAGGCCCATGGCCGATGATCACGTCCGCCCCCGCGTCAATACAGCTCCGGGAAAATGTCTCCAGGAACATCGCGGGAACCGTGGTGTCCTCCCCGTCACATTCATGGCCGTGAAAGCTGACAAACACCACATCCGCCTGTCTGCGGGCCTCGGCGATCTCCTCCGTGATTCTCTTCATGTCCTCCGGGTTCGGCACGCTCTCGGTCCAGTTGTTCTCATCCAGGATAAAGGTTCCCGCCTGGCCGAAGGGCAGGGTTCCCTCCTCAAAGGGATTGCTGTACCCGTTCTTGATGGAAAACTCCTTTTCAGCGTTGATCTTTGTGAGCCTTACCAGCTCCTTCACCATCTCATAGTGATCCCTGTCCACATGGTAGCGGGTCTGGAAGCGAAGGGGGTTTAAGCCCGGCCTTCCCCCCATCTCGTGGGACTGTCCCCCTGCCCTGGCCGCCTCGTGGAAAGAGGAGGACACGCTGATCAAAGCCACCCTGGCCTTTCTCGTCTCCAGATAGCAGGCTCTGGAGGCCTCCCCCAGATTGCTTCCTGTGCCGGAAAATACCATGTCCCTCTCCCGCAGATGGCGGATGGTGGCCAGAACCCCCTCCTGCCCGTAGTCTCCGGAATGATTGTTGGCTGTATTGTATAAGTTAAATCCAAACCTCTGGACATCATCTAGCGCTTCCGGATCCATCATGGCCCAGGTTCCTCCGCTGACAGCCGCCGGGTATCCCTCCTGGCGGTGGAAGGTCATCTCCAGGTTGCTGAATTTTACATCATGGGCCATAATGCAGTCCCGGATCTGATCAAATCCCTCATACCCCTCTTTCGCGATCCTTCTGGTAATAAACATATCTCCGGTAGCGATTACTTTTAACGTCTTATTTTCCATAATTCCGCTGTTTTCTCCTCCTGTATTTCCCCCGCTTACAGCTGATTAACTCATATCCTCCCCGCCTTTGGCCAGGTCCGCGCGTAAGCTCCCGGCCTACTGCCCCAGCTCTTTCTCATACCGCTCCATCTCCGAGTCTGAGGCGTAGACAAAATGTCCGGGACGGATCTGGCGGAAGCTGGGTTTTTCCCCGTCATAGTGATGGATGGACGGATCATAATAAATCCTCTGTTTGTTCTTCTCACTGACCGGGTCCGGCTGGGGGATGGCTGACAAAAGAGACTTGGTGTAAGGATGAACCGGATGGGCGTACAGCTCATCCGCATCCGCCAGCTCTACCATATTTCCAAAGTACATAACTCCGATACGGTCTGAAAAATATTTTACCACCGCGAGGTTGTGGGCGATAAAAAGGATGGTCAGATCCATCTCCTGCTTAATGTCCATCAAAAGGTTGATGACCTGTGCCTGGATAGACACATCCAGGGCCGACACCGGCTCATCGGCGATAATGAACGAGGGCTTCACCACCAGGGCCCTGGCGATGCCGATCCTCTGTCTCTGACCGCCGGAAAACTCGTGGGGATACCTGGTTCCATGCTCCGGGAGAAGCCCTACCTTGTTAAGGATCCCCGCCACCTCCTGGCGCAGCTGGCCTTTGTCCCTTAAGCCCCTGGTCTTCAGCCCCTCCGCGATGATCTCCTCCACGGTCATCCTGGGATTCAGGGAAGAGATCGGGTCCTGGAAAATCATGGCCAGGTTCCGGGTAATGTAATCCCTGTCCGCCTTAGTCAGTTTTCCGGAAATGCTCTTGCCGTTAAACAGGATGTCCCCGGAAGTGGGATCGTACAGGCGGATAACGGTTCTGCCCAGCGTGGTCTTTCCGCATCCGCTCTCTCCCACCAGCCCGAAATTCTCGCCTTTATAGATGTCAAAGGTCACATGATTCAGAGCCTTTACGGTCTGCTTTCTCCCGGAAGGGAATTCCATGCACAGATCCTTGATCTCCAGGATCTTCTCTTCTCTCATGCCTGTCTGTCTGTTCTCTTCCATCTATGCCCCCTCCTTTCCCCGCATTCTCTCAATCCGGTGCTTTAATGCCTGGGGCATCTCCACCTTGGGCGCGTTGGGATGGAGAAGCCACGTAGCCGCGTAGTGGGTGTCGCTGAGTTTGAAAAACGGCGGCTGTTCCTCAAAATCCACTGCCAGCGCGTACTGGTTTCTCTCCGCGAACGCGTCCCCCTTTGGCGGGAAGATCATGTTGGGAGGTGTGCCCGGTATGGAGAACAGCCTTTCCTTTGTCTCCAGATCCGGCATGGAGGACAAAAGAGCCCAGGTGTAGGGATGGGCGGGAGAGTAGAAAATCTCCTGAGCCGTGCCCACCTCCACGATCTTGCCCGCGTACATGACGCAGATCCGGTCCGCCATATTGGCTACAACCCCCAGATCGTGGGTGATGAAAATCACGGACAGGTTCTGCCGCTTCTTGATCTCCTTGATCTCCTCCAGGATCTTTGCCTGGATTGTCACGTCCAGGGCCGTGGTAGGCTCGTCGCAGATCATGATCTTGGCGTTGCTGGCCAGGGCGATGGCGATGACAATACGCTGGCGCATGCCGCCGGAGAACTGGAACGGATACTGTTCAAACCTTGCCCGCGGATTGGTGATGCCCACCATCTCCATCAGTTCCAGGGCCCGATTTTTGGCCTCTGCCCGGTTCATGTGGTTTGTCAGCACCAAGGCCTCCATGATCTGTTTCCCGATCTTCATAATGGGATTTAAGGCAGACAGAGGGTCCTGGAAGATCAGGGAGATCTCCTTTCCTCTCAGCTTATAAAAATCCTTTTCTTTATATTTTGTAAGGTCGTCGCCATTGTACAGGATCTCCCCCTCCTCGATGATGGAGTTCTTGGGAAGGATCCCCAAGATGGCCTTGGTGGTCACGGACTTGCCGGAACCGGACTCCCCCACAATGGCCAGAGTCTCCCCCTGGAACAACTTGAAATCAATGCCCCGGACCGCCTGTACCTTGCCGTTGTAGGTACGGAAAGAAATCCTGAGATTATTCACTTCCAATATCGGTTCATTTTTGCTGCTCATTTGTCCTCCTTCTACTCAGCTCCCCGAAGGGTCGGGTCAAAGGCATCTCTCAGACCATTTCCAAACAGGTTGAAAGAGATCATCAGAAGAGAGATGACGACAGCTGGAAATACCACCTGGGTGGGGTAGTGCAACAGCACCTTCTGTCCCTGGGACAGCATGACGCCGATAGACGGCTCCGGTGCCTGGAGCCCCAGTCCGATGTAGGCCAAGAAGGACTCCGCGAAGATCGCGCTTGGGATGGCGATCATGGAGCTGGTGATAATGGGGCCGATGGAGTTTGGCAGGATATGGCGGAAAATCAGGGCCATATCTTTTACGCCCAGGGTCCTGGCCGCCAGCACATACTCCCGTCCTTTGAACCGGTAGAACTGGGACCTTACCATGCGGGCCGTGTTGACCCAGTCCTTGATCACCAGGGACATGATGATGGAGAACATTCCTGTCCCCGCTACCATGATAAACAAAGTCACGATAACGATTCTGGGGAAAGCGTTGATAATCTCCGTAATACGCATCATCACCATGTCCACCTTACCGCCGTAGTACCCGGAGATGGAACCGTAGATCACACCGATGACCACATTGCAGCACACCGACACAATGGCGATGATCAGGGAAACCCTGGCTCCCCGCCACATCCTGGTCCAGATGTCCCTGCCTAAATAATCGCTTCCGAACCAGAAGCACTCATCGTCGTCCATGCCCATGTACTTATAGTAATCAACCTCCACGTCCACGATCCTCTCCCCGCTGACCAGCCTGGGATTGAGGATACCCAGAACAGACCCTTCCGGGTACCGGTCCGTGTCGTTTAAGTTGTCATATTTTCTGTTTTCAAGGGTAAATCCGCCGTCAAACACGCCGATGCCCAGCTTGGCGATAAAGGGGATCTTTGGCGGCATATTAATGCGGGCCGTGTGCTGCTCATCGTACCGGTACTCGTTCATTCCCGGCCCGAACACCGCGAAAAAGGCGATGATCAGGATGATCGCCGCGGCCACCACAGACGCCTTGTTCTTCACAAACCGAAGCCACACATCCATAAAGAAACCAATAGGCTTTGTCTTGAATTCCACATCGTGGATCTCCTCATCCTTCTGTACCAGACGGAACAGGTCCTTTGAAATGGCGTCATATTTTTCTCTGTCATTTTCGTAAAATACCATTACTTCTCCCCTCCCATCCGTACTCTCGGGTCAACAATTCCGTAGGAAATATCCACGATCAGCACTGTGATCAGGGATATCAGGGAATAGAACATAAGGATCGCCACTGTCAGCATATGGTCGCTGGCATTGATGGAGTCCACCATCAGCCCGCCCATACCGGGAACGGAAAAAATGCTCTCCACCACCAGGGAGCCTCCCAGCACGTTGGCGAACATGGGGATAATGATATTCATCAGGGGTACCATGGAATTGCGCAGTCCATGGCGGATGGTGCTCTGGGCATAGGTCAGGCCCTTTGTCTTTGCCAGGAGCATGAATTCTGAATTCATGGTCTCTGCCAGTTCCGCTCTCAAATACCTGGCCACCCGGGCAATGGGGTCAAAGGACAGGGCCAGGATGGGCATAAACATGGACTGCCACCGCAAAAGCCCTTTGGCGGACACATTGTAAATAATGGGAAACGCGCCGCTTTTAAAGCCCAAAAAGTACTGAAGGCCTGCCGCGAACACGAAAGACGGTATGGAGATAAACAGGACCACCATCAGGGAAACCAGATGATCCACAATGGTATTTTTCCTGATAGCGGCCAGGATCCCGGCGGCCATACCCACCGGCAGCGCCGCGAACAGGGAGATCAGGTTGATCTGCAAAGTAATGGGGATCCTGTCCTTGAGGATCTCAAATACCGGCACGTTGGGGCGCATCTTAGCCGATGTTCCCCAATCCCAGTGAAGGAAAATGTTCTGAAGAAAATAACCGTACTGTTTGATGATGGGCTCGTCAAAATGATATTTCGCGTTCAGCGCGTCGATAACTGTCTGGGACAGATCGCCTCCCATCTCATACACACTTCCAGGCATGAGCCGCACCACCATGAACGCGATGGACACGATAATAAACAAGGTGATAACCATCGCGACGATTCTGTTTAGTATGTACCGAAACATTCACTTCCCCCTTTCGTAGGTTCTCATAAATCAGGCAGAAAAGGCTTCCCCCGCGCGGGAAAAGGCCACAAGAGAAGATCCCCCGCGGCCTTTTGTCTGCTCTTAAGATCTCTTATTCCGTGATCTTAGCATAGTTCCAGCCCCACTCGACCCGGTTAGCCCAGTTCTTCATGGTCAGCTCAACTCTGTCAGCTTTCAGATATTTGTCCAGAGACTCTGTAACCGGGATAATGACAGCCGGCTCAATGAGCATCTGCTCCATCTGGGCAACCTCCTGGAGTCTCACGCCATCCTCAAAACGGTCCTCGCCGAAATTAGCCGCGTCAAACACCTCATCGAACTCCTCGCTTAAGTAGGGCTCGTTCTTCGCGGAATAGTAGGTTGTCCAGTACTTAAACGCGTTCCAGGGCATTAGGTCTGTGCTGATCCAGCCGCCCCAGCTGATCTCGTAGCAGTCCGGCTTGGTGGCCCAGCTTCTCATCAGGTCGCCTCTCTGGGAAGAGGGCATAGCCTGAAGCTTAAGCTCAAACTTGTCAGCGCCCAGGGCCTGCTGCCAGCTCTGCTGTAAGAACTCGCTCATGACGATCTGGGGAGCGGCGTCATTGTAGATCATGGTAGTTGATACCTTATCAATGCCTTCCTCCGCCAGAGCCTCCTCGAACAGCTGCTTTGCCTTCTCCGGATCATAGCCATAGTTGTCATGGGTGTTGGCCTTGCCCTCATCTGTATCCCGGAATCTCACACCATTATCCAGGTCAATGATATGGGTGGTGGGCACGATGTAGTCTGCCGGGTCCTCCTTGATCATCTTGGCGATGGTCTCTCTGTCTGTGGCATAGAACAGGGCCTGCCTGAACTTCTCGTTGGCCAGGATCGGCTGGTTGGGGTTGATTGTGTTGATGGTAATATGTCTTACAGAGTTCGCCGGGGAGAACAGGACTCTGGGGTCCTCTTCGTACTGTAAAAAGGTCTCGGCATTCAGTTTTACATAGTCGATCTCGCCGTTGTCGAACAGCTGCATCTGGGTGCCGCTGTCTTCCACCACCTTGATGTTGATTCCCGCCAGCCAGATCTTATCCTTGAACACATAGTCGGGGTTCTTCTTAAAGGTGATCTCCGCGTCGTTTGTCCAGGACTCTACCAGGAACGGGCCGGAGGAGATCCAGTACTCCAGGCTGGTGCCGTAGAGGGTCTCGGTGCGGTCCGCGTTCATGCCCTTCTCATAGTACTCCTCGTTGACAATGCAGTTGGCCGGATGAGCCAAGTGGGTCATAACCTCTCTGGCGTCGTGGCCTGACACGGTATGGATCTCCACGGTGTTGTCGTCGATCAGTTTCAGTCCCACTTCTTCCCAGCCGCATTTGCCTTCAAAGTAGTTCATGGCGTTCTCGATCTCGATTACATCCTTGGCAAAGTTGCTGGCCCTCAAGTTGGCAAGCTTGGGATCCAGGATCATCTGCCAGGTGTAGTACACATCATTAGCGTCCAAGTCATCGCCGTTCTCCCACACAACCCCGTCCCGGATCTTGATCTGCCATACCTTGCCCTCGTCGTCCACCTGGATAGGATCCTCTTCCGCCAGCTCGCCGCTTAAATCGCAGAAGGTGTAGTCCTCATTGGGGAAATAGGTGTACAAGATCATGGAACTTCTCTTAATCTGGTCTGAAGAATAAGAGTTGATGTAGGTCAGCGGGTTTAAGGAACCGATCTTGTTGACACTGGCTTCTCTTAAAATGCCGTAGCCCTCATCTGTAGGTTTGTCGCCATTGGGGTCCGTACTTGCCGGAGCCTGGTCCTCAGTCCCTGCCGTCTCTCCGCCTGCCGCGGCGGAAGTGGTAGGAGCCTCTGTTGACGGCGCTTCCGTAAATTCAATGCTCTCCTCCGGCTTGGAAGAAGAACTGGAGCATCCGTTTAAAGCGCCTGCCATCATGGCCGCTGATAAAAGCATCAGCATTGTCTTTCTGGTTTTTCTCATTACTTTTCCTCCTTGTTGTTGAATCGGCCCGGGGCCCTCCCCGTCACCTGCCAGGTGGACAAAGGACCGCCTTACCTCCTCTATATCGCTAATATCGAGACAGAACACAGAAACATGCACACTGCCGCGATAAAAGTCTCACTGTAATTCTTTTCATACCTTCTGCTCTCCACAAAAGCCCCGTAACTGGTTTCTTGGGTATCCAGAAAATTCTCATTTTTCCAGATCTGCTGAAACTTCTGGAACCCGTAGATCACCAGGTCGTAAAACCGAAGCCATTTAGCCAGCCGGAACAGGGCTATGATCAGGAAAATGATCCCTGAAAGGGCGCAGGCGTCGGAAAGGCCCACAAGGGTCCAGTCCCGCCGGATGGCAAAAACCGCCGCCGCCGCGACGGCTGCCCGCCTGACGGATCTTATATGGCATCTTATGGTGTAGGAATCTGGCAATGGTTGGTCTTCCTTTCTGAGAACAGTGGCTGGTTATGAGCGTCAGAGAGGTTTTTTGGGAATCAGCCTGCTTCCGTAGGCTATGGCGTAGAGACCCCTCTCCTGGCTGTGGATCAGTTTTACAAACAAATCCGAGTACTTGTTCCGGATGATGGCAGAATATGGGCTAACGGGGATAAGGAGCTTTTCCTTTCCATCCTCCCGGACACCGGGCCTGCCGTCCTCCCCTATGTAGAGCTCCACCTGGGTCCCCTCTCCGGAGACATAGGTGCCCTCTGCCGCCTTCAGGGTCTCTTCCGGCCAGGAAGCCTCCTGCCAGATGTCCCTCTTGTCCAGGGGATTTTTCCCATGGTAAGCCCTCATAAGGGCGTTGGAGATCAGGCTCACAGGTACCCCTGAGGTGTTGCACAGGATGATCACCGCCCCATCCGCCTCATAGGACCACGCGATATTGGAGGAAACCCCCGGAAGGCTTCCGCCGTGTTCCACCACCTTCAAATCATCCAGCTGCTTTATGGAAAGGCCGTAGCCGTAATACCCGAACGCGCCGTATGGCTGCCTGGGCTTACACATCTCCCGGATCCCTCTCTGACTTAGGATCCTTGCGCCGTTTAAAGCTTTCCCTTCATTTAAATACATGGCCAGGTATTTTTTAAGGTCATTTAAGGTGGACTTCATGGCCCCGCCGCCGTTGAGCACAAAGGCATTGTCGTGGTAATCCCTGTGGCCTTTCATCACCCCGTCCATTTTCTTGTACAGGGTCGCCGCGTTGTCATCCTGGGAGGGCCTGACAAAATCACAGAAGCTGCGCTCCATGCCCAGGGGCTTCAAGATATGTCTTACAAGATAATCTCCATAGGAAGGCTCTTTGCCGTATCTGCGGATCACGTCTGACAAAAGCCCGAAACCGTCATTGCAGTAGCTCAAATACTCTCCGGGCTCGCCGTTAAGGCCTGACTCCATGGTCTGCTCATCCAGGCGCTGGGCCACCAGGCGGACTCCCTCAGAAGCTATGGCGTCATTGTAGGCAAAATCTCCTGTCTCTGACTCCTTGAGTCCCAGGCTCTCTGCCACCTGCCCCACCAGAATCCGGGGAAGGGGGAAAAATCCGCCGCAGTGGCTCATAAGGTGGCGGATGGTCACGGTCTTCTGATTCTTGTTGGTAAATTCAGGGACATACTGGCTGACAGGGTCGTCAAGGCCCAGAAGCCCCTCCTCCGCCATCTGCATAATGGCCAGACATGTAAAAGACTTGGTCACCGACGCCAGGCCAAAAATGGTCTCGCCGTTTATCTCCTTCTTTGACTCCAGATCCGCTGAGCCCCAGAACTTCTCATATCTGGTGTTCCCCTGCCTGTCGATAATGGCCGCCGCGATGCCGCAGGCCTCATAATCCTTCATAATGGATTCCACCAGATTCTCCGCCAGGATCCGGTCCGCTTCCTTCATTCGATTCAAAGCTGATCACCTCCGTCATATACTCTTTGGGCTGTTCTTTTTCCGTGGTCAGTTGTTCGCCTACGGCGAACAGTCAAGGCATTAAATTAAAAGCCTCTATTTGACCATGGAACACAGTTCACCAGTCAGATACAACGTCGTATCTGCTATCTACAACACTCCATATTCAAATAGAAGCCTTTGCCTGCTTGTGTTTATAATTATAAAAAATGCCCTCTTGTCTGTCCAATAAAACATTCGCATGTCGTATATTCCCGCAAGGAATAAGAGGGCCAGCTTCACCGCGCCGCCCTCTTTTCCAAAGCCTTCATATAGTCCATAACATATTCAGAAAATTTCCACGCCATGGATGACATCTCCCCGAATCTCTGGTGAAGCAGGAAAATGGACCTGAAAAATCCGGTTTCCCTTATCTCCACCAGCTTCACATCCGTCCGTTTTCCCCAGGAATACTCCGGCCACAGGGTAATCCCCACCCCGTTGCTCACCAGGTTCCATACCAGGTGGGTGGAATCGCATTCCATGGCCACTTTCGGAAGAAAATGGTGCTCCCTGAACCGGGTATCCGCCAGTTTCCGCAGCACAGTGCCCCGGGGCAGCATGATAAAATCCTCCTTCTTCACCTCCTCCAGGGACACCTGATCCCTCTCGCTGATCCAGGATTCCTTGGACACTCCCAGAAAGACCTTCTCCGTCAGCAGCTCTTTGCCGTAAGTATAAGTCTGATCCGGGTACGCGCTGCAGATACAGATATCCCAGTCCGTCTTCTCCCTCTGATCCGTCACCACAAACATCACATTGGGCTCCTCTTCCCTGAACTGTTTGATAATATCCGCCAGAAGAGGCACCGCGGACACAGCGTTCAGCTTGATAATATCCATCTCCCGCCCCAGACGCCGCAGCTCGTCCGGCAGCTCCTCCAGCCGCCACACCACCGAGGATATATTCTCCCTGAGAACCTTCCCGGCGTAAGTCAGCTCGATCCTCTTCCCGTTCCTCTCAAACAGATCCACTTGAAGCTCCCTCTCCAAAGAGCGGATGGCCTTGCTGATAGAAGGCTGCGCCACCCTCAGCTCCTGGGCTGCCTTTGAGATGTTCTCGTACTTTGACGCATACAAAAAATATTTCAGCTGGTATAATTCCATGGTTTACACCCCTTTCCTCCCGCGTATATTGATCACATAGCTATTATGGCGCGGCCGCTTACTCCATATTTCCAGCCTTATGATTCTGGGGCACACGGCTACGTGGTACGCTGTTTGGATCCAACCAGTGGCTGTATCCATACAGACCTGTCAGCTTTTGTAAGACTCCCCCAGGATATGGGCCAGAAGCCCCCGGCAGCCCCGGACCACATCTCGATAAGTTGTCTCAAAATCCCCTGTATACCACGGGTCCGCTATATCCCCCGGAGCATCCGTAAAATCCAGAAGCCGGCTGAGCTTCTCCTCCGGGTCTCCATCGGTGATCCGCCGCATGTTCAGAAGATTCCACTGGTCCATGCCTATGAGGTAATCATACTCCTCATAATCCCTCCATGTCATCTGCCTGGCCCTCTTTTCTGACGGGTCAATGCCATGGCTCTTCAAGATAGCCCTGGTTCCCCGGTGCACCGGGTTGCCGATCTCCTCTGTGCTGGTGGCGGCGGAGGCGATGTGAAACTGGGGAAAAGACTCCCCGGAGCCTGTGCCTTCCCGGGTCTTTTGAACCATGTCATGGAATACGT
>Ga0137309_102434_pt1 | contig 11188 bp, 8 predicted proteins | sample NAcewiD2O_June_FD_97179 | JGI IMG/M metagenome (GOLD analysis project Ga0137309, IMG submission 97179) | Mouse cecal microbial communities from Vienna, Austria - N-Acetylneuraminic amended D2O_June | ecosystem: Host-associated > Mammals > Digestive system > Large intestine > Cecum | place...
ACCTTCGTTACTCCACTTTGCCACTTGATAGCCGCTAACATTTCTATAGCTGTTTAAAGAATCATAATCAATGTATACGCTTGCTTTCACACCGCCTTTATATGGCTGTGCATCTACTTTTACCGCTGAATAAAGAAAATCTTTCGTCCTCTGGTAACTTGATGGATCATATCCTGCATAATAGTCTAGCAGGAAATAATTTAATGCTTCATATACCCTGTCTGCCAACTGGTCAGTCATTTTCAATAGTGTTGGTTGTAGTGCTTTTGCAAGTTCTTTCATGTTTTTTACGTGTACTGCCATTATTTTTCTTCCTTTCCGGTGCTTCAATCACCATAAGATTTCTTGCGTTGTAATCACTTCTGTCATTTTGGAATGGTTTGAAGAATACATAATAACCAGAGTCTATATACTCACCGTTCAGTTTTGAATGATGAATAAAATACGTATTACCATCTTCACCTCGGATAAATCCAAACTTTCTGTCATGGAAATATTTTGTTACATGTCCATACAATATGATCCTTCCTCCTCTATGGCTTGGTATTTACAGCTGCTATGAAATTGTTATTTTAAGTTACATGGGATTAATTGATATAGGGTGTCCTTCTGACGCTCTATTAGGCTCATACAGGCATTTTAGAATTACTTGTGCAGATTTATGTGATTATTGCTAAACCACATAAATAAGCCCTCTAGCAATCATGTAATAATACGACTGACAGAGGACTTATTTACATGTCCTAACAACGTATTTACTTGACACGATGTACAGAATTTCTCCTTTCTTATTTCCTGTGCAAATTATCTGGTTCAAAACTCATAATGATTACCAAGTAATCAAAAGTAATCAAACTCAAATCGCTGAAACCATTGATTTTACTAGGATTTTGATACTTTACTGGCGAGTTCGAGTCTCGCTATCTCCATATAAGAAGTGCCGGAAACGCTTGCTTTAGCGAATTGCCGGCACTTCTTTTTTGTGCAGTGATTTTCATTTCATTACGATCGGAAGCCTGGTGCCCAGTCTGCACAGCAGTTCATTGCTGATACTGTCCGCTCTTTGCGCAACAACAGGCGCCGCTACATTCTGCTCCGCCTCTGTCCCTATCAGCGTCACGACATCCCCGACTTTCACATTTTCCGCATCTGTTATATCTACGGTAAGCTGGTCCATACAGATGCGGCCGACAACAGGCACAGACTGTCGGTTGATCAGCACAGAGACATTTTTACCGGACAGGCTTCCCGGAAAGCCATCTCCATATCCAACCGGTATGACCGCGATCCGGCTGTCACGTCCGGCCACAAAAGTTCTGCCATATCCAACGCTGTCTCCTTTGCCGATAAAACGGATCAGGACAACCCTGCTTTTCAGGGCAAGCACCGGGCGCAGGGCCGGCTGCAGCACCGTCTCATTGTCCGGGACGCTTGAAACGCCATATAACGCAATCCCCACTCTTACGTAATCACAGACAAGGTCAGGATAGTTCAGGAAACCGCAGCTGCTTTGTATATGCAGTTTCGGCAGCTGTATCCCGTTATTCTTTAAGGCATCCGTCAACCGATAAAAGCTGTCGATCTGCCGTCTCGTAAATGCAATGTCCTCCGGCAGCCTGCTGTCCGCACAGCACAAATGCGTATATATCCCACATATTTTCAGGTTTTTCATCTCAAAAACCTTTCTGACAGCCGAAATCTCTTCGCTGGATATTCCGAGCCTGTGCATACCCGTATCAATCTTAATATGAGTCTTTACGGCAGCGTTCCGGCTGTTTAAAGCCTGTGCATACGCAAAGTCCAGCAGGGTCTGTGTCAGATCATATTTTTGCAGATCCTGTACGCGTTTCACATCTGTATAGCCGAGAATAAGGATTTCTCCGCGGATGCCATGTTTTCTGAGCTGTATGCCTTCTTCAACGGTGGCAACTGCAAATGCCGTGATCTCCATCTGGTTCAGAACCGCAGCTGTTGCGCAGGCTCCATGACCGTATGCATCCGCTTTGACGACAGCCATCAATTCGCAGGCCGGCGGTATCGCTTCTCTCAGTATCCGCACATTATGCTTCAAATTCTCTATATTCAGCTCAATCCAGGATCGTTCTGTTGCTGTTTCCATGCCTCCCTCACTTTCTCAGCCTGTTTATCTGCATCTGTCAGGATGCGCATCGGCTGTGAAACAACCGTACAGCCATCGGGAACATCCGTAATGACTACTGCACCGGCGCCAATCTTTACATCATTTCCTATTTTTATATCGCCGATCAGCACAGCCCCTGCACCGATCAGGCAGCGGTCCCCGATCACGGGCGCTTTCCTGTCCGCTTCTCCAATCGTTACGTTTTGATAAACGCGGCATCCTTCTCCTATCCGGGCATAGCGCGAGATAAAAATCCCATGCAGGCCGTGGGGAAGCGACAACTCACTCTTTATGACCGTATCCGGCCCGATATAACCGCCATGCCGGTGTGCACATCTGCTCAACAAAAATGTCAGGATATCATGCACGATGCCATCCCGCCCCGCCATTTTCTGCAACCGGTAGAGTCGCCAGAAATAATGCAGATCGTCTCCTCTTGCAAAATCAATGATCCTTCTTCTGATCCTCATAATGACCTCCCTCTCTACAATCTTCCCCTCTTTTCATACCGTATCAACTCATCACAAATACAGACTCAACAATTTATCCAACACTTCTGTAAAAGACAGCCCGATGCCTTTCATCATATTGGGATAGCGGCTATGAGAAGTAAATCCGGGAATTGTATTTACTTCATTAAATACAATCTCACCGGAGGATGTATAGAACATATCCACTCTTGCAAAGCCTGAACATCCCAAAGTTCTGTAGATGGCCATGGCGGTTTCCTGTATCCTTTCTTCTGTTTTCCGCTCCACTCTGGCAGGCATATAGATTCTGGAAGACTGCAGTGTATACTTCTCTGTATAGTCGAAAAAACTGCCGGACAGTGCAACCTCATCGACTCTCCCCACAGTCAGTACCTCATCGCCGAGTATGGCGCATCCCACTTCCGATCCATCGACTTCCTCCTCCACGATAACTTCCGTATCATAGGTAAAGGCAAATTCCACAGCCGAAAAAAGCTCCTGCATTTTCGTTATTCTTGTGATGCCCAGAGACGATCCCGCCCGCAGGGGTTTTACAAAAAGCGGACAGGATAAGGATTCCTTCACTTTCCTGCAGGCAGCCTCCTGATCAGCCTGCCGGAAAGCTACCGCTTTCGGAACTGCTATGCCTGCAAGGCCAACCAGTTTATGCGCCCTGTCCTTATCCATGCAGAGCGCCGACGAGAGTGTGCCGCAGCCGGCAACCGGAATCCCCGCCAATTCAAACAGACCCTGTAAGGTGCCGTCTTCACCGTTTCTGCCATGCAGAACCGGCAATACCAGATCGACCGGTATCCTCCTGCACCCGTCCCCGTCAAACACCAGAAACCCCGGCGCCTGGCGGCTCTGGGAAACTGCCACCGAATGCAGGTTTTCTTTCTCCTCACCCCAACTGTTGTCCATGATCTGTTCCAGTCCGCCCGTATAATGATACCATTCTCCCTCCCTTGTAATGCCGACAGGAAAAACCTCAAATTTATTCTCATTTATATTTTGCAGGACAGAAAATGCCGACTGTAAAGACACCTCATATTCTGACGAATGACCGCCGAAAATAACTGCTATTCTTTTTCTCATCTTTTATCTTCCTCCTCTTCGATCATTATGGTATCGGGGAGCCGATACGCTATCTGACAACGATTGCTGTACAACTCCCTCTCAATCCTCCTGCCGGAATTCCGGTCTGTTTCCACGCGGCAGACAGACGCGGTCTGATAAACCTTTCCTCCCTGTCTCCTGTAAGACACAGACGAATTGAACACCGAATATTCAATGTGAAGTGCATTTTGTGCACCAATACGGCCATAGATTCTGTTTTCATCAAACCAGAGTGTGATCTGAAAAGCATGGTCCGTTTCATTGCAGACTTTTAAGTCCAGCCAGCCTTCATTGACCGTCGCATCCACACCCTGCGGCAGTGTTTCCGTTGTTGACGGAAAAGACAGCGCGGCATGGCCGTGCCGTTCGACGATCGTTAACGGTGTATGCAGAAACATCCAGAACAGCAGATCGCTCAACATACATAACCCGCCTCCATAAGCGGGGATTGTCTGCCCATCGATCACATGCAGCCCTTCCTTATATTTTTGACAGCGGTCCGCCCGCCGGACAAGCTGCCAGAACGAAAAAGTTTCCCCCGGTTCAAGCACGATCCCGTCGATCGTCCCGGCCGCCAGTCTTAAATTGTGTACCTTGTTGAATTGATATTTCATGGCAAATCCGCTGTTTGTGTTTATCATCGGGATTGAGGTTTCAAACACCAGCACGGGGAATGTCTTTTCCGATTTCTTTCCCGCATACCTGCGCCCGTCCAACCGCATTTTTGCATAAAAAAATTTTTTTCTCTGCCATTTGCGGAGCGGAAGCAGGAATGGAAATATCTGCGTCACTCTTTTTCTTGCCGTAAGAATCACCCCTTCCTTTTCATCAAAAAAAAAACACTCTTGCCCCGGCACTGTCATTGTACCCAAAACAAGAGTGTGATTTATTCGTTTACACACAAACTATTCAACTGATTTCCTGCGGACTTTCTTACGATTTACTTACGAGACCGGCAGGATGACACGAAAAGTGATCGTCTCGTCCCTGCTTTCCGCCTGGATCGTCCCTTGATGAAGCTCGACGATCTGTTTTGCGATGGCCAGTCCCAGGCCTGCCCCGCCGCTGCGTGTGCTGCGCGACACATCCAGTCTGTAGAACTGTTCAAAGATCCGTTCCAGCTTCTCCTGCGGGATCGTATCGCCGTGGTTGTCAAACTGAATGCACACGGTCCCGTCCTGCTGTGTGGCCGTAATGTCAATATCCGTATCCTCAAAACTGTAAAGGATCGCATTTCTCAGAAGATTGTCAAAGACGCGCTGGATTTTATCTGCATCGCATTTCATCATGATCTGTTCTTCGACATGCAGCGTGCAGTGCAGTTTTTTCTCCTGCAGCATTGGCCGGAATTCATACAGCAGCATTTCCAGCAGCCGTTTCAGATTGATCGTGCTGTATTGAAGAGAGATCGTAGTCAGATTATACTTTGATATTTCAAAGAATTCATTGATCAGATCTTCCAGCCGTTCCGCCTTATCCAAAGAGATCGAAAGATATTTTTCTCTCAGCGTATCCGCTATCTGTCCTTCGTCACGCAGTAAATTCAGATAGCCTATGACTGAGGCCAGAGGCGTTTTCAGATCATGGGCGAGATACATGATCAGGTCGTTTTTTCTCTGCTCCGCGGCAAGCATATCATTCTTTTGCTGCTCGATCATATGCTTTATCGTGTTCAACTTGCGCTCCATCGGAAAAAGTTCCGGCGATAAAGATATTTCCGCTGCGCCTTCTTCGATCAGGCTGTCCATTCCCCTGCCGATTTCCTCAAAATACTTCGTAAACCAGTTTAGATAGATGCGAAAGATAAGAAGGAATGCTGCCACCAGCGCAATGATCAGGATCATGTCCATACGATTACGGAATGCCTGCTGATAGAGACTGTACGCCGCATCGTATTCCATCAGGAAAACATTTTGCAGAATGTCTATGATCGTATCACCGACACGCCTGTGCAAAACCGTGGTACGCAGAAAATAGACAAGCAGCATTGCCACCAGGAACATTACGGCCAGCCGTCTAAAAACTTTTGCATGGAATATCTGAAATTCTTTATTTTGTCTCGATTTTTTATGATTCAATGATATACCCGACTCCCCATCTGTTTACGATAAATTTTGCCTTTTTGGCCGAATCGTTCATCTTTTCCCGTAAACGGCCTATATGCGCCATCACCGTATTATTGTTATGCAGATATTTCTCCCCCCACACTGCCTCAAACAGCTCCTCCGACGGAACTACTGTTCCCTGATGCTCGCATAAATACCAGAGGATCGAAAATTCTGTCGGCGTCAATGATAATTCTTTTCCATACAAAAAACATTTATGGGTATGCCTGTTGATGCACAGTCCCCTGATATCATACTCCTCCGTCCCGGCCGGCTTTTTTTCAGCAAGCATATTATAATTCCTGTAACGCCTTAATTGTGTTTTCACTCTGGCAACAACTTCCAGCGGGTTGAAGGGCTTTGTAATATAGTCGTCCGCTCCTATGGTCAATCCCATGATCTTATCGCCGTCCCCGTTTCTGGCCGTCAGCATGATCACAGGATAATAATGCTTTTCCCTGATCTTACGGCATATGTGGAAACCGTTGATATCAGGCAGCATAATGTCCAGAATCGCCAGATCCGGCTCCATTTCTTCCATACACTTGAGCGCATCCGTACCATTCGTGAACTTATGCACGATATAACCGTCATTTTCCAGATAAACCTCAAGCAGATCGGCAATCTCTTCCTCATCCTCTGCTATTAAAATGTGTTCCCTCATTTCCCTGCTCTCCTGTCCCCTTCCCAAAACCGTACACCTCTCCCGATGCATTCGCCGTTCGTTATCTATCATTATACCCATTCGCTTTTCTGTCAAGAGGCTTTCCACAAAAAATTGACATCTCCCCGGTTTCCCCTTATACTGTTAATATACCTATTACAGTCGTAAGAATTAAGGAGCACACAGCAGTGAAAAAACTACCACAGATTTCAGAAGCAGAATATGAAGTGATGAAGATCGTATGGAAGCACGCGCCGATCAATACCAATCAGATCACCGAGATGCTGACCCAGACTACCGCCTGGAGTCCGAAGACGATCCAGACCCTGATCAAGCGGCTTGTGACCAAGGGCGTTCTTTCCTATGAAAAGCAAAGCCGGGTATTCGTCTACACCCCGCTGGTCGCAGAAAAGGAATACATCGGACAGGAAAGCCGTTCCTTTCTCGCCCGGTACTATGACGGAGATATTACGGCAATGCTCTCCGCTTACATCGAAGACGACCAGCTTTCCGCATCGGAAATTGATGCCCTGCGCTCCCTTCTCGCAAAGGGCAGGGCGGACAGGAGGCAGTAATATGGCAGATTTCGGAATCCGGTTTTTCCTGTGCAATCTTATCATCTGTATGATCACAGCTGCACTTCTTGCGGCAAAACGGATATGCCGGCATATCCTCACCAGCCGGATGCAGTTTCATCTGTGGTATCTGCTGCTCGCTCTTCTCACCGTTCCCTTCCTGCCTGTCCACCCGGCCGGTATCCTGCAGATCCTCTCGTGGTTTGCCGCAGTACGGCATTCCGGAGAAGCAGGCACGGATCCGGTCCAGGGAACTGCTGCCGGCATCCATCTTCCCGGCACGCTCCGGCAGATGGACGATTTCACCCTGTCTGTCAGCAATGCGGCGCCCTCCATTGCCGGCTTTATCCTGTGTTCCATCTGGCTTACGGGCGTCATCGCAATGCTCTTGATCGTGATGCGCTCCAGCGTCCGTTTAACCGCCCTGCGAAGATCTGCGCTTCCCCTGCAGAGCAGAACGGTCCGCACACTATACGACGACTGTCTGCGTGAGCTGCGCATAAAGCGGCCTGTTCCAGTCTACAGCGCCGCTTACCTGAAATCCCCGCTTATCATGGGCATATGCAGGCCGTGTATCTATCTGCCGATTCATCTGATCTCGGATTTTGATGCCAAAGAGATGCGCTATATACTGCTGCACGAATTACAGCACTACCGACACAAAGACACGCTGGCCGGTCTTTTTATGACCCTGACCGGCATACTCTACTGGTGCAATCCGCTGGTACGGTATGCCCTGAAAGAAATGCGCAGCGACCGGGAGATCGCCTGCGACGCCGCCGTCCTGAAAAGGCTTCCCGAAAGCGACTACGAAGCGTACGGCGCAGCTCTGATCAATTTTACCGAAAAGGTTTCACATATGCCCTTTCTCTTTGCTGCCGGCATGAGCGGGAGCATGAAGCAGATGCGGCAGCGGATCGCCGCCATCTCCACCTATGAAAAGCCTGACGCTTTCAGGAAAGCAAAAGGATGCACCGCTTTCGTTCTGATCGGCGCTTTACTCCTCACACCTGCCCCACTGCTCTCCACCCAGGCCGCCGGGCAGGAACAATACCGGTGGAATCCGTCCCTCGACAGGATTTCTACACTCGACCTGTCCTCATACTTCGACGGTTATGAAGGCAGCTTCGTCCTCTATGACCTCAAAAACGACCACTGGCACATTTATGACATGGAACACGCTCTTTTGCGGACGTCCCCGGACTCCACCTACAAGATCTATGACGCGCTGTTTGCACTGGAGGAAGGCGTGATCACGCCTGCGGATTCATCCATGGCATGGGACGGGACCGCGTATCCTTTTGCGGCATGGAATAAGGACCAGAATCTGGACACCGCCATGCGCGCCTCCGTCAACTGGTATTTCGAAAAGATAGATCGGCAGCTCGGTTCCCCCGTCATCCGGGACTATCTTCACAGGATCGGATACGGCAACGAAACCATACCGGCATACATCACCACCGGCAGTTCCCCTTACTGGCTGCAGTCCTCCCTGAAGATCTCGCCGGTAGAGCAGGTGCAGCTGCTGGCGGCGCTTTACGACAATCGTCCCGGCTTTGCCCCGGAACATGTAAATGCCGTAAAAGATTCCATCCGCCTGTATTCCGCCGGGAATACAGCCTTTTACGGCAAAACCGGCACCGGGCGCGTGGACGGTCAGGACAGAAACGGCTGGTTTATCGGCTTCTTTGAAGTGCCCGACAACACCTGTTTCTTTGCCGTCAACATCCAGGGCAGTTCCGGCGCTGCCGGAAGCAAAGCGGCCGGGATAGCGAAAGCCGTCCTGTCTGCCCTTGCCGGCAGCGACAGCTCCTTCTCCTCCACCGAGTTGGACAGGTATCTGAATGTGCCGTCCGCAAACGGCTGAACCACGATCTGATCTGTAAAGGCCTGATCCGAATTGCGGTCGATCCAGACCACATCCACAGTAAGTATCAGTGTTCCGTCTTCCTGCTCCCTGTAATCCACCACTTCCCCGAAAGGCGGGAACTGTCTTGAAAAGATCATCTCATACTCATAACTGTCCGTTTCCCCGTCGTAACCGCAGTGCTCCCGCAGCTGTTCGACGGTCACCGGCAGGCATGTCGTCATGACCTGCTCGTAGGTTTGTGCCGGTATCCTGCCATTTTCCGGCACAAATGGCTCTCTGGTGAATGCCCGGCAGAGATCCTCGAACATACAGGGCTCCAAAACAGCTTCCACCGTATCGGCGTCCCAGTCTGCTGCCAGCAGGCTGTAATTGACGAAGCTCAGCCCGTACAGATAACGATCGGTCAGCTGCCGGCATGATTCGGACAACGGCTTTACCCTGTAATAATCCCGCAGACTGCCATGCATGACCGTCACCGTATTTGTATAGATGAAATATCCTTTTTCCGTCAACCGCATTTCTTCCAGATCACGGGTGCCGTCTCCTTTTATCCTCGGTACGCCCCCTTCGCGCCAGCCGACCAGAACATAGTAAGATTGTGTCTTCCCGTCCCTGCTTATAAATGTTTTCGCACACAGATCCCCCTCCCTATATACTTCAAACACGGTAACCATCGCATCCCCGCCGGAGGCATAGATATCATAAAACGCTTCCACCTGCTGGCCGTTTTCCATATTGATGTCGTCTGAGACACTTACAAGCCCCTGTCCGCCAAGACAGTGCACCACCGCTTTCCTCTGCTCTGCAGAAAAATTGTCGATCCGGGAACAGCCCGTCTCCGCATCAATAATGCTGCTGTCCCGGTAGTATTCCGCACACCGTTCTGCCGCTGCCATCGCCTCCTTCTGCAGACGCATTTCTTCCGCCGCCGTCAGAATATTGTCCGGCTTCGCATTCTTCTCTGCACTCTCCCCCGCAGGCTCTTTCGCAACGTCTTTTGCGGCGGCTTTTGCATTTTCATCTTCTGTCTCTGTTCCCGCCTTTTTCTCATAGTATTCCGCCCACTGTTCCTCCGTCAGCCTATCCGTATACCATGTGATCTCCACATCGTTTTCCGAGTGGAGCACCCGGTTGGAAACATACTGGAAGCTCCCGTCTTCCAATGGCCTGACGGTCACTTCATGGCAAAATGCCTGCTCCAGACACTTCTCCGCCCAGACAGCATTGACGGTAAGCCGCAATGTTCCGTCCGGGTTCTTTTCATAAGCGACCACTTCCGGTTCGGGAATATTCGGTGTCGGAGCGAAATCAAACATGCCCCGCGTCCTGTACCGGTAGGTATCCGTACTCTCATGGTATATCGTATATTGTCGTAACGTACCCGCATCTATCCGAAAAAAGCTCTGAAAAACAGCCTCAAATTCTGCCGCCGGTATCTCATAGCTTCTGCCTTCCTCAAACAATGCTCCCGTCTGCTGCGCATTCCGGATCCGCAGGAACGCCTCATAAAAATCGTAAAAGTTAAGATCCCGATAATCCGACTCGCTCCAGTCCGCAGTAAACAGGTTGTTCAACTCGTAGCCGATACGCCGCACATAGTTCCGGTTCAGCTGCCGGCACTCTTCCTCCAGCGGTTCCACCCTGACTGCCGTCTGGCCGGAAGGACCGTCATAACCGGGCATATTGTACTCCCCGAAAAATAACCAGGCCCCGGAATACACCCATGTACAGGCCGGATAACTCTGACTGCTCACCATTTCCCACTCCCCCTGCCGCAGAAAAAAGCTGCGCCGCACCGTCACCGTCCCCTCCGCCGTCGTAAACTCATATCTTACAAAACTGATCGCGGACACTACGACCACAAGCTCTGCTTCCGCTTCTTCCCGGGCTTCCACCTGCCTGCCAAAACTCCTGATCTGTTCCGGGCAGACCATATTGATCTGGTTCTCCCCGTCAACCGCCGCATATCCTTTCGCTCCCAATCCTTCTACGATGCCGCGTATCTCTTCCAGACTGCCCGGTATCGTTTCTGCCCGGCCGCAGATCTCCTCATAAACCGCTTCTATGATTTTCGTATCATCCGGATCCGTTTCCTTTTGTACGATACCTTCTGAATCTTTTCCTGCCGAACCTGTGCCTGCTGAATCTGCTGCTTCCGGCTCTGCATTGCCCTGTCCTGTATCATCTACCACTATAGAATCCCCCTCCTTTTCTGCAAAAGAATCCGCCCTGTTATCTTCTAATGTTA
>Ga0137309_102436_pt1 | contig 11185 bp, 12 predicted proteins | sample NAcewiD2O_June_FD_97179 | JGI IMG/M metagenome (GOLD analysis project Ga0137309, IMG submission 97179) | Mouse cecal microbial communities from Vienna, Austria - N-Acetylneuraminic amended D2O_June | ecosystem: Host-associated > Mammals > Digestive system > Large intestine > Cecum | place...
ATAGATACACGGACAATGGCGGGAAGGAGAAGGCAGCGGACCACCCGCTGTATTTTTTGCTCCATGACGAACCGAACCCGGAGATGACTTCCTTCGTGTTCCGGGAGACGCTGATGACGCACCTGCTCCTGTGGGGGAACGCCTACGCACAGATCATCCGCAACGGCAAGGGGGAGGTCATCGGGCTTTACCCTTTGATGCCGGACAGGATGGGCGTGGAGCGGGATTCCAAAGGGCAGCTCTATTACGAGTACACGGTGAGCATGGAGGACGCACCGACCGTGAAAGGCAGCACAGTCGTCCTGCCGCCCACGGAAGTGCTGCACATCCCCGGTCTTGGCTTTGACGGGCTGGTGGGCTATTCCCCCATTGCCATGGCAAAGAACGCCATCGGCATGGCGATAGCCTGTGAGGAGTACGGGGCGAAGTTCTTCGCCAACGGCGCACAGCCGAGCGGCGTGCTGGAGCATCCCGGCACCATCAAAGACCCGACCAGGGTGCGGGAGAGCTGGCAGTCCACCTTCGGTGGCAGCCACAACGCCAATAAGGTGGCCGTTTTGGAGGAGGGCATGAAATACACTCCGATCTCCATTTCCCCGGAACAGGCGCAGTTCCTGGAAACACGGAAGTTCCAGATCAATGAGATCGCGCGGATATTCCGTGTGCCGCCGCACATGGTGGGCGACCTGGAAAAGAGCAGCTTCTCCAACATCGAGCAGCAGAGCCTTGAGTTCGTGAAATACACCCTGGACCCGTGGGTGTCGAGGTGGGAGCAGTCCATGGCGCGGTCGCTGCTGACGGCGGAGGAGAAAAAGAAATATTTTGTGAAGTTCAACGTGGACGGCCTGCTCCGGGGCGACTACCAGAGCCGCATGAACGGGTATGCCGTGGGGAGGCAGAACGGGTGGATGTCCGCAAACGACATCCGGGAGCTTGAGAACCTTGACCGCATCCCGGAGGAAGTGGGCGGCGACCTGTACCTCATCAATGGGAACATGATGCCGCTTTCCATGTCCGGGGCGGCATACCAAAAAGGGAAGGAGGAACCCAATGAAGACGAAGAAGTTCTGGAACTGGAAGAAGGCGAAAAACCAGGAAACGGGGGCGGAGGAACGCATCCTGGAACTGAGCGGCACCATCGCGGAAGATAGCTGGTTCGACGATGACGTCACGCCGCAGCTTTTTAAGGATGAGCTGAACAGCGGCACGGGCGACATTACCGTGTGGATCAACTCACCGGGCGGAGACTGCGTGGCAGCGGCACAGATCTATAACATGCTCTCCAACTACAAGGGGAAAGTCACCGTGAAGATAGACGGCATCGCTGCATCGGCGGCATCCGTGATCGCCATGGCGGGCGACACCGTCCTGGTATCCCCCGTTTCCATGCTTATGATCCATAATCCCGCCACCATGGCCTGGGGCGACCATGCCGAGATGCAGAAAGCCATGGATATGCTCTCCGAGGTGAAGGAGTCCATCATCAACGCTTATGTGCTGAAGACCGGGCTTTCCCGTCCGAAGCTGTCCCACCTCATGGATGCGGAGACCTGGATGGACGCAAACAAGGCGGTGGAGCTTGGCTTTGCGGATGACATCATGGCACGGGCAAAAACGGAACCGGAGGAAGGCGAGGGGGATACGGACGGGGAGGAAAAGAAATCCCCTTCCGACCACAGCTCCATGCTGTTCTCCCGCAGGGTGGCGGACAACGCCCTGCTGAACAAGGTCATTGCCAAATACGGGGAAAAAAAGCCGAAGGCGGGCATCGGGGAACAGGTAAGAATCCCTGCGCCAGGGGAGAAGACTGCACCGGAAACAGAAACCGGCCGTTCCGTGGACGCACTCATGGAGCGGCTTAATTTATTGAAACGATAAGAAGGAGGATTTTACTATGACGATTCTGGAACTGCGTGAGAAACGCGCGAAGGCATGGGAGGCGGCGAAGGCATTCTTAGATTCCCACAGAAAGGAGAACGGCACCCTTTCCGCAGAGGACGATGCCGCATACACGAGGATGGAGCAGGAGATCACCGACCTGGGGAAAGAGATTGCAAGGCTGGAGCGGCAGGAGGCGCTTGACGCGGAGCTGAACCGCCCGGTGAACAAGCCCCTCACCGGGAAGCCGGGCGGCAGGGCGGACGCGGACGGCGGGGAGGATAAGACGGGGCGTGCCTCCGACGACTACCGGAAGAACTTCTGGAACGCCATGCGCTCCAAGGTGCCGATGCCTGCGGTCACCAATGCCCTGCAGATCGGCACGGATTCCGAGGGCGGCTACCTGGTGCCGGATGAATATGAAAGGACGCTGGTGGAGGCTCTGGAGGAGGAGAACATCTTCCGCCAGATGGCGAAGGTCATCAAGACTTCCAGCGGCGACCGCAAGATCCCCGTGGTGGCAAGCAAAGGCACGGCGTCCTGGATTGACGAGGAGGGCGCGTTCCCGGAGAGCGACGACTCCTTCGGTCAGGTATCCATCGGCGCTTACAAGTTAGGCACACTGATCAAGGTTTCCGAGGAACTTTTAAACGACAGCGTCTTTGACCTGCAGTCCTATATCTCCCGCGAGTTTGCCCGCCGCATCGGGGCGAAGGAAGAGGAGGCGTTCTTCACAGGGGACGGCAAAGGCAAGCCGTTAGGTGTGCTTGCATCAACAGGCGGCGCGGAAACGGGCGTGACCGCCGCATCCGCCACGGCTGTGACGGCGGATGAACTGATGGACCTGTATTATTCGCTGAAATCCCCGTACCGTAAGAAATCCATGTGGGTGCTGAACGACTCCACTATCAAGGCCATCCGCAAGCTGAAGGACAACAACGGGCAGTATCTGTGGCAGCCGTCCCTGGCAGCCGGGACGCCGGACATGATCTTAGGCCGCCCCATCAAGACCTCGGCGTATATGCCGGTTATGGCCGCAGGCGCAAAGACCATCGCTTTCGGTGACTTTTCCTATTACTGGATCGCTGACAGGCAGGGGCGTTCCTTCAAGCGCCTGAACGAGCTGTTCGCTGCAAGCGGGCAGGTGGGATTCCTCGCCTCGCAGCGTGTGGACGGGAAGATGATCCTTGCGGAAGCGGTGAAGGTGCTGGAACAGAAAGGGGCTTCGGCCTAAGGTTTTTCGGAGGGAGGTGGAGGCATGGCAGTGACGCTGGAAGAAATGAAGAACTACCTCCGTGTGGACTATGACGAGGACGATGCCCTGATCGAAAGCATCATCGGGGCGTCGGAACGCCTCTGCATGGATGTGGCGCGGATGGATTCAATGGAGGAGTTTTCTGCTGTGGAAAATGCCAGGATTGCCGTGCTGTATGCGGCGGCCTACCTCTACGAACACCGGGAGGAGGCCGACCACCGCGCCCTCACGCTCACCCTTCGGGCATTGCTCTTTGGGGCCAGGAAGGAGGCGTTCTGATGGATGTGGCGGCGATGAACGTGCGGATCATGTTCCAGAAAAATGAAACGGTGTCCGATGCCATCGGGAACCATGAAAATGTGTGGACGGACTACTATTCCTGCCATGCCACCGTCAGCGACTCCCTGGGGAAGTCCTCTGCGGAATCCGAGGCGGCGGGGCAGACCGTGGAACACCCGGACATCAGCTTCACGGTACGTTTCTGCCAGAAGGCAAAGGGTGTGGACACCACGGGTTTCCGCATTCTGTGGGACGGCGGCATCTATGACATTTTAAAGGTGGACCATCTGAACAATAAAAAACGGGCATTGAAATTCAAGTGTGAGAAAGCGGGGCGGTGAAATGTCAGACAGGGTAAGGATTGACCAGCTCTCAGCGGTGGTAATGGAGGGGCTGACGGAGTATGCGGACCTTGCGGCGGATGAGCTGAAAAAGGCGGTGAAGAAAGCGGGGAATTCCGTGAAAAAGGATATCCAGGAGGGTGCGCCGAAGGACACGGGCGCTTATGCGAAAAGCTGGTCTGTGAAGAACGTGAAGGAGACTTCCAACTCCATCGAGCTGGTGGTGCATTCCAGGAACCGCTACCAGCTCTCGCACCTTCTGGAATTCGGCCACGCCAAGCGGGGCGGCGGGCGCGTCCCCGGAAAGGCGCACATCGCGCCTGCGGAGGAACGGGCGGAACAGACGCTGGAGCAGGAAATAGAAAAGGCTCTGAGGGGGGTGATGTATTTATGGAAAAACTTGTAAGCATGATCGCGGAGATGGGGCTGCCCTTCGCCTATGACCACTTTGCGGAAGGGGAGTCGCCGGAGCCGCCGTTCCTCTGCTACCTTATTCCGGGGAGCGACAATTTCGCGGCGGACGGGAAGGTGTACCACAAGGGCGCAAATGTCCATGTGGAGATTTACACCGATAAGAAAGACCCGGAGCTGGAACAGCGGGTGGAGGATGTGCTGGACGCGCATGAGGCCTTCTACAACAAATCGGAAACATGGATTAGCAGCGAGCGGCTTTATGAAGTTCTGTATATTTTTGGATGGGAGGCATGACGGATGCAGAATAAAAAGAACAAAGTGAAATACAACCTTAAGAACACGCATTATGCGATGCTCATTATTTCGGAGGATGGGGCGGTGTCTTACGGCACGCCCATCCCGATGCCCGGCTCGGTGTCCATTTCTTTGGACGCCAATGGCGAGCCTGAAAATTTCTATGCGGACGGGACGGCGTATTATGTCATCAACAACAACATGGGTTATGACGGCGACCTGGAGCTTGCCATGATCCCGGAGTCCTTCCGCAAGGATGCCTTACAGGAGGAACTGGATGCCAAGGGCGTGCTGATCGAGAACGCCTCGGCGGAGCTTGCGGCCTTCGCCCTGCTCTTTGAGTTTGACGGCGACCAGAGGCACATCCGCCACGTCCTCTACAACTGCTCCGCGTCCCGTCCCGGCATCGAGGGCAAGACCAACGAGGAGAGCCGGGAGGTGCAGACAGAGACGCTGACCGTCAAGGCAACGCCCCTGGCGGACGGCATGGTGAAGGCGAAGACCGGAGATTCCACGGACGAGACGGTCTATAAGGACTGGTACAAGGCAGTGTATATGCCCATGGCGGCTGAAAGCGGCGGTGGAGAACAGGGCAGCGGGGAGGGAACGGCATGAGCATGACGAGGAAGATTGAGATTGACGGGAAAGAGGTGCCGTTCCGTGCATCGGCGGCAGTGCCGCGCATTTACCGCATCAAGTTCCACCGGGATATTTATAAGGACCTGAGCGCACTGGAAAAGAGCATCGGGAAAAGCGATGAGGAGAATTCCAATTTAGACCTGTTTTCACTGGAGCTGTTCGAGAACATCGCCTTCATCATGGCGAAGCACGCCGACCCCTCTATTCCGGACACGCCGGAGGAATGGCTGGATGACTTCGGCACGTTCTCCATCTACCAGGTGCTGCCGCAGCTCATCGAACTGTGGGGCTTAAATGTGAAGACCGATGTGGAGGCTAAAAAAAACTTCGCGCAACTGACCGCCCGATGACCACGCCGCTGTTCCTGCTGCGGTGTGTGCAGCTCGGCATCTCCATCCGGGATTTAGATTTGCTGACCATCGGCATGGTCAACGATATGTACGCGGAGAGCAGCAATGACAGTGCCGACTATTCCATCATCGCGGGGCAGGACGAGTTCGATTTATTTTAACCACTAACGCCTGGGCAGCCGGGCTTTTTTTATGCCGTTAAGGGGGTGCTGGTGTGGCGGCAAACAGGATCAAAGGGATTACGGTAGAGATCGGCGGCGACACCACGAAGCTCCAGACGGCCCTAAAGGGCGTGAATACGGAGATTCGGAACACGCAGTCGCAGCTTAAGGACGTGGAAAAGCTGCTGAAGCTCGACCCCGGAAACACGGAGCTGATGGCGCAGAAGCACCGGCTCCTGGGGGATGCGGTCCGGGAGACGAAAGAAAAGCTGGAAACGCTGAAGACGGCGGCGGAGCAGGCGAATGACGCGCTGGCAAGGGGCGAAATCTCGCAGAGCCAGTATGACGCCCTCCAGAGGGAGATCATCGAGACGGAGAACAACCTGCGCGACCTGGAGCGGCAGGCGGGGCAGTCCGCCGTGGCTTTGCAGAAGATCGCCGCCACAGGGGAGAAATTAAAGACGGTGGGTTCCGCCATTGAGGGCGTGGGGCAGAAGCTGATGCCCGTCACTGCGGCGGTGGGCGGGCTTGGGGCGGCTGCCGTGAAGGTGGCTTCCGACTTCGACTCCGCCATGAGCCAGGTAGCGGCGGTTTCCGGGGCGACCGGGAAGGATCTGGAAGCCCTGCGGGATAAGGCCCGTGAGATGGGCTCCAAGACCAAATTCTCTGCTTCGGAAGCCGCTGAAGCGATGAATTACATGGCCATGGCCGGCTGGAAGACGAACGATATGCTCTCCGGCATCGAGGGCATCATGAACCTTGCCGCCGCTTCCGGGGAGGACCTTGCCACGACTTCCGACATCGTGACGGATGCGCTGACCGCCCTGGGGCTTTCGGCGGAGGATTCCGGGCATTTCGCGGATATCCTCGCGGCGGCAAGCTCGAACGCCAACACGAACGTCAGTATGATGGGCGAGACGTTCAAATACTGTGCGCCTGTCGCCGGGGCATTGGGTTTCACGGCGGAGGACACTGCCGAGGCCATCGGCCTGATGGCGAACGCGGGCATCAAGTCCTCCCAGGCAGGCACGGCCATGCGCTCCATGATGACCAACCTTACCGGGGAAGTGAAGTTTGTCGGGGACGCTTTCGGGGAGCTGACCATCCAGACTACGAACACAGACGGTAGCATGAGGAGCCTTGGGGACATCCTGGCAGACTGCAGGGCAGCATTCGCACAGATGTCGGAATCAGAGAAAGCCGCCAATGCGGAGGCGCTGGTCGGGAAGAACGCCATGAGCGGATTCCTCGCCGTGATGAACGCTGCGCCGGGGGACATTGAGAAACTGAACAGCGCCATCAATAACTGCGACGGCACGGCGGAGAAGATGGCGGCCACCATGCAGGATAACCTTGCGGGGCAGCTCACCATCCTAAAGAGCCAGCTTGAGGAGCTTGCCATCTCCATCGGGGAGATTTTGATGCCGTATATCCGGCAGATTGTTGGGTGGATTCAGGGGCTTGTGGACTGGCTGAACAGCCTGGACGAAGGCACGAAGAAGATCATTGTCACGGTGGCTTTGGTAGCTGTGGCGCTTGGCCCCGTCCTGATCGTCATCGGGAAAGTGGTCGGGGCCATCGGCACGATCATGACGGTGGTGCCGCAGATCGCCGGGGCGATTTCAAGCGTGATCGGGTTTGTGTCCGGGACGGTGATCCCGGCGATCTCCGCCGTGGTGGCGGCTATCGGGTGGGTGCCGCTTGCGATTGCGGCTGTTGTCGCCATCCTCGTGGTGCTGTACAACAAATGTGAATGGTTCTGCAATGCGGTGAATGCCATCTGGACACAGATCAAGGAATTTTTTGTTTCCGCATGGGAGGTCATCTGCTCGTTTTTCACGGAGACCATACCCAATGCGTGGAATTCCCTTGTGTCGTTCTTCCAGGGCATCCCGGCATGGTGGAGCGGGCTGTGGCAGTCCGTGAGAGATTTTTTCAGCAGCATCTGGAACAATATGATGAACAATCCCGTGCTGACGGGCATCGTGGACATGATACGCTCCCTGTGGGAGAACCTCTCCACGACGCTGCAGGGCATCTGGAACGGGATAAAGACGGCGGCTTCCGGCGCATGGGAGCTGATCAAGAACGTGGTGCTTGGGCCGGTGCTTCTTCTTATCGACCTGGTGACCGGGAATTTTACGAAGCTGAAAGAGGATGCCGCCAATATCTGGAACAACATCAAAAATGCGGCGTCCAATATCTGGAACGGCATCAGACAGGTGGTCGGCTCGCTGGCGCAGGGGCTTGCGAACCACGTCTCCATCCTGCTTACCGGGCTGAAAACCACGATTGCCAATATCTGGACGGCGATCAAGAATACAGCCTCGTCCGCATGGAACGGGCTGAAAAATTTAGTGTCGTCCATTGCGTCCAATCTGAAACAGGCGGCGGTGAATGCTTTCAAGGCCATGGTTTCCGGCATCGGCTCCGCGCTTTCCTCCCTGGGGAGCGTGGTGCAGTCCGGGTTCCAGTCCGCCATCAGCTTCATCACCTCGCTGCCGGGGAAAGCCCTGCAATGGGGGAAGGACTTCATTAACGGCATTGCGGACGGCATCCGAAGCGCCATCGGCAACGTGATAAACGCAGTTTCAGATGTGGCGGATAAGATACGCTCCTTCCTGCACTTCTCCGTACCGGACGAGGGGCCTCTGACGGATTATGAAAGCTGGATGCCGGACTTCATGTCCGGGCTGGCAAAGGGCATCGAAAAGAGCCGGGGCATGGTGAAGAAGGCCGTGTCCGGCGTGGCGTCCGACTTAATGCTCCAGCCGCAGGCTGCCGCCCTCCAGATGCAGGCCGGGCGGGATTCCTCCGGGGATTCTTCCGTGAGCGAGCTGCTCGGAGGACTCCGGGAGATGATCGCCGGCCTGCAGGAGATGGCGGGCGGCGGGACCATCTGCATCCCTGTGTATGTGGGCGGGACGCTGCTGGACGAAGTGGTGGTGGACGCGCAGGCAAGGCAGAACTTAAGGTCGGGAGGGAGGTAAGGCGGCATGGCGTATATACAGTATCTGACAATTGACGGGACGCCGCTCCCCCTGCCGGACTCCTATGAGGTGCAGATGGCGGACGTGGAGGCGGATTCCGGGGGCGAGACGGAGGCCGGGATCACGCAGCGGGACGTGGTGAGGATGGGCGTGGTGTCCATCCCCGCCGCTTTTTCCGTCTCCCCGAAGTGGCTTAAGGCTCTGACGGGGTTTAAGCAGAAGGAAAAGCTCACCGTGGATTATTTTGACACGGAAACGCTGGAAATAAAGCGGACGGAGATGTTCATCAGCGGCTATAAGGCAAGCCTTGTGAAAGACACGTCCTATAAGGGGCTTTGGAAGGTGTCGTTCACGCTGAAAGAATTATAAGGATATAGGAAAAGCATGGCGGGAGGAGGGGAATCCGGATGTACCCGGTGAGCGAGGCGTTCCTGCGGGCGGTGCAGGAAAATACACGGAACTACCGCTGGACGGGGCAGATCACGACAAAGGGCGGCGCTGTATATCCGTTTGTTTATGAAGATATCGTGAAAGGGAGCGGGTACATCACGGCGCAGTGCTGCGGCAGCGCGGAGATCGAGCTGGGGACGGTGTACGCCGCTGAGATGGGGATTACGCTCTTTTCACAGATTGACCGCTACACGCTGGAAGGGGCGGAGGTGCGCCTTTCCTACCACCTGCGGCTTGCGGACGGCAGTTTTGAGGAAGTGCCAATGGGAATCTTCGAGGTCAGCGAGGCGAACCGGACGGCGCACTGCCTGGAGCTGAAAGCCTACGACTATATGCTCCGGTTTGAAAAGAGCTTCAATGGATTTGAGACCGTGGGCAATGCCTGGGCTTTCCTGGATTTATGCTGTAAGGCGTGCAACGTGGAGCTGGCGCATACACAGGCGGAGATCGAGGCCATGCCCAACGGCACGGAGCTGCTCTCCATCTACCCGGAAAATGACATCGAAACATACCGTGATGTACTGTATTTTGTCGGGCAGGTGCTTGGCGGCTTTTTCTGCATCAACAGGGAGGGGAAGCTGGAGCTGCGGAAATACGGCAGATTGCCGGTGATGGAGGTAAAGAGCAGGCACCGGTTCACCAGCAGCTTTTCCGACTTCATCACCCGGTACACGGCGGTCAGCTCCACGAACCTGCGGGCGCAGACGGCAGAGTATTACGCCCTGGAGCCGGACGACGGGCTGACCATGAACCTGGCGGTGAACCCGCTCCTGCAGTTCGGGCTGGAGGAGACACGGGAACAGCTCTGCCGGAACATACTGGCGGATATCTCCGTGGTCAGCTATGTGCCTTTCGATTCCAGCACCATCGGGAACCCGGCGCTGGACTTAGGGGATGTGCTGACCTTCACGGGCGGGCAGGCGGACGGAAGCCAGATTGCGTGCATTACTTCCTCCAACTGTAAGATTGGCGGGAAGCATACCTTGAAATGCGTGGGGAAGAACCCAAGGCTGGCGCAGGCGAAATCGAAGAACGACAAGAACATCTCCGGCCTCTTAAACCAGATCGAGGCAGGGAAGATCGGGATACACACCTTTACCAACGCCTCCGCCTATACGGTGGCGGAGACCAATGTGCGGATCATCAGCATTGAGTTCGCGGCGAAGGAGGAGACCCATGTACAGTTTTTCGGACAGGTGCTGGTGGATGTGTCCGCAGAACAGGTCAGCCGTTCTGCCACGGCGAGCGGGAGCATCGTGGTTCCGTTCCCGGCATCAGGGGGCGGCGGGGGTACGGAAACAGGCACAGATGCCGGAGCAGACACAGGGGCGGATGGTGACGCCGAACCTGGGACGGATACAGATACGGAAAGCGTCACGGTGGACGTGGAGCTTCCGGTCACATGGACGGAGGATGGGAAGGCGGTGGCGTATGTCACTTATGAATTCAACGATTCGGAAATCCTCATCCATTACCCTGTTGAAACGTGGGGGAGCGGGAAGCACATCCTCTCCCTGTACTATCCGATTGACGGGCTTGTGCCGAACATCACGAACACCTTTAATGTCCACCTGCGGATGGAGGGCGGCACGGCGGCCATTGATACGGGCGGGTGCATCGCCTCCATCAGCGGCCAGGGCATGGCCGCAGGCGCGGCATGGGACGGCACCATTACGGTAGAGGAATATGTGCATCCGTTTGCGCTTAAGGGCGGCCTGCAGGCGAAGGCGTTCTCCGGGGAGATGGGATTTGAGACAATGGAGCTGGTAAAGAAATATTATTCGGACAGCATTGGGAAGGCGGGCATCGGCGCGTTCGGGAAGCCCGTGGAGCTGCCGCAGGAAGGAGAGGGAAGCGGATGAAGCTGAAAGGGACGATGGTACTGGAATTGACGGATGAAACCACGGGGGAAGTGGAGAGCGTCACGGAGGAGAACATGGTGACGGAGGCGGTGAACGACATCCTGGGCATGAACCCCATGGGCGTGTTCTATTCCGAGAAGGACCTGGCGGATGTCTTTAACTGGAACGGGGCGATGCTCCCCATCTGCCCGAACATGGTCGGGGGCATCCTGCTCTTCCCCAAAACGCTGGAAGAGGACGCGGCACACATTTATGAGATGTCGGATAACCTC
>Ga0137309_102440_pt1 | contig 11176 bp, 6 predicted proteins | sample NAcewiD2O_June_FD_97179 | JGI IMG/M metagenome (GOLD analysis project Ga0137309, IMG submission 97179) | Mouse cecal microbial communities from Vienna, Austria - N-Acetylneuraminic amended D2O_June | ecosystem: Host-associated > Mammals > Digestive system > Large intestine > Cecum | place...
CCTGTCACATCACCTGCCCATGCAGCGTACCGGAAATATGCCGGAAGCCCGGAAGCATACGGCATATCATTCTAAAACATAATCCCCAGCCAGTTCACCACAATACCGCCCGCCACACCGATTCCGTACAGCAGTGCCAGAATCCTGATATTCTCCTTCTGATCGTCATTCACCCGAAACAGTACCAGCAGTCCCACGCCCGAACCGGCCAGCAGCCCGGAGATCATCGCCCCGGCGCTCAGCACGCCGTTTAAATACAGCTGTGTGATGGCCACAGAGGAAGCGCAGTTGGGAATCATACCCAGAAGCGCCGCGGTCAGTTCTCCCACCAGCGGACGGTTAAGGAACAGGCTGCCCAGCCTGTCTTCCCCGATCCATCCAATGATCATATTCAACACCGCGGAAATGCACATAATATACAGAAAAATCTCCGCCGTATGGTGCAGCGCCGATTTCCAGATACCGTTCTCGCAATGACAATGATGCTGCTCGCACAGATGCTCGATCTGCATCTGCCTGCGCCTGTTACCGGTAAGAAGGTCAACTGCAAAGCCGGTCAAAAGCGCAATCGCCACTTTTACCGCCAGGATCTTCAAAATGACCTCCACTCCCACATTTTCGGAGATCATGATCGGAAGCATCTCGTCGGAAGTAGACAAAAAAATAGCCAGCAGCGTTCCCGGCGTGATGATCCTGCCCGCATACAGATTGGAAGCCACCGTCGAAAAGCCGCACTGCGGAAAAACACCCAGCACACTGCCGATCGCCGGACCGCCTGCGCCCGCGCTGCGGATGGTCTCCTGCATCTTCTGGCCTGCCCTGTGCTCCAGATATTCCATCGCAAGATAGGTCAGAAAAAGAAAAGGAAGCAGCTTAACGCTGTCTATGAAACTGTCCATTACTGCATCTATGATCATAAAAACCCTCGACAATCCACCCAATATTTCCTATGGCTATTTTATACCCAGCCTGGCCAAAGTCACTTTACTCACTAGAATACATTTTTATCAGGGAAAATGCAAGCGGTAAAATCTATGGGGGTGTAGATAAAAAACTTTGGTATAATGCTTTATTTTTTCTGTTGATTGTGATATTATATTACATATCGACAGGAGGGATTCATATGGATGATATCAAATCGCCATCCGCCGTCACCATTGGAGAATTATCCAGAATCGTAAAAGAATTTGAAGAAAAAATACAAAACGGAACAGAAGACCCTAATCGTTTCCTTACCCTGACAGAAATCGAGGAACTGTGGGGAAAATTGATTGGAGATACCAATGTTTTATATTCAGATATGCTTCAGTCATTGATCCAAAACATAGACGAACGGGAGCTGGTCCGCCAAAAAAAAGAGAATTCCAGGCCAGAGGAATAAAGCTTCGGACAAACAGACGTGCAGAACGTTCGATTTTAACCTTGCATGGCAAACTCGCTTACAGCCGGAATATCCTGATCCCGGCTGACCAGGAATCGAAAGAAATCCTGGCAGGCCTCTTACAGACGAAGAAAGTTGTCCCGCTGGATGACGCACTTGGAATCTCAAACCTCCCATTTAAAATGACGCCCGCCCTGATGCTGCGGTGTGCTTATTGGGCACAAAACCAATGTTCTTACCAGGCAGCAGAGGATGTCATGCGCAATACTTACCGCTTGGATATCAATGATGATACAATTCGCCTGGTTACCAATTACATAGGAAAAGCTGTATTTGAAGAAGACTGCAGACAGGCAGAAGCAGCTTTTGAAAAGTTTGATTCCGGAAAAGCGGTCTTTAAAAACGGCAGGAAGGGGATCCTTTATATTGAAGCTGACGGGGCTGCATTAAATACCCGGCATAAAAATGATGAAGGGTCTACCTGGCGTGAAAATAAGCTTGGCGTTGTCTACTCATCAGACCACATATATTATTGGAAGAACAAAAAAGGGGAACGGGAACACCGCATCACGAAAAGGGACTATGTAAGCTATGTCGGGGCTTCGGAGCAATTTAAAAAGCATTTATACCAATGCGCATTACGCAATGGGTATGGCGATTACGAAGAGACCGTGCTCCTGAGTGATGGGGCTGCATGGATCGCAAATATGGCGGAAGAAATGTTTCCTGATGCACGGCATATCCTGGATCTGTTCCATTTAAAGGAAAACGTATATGATTTTGCCAGAAACAAGTTCCGCTTTGATGAATCGAGATATACTCCCTGGGCGGAAAGGATATGCGGACTGCTTGAAGACGGGAAGGGCGGAGATGTATTGAAGGAACTGGATCCCGATGAAAATTACAGCAATTGCGTCAACCTGTATCATTATATTACGATGCACCGTGGACATATCAATTATCCCGAATATAAGAGTAAAGGATATTTTTGTGGAAGCGGAGCGGTTGAAAGCGGGAACAAGGTAGTATTGCAAAAAAGATTAAAACAGTCCGGTATGCGTTGGGAGGCTGAAACAGCACAGTATTTATTGACTTTAAAATCCAAATACGAGAGCGGCAGATGGGAAAAGGATGTAGTTGCATTTTTTTCAGATCACATTAGAACAATAAGATGAAGAAACGGCAGATGCGCAATGGTTGACCACTACAGGTGAAATTACGCATCTGCCGTTTCTTTGCTGTGGGAATAAAAACCAAAGTTTTTTATCTACACCCAGCAACGACAAGCGTTCTCTGAAAGCTGCTTTTTACACAGCGATACAAGACGACTGTATAAGGAAGAACCCCTTTGACTTCCAGCTCAACACCGTGATCGAGGACGACACGGAGCCGAAAGTACCTCTCACAGCAGAACAGGAAGAAAGCCTTTTACCCTTTATGCAGGGTGATAGCGTCTATCAGAAATACTATGACGAGGTTATTATACTGCTGGGGACGGGGCTTAGGATTTCCGAACTCTGCGGGCAGACTGAAACCGACCTTGACTTTGAAAATAGGATAATCAATGTAGACCACCAGCTTTTAAGGAGTGCAGAAACCGGGTACTACATAGAGAAACCCAAAACGCAAAGCGGTATCAGACAAATCCCAACGAGTGAAAAAGTGTATGAAGCGTTGGGGCGCGTGTTGAAGAACCGCAAGGGAGCGAAAGCGACCACTATTGACGGTTACAGCAATTTCCTTTTCCTCAACCGGGACGGTTGCCCGAAAACGAATGTGAACTATGCTACAATGTTCCGGGGGCTTGCAAAGAAGTATAACAAGTGCCATGAGGAAGCGTTACCGAAAGTAATGACACCCCACACCCTACGCCATACGTTCTGCACCAACTTAGCCAATGCCGGAATGAACCCGAAAGCGTTACAGTATATCATGGGACACTCCAATATCACCATGACGCTGAACTATTACGCACACGCAACATTCGCTTCCGCAAGGGCTGAAATGGAAAGGCTGATTCAGCATAGCCGCAGACGGATTTACTACTTCTTTTACTACCGTTGAGAGGGAAAACCTAAAAGGTTTTGAGGGTATATAAGAACTTCTCCCCATATCTAAAATGCCGGAAAGGCCCGGAAATACGGGCTATACCGACATATAAGAACTTCTAAAGAGATAATCTAAATTCACCCATAATTTTATGAAGAAAAGATTTTTTCCAATGTTGTTCCTATTGCTACTTGCTTTGATACTGCCGTTTTCTTTGGGCACTCTGGAGGCTGAGGCGGCAGCGAAAGAGCAGACAGGTTTTCCTGACCCTGGGTATACTTTCAATTCCATAGACGGGACAAAGGTTTCCACGAAAGCCACAGAAGGCAAAACCACCCTCATTATATTCGGCTCAACCACATGCAGCAGAACAAGAGGAACCATCCGCAACATAGCAGGGAGCACCTGGGTCGGTGATAAGGATATCCGTGTGATTTTTGCGGAAAGCACCTGTATGCCTCAGGAGGAAACTTTGGAATTTGCAAATGATTACGGAAATGACAAAATCATTTTCTGCTATGATGACAATAACTACAATCCGGCAATTTTTCAGGCAGGCTGTAGATACCGCAACTTATACCTCAATGTAACCTCTAACAGTTTATCATTCCCCACCGCCGTCCTGATTGATAAAGACGGCCAGGTACAGAAAGTAATCGAGGAGAAGATATCGCTCTCCGCCGAGAGGCTGAAAGCAGAAATCGACCAGATTAGCAGCCCGGCAGAGCCTGGAAATCCCAGCGTCTCTCCCTCCCCGTCTCCCACACCCCTGCCAGGTAAGGAAGACTTATACTACAGTTTCCGCTCCATAAAAGGCGAAACTGTTCCCACAACTTCCCCTGACACCAAAGGAAAAACAACCATCCTGATATTCGGCAAAACGGATTGTGCCAAAACCAGAAGAACTATCACTGATATTTCTACAAGCAATCTGGTAAGAAACGACAATAACCGAATCATTTTTGCAGAATGCAGCGGCAGGTCTTTAGCGGAAACAACCGCCTATGCAAAGCAGTTTGGATGTGAAAAAATCACTTTCTGTTACGATGCAGACGCTGGTTTCAACAGCATTAACACTGCAATCTACAAATACGCCGCCCTTGAAGAAGGCCATGCAGAAAACGATACTGTCAACTATCCTCTGATCGTCCTGATCGACGGAAATAACCGGATACGGAAAATCACTCAGGGAGCACAGACTGCAGAATACTTAGAAAGTGAAATTAAGAATTTTGCGGATACCATCGCTCCGCCGCAGACACCCACACCGGCGCCCATAACCGTTCCAAATGTTACAGGCTTAAAAGCATCTTCCAGCGCAGAGAGCGTAAAACTCAGCTGGAAAAAAGTCTCCAAAGCGGACGGCTACCGCCTCTACCAGTACAGCGGCTCCACATGGAAACAAATCGCATCATTTAAGCCGAAAACCGGAAGTTCCTATACAGTAGACAATTTAAAAGCCGCCACAAATTACAGATTTGCAGTCAAAGCGTTTATAAACCAGAATGGAAAACTTGTACTCAGCAAATCCTATGCTTCCATCTACACTTCCACGAATCCCAAAGCTGTAAATTTTACAGCATCTGCAGGACGCAAGAAAGTAACTTTGAGCTGGAAAAAGGTAAAAGGAGCTGCAAGCTACAGGGTCTGCTACAAAACCAGCCAGAAAGGTGCCTGGAAAACACTGAAAAATACAAAAAGCACCAAATTCACCAAGAAAAACCTGAAATCCAAAAAGACCTATTACTTTACCGTAAAAGCCTGCAAAACTTACAAAGGCAAAACCTATGCCGGCAGCTCTAAGACAAGAAAAGTGACTGTTAAATAATCAGGACAAAAACTTAAAATAAAACATCTGAAAGAAATCTCCCGCAGAATCCAGTATTTTTCATCACCTGGTTTTCTGCGGGAGATTCCTATTTTTCACCCACTCAATGCACCGCCAGATTACTATACCCCATCAGGCTCTCATCCACAGCCCTGGCTGCCTCCCGGCCTTCGCGGATTGCCCATACCACCAGGGACTGGCCCCGGTGCATATCTCCGGCTGTAAACACCCGGGGCGCTGACGTCTCGTATTTTCCCGGCTCTGTGGCCACATTGGACCGGCCGTCCAGGTCTGCTTTAAAGGCTTTCGCCACATAATCCTGGCACCCCAGGAATCCTGCTGCTATCAATACCACTTCCGCATCCATCACCTGTTCACTGCCTTTTACCGGAATCATGTTCACCCGGCCTGTGTCCGGATCTTTTTTGGCCTCCAGCTTCACCGTCTTCACCTGGCACAGCTCACCGTTTTTATTCTTGACAAACTCTGTCACCGTGGTCTGATAAATCCGGGGGTCCCTCCCGAACACGGCAATGGCTTCCTCCTGGCCGTAATCGGTTTTGCACACTTTGGGCCACTGGGGCCAGGGGTTATCTGTCCCCCGGGTATCCGGCGCCTTGGGCATCATCTCGATTTGGACCACGCTCTTGGCTCCCAGCCGGATGGCCGTACCGGTGCAGTCATTGCCTGTGTCTCCGCCGCCGATGACCACCACCCGTTTTCCCTTCACGTCAATGTATTTATGGTCCTGCAAATCAGAATCCAGCAGGCTTTTTGTCACAGAGGTGAGAAAATCCACGGCAAAATGAATCCCTTTGGCATCTCTTCCGGGCACCTTCAGGTCACGGGGATTGGAGGCCCCGCAGGCCAATATCACCCGGTCAAATTCTTTGAGAAGCACTGCCGCCTTGTGTGTTTTTCCCACATCCGCGTTTGTAACAAAAGCCACTCCTTCCGCCTCCATCACCTGGATTTTCCGGTCAATGATGCTCTTATCCAATTTCATGTTGGGAATCCCGTAGCGGAGCAGACCGCCGATTCTGTCAGACCGCTCGAACACAGTGACCTGATGGCCCCGCTTATTCAGCTGGTCCGCCGCCGCCAGCCCGGAGGGACCGCTGCCCACAATGGCCACTTTCTTTCCCGTGCGCACCCGGGGCGGCCGGGGGGATGCGTATCCGTTCTCATAGGCAGTCTCAATCACCGCATATTCATTTTCCCTGACAGAAACAGGGTCCCCATTCAGATTGCAGGTGCAGGCCGCCTCACACAGAGCAGGGCAGACCCGGGAGGTGAACTCCGGAAAATTATTGGTTTTCTTCAGCCTCTGATATGCCAGCTCCCAGCTGCCGCGATACACGGCATCGTTCCACTCCGGCACCAGATTGTGCAGGGGACAGCCGGAGGCCATTCCACCGATGATCATCCCTGACTGGCAGAAAGGAACCCCGCAGGCCATGCACCTGGCCCCCTGTTTTTGCTGTTCTTCCAAAGAGAGGTGGGCATGGAATTCCCGAAAATGCCGAATCCTTGTTTTTGGCTCTTCTGATACGCTGACTTCCCGCTTATAATCTAAAAATCCCGTTGGTTTTCCCACTTTTTATCCCTCCTCGTCCTGCTTATTCATGTAAAACGCTTCAATCTGTGCCTGCTGGGAGCTCAAGCCTTTCTCCTCCATTTTCACAATAGCAGACAGCATCCGGTTATAATCATTGGGAATAATCTTCTTAAATTTGGGGAGATATTCTTTAAAATTGTCCAAAATCTGTTTTCCTTTTGTGGAATTGGTGTATGCCACATGGTCTTTGATCATGGTTTTCAGCTCCTGCACATCATACTTGGAGGCTACTTTCTCAATGGAAACCATGCTCTTATTAGTCTTAGTATACAGGTTATTCTGCTCATCCAACACATAGGCGATTCCGCCGCTCATACCTGCGGCAAAGTTTTTGCCCACACTGCCCAGAATCACGGCACGGCCGCCTGTCATATATTCACATCCGTGGTCTCCTACGCCTTCCACAACGGCAGATGCCCCGGAATTACGCACACAGAAACGCTCTCCCGCCACACCGTTAATATAGGCTTTTCCGCTGGTGGCGCCGTACAGTGCCACATTTCCCACAATAATATTCTCATCCTGACGGAAACGGCTTCCTTTTGCCGGATACACCACCAGCTTTCCGCCGGAAAGCCCTTTTCCAAAGTAATCGTTGCTGTCCCCCACCAGTTCCAGTGTGAGCCCCCTTGGGATAAACGCGCCGAAACTCTGACCGCCGGAGCCGTTGCATTTCACTGTGTAGGTATCTTCCTCCAGAGCTTCCCCGTACCGTTTGGTAATCTCCGCGCCGAACATGGTGCCGAAGGTCCGGTCTGTGTTTCCCACATCCAGCTCCACACTGCGCTTCTGGCCGCTTTCCAGAGCATCTTTGAATTTTTTCAGTAAAACAGTCCTGTCTGCCTTTTTATCCAGCTCAAAGTCATATACCTGTTTCGGGTCAAACACCACTTTCTGCCCCACTGCCCCATAGGGATTGGACAAAATACAGGATAAATCCAGTTTTGCCGCTTTTTCTGCCTGTATATCTGTCCGTGCCTTAAGAAGGTCTGTCCTTCCCACCAGTTCATCCACTGTGCGCACCCCTAGTTTCGCCATGTACTCCCGCAGCTCCTGGGCGATAAACCGCATAAAATTCACCACGTATTCCGGTCTCCCCCGGAAACGCTTCCGAAGCTCCGGATTCTGGGTGGCCACTCCCACCGGACAGGTGTCCAGATTGCACACCCGCATCATCACACAGCCCAGGGTAATCAAAGGCGCTGTGGCAAATCCAAATTCCTCTGCCCCCAGCATGGCCGCTATGGCCACATGCTTTCCGGTCATCAGCTTTCCGTCTGTCTCTATCCGCACTTTATTGCGCAGGCCGTTCATAATCAATGTCTGATGGGTTTCCGCCAGGCCCATCTCCCAGGGAAGCCCTGCATTGTGGATGGAGCTTCGGGGCGCCGCCCCTGTCCCCCCGTCATATCCGGAGATGAGAATCACCTGGGCTCCTGCTTTTGCCACACCGGCAGCCACAGTACCCACACCGGCTTCCGCCACCAGTTTCACCGATATCCTGGCGTCTGGATTGGCATTTTTCAAATCGTAAATCAGCTGAGCCAGGTCTTCTATGGAATAAATGTCATGATGGGGCGGAGGGGAGATCAGGCTCACCCCCGGTGTGGAGTGCCGGGTTTTTGCGATCCAGGGGTACACTTTTGCGCCTGGCAGATGGCCGCCTTCCCCCGGCTTGGCCCCCTGTGCCATTTTAATCTGAATCTCCTGGGCGCTGACCAGATAACGGGAAGTGACGCCGAAACGTCCGGAAGCCACCTGCTTGATGGCCGAACAGCGGCTTTTTCTTCCAGGGCCTTCCATGAGCCGTTCCAGACTCTCCCCTCCCTCTCCGGTATTGGACTTTCCGCCCAGCCGGTTCATGGCTTCTGCCAGCGCCTCATGGGCCTCCTGGGAAATAGACCCGTAGGACATGGCCCCTGTCTTAAACCGGGCCACAATGGAGTCCACACTCTCCACTTCCTCCAATGGAATTCCCTGTTTGGGATATTTCAGCTCCATCAAATCCCTCAGGAGAAGCTGGTCCTCTTCCGCCTCCAAAAGCCGTGTGTATTCCTTAAACATCTGGTAATCCCCCTGCTTCGTGGACTCCTGAAGCAGATGGATGGTCTGGGGATTGTACAGGTGCTGCTCTCCCTGGCTTCTCATCTCATGATATCCTAAGCTGTCCAGAGTGAGATCTGTCTCCAGCCCCAGGGAGTCAAAGGCCGCTGAGTGAAGCTGGTCTGCCTCCCGTTCAATGTCCTCCATGGTAATGCCCCCAATGCGGCTCACCGTGTTGGTAAAATACTTATCAATCACTTCGCCGGATATGCCCACAGCCTCAAAAATCTGGGAGCCGTGGTAGGACTGAATCACCGAGATTCCCATTTTCGACGCAATCTTTACGATTCCGTGGACAATGGCGTTGTTGTAATCCTCCACAGCCGCATAGTAATCTTTATCCAGGACCCCTGTGTCGATGAGTTCATGGATACTGTCCTGGGCAAGATAGGGATTAATGGCACATGCACCATACCCCAGAAGGGCAGCAAAATCATGGACTTCTCTGGGCTCACCGGATTCCAAAATCACAGCCAGTGATGTGCGCTTCTTGGTTTTCACCAGATGCTGATGCACCGCCGACACTGCCAGCAGAGAGGGAATGGCCACATGATTTTCATCCACACCCCGGTCGGAGAGAATGATAATCTTTGCCCCGTTTCTATGAGCTCTGTCCACCTCAACAAAAAGCCGCTCCACTGCTTTTTCCAGACTGGTGCTTTTGTAAAACAGGATGGGAATGGTCTCTATCTTAAAGTTTTTCCTTTTCATCTCCTTGATTTTCAGCAGGTCTGTATTGGTGAGAATGGGGTTATTCACTTTCAGCACAATACAGTTTTCCGGCTTTTCCTCCAGGAGATTCCCGTCTTCCCCGATATACACCGTTGTGGATGTGACAATCTCCTCCCGTATGGCGTCCAAGGGTGGATTGGTCACCTGGGCAAACTGCTGTTTAAAATAATTGAACAGCGGCTGGTGTTTCTTTGACAGCACCGGAAGCGGGGTGTCCACCCCCATGGCGGCAATCCCCTCGCCCCCGGACAATGCCATCTGAAGGATGGACGTGCGGTAGTCTTCATAGGCATAGCCGAAAGATTTCTGGAGACGAGCCCTCTCTTCCCTGGAATAAGAGGGCACCCTCTTATTGGGAATTTTCAGCTCCTTTAATTCCACCAGGTTGCTGTCCAGCCATTCTCCGTAGGGCTGTTTTCCCGCATAATACTCTTTCAGCTCATCATCAGAGATGACTTTTCCCTGTACTGTGTCCACCAGAAGCATTTTCCCTGGGTGCAGGCGTTCTTTCTCCACGATTCTGGAAGGGTTGATGTCCAGCACCCCCACCTCTGAGGACAGAATAATATATCCGTCTGCCGTCACATAATACCGGGAGGGTCTCAGTCCGTTCCTGTCCAGCACAGCCCCCATGAGATCCCCGTCGCTGAACAAAATGGAGGCCGGACCGTCCCAGGGCTCCATCATGGTGGCATAATACTGATAGAAATCCCGCTTTTTCTGACTCATGGTCTTATTGTTGGCCCACGGTTCCGGTATGGTAATCATCACCGCCAGAGGCAGAGGCATACCGCTCATCACCAGAAACTCCAGGGTATTATCCAGCATGGCAGAGTCTGAACCCGCGGTATTCACCACTGGAAGCACCTTGTACAGTTCATCTCCCAGAGCTCCATTATCCATGGTCTCCTCCCGGGCCAGCATTTTGTCCGCGTTTCCCCGGATGGTGTTAATCTCACCGTTATGTACAATAAAACGGTTGGGGTGGGCCCGCTCCCAGCTGGGATTGGTGTTGGTGCTGAACCGGGAATGGACCATGGCAATGGCTGACTCATAGTCTTCACTCTGCAGATCTTTATAAAACGTGCGAAGCTGTCCCACCAGAAACATTCCTTTATAGGCAATGGTGCGGCTGGACAGGGAAGACACATACGTATTGTCATTGCTCTGTTCAAAAATCCTGCGCACAATGTACAGCCTCCTGTCAAACGCCAGCCCTCTCTCCAGCCCTTGGGGCCGTTTAACAAATCCCTGCATAATACAAGGCATGCAGGCTGCCGCCCGCTGGCCTAAAACCCCGGGAACTGTGGGCACTTCCCTCCATCCCAGAAACTTTAAGCCCTCTTTTTCCACGATCACTTCAAACATTTTCTTCGCCTGATTGCGCTTCAGCTCATCCTGTGGAAAGAAAAACATCCCCACACCATAATCTCTCTCTTCACCCAAAAAAATGCCGAGGGAATGA
>Ga0137309_102110_pt2 | contig 11158 bp, 8 predicted proteins | sample NAcewiD2O_June_FD_97179 | JGI IMG/M metagenome (GOLD analysis project Ga0137309, IMG submission 97179) | Mouse cecal microbial communities from Vienna, Austria - N-Acetylneuraminic amended D2O_June | ecosystem: Host-associated > Mammals > Digestive system > Large intestine > Cecum | place...
CCTGGCCAAAAAAGTGATGCAGTTCAATGAAAAGATCACACATATGAGTAAACGCAGCACCCGGGAAAAGCTGTTGTCCTATCTCTCCTCTGAGGCGTTGAGACAGGGAAAACGTTCTTTTGACATTCCTTATGACAGACAACAGCTTGCAGATTATCTGTGCGTAGAACGGGCCGCCATGTCCACAGAGCTCTCAAAGCTCCAAAAAGACGGTCTTCTTACGACAAATCGAAACCACTTTGAACTCATTTCCACCAGCACATTTGACGTTTGACTAAAATTTGGGCGTGTTTGACAGACAAACACGCCCTGACGCTCACTTACCCATCCATTCCCGGGCATGTTTCTGCGCATCTCTGAAAGAATTTTCAAAATAAGCGTTCACCTCTGCCCCATACAGTACAATATTCATACAAATATACATCCACAGCATAATCAGAATAATGGTTGCGAAACTTCCGTACATATTCAATGTATTGGGAAAAAATGTATAATACAGCGAAAACGCATAGGAAAACACCATCCACGCCACAGCCGTGAGAAACGCCCCCGGCATCTGACTTTTGAACGTGGCTTTTCTGTTTGGCAGCACCTTATACAAAGCCAGAAATACTGCCATCAAAAACAAAAAAGCAGTCAGAGTCCTGGCCCCGATAATCTGGGCAATCAGCCTGCCAAGCCAGGGCTGCCAAAGCGTCAGGCTTTTCTGAAGACTGTTGCCGAACACCAGAAGCACCAGACTGACAATCACCGCCACCACAAACGCAAATGTATAAAATACCGACCAGAGCCTGGTGGTAAACCAGTCCCTGGTTTCTTCCACATGGTAAATGGTATTCAGACCGTTGGTAATGGCCTGCACACCTTTTCCCGAAGACCACAGTGACAGCAAAAGGGTAATGGGCACCACCGCACTTGTCTTCCCGTATACTTCATTTACAATAGAGAGCACCAGCCCCCGGAAATTCTCCGGGCAGATTTCCGCGATCACCTGCCTGACCATCATCTGGGTCAAAGGCGTATAACGGACAATGGTGAGCAGAAATAAGATAAACGGGATAAATGATAAAATGATAAAATATGCCGCCTGTGCTGCATATGCACTTACATGATCCCTAAAAGCCCGGTTCAGAAAGCCCTTAATGCAATTCACTGCCTCAGCTGCGATTTTATTCATGAACTACCTCTTGCCTATTTCTTTTCCACTCCAAAACGATAAATTGTCACTGTCCGATAGGGCTTTCCCGCTTCCAGCGCAGGCGATTCAAAATTCTCCTCATTCACGCTGTTGGGGAAATACTGAGTCTCCAGACACAGCCCGTCTCTTCTGTGATACGTACAGCCGTTCTTACCTGTCTGCTCCCTGATAAAATTCCCGGTATAAAACTGCACTCCCGGCAGGTCCGACAGCACTTCCATCACAATACCCGTCTTTGGCCCCAGTACCCGGGCAATCACCCTCTTGTGGCCCTGACTGTAATGGTCACAGACAAAATTATGGTCAAATCCTCCTCCATAGCGAATCTGCTCATCATCCCCGTCCAGATCCTGCTCTATGACTTTTCCCATGGTAAAATCCATTGCCGTTTTCTGCACCGGAAGAATTTCTCCTGTGGGAATGGCCCCGCTGTCTTTCACAGGAGTAAAACTCTGGGCTTTTAGTTTCACCCAGTGATCACTGATACAGCCCTGGTCGTGGCCGTTCAGATTAAAATAGCTGTGATTAGTCATATTCGCCACGGTATCCGCGTCGCTGCTGCCCATATACTGAATACTCACTTCATTTCCCCGGGAAAATTTATATTTGACCATAATACGAAAATTCCCGGGGAATCCCTGATCGCCGTCCGGGCTGAAAAGACCAAAGGTCACGCTGTTGTCCCCATCATCTGTTTCTATCTCGTCCCACAGACGGTACTCATAATTATCCGGTCCGCTGTGCAGATTATTTTCACCATTGTTGGCAGCCAGCTGATAGACTTTTCCGGCAATCTCTGCCCTGGCCTGGCTGATGCGGTTGGCATTGCGGCCTATCACAGCGCCGAAGTGGGCCCTGCCCTTTTCATATTCCTCCAGAGTGTCATACCCCAACACCACATCTGTCAGCTTTCTGTCCTGGTCCGGCACCACCACAGACACCAGACAGGCTCCATAATTTGTCACCTCTATATACGCACCACTGTCATTTGACAACCGGTAAATATACGCCTCTTTTCCCTCTGCGGTAAAGCCGAAGCTCCTTTTCATTATGTTCATATACCTTATTCCTCTCCAAACTGTATCACTTATTTATCTACAGCTCCTTAAAATCAGCAAAAGAGAGCCATTGGCTGACTCTCTCTTTATCCTTGGTGAACCCGAAATGCCGTTGCCTATATTTTGACGCCTAGCTGAACTGCTAGGTGGGTAACCGCAATTGAACTTCTGTCTACCACGACTTGAGGTCTGACATCCATTCAACAATCTAGGAATCCCATAAACGTAAATGTAGGTTCAAAATAATAGGGGGTATCGAACATTTCAGGCATTCATCCCGTCATATAAACCGCCGTTTCTTAACGGCTAAATAGATTATACTATATTCTATGTGAATTTACAAGAAGCATACGCGGTAAATTTTGTTAGAATTTTAATCCACTTTTAATCCCCTTGTAAATTCCCCGTATAGAGCTGATAATACCTGCCCTTTTGGTCGATTAGCTCCTGGTGGGTTCCCCGTTCAATGATCCTGCCCTGTTCCAGCACCATAATACAGTCCGCATTTTTTACCGTTGACAGCCGGTGGGCAATGACAAATGTGGTACGCCCCTGCATCAGTTTATCCATGCCGTCCTGTACAATCCGCTCCGTCCGGGTATCAATGGAGCTGGTCGCCTCATCCAGAATCAGAACAGGCGGATCTGCAATGGCCGCCCGGGCGATGGCCAGAAGCTGCCGCTGTCCCTGGCTTAAATTGGCCCCGTCTCCAGTGAGCAGTGTGCCATACCCTTCCGGAAGTCTCCGGATAAAACCGTCTGCATTGGCCAGCCTGGCAGCTGCAATCACTTCCTCATCAGAGGCGTCCAGCTTGCCGTACCGGATATTATCCGCCACTGTCCCGGTAAACAGATGGGTATCCTGGAGTACCATTCCAAGAGAACGGCGGAGATCATCTTTTTTAATCTTATTCACATTGATCCCATCATAGCGGATTTTCCCATCCTGGATATCATAAAACCGATTGATCAGATTGGTAATGGTCGTCTTCCCTGCCCCCGTAGAACCCACAAACGCAATTTTCTGGCCGGGCGTGGCATACAATTTCACATCGTGAAGTACGATTTTTCTATCATCGTAGCCGAAATCCACCCCGTCAAATACCACATCACCTTTCACTTCCACATAGTCCACAGATCCGTCCGCCTGGTGGGTATGTTTCCAGGCCCACCGCCCGGTGCGCTCCTGAGTTTCAATCAGACGGCCGTTTTCCTCTCTGACATTCACCAGCATCACATATCCCTGGTCAATCTCCGGCTCCTCATCCATCAGTGCGAACATCCGCTGGGCGCCTGCCATGGCCATGACAATAGCGTTAAACTGCTGGCTCACCTGATTGATGGGCATATTAAAACTCCTGTTAAAAGCCAGAAAACTGGCCAGGCCGCCCAGCGTGAACCCGCCCACACCATTTAACGCCAGCACACTGCCGGCAATGGCGCAGACTACATAACTGATATTCCCCATCTGCATGCTCACCGGCCCCAGCATATTGGCAAAGGCATGGGCTTTATTTGCACTGTCAAAAAGCTGGTTATTAATCCTGCGGAAATTCTCTATGTTTTCCTTTTCATGGCAGAAAACTTTTACTACCTTCTGGCCATTCATCATCTCCTCAATAAATCCATTGACAGCGCCCAGATCTTTTTGCTGTCTGGCAAAAAAGGTCCCGCTGGTGCCCACAAGCTTCTTTGTCACAAACAACATCACAAACACCATCACCAGTGTGATCAGAGTCAGAGGAACGTTCAGAATCAACATGCTGATCAAAACACTGACAATGGTAATCATGCTGTTGAACACCTGGGGCATACTCTGGCTGATCATCTGACGCAGTGTATCCGCGTCATTGGTATATACAGACATCAAATCCCCATGGGCGTGAGTATCAAAATACGAAATGGGAAGCCGCTGCATATGGGTAAACAAGTCGTCCCGGAACCTGCGCAGAGTCCCCTGGGTCACATTAATCAGAATCCGGTTGTACGCAAATGTGGACACCACTCCCACCCCGTACAGCCCGGCAACCCGGGCCACTGCCCCCGATAAAGGGGTAAAATCCGGCGATTGAGCCAGCAGCATAGGTGTAATATACTCGTCAATCAGGTTCCGCATAAACAGAGTCCCCTGTACATTCGCCAGAACACTGATAAAAATCAGAACAGCCACAAAAATATAATGAATCAGATAATTTCGGAGAATATATTTCATCAACCGCAGAAAAACTTTTCCCGGATTCTCCACACGGGCAGCTCCTTTGGCACGGACACGCGCCGATATCCCCTTTGGGCCTGCCATCAGTCCTCACCTGCCTTTTCATCAAAATCTCCGCCGCCGCTGGTCTGAGATTCATATACTTCCCGGTAAATCTCATCATCTTTGAGCAGCTGCTCATGGGTTCCGAATCCATGGACACGTCCGTCTTCCATCACCACTATCCTGTCTGCGCTTTCCACACTGGATATGCGCTGGGCAATGATAATCTTCGTGGTTCCCGGGATCTCCCGGGCAAATGCCTGGCGGATCTTCCCGTCTGTGGCCGTGTCAACAGCGCTGGTGCTGTCATCCAGAATCAGAATTTTCGGTTTCTTCAGCAGTGCCCTGGCAATACACAGACGCTGTTTCTGGCCTCCTGATACATTGGCACCGCCCTGCTCAATGTATGTATGATAGCCGTCGGGCATTTTTTCAATAAATTCATCTGCACAGGCAAGATGGCAGGCGCGTCTGCACTCTTCCTCTGTGGCGTTGGGATTCCCCCACCGGAGATTTTCCAATATGGTGCCGGAAAACAGCACATTTTTCTGCAGCACCACGGCCACCTGATTGCGCAGGGCTTCCATATCATATTCCCTCACGTCCCGGCCGCCTACCAGCACTTTTCCCGCTGTCACATCATAGAGGCGGCTGATTAGATTCACCAGGCTGGTCTTGGCACTTCCCGTCCCTCCGATCACCCCGATGGTCTCTCCGGAGCGGATGTTCAGATTCACCTGCTGAAGCACTGGTTCCCCGCTCTCCTGGTGATAGGCAAAGTCCACATTCTGAAATTCTATACTGCCGTCTTCCGCCTGATACACCGGCTGGGCAGGATTTGCCAGATCACTGGTTTCATCCAAAACTTCCGCAATCCGGCGGGCGCTGGCCATACTCATGGAAATCATCACAAATACCATGGACAGCATCATCAGGCTCATCAATATATTCATACAGTATGTGAGCAGACTCATCAACTCCCCTGTAGTCAGGGAACCGCCCACAATCATCTTTGCCCCCATCCAGCTGATGAGAAGGATACACGTATAGACGGTAATCTGCATCAACGGAGCGTTGAAAACCAGATTGCACTCAGCCTTGATAAAGATATCATAGATATTCTGGCTGGCCTGCTTAAACTTGCTGGTCTCATGGTCCTCCCGAACATATGCCTTTACCACCCGGATAGCCGAGACATTCTCCTGGACAGAAGCATTCATATCGTCGTACTTGGGAAATGCCTGCTGAAAATATTTCATTGCCGATGTCATAATCAAAAACAACAAAATCCCCAAAATCACCACTGCTGCCAGATAAATTGCCGCCAGGCGGCCGTTGATCACAAAAGCCATAGCCATAGCACAGATCATACTGAACGGAGCACGGAAACACATGCGCAGAATCATCTGATATGCATTCTGAATATTGGTCACATCTGTGGTCAGCCTGGTAACCAGCCCGGCTGTACTGAATTTATCAATATTGGAAAAAGAAAAAGACTGTATATTTTCAAACATGGCCTCCCTTAAATTCCGGGCAAAACCCGCAGAGGCCCGTGCCGCTGTCCAGCCGCCCAGTGTGCCGGACAAAAGTCCACAGGCAGCGGCAGCCACCATCCATGCACCCACTTTATAAATATGAGAAAGATTCCCTGCTTCCACCCCATCATCAATCATAGATGCCATCAGAAGAGGAATCACCATCTCAAAAATCACTTCCAGAATCATGCAAAAAGGCGTCAGAATGGAATCCTTTTTAAATTCTTTAATCTGTAATGCCAGCGATTTCATCATATTTGTCTTTTATTCACCCTTCCTTCTGCCAGCAAAAGGAGCATTGTACCGCTGAGGTTTCCACCACAGCGCAATGCTCCTTTCTGTCTATTGGTTACTGTTTACTTATGCCAGCTCCTCTACCACTTTCTGAATTGCTGCAAGGGCGTCGTCCGGCAGTTTATCATAGCCGTCTTTGGCTGTCTCAAATGCTTTGATTTCATTTACCCGGTCATTCATACGGGCTTTCAGCTGCTCCACATAAGAAGCGTCATTCATATCCGGCACAAAGCCTTCCCACTCCAGAATCTCAATATCAGAGAATGGCCCCCATTGCTTGAACTGGGCTTTTTTCTCAACAATTGCCTCCAGAATTCCCAGAGTATCCTTGGGCTGTACTTTCTTGCCCATGAAGTCTCCCGTGTTCACAATATAGCAGTCCACGTGTTTTTCCTCAACCAGTTTCTTGAACTTACTGTAATCGTCTGCCAGCGGATAGGTGCGGAATGGATTGGCATAGGGGACTACCACCAGCTTATTGGGGTCTACGCCGGGGGCCAGACGCTCTGCGGAAGAACGTTTGGTAGCCAGTGTGGCGCCCATAACAGAAGCCAGGGAAGCACCTTTTAATTTTACAACCGGAGGAATGGTGGGGTCTTTCATAATCCAGAAAATGGCATTTACCGGTTCCTCAATCTTATCTACCCGGTTGGGAGCCCATAACTTGGACTTAATAGCGCGTCCATTGCCGTTTCTGATATCCTCTGTCACAATCTGAACTTTACCTTCTTCATCCAGCGTTGCAGAACAGTTCTGTACAGTGAGAAGGAACTTATTGTCTGCACATCCCGCCGGATAATCCTGTGTCTTATCAAAATAGGTGGGCTCCAGGGCAATGGATGCACAGGTGTCTGTATTGATGATAAACGCATCGTCATGGAGTACTTTAATCTCGTATTTACCACCGTGTTTTGCATGTGTCAGCGTAGACTTGCCGGAACCTGACAATCCATAAACAGATGCCACATACTTGGAACCATCCGCCAGGGTGTATTCCTTCTGGCCGCCGTGGCAGGCTGCATATCCATTGCGGTTGGCAACTGCCCATGCCATGGTCAGGGTTCCTTTTTTGTGCTCTCCGAAATATCTCATACCCAAAATGCAGGCACAGTTCTGGTCTGTGTTGAAATAGCAGAGTGTCTGCGGATCACTTAAACATTCAAAGCTAACGCCAGGGTGTGCCACCGGTGTCCACTGGGGATCTGAGAAAATATAGATGTCGGGTTCTTTTCCATCACCGACCATCTTTGAATTTTTATACATTTTCACATACTCGTCAGACATATACTGGAAATTCAGCATCCAGGAGTACAGAAGATTTTCTTCTCCTTCAGGCAGAAGCAGATGAGCCTTCACCATAAACTCAGGGTCCAGGCCAACGTATACTTCCGCATGATACAGAGTTTTCCAGCGTGACTCATAAACGGCGTCCATTGCCACTTTGTCCAGAGCCTCACAGTCCACTCCCGGCTCGCCGGCAATGCGGCGCGCAGCTGCATAACGCCCCGTGATGGCACCGTCATTAAACAAAAGCACTTTTGCATCTGCTTCCAGACCGAATTCTTCTCCCCGGTAAACAGGCATATCTGTCACAATCGTTCCTGGAGAATTTTTCGCCAGATCATAGGCTTCTTTTAATGTATTTACCTTTACCACATTATTTCCGTAAAATGCCGCCTCAATAATTGAGCGGGTTTTGCTGAATCCTACTTTTCCAGCTCCAATTTCACTGATTGGATAATACGCTTTCGTTGCCATATTGCTTCCTCCTTTTCAATGAGAGTGCCCCCATCAGTCCGGACACAAAGACTTTTTGGGAACACTCAATGGTCTCAAATCCACAAATTCACTCTATTATCACATCTGCCAAAATAATTGTCAAGGCTTAAACGCCTTGATTCTTTGATGTTCACTGAATGTTCATGATTAGATTCCCAGAATCTCCTTCACCGCGGCGGGCATCTCTTCGGCTGATACGACACGGTCATGGAGGACGGAAGCCGTGCGTATTTCTTCAATGGCTTTTGGCACCGCTGTCCCGGTGAGCTGATTCAGTTTATCCACCAATTCAAAATCTGTCATATCATTATACTGATCTCCCAGCGCACTCATCACACTGCGGGTAAATTTATACGGGCTTGCAGTAGAAGCAATCACCGCCAAAAGGCTGTCCCCGGTCTGTGCCTTAAACTTTCCATATACTGTAGCTGCAACTGCCGTATGAGGGTCCAGCATATACCCGGTTTCTTTAAACACACGGGCAATGGTTTCGGCTGTCTCCGCCTCTGAAGCATAATTCCCGTAAAAATCTTTCAGCTGCTCTTTCATATCAGGTGTAATCTCATATCTTCCCTGGGAGGACAATGCCTCCATCAGCTCCTTGCAGCGGCTGGAATCTTCTCCGGCAATGCGATAAATCAACCGTTCCAGATTGCTGGAAATCAAAATGTCCATAGACGGAGAGGATGTCAAAATAAACTCACGGTTCCTGTCATAAACTCCTGTGGAAAAGAAATCATACAGTACTTTGTTATCATTTGACGCACAGATGAACCGCTCTATAGGCAGCCCCATCTGTTTTGCATAATAGGCGGCCAAAATATTTCCAAAATTTCCAGTGGGCACTACAACCTGGATTTTCTCCCCCTCCTGAATGTTTCCCTTCCTTAATAAAGAGGCATATGCATAAACATAATAGACAATCTGAGGAACCAGACGGCCGATATTAATAGAATTTGCCGAGGAAAACAAAAAGCCTGCCTCTGCCAGCTCAGCCCCCAGTTTCTGGTCGTGGAACATGCGTTTCACAGCTGTCTGGGCATCGTCAAAATTCCCGGTAATCCCCACCACATAGGTATTGCTGCCTTTCTGCGTCACCATCTGCTTTTCCTGAATGGGACTGACCCCGTTCTTTGGATAAAAGACAATGATTCTGGTTCCCGGCACATCGGCAAAACCTGCCATAGCCGCCTTTCCTGTATCCCCGGAGGTGGCTGTTAAAATCACAATCTCACGGTGCTCATGATTCTTTCTTGCCGACACAGTCATCAGATGGGGCAGAATGGACAGCGCCATATCTTTAAATGCAATGGTAGCCCCATGGAACAACTCTAAAAAATACACACCATCTTTCTCTGCCAGCGGTGCAATTTCTTCTGTATCAAACTTGGAGTCATAGGCTTTCCCAATACACTCTTTTAACTCTTCCTCAGTGAAATCCGTCAAAAAACTGCTCATCACCTGGTACGCCAGCTCCTGATAACTGAGAAGCGACAACTCTTTCAAACTCTTTTTTAACTGGGGAATCTCTGTGGGCACAAAAAGCCCTCCATCCGGAGACAATCCCTGAAGAATCGCCTGTGACGCAGTGACTGTTTCCCCATTTCCCCGTGTACTTTTATATAATATCTCCATAGAACCAACCTTTCTATCCTTATCATACTGCCTGCGCCGCCATTATAACACACTGTCTGCTTTCGCGGCAATGAAAAAACTGAAGTTTTCTATACGGCGAAAAAGAATCCTGTTGCTGCGCGCCGTCACTGACAGCAAAATTCTACGTGGTTTCCTAAAGCGTGTTTGAAAATTGCTTTATGTCAACCGTGCGTCACAGTTTGTACCCAAGGGTATGATATGGGAGATTTGTTCCGCATGAGGGCGCTGTAGCAGGCTACAGCAACCGAATAAGGAGCAAATGTGCCGCAAAGTGGGGCGTGCGGTTGGCGTGAATGAATTTTCAAACACGCTCTAATACGATAAAAAGCCCGGAAAGACACATCCACTGTCTTCCCGGGTTTCATTCTAACTGCACTCCAAATCAAGGAAAAGTATAAAACGCATGATCTCCATGCACAAATAAGGCTTTCAAGTCGGACTCAAACCAAACCACATTACTCTCCAGCGCCTGGTCTTTCGCCACAAAAAACAATGCCCCATCTGAATAATCCACACCTTCCAAAACCTGTCTGACTGCTTCCTTTGTCATGTCTGAAATCTCCACCGTGCTGATTCTGCCATCTTCTGTGGGTGAAAATTGTGCAGCTCCATTGGTGCTTTCCCATACAACTTCTGTGACAGAGTTGGGAAAACGATGATCTTTTACACGGTTCAAGATCACATTTGCTACCAGAATCCTGGACTTCATGTCCTCGCCGCCGACTTCAGCTTCCACAATACTCAGCAGTGTCTCATAATCTGCGTCGGACATGATAGTTGACTGCGCTGCCCCGCACTGAGAAACATAATTAAGATTCGCCACGGACTTCTGCATACTCTCACTGACAGGCATAGAATTTACACTCATAGCCTGAGAAGCTCTCTGTCCGACGATCACTGCCTCGTAACTGCTGCCGATCTTGCGTATGGGATAAACCGGCATCTCTGTTTCACAGATACCGTTTACCACCCCTGAGATTCCTGTAGATACAATTCCTTTTTCGCTGGTAAGGGTCTCGTTTGCCATCACTTCTTTCTCCGCAGAAGCAATCGTCGACTGCGCTTTCCCTGAAGTTTTGACAGAAGTTTCCCTGATTACAAAGACAATTACCAAAAACATCAGCAGTACACCTGTTACCGCTAGTAATCGGCGCATACGCCTTACGTTTCTCACATGTCTCCTGCGCTGTCTTGCTCTCATTCTTCTCTTTTTCATACTTTCACACAAATCCTTTGGCGGATTTTCCTCCACAATCATTCTTGTAGTATTTTTCCCCTTATTAACCCCTAGGTTTTGTGTTTACCCGGCTGAAAAAGCCGATTCTGAAACTTCAGCGGTGCCCTCTTCACCACTAAGGTAGTGCTATTATACCAAATTT
>Ga0137309_102447_pt1 | contig 11147 bp, 10 predicted proteins | sample NAcewiD2O_June_FD_97179 | JGI IMG/M metagenome (GOLD analysis project Ga0137309, IMG submission 97179) | Mouse cecal microbial communities from Vienna, Austria - N-Acetylneuraminic amended D2O_June | ecosystem: Host-associated > Mammals > Digestive system > Large intestine > Cecum | place...
GCTGTGATTGCAGGGAAAACAAGTAATTTAATGGACGCAGAACCAAAAGAAGAGGTATCGTTATGAGCATAGTTGTAAATATTTATTATACCGGGACAGACGGCAATGCCCGGAAATTTGCGGAGGAAATGGAAAGCAGCGGGACTGTGGCAGAAATCCGCAGGGAAGAGGGAAATCTTCGGTATGAGTATTTCACTCCCATTAAGGATCCGGAAACGGTGCTTTTGATTGACTGTTGGGAAGACCAGGAAGCCATTGACCGGCATCACGCCTCCCCGATGATGGAGAAGATTGCAAAGCTTCGGGTGAAATATAATCTGGATATGAAGGTGGAGCGGTATGTGCCTGATGAGGGCGGGATACCAGAGACAGACCGCCGTTTTATTAATGTGAAGAAGTCCGAGAAGGGGGAAACAACATGAAAAAAACAATTTTATTTGTGATCTTACAGCAATATGCAGATTGGGAAGCGGCATATATAACATCCGCAATTACCATGCTGGGACAAGGAGAGTATGACATAAAAACAGTATCCTTGTCAAAAGATTATGTCCAGTCCATAGGCGGCTTCCGGGTAATGCCGGACTATGATCTCTCATCTGTCCCCAGGGATTATGAGGCTTTGATTTTAATTGGCGGAATGACATGGAGAAACGAAAATGCACAGCAGATTAAAACACTTGTAGAGGAATGTTATCAAAAAGGTAAAGTATTAGGCGGTATTTGTGATGCCTCTGCTTTTTTAGGTACAGTGGGCATTTTAAATGATGTAACACATACCAGTAATGATATAAATGATTTAAAGCAGTGGGCGGGACCGGCTTACATAGGAGAAGCCAGGTATATTGCGAAGCAGGCAGCCAGGGATAAAAATATCATTACGGCAAATGGTACAGCGCCTTTGGAATTTGCAAAAGAGATTTTGCTTGCTTTACATGTGGCAAGTGAAGAAAAAATATGGGACTGGTATAATTTCCATAAACTGGGATATTATACTGCATCTATGCCCCAAATGTAATACCTGGTTTTGACCAGGAGTAAACGATTATGCAAAGATTCTGACAGCATTTCACACTATCCTTAAAGTTAGTATCTAACAAATAGGACAGTACTTGCATTTTGCCCGATACCTGATAGAATCATATGTGAGGAAATTAATTCCATCAATCCTATAAGAAACGAGGTAATCATTATGAGAAAGAAACTCAACATAACAGAGGGCATCTTCCCGATGCCGGTTTTGATGGTGGCAACTTACAATGAAGATGGCAGCGTGAATGTTATGAATGCCGCATGGGGCACCATGCAGGAGCGGGGGAATGTTGCTCTCAACCTGACAGAGACACATAAAACCGTGAAAAATATCAAGGCAAACGGTGCATTTACAGTAAGCATTGCCGATGCGGCCCATGTAACCGAGGCAGATTATTTTGGTGTTGTATCAGGCAACAAGGTTTCAGATAAATTTGAAAACAGCGGACTCACTGCAAGCAAAGCCGAGATGGTGAACGCGCCGGTGATCAACGAATTTCCCCTTTGTCTGGAGTGCGAATTTATCGAATATCAGGATGGGGACTATGGCTGCGGCGTGATCGGAAAGGTAGTAAATGTAACAGCAGATGAAAGCGTAATGGCAGGTGACAGGGTGGATATGTCCCTGGTAAATGCGATCGCATTCGATCCATATACCCATGGTTACTATAAAGTGACGGAAAGAGTTGGAGAAGCCTTTAAAGACGGTCTGCAGCTTAAGAAATAATAGACGTATAAGATGGCCCGTCTGAACTGTTACACGAACCGTAACAGTTCAGATACCCCTTGAACTGTTACGGCATCTGCCCATGAGAATCGCTATGCGATGGGGCAGATGCCCCCCCGGACACTACGTTTTCGTACGGTCCGCGCAGCGAGTGCGCAGACCTGTCTGAACTGTTATCACGAACCGTTCCCTGTATCCCCTTTTTTCGCATTTCCTCTGGTCTGTTGGCGGCAGAGGTGCTATAATAAAGCTTATATATTACGGAGAAGGCGAGGAAGTGTTGTATGAAAAGAATATGGTGGATTACGGTGGTCAGTCTTGCTCTTGTGCTGATGCTTCCGGCTTATGGTCACGTCCAGGCGGCGTCATCTGCAGCGCCGGTCCCGTCTGAAGCTTTAGGCATATCCCCTGAGTCAGCTCCATCTGCCCTGGAACCTCTCCATGTAGAGGGTACCCGTCTGGTGGGGAGCAGTGGGAAGACAGTGCAGCTGCGGGGGATCAGCACCCATGGCCTGGCCTGGTTTCCTGAGTATGTCAATGAGGACTGTTTCCGGCAGCTTCATCAGGAGTGGAACGCCAATGTAGTCCGTCTGGCCCTTTACACCCAGGAATACGGCGGCTATTGCAGCGGCGGCGATAAAGAGGCATTAAAGGCTCTGGTCCGCTCCGGCGTGGAGTATGCTACCAGACAGGAGATGTATGTGATCCTGGACTGGCATATCCTGTCCGACGGGAATCCCCAGACCCATAAGGCGGAGGCGAAAGCATTTTTCCGGGAAATGTCCCGGGAATATGCAGAATATCCCAATATCCTTTATGAGATCTGCAATGAACCCAATGGAGGCACCAGCTGGCAGGAGATCAAAGCCTATGCTCAGGAGGTTATCAGTGTGATCCGGGCAAATGACCCGGATGCGGTGATCCTTGTGGGGACACCTAACTGGTCCCAGTATGTGGATCAGGCAGCGGCAGATCCAGTCCAGGGGTATGACAATCTGATGTATACCCTTCATTTCTACGCGGCGACCCACCGGGATGATCTGAGAAAACGGATGACAGCCGCGGTGGAGGCCGGACTTCCGGTGTTTGTGTCCGAGTACAGCATCTGCAGCGCAGATGGAAACGGCGCCATCGACCAGGCAGAGGCAGACCGCTGGGTGGAGGTCATGGACCGCTATGGAATCAGCTATGTAGCCTGGAATCTGTCCAACAAGAATGAAGCATCAGCGGTTATTGTCCCTTCCTGCACCAGGTCCAGCGGGTTTACCTGGGATGATTTAAGCGGATCCGGCCACTGGCTGTATCAGACGTTAAGAGGAAAATAAGGGAAGGAAAGCAGACAGGCATGAAACTACTGATTGTGGAGGATGACAAGGCTCTGGCAGGGGAGCTTTGTGCGTTTCTCAGGCGGTGGGGCTATGAGACGGCGGTTCCGGCGCGGTTTGACCGGATCGATGAAGAGTTTTCCGGGGTGATGCCCCAGCTGGTTCTTATGGATATCAATCTTCCTTACTATGACGGGTTTTACTGGTGCAGCCAGATCCGCAGGTTCTCTCAGGTGCCTGTGATCTTCATCAGCAGCCGCAGTGATGACCGGGACAAGATCATGGCCATCGCCCAGGGTGGAGATGATTATGTGGAGAAGCCTTTTCATCTGGAGCTGCTTAAGGCCAAGATTGAGGCGGTCCTGCGCAGAACCTACCAGTACCAGGTCCGGGAGCAGATCCTGGTCAGCCAGAATCTCTCTTATGACGGCAGATCCGGCACTCTCTATTATGACGGAGCCGTGGTTGAACTGACCAGACTGGAAAAGCGGATCATCCGCAAGCTTCTGGAGAACCGTCCTGCGGTGGTGTCCCGGGAGGAGCTGATGATGGATTTGTGGGATACGGACGAATATGTGTCCGACGGAACCCTGACTACCGTGGTCAGCAGGCTGCGCAGCAAGCTGAAGGCCTGCTGCGGGGAGGAGCTTATCGGGACGAAAAAGAGGCAGGGGTATTTTATCCAGACCCCTGCGGGGGCGGCGCCTGCGGTGTCCGGCACAATAGAAGGCACGGCTGACCAGAAAGGTGGAATATGGCATTTTCCTATATGAAACGCAGATGGAGGCAGGTTCTCCCGTCCCTGGTGGTCTTTGCTTTCCTGAATCTGTACTTTGTGTTCCTTGCCCAGAACCGGCGGGCGGCCCATCTTCTGTATGTGGATTTTTTGCTGGCAGTGGCGGCTCTGGCCTTCGGAGCAATGGATTATTACAGCTACTGGCAGATAGAGTCCCAAAAGAGGCAGCTGATGGGGGTTGATGATCTGATTCTGGGGATTTTGCCGGAGTTTGAGAACCGGGATATTGCAGAGCATGATGTGCAGGTGGTGGAGCGGCAGCGGCAGGCGCTTTTTGACGAGAATTGTGAACTGGAGGACTATGTGGCCAGGTGGAGCCATGAGTGGAAGCTGCCTCTGGCGGCCTGCCTGCTGATGCAGGAGCGGATCCCTGATTCAGAGCTTAGGGCAGACATGCGGGAACAGCTGGAGCGGATGAAACGGCAGATGGATTCCATGCTGCTGGGCTGTAAGCTCCAGAGCGCCCTGCTGGATCTGCAGATCAGACGGGTCTCCCTTAAAGAATGCGTCCGCACGTCCATCCACAACCAGCAGTTTTTCCTGATCCGCCGGCAGTTTGTTCCCCGGATTCGGGTGGGAGAGGCAGGGGTCTATACAGATCCGGCCTGGCTGGTCTATATTCTGGATCAGCTGATTGGTAATGCCGTCAAATATGGAAGAAAAGAGAACCATGAGGGGGAAGCCATCCTCCGTATCTGGGATGAGGAGATGGGCGGGACGATCCGGCTCTTTGTGGAGGATTATGGGGAAGGCATCAGGGACAGCGATATCCGGAGAATCTTTGAAAAAGGATATACGGGAAGCAGCTATCACAATGGAGAATACAAATCCACGGGCATGGGGCTCTACATGGCGGCAAAGATCGCTAAAAAACTGGAGCTGGAGCTTACGGCAGAAAGCAGATATGGGGAATACACCCGTTTCTGCATTACACTGCCGGCAGCATTACAAAGAATGTAAGACTGCGGCCTCTGATGTAAGGGTGGAGTAAGGATTTTTCTGTCCTGTTGTTTTAGTATAATAACTGTTCAGATATTTTGCGGTTCATTTCCAGAAACAGCATGTCTGAACTATCATTATATTTGACATGGAGGACACCAGCATTGAATGAGAACAAGATAGCGGAAATCCGGAATCTGGTAAAGAATTATGGAGTGAAAGGATTTCAGTCCAGAGTTTTAAAGGGGATTGACTTAACTATTTTCCGGAATGATTTTATCGCGGTCATGGGGCCGTCAGGCTCTGGCAAAACCACCCTTTTGAATATTCTTTCCACCCTTGACAAGCCTACCCAGGGAACCGTGATCCTGGATGGCCAGGATATCACACGGATCTCCAACCGGGAGCTGTCAAAGCTGCGGCGGGATAAGATCGGGTTCATTTTCCAGGATTACAATCTTCTGGATACCATGACGCTCCAGGACAATATAGTCCTGCCGCTGTCTTTAAACGGGGTCTCCCCAGGGGTATGTATCCAGAAGGCCCGGGAGATGGCGGAGCTGTTCGGTCTGGGAGAGCATCTGGGGAAATATCCCTACCAGCTGTCCGGAGGCCAGAAGCAGAGAGGGGCGGCTTGTCGGGCCCTGATTACAGACCCGGAGATCATCTTTGCCGATGAACCCACCGGGGCCCTGGATTCCAAAGCGGGCCGGGAGCTGATGGAATGCTTCCGCAAGGTCAATGAAAGCGGACGCGCCACGATCCTGATGGTGACCCATGATCCTTTTTGCGCCTCCTATGCCAGGGATGTATGTCTTTTGCGGGACGGGTTAATCACCTGCAGGCTCAGCCGGGGAGGAGACCGGAAGGAATTCTATGACCGGATCATGGATATGCAGGCATCCATGGGAGGTGATTTCTCATGACGGTGTGGAAGCTGGCGTGGCTGAATTTCAAAAACGGATTTAAAAATTACTTGTCCCTGGTCATTTCCATGGCCTTCACGGTTCTGGTCTTTATGAATTTCCAGAACCTGATCTATTCGGAGGTTTTCCAGGTTCTGGGAGAGCATAACCGGGAATACATTGAGGTGCTGGTTCAGGTGGTGAGCTTTGTTCTGGCGTGTTTTATGTTCTTTTTCACCGGGTATGCCACCAGTGTGTTTCTTACCAGACGGAAGAAGGAGATTGGGACCTACGTATTTATGGGACTTTCCAATCAGAAGATCGGAAAGCTGTACAGTATTGAGACATTGTTCACCGGTCTGACGGCCCTGGGACTGGGGATTGGCACCGGGATCCTGACAGCGGGACTGTTCCAGATGATCCTGGTGACTCTGGCCGGTCTGACTGTGGAGGTGCATTTCTTTGTTTCCGCAAAGCCGGTTCTGGTCACTACAGTCATCTACCTGGTGATTTATCTGTTTTTTGTGCTGAAGGGGTATGCAAATATTGCCAGGAGCAGTGTACTCAGTATGATCTCTGCGGCCAGACAGAATGAATATGTGCGGCAGAACCGTCTGATACTTCTGGTCAAAGCAGTGTTTGGCTGCGGGATCCTGGGGATGGGGTACTCCCTGGCTGTGAGAAGAGGCGGTCCGGAGATTCTGGGCCATGCCTTCGAGGCGGTGGTGCTGGTGACTCTGGGGGTCTATCTGCTGTTTGGAGGCCTGATTCCGCTGTGCTTCCAGACCCTGGCGGAGAACAAGCGGTTTCTCTACCAGAAGGAGCGGATTCTGTGGGTCAACCGGGTGATCTTCAGGATGAAGAAGAATTACCGGACCTATGCAATTGTCAGCGTGCTGATTCTCTGTTCTGTGACTGCCCTGGCTATGGGGTTTGCCATGCGGGAGCGGTATGAGAATATCATACAGTTTGAGCAGGTGTATACCTTCCAGCTGCTGAGCAGCCGGGATGATCTGGCAGACCAGGCGGAAAGGATAATCCGGGAATATACGGATATCCAGTATCAGGGGGAGGCCCCCATCCTGACTCTGGACACCTCTGACATAGTCACCGGGGATTTCTATAATCATTATGCTGTTTTACCCTACTCGGCAGTCAGAAAGCTGGCCGGGAGTGTTTCCCTGGAATGGAATATCCCTGAGCCGGGGGATGATGAGATTATCCGGGTATCCCGGCTGTATCTGTTATCCCTGCTGACGGACCGTTCCGGCAGGCAGGTCACCATTGGCGGGAAGGTATACCGGCAGACAGGAGAGACCAGTGAGCCATATCTGGGGTATCTTCAGGAGCAGGTCAGTTTCTATATGGTAAGCGACAGGGAGTATGAGCGGCTGCGTCCCCTGGGCCAGGAGCTATATACCTTCAATTACAAGATCAGCGATCCGGCGGCATTTCAGGCAGTGAAGGAACGGCTGGGAGAGCTGGTGGGTGACCGGGACGGGGAGTACACAGCCCGGGTCGCCATTGACCCGGAGAAAAATGATCTGGACTGGGTGCGTGTACTCTATCCCTTTTGTATATTCATGTTTCTGGTTTTTCTTATGTCCAGCGGGAGCATGATGTTTATGAAGGTGTACAACGATGCCTTTGAGGAGCGGGAGCGCTGCCGCGTCATGGGACGGATGGGGGTGGAGGAGTCGGTCCTTGGACGGGCCATTGCCTGGGAGCTGGGGATGGCCTATGGTCTGGCATTTCTGGTTATGGCAGTGTCCTCCTGGTTTTCGGTCAGGGCCCTGGCGAATATGATGTATGCGGACCTGACCGGGGTGAATGTGGTCAGCGTGCTGGTGGTGTTTGTGATTCTGCTTTTCTGCTATGGATTGTCTGTGGCGGTATATAAGCGCAATTCCCGGTAGATGCGGGTCCCGGCAATGGCCGGCAGATTCCCGCCCCGGCAATGGCCGGCAGATTCCCCTCCCGGCAAACAGATGTAAAATTAATGTATAGAAGGAGAACATAATTGATGAATTACAGGGAGTTGGGTAATACAGGACTGAAGGTCAGTGAGATCGGTATGGGCTGTGAGGGCTTTGCCGAAGACGAGTGCAGGAATACCATGAGGATGTTCGATGCGGCTGAGAAAATGGGGATCAATTATTTTGACCTGTATACCTCCAATCCCCAGGTGCGTGTCAGTGTGGGGGAAGCTTTGAAAGGACGCAGGGACAAATTCATTATCCAGTCTCATATCTGCTCTGTGTGGCAGGACGGACAGTACAAACGTACACGGAAGATCCAGGATGTGAAGGACGGCATGGCAGAGATGATAAAGCTTCTCCAGACGGATTATATTGATATTGGGATGATTCATTACTGTGATTCCCTGGCAGACTGGAAGGAGATCGCGCAGGGGCCGGTCCTGCAGTATGCCATAGAGCTGAAAAAGGCAGGAACCATTGGCCATATCGGTCTTAGCAGCCACAATCCCCAGGTGGCCCTGGAGGCAGTAAAGAGCGGTTACATAGAGGTGCTGATGTTCAGCGTCAATCCTTGTTATGATCTTCAGCCCGCAGGGGAGGATGTGGAGGAGCTTTGGAAACCGGACAACTACAGCAGTCACCTGGTCAACATGGATCCGGAGCGTCAGGAACTCTATGAAACCTGCCAGCGTCTGGGGGTGGGGATCACGGTGATGAAGGCATTTGGCGGCGGGGATCTGCTGGATGAGAAGCTGTCTCCGGCCGGGAAGGCGTTGACTGTAAACCAGTGTCTCCACTATGCTCTGACCAGACCGGCGGTTGCCACGGTTCTGGCAGGCGCCCATACGGTGGAGCAGATGATAAAAAGCGTGGCCTACGAGGAGGCTGCGGAGGAAGAGAAGGATTATGCCATGGCTTTTGCTTCCTTCCCCAATATCAGCTGGGAGGGCCACTGCATGTACTGCAGCCACTGTGCTCCCTGTCCGAAACATATTGACGTGGCATCGGTGACCAGGTTCCTCAATCTGGCCAGGGCCCAGGGGACAGTGCCGGAGACGGTGCGGGAACATTATGAGGTTCTTGCCCATCATGGGGGTGAATGCATCCAGTGCGGGGCCTGCGAGACCAGATGCCCCTTCCATGTGCCGATTATGGAGAATATGAAGGAGGCGAAGGCAGTTTTCGGGAAGTAATAGAAAACGTTACTGCTCCTTGACATTTCCGGAGTTTATAGTAGAATAATTTCTGATTAGTCATGCCATTTATATGGAATGACAAAAAGAAACTGCCTATACAAGCGGATAGGACAATGAGGAGGATGTGTAATGAACATAGTGATTTCCGACAAGGTGAAGTATATTGGTGTGGATGACAGAACCATCGATCTGTTTGAAAGCCAGTATACGGTACCGGAGGGGGTTTCCTACAATTCCTATGTGATCCTGGATGAGAAGGTGGCGGTGATGGATACTGTAGACCGCCGTGGCATGGAGGAATGGGAAGCAAACCTGATGAAGGTGCTGGATGGGAGAATGGTGGATTATCTGGTGATTCAGCATATGGAGCCGGATCATTCCGGAAGCATTGCCAGACTGGCAGAGCTTTTCCCGGAGATGACCCTGGTGGGCAATGCCAAGACCTTTGGGATGCTGAATCAGTTTTTTGATTTTCCGGTGGAGGAGAGAAAGCTGGTGGTGAAGGAGGGGGACAGCCTGTCTCTGGGAAGCCACACCCTGAACTTTATCATGGCGCCCATGATTCACTGGCCGGAGGTAATGGTTACTTACGAGAGCAGCGAGAAGATATTGTTCTCCGCAGACGCGTTCGGCAAGTTTGGAGCCCTGGATTCGGAGGATGAAGAGGGCTGGGCATGTGAAGGACGCAGATATTATTTCAATATTGTCGGAAAATACGGCGCGCCGGTTCAGACCCTGCTTAAAAAGGTGGCCAAGCTGGATGTGGCCTGCATCTGCCCGCTCCATGGCCCGGTTCTGAATGAGAATCTGGAATATTATGTGAATCTGTATGATACCTGGAGCAGCTACAGGCCTGAGGACAAGGGTATCTTCATCGCCTGCGCTTCGATCCATGGCAATACGGCCGCGGCGGCAGAGAAGCTGGCAGAGATCCTGCGCCAGAAGGGGGCGGAGAAGGTGGTAGTCCGGGATCTGGCCCGGTTTGATATGGGAGAGGCTGTGGAAGATGCCTTCCGTTATGACAGGATGATCCTGGCTGCCGCCAGCTATGACGGCGGCGTGTTCCCATGTATGCAGGATTTCCTGCACCATCTCCAGAGCAAGGCCTACCAGAACCGTAAGGTGGGGATCCTGGAGAATGGCTCCTGGGCTCCTTCTGCAGCCAAGACCATGAAGGGTATTCTGGAGACCATGAAGAATGTGACTGTGGTGGAACCGGCAGTAACTATCAGATCCACCCTGAAGGAGGCTGATCTGCCGATGCTGGAGAAGCTGGCAGATGCTATGGTGTAAATCGGAACATTCCCGCCATCTCCACAAGGGATGCCTACGGTGTCCCGCAAAGTGAAACGCACAGCTACCGGAAAGCAATTTTCAGACACACTCTAGAGCGTGTCTGAAAATTCATTCCCGGCACCTGCACGCCCCACTTCGCGGTATATTTGGGCCAAATTCAGGTTACATAGCCCACTATGCGCCCTTCATTTGGCCCAAATCTCCCACAAAGCGGAACGCACAGCTACCAGAAAGCAATTTTCAGACACGCTCTAGAGTTCCATCCAGACAGTCTGATTACTGGCCGGATGGAGCCGCTGGCATCAGTCTGGTATCAAATCTTTCACAATGAGATACTGTTGTTATGTGGGCCGGATTTATCAGGATCCGCCACATGGCAGCAGTATTTTTTTAATTCTCTGGCGGCGCGGCTTAAGGGGCAGCGTTCATTTTCCACAATGGAGACCTGGCGGACAGGAAGGGGTTCTGTCAGGGACAGCTGGAATATCTCTTGTTTGTCCAGGGCTTCCCGGGCATAGAGCTTTGGGAGGAAACCGATGCCCAGATTGTTCCTGATCATGGGGAGAACCTGGTCTGAGGTGGCAGCTTCCAGCTCTGGCCGGAAGGGGAGCTGGTGGGAATGGTAAAAGTGCTCGTAAAGGTCGTAGGTGACGGTATTTTCTCCCAGGCAGATCAGGGGGAGGCCGGACAGCTCTGCCAGGGATACGGGAGATTGCCGGAGCTGTGCGTATGCAGGGCCGCCGATAAGAATATCCCGGAAAGTGAATACCGGATGGGCGGACAAAGGCTTTTCCACTGGATTATGGGTCACTACCACAGCAAAGTCTACCAGACCGTTTTTCACAGATTCCAGGGCAGGGGTGGTCAGATGGCTGCGGATACGGATCTGGACACCGGGATACTGGCTTTTAAAGGCATTCAGCGCAGGCAAAAGGACCATGTGGAGGGCAGT
>Ga0137309_102448_pt1 | contig 11145 bp, 8 predicted proteins | sample NAcewiD2O_June_FD_97179 | JGI IMG/M metagenome (GOLD analysis project Ga0137309, IMG submission 97179) | Mouse cecal microbial communities from Vienna, Austria - N-Acetylneuraminic amended D2O_June | ecosystem: Host-associated > Mammals > Digestive system > Large intestine > Cecum | place...
TCTGCGTGGACCGCGAGGCGCTGGCCTCCGCCCTGACCGACGGCTGGCAGGAAGGCGGCCAGGCCGCTCCTCAGGAGGGCACCCTGGGCTACAGCGAGGAGTGGTCCAAGAAGTGGACCGAGTATGATGTAGAGAAGGCAAAGACCCTCTTTGAGAGCGCTGGCCTGGTTATGGGCAGCGACGGCTTCTATGACTTCGCCGACGGCTCCGACTTCGAGCTGAACATCGTCTCCGTGGCTGAGCTGAACGCCGCCGAGACCTTCTCCCTGCTGGACACCTATTACCGCGCCGCGGGCATCAAGTGCAACTTCCGCGACTATGACCGCAGCTACATCGACAACGAGCTGATGGCCGGTTCCCTGGAGTGCATGCTCTACCCCGTCACCCCCATCGGCGACGTGTCCATCGCGCTGAAGCCCAACTCCATGGTTCCCGGCTACGCCACCAACGTGGCCTGGTACGGCACCATGAAGAAGGATACCGCCACCGGCGACCTGCTGGAACTCATCACCCTGAAGGAAGAGCTGGATAAGACCGCCGATGCCGATGCCCGCAACGAGATCGTCAATAAGATGCTGAAGCTCCACGAGGAGAACCAGTGGACCCTGGGCTACGTGGCCGCCACTCCCACTATCCACGCCGTCAACGCCCGTATCCACAACTTCCCCAACGGCCTGGTGTGGTCCGATATCTACCGCGACATGGGCATTGCCCGCTGCCAGTGCTGGTATATCCAGGAGTAAGAACCTGCAATACGTTCCAACACATAACCTGAACTCTCCGGGACGGGGCCGCGCGCGGTCCTGTCCCCGGGAGTCCCCGGCAAACATTCGCGCATCATCAAACTGACGCGGGAGGCCGCTTCTCTTTCTTGGATAGGGGGCGCCTCCCGCTTTGTTTTGGAGCCTGTCCGGCATCTCGACCCGCGGGTGGGAAGATGCTGAACAGCGCCGGCAGGCCCCAATGATCAACCGAAAGGACGTGCGGAAATGCTCAAATACATAGGCAAACGGCTCCTTCTGTTTATACCGACTATTTTCATTATCTCCGTGGTGATCTTCTTCATCATCCAGCTGCCCCCCGGAGACTACGCCACCTCCTACGCCGCCGCCATGGCGGCGGAGGGCGAGATCATGACCCCCGAGCAGATCCAGGAGCTGCGGACGCAGTTCGGACTGGATAAGCCCTGGTACATCCAGTATTTCAACTGGATGGCGGATATTATCACCAAGGGAGACTTCGGCTACTCCTTTGAATACGGGCGGGCCGTCTGGGACGTCATCGCCCAGTATCTGCCCCTGACCCTGGGCATCTCCTTCGTGATCCTGGTCTTCCAGTACGCGGTGAGCCTGCCCATCGGCATCTACTGCGCCAACCACCAGTACTCCGTGGGGGATTATATCTGGTCCTTCATCGGCTTTATCGGCACGGCCACCCCCAACTTCCTGCTGGCCATCCTGGTCATGTACTTCATATACGTGAAGACAGGAACCATGTATCTGGGGCTTTTCAGTACGGAAATGCTCCAGAACGGCATGCGGCCTGAGTATATCCCGGAGTTCCTGGGCCGGTGCCTGATCCCCATCCTGGTCATCGGTACCTCCGGCACCTGCAGCATCATCCGTACCGTCCGCGCCCAGATGCTGGATGAGCAGGCCCGGCAGTACACCCTGACCGCCCGGGCCAAGGGCTGCTCCGAGGCCACCATCACCTACAAGTACTGCCTGCGGGCGGCCATGAACCCGGTGGTGTCCGGCCTCTCCGGCGCGCTGCGCACCATCTTCTCCGGCTCCACCGTGTCGGCCATCGTCATGAACATGGCCATCCTGGGCCCCGTGCTGCTGGCGGCCCTGAAATCCCAGGACATGTATCTGGCGGGCACCATCGTCCTGGTCCAGGCCATCCTGGTAGTTGTGGGCACGCTCCTCAGCGATATCGCCCTGGCCTGGCTGGATCCCCGGATCCGGTTCTCGGAAAGGAGTTGATCTCATGGCTGTTTTTAAGAAAAAGAAGCCTCAGAATGATGAATCCCGCTACATGGCTTCCCAGTGGAAGCTGATGTGGATCAAGCTGAAAAAGCACAAGCTGGCCAAGTTCAGCATGATCGTCCTGGCGGTTTTATATGCCGGCGCTCTGTTCGCGGACTTCCTGGCCCCCTACGGGCTGGAGGACTTCACCGGCCTCTACAAGGACACCGCTCCCACCACGATCCACTGGCGGGACGAGGACGGCAGCTTCTCCCGCCCCTATGTCTACAAGCTCCAGAAGGTCAACGACAAGAAGACCTACACCGTTATCACCACCGAGGATACGTCCGAAAAATACTATGTGAGCCTCTTCGCCAAGGGCCCGGAGTATAAGCTCTTCGGCTTCATCCCCTGCGACCGGCACCTGTACGGCCTGGTGGACGAGCAGGGCGAGCCCAATATGGAGGCCCGCATCAACATCTTCGGCGCGGACAGCGTGGGACGGGACATCTTCTCCCGCCTGCTGTACGGCAGCCGGGTGTCTCTGACCATCCCCTTCGTGTCCGCCGCCATCAGCTTCGTGCTGGGCATCCTGCTGGGAGGCATCTCCGGCTACTTCGGCGGCTGGATCGACAACCTGATCCAGCGTATCATCGAGGTCATCTCCGCCATCCCCAGCATTCCCCTGTGGCTGGCCCTGTCCGCCGCCATCCCTCCGGGGATCTCCGTGACGGCCATGTACCTGTACATCACCATCATTTTGTCCTTCATCGGGTGGACCGGACTGGCCCGTACGGTCCGGGGCCGGTTCATCGCCCTGCGGAAGGAGGACTTCGTGATGGCCGCCAAGCTGGCGGGCGTCAGCGACTTCAAGATCATCGTCAAGCATCTGGTCCCCGGCTTTTTGAGCTACTTGATCGTCAGCCTGACCCTGGGCATCCCCGGGTCCATCCTGGGCGAGACCTCTATGAGCTACCTGGGCCTGGGCATGAAGGCCCCCGCCACCAGCTGGGGCGTGCTGCTGAAGGAGACCGAGGCCCTGGCCACCGTGGCCCAGTGCCCCTGGAAGATGATCCCGCTGATCTTCGTCATCATCACCGTCCTGGCCTACAACTTCCTGGGCGACGGTCTGAGAGACGCGGCGGATCCCTACAAGTAAGAAGCGGAAAGGAGCGCGTATGATGGAAAACGAAGCGCGTCAGAATGATACCATCATTCAGGTAAAGGACCTGAAGGTCAACATCAAGACCGACGACGGCATCCTGACTGCCGTCCGGGGCGTGGATTTCGAGATCAGGAAGGGGGAGACCCTTGGCCTGGTAGGCGAGTCCGGCTGCGGCAAGAGCCTGACCAGCAAGGCTATCCTGGGCATCAACGACAAAAAGTGTTCGGCGGAGGGGGAGATCATCTTCGACGCCGACGGCTTGGGCCGGACGGATCTTCTGAAGCTGAAGCCCCGCGGGGACGAGATCCGCTCCGTCCGGGGCAAGCAGATCTCCATGATCTTCCAGGAGCCCATGGTGGCCTTCTCCCCCATGTATACCATCGGCAACCAGATCAACGAGGCCACTCTCCTGCACATCACCAAGGATAAGAAGAAGTCCAAGGAGATCTCCCTGGGCGTGATGAAGAAGGTGGGCATCGCCAACGCGGAGAAGCGGTATGACCAGTACCCCCATGAGTTCTCCGGCGGAATGCTCCAGCGTGCCCTCATCGCCATGGCCCTGGTGTGCAACCCCAAGCTGCTCATCGCCGACGAGCCCACCACCGCTCTGGACGTGACCATCCAGGCTCAGATCCTGGAGCTGATGAAGGAGCTCCAGAAGGATTTCGGCATGTCCATCCTCTTCATCACCCACGACCTGGGCACCGTGGCCCGGATGTGCGACCGGGTGGCGGTCATGTACCTGGGGCGGATCGTGGAGTCCGCCACGGCACTGGAGATCTTCAAAAATCCCCAGCACCCCTATACCAAGGGCCTTATCGGCTCCGTCCACAAGATCGGGACCAAGAACCAGGAGAAGCTGTTCTCCATCGAGGGCACCGTGCCCCTGGCCCTGAACCTGCCCGCCGGGTGCGGCTTCTACGAGCGGTGTACCCAGCGGATCGAGGGCGTGTGCAATGCGTACGATCCCACGCTGGTCCAGGTGGGCGAGGATCACCAGGTAGCGTGCTTCGCCTGCACCGGCTGTCCCAAGGGCGGCGCCTGCGGCGGGCGCGGCAAGGAAGGAGGTAAGGACGAGTGAGCGGTAAGAAGCAGATCCTGGATGTGCAGCACATCCATATGCGTTTCAACTCCAAGGGCGTCTGCGTCCGGGCCGTGACCGACGTGAGCTTCACGGTGGACGAGGGGGAGACCATCGGCATCGTGGGCGAGTCCGGGTGCGGCAAGACCACCCTGGGGCGGTGCATCGTCCGGGCCTACGAGCCCTCCGAGGGCGAGGTCCTCTATACCGCCGGGGACGGGGAGACGGTGAACTTCACCAAGATCGACCCCAAGACCATGAAGAAGTACCGCAAGGAGATCCAGATGATCTTCCAGGATCCCTACTCCTCCCTGGACCCCCGCATGACGGTTTACGACATCATCAAGGAGCCTCTGCTGGCCAACTTCCCCAAGATGCCCAAGGCCGAGATGGACCAGCGGATCATGGACATCGCCGCCAAGGTGGGACTGAACACCTCCTACCTCATGCGGTATCCCCACGCCTTCTCCGGCGGGCAGCGCCAGCGGATCGGCATCGCCCGGGCTCTGGTACTCAATCCCCGGGTGATCGTGTGCGACGAATCGGTCTCCGCCCTGGACGTGTCCATCCAGGCCCAGGTCATCAATCTGCTCCATGACCTGCAGAAGGAGTTTGCCCTGACCTATCTGTTCATCAGCCACGACCTGTCGGTGGTGGAGTACATCTCCGACAAGGTGGGCGTCATGTACCTGGGGAAGCTGGTGGAGTACGCCCCCACCAAGGACCTGTTCAGCCGCCCCATGCACCCCTACACGGAGAGCCTGCTGTCCGCGGTGCCCGTGGCGGACCCCACCCAGCAGATGGAGCGCATCCCCCTGGAGGGCGAGATCCCCAACCCGGCCAACCCGCCTACGGGCTGCTATTTCCATACCCGCTGCCGGTACTGCAAGCAGCAGTGCAAGGAGACCGCGCCGGAGTACAAGGAGTTGGAGCCCGGCCACTTTATAGCCTGCCATCGGGCGGAGGAGCTGAAGCTGAAGGGGTTCCAGTATGACGACTAAGAAAAAGCTGATTATTTTCACCGACAGCGGCGATACCATCATCGACGAGGGCACCCAGGTCTACGACGAACGGGGCATCGTCCAGGAGGCCCGGTTCATCCCCGGCGCGGGGGAGGTCCTCCGCCAGCTCCACGAGGAGGGCTTTACCATCGCCCTGGTGGCGGACGGAGAGTGGGAGTCCTTCCAGAACGTATACCGGAAGAACGGTCTGGGGTACTGCTTCGACGCCTGGGTGGTCTCGGAGGTGGTGGGCCGGCAGAAGCCGGAGGCGGTGATGTTCGAGACCGCCTATGAGAAGCTGGGCCTCACCGAGGCCGACAAGGCCCGCATCGTCATGATCGGGAACAATCTGAAAAAGGACGTCGCGGGCGCCAACCGGCAGGGGCTGACCTCCATCTGGCTGGACTGGTCCCCCCGGTATTTCCACACGGTGGAGGAGCCCGACTGGCAGCCGGACTATACGGTGAAGACGCCGGCGGAGCTGCTCCCCCTGCTCCACGATCTCAATGCGAAGCTGGAGAATTAAAAGTTGAGGTTGGCTATGGAAAGAAACGAATACAAAGCGGAGATCAGAGAAAAGCTGGCGAAGCTGATCGACGCCTTTTGCCCCATCCTCTATGAGGACGATGAGATCTTTCTGAAAAACATGGAGGGCCGGAACCTGGCGGGGGACGACGTCCGCCGGTATCAGCACTGGGAATGGACCCAGGGCGTGGGGATATACGGCCTGTGGAAGCTGTTTGAGAAGACCGGGAAGGAGAGATATCTGGACGTGCTGGTCAAATACTTCGACCAGCAGCTGGCCACCGGCTTCCCGGCGCTGAACGTCAACACCATCACCCCCTTTCTCACCATGGCCTACGTGGGAGAATACCTGCAGGAGGAGAAGTACCTGGCCCCCTGCCGGGAGAGCGCCCGGTGGATCATGGAGCGCTTCCCCCGGACGGAGGAGGGCGGCTTCCAACATATGACCTCCGACACCCTCAACGACCAGGAGCTGTGGGACGACACCCTGTTTATGTCCGTGCTGTTCCTGGCCAATATGGGGCGCATCGAGGGGAACCAGGCCTACATCGACGAGGCCCAGTACCAGTTCCTGCTCCACGCCCGGTATCTGGCGGACCGGGAGACCGGGCTGTGGTACCACGGCTGGACCTTCCGGGGGCGGCACAACTTCGCCGGGGCCCTCTGGGGCCGGGGGAACTGCTGGATCACCATCGCCATCCCGGAATTTCTGCGGATGGTCCCCTGCGCCGCCCCCGTGAAGCGGACGCTGGCCCAGCTCCTCCTCAACCAGGCCGAGGGCCTGAAAAGGTATCAGAGCGCGTCCGGCATGTGGCACACCCTGATCGACGAGCCCTCCTCCTACGCGGAGGCCAGCGCCACCTGCGGCTTTGCCTACGGCCTCCTGCGGGCAGTCCATACGGGGCTCATCGACGCCTCCTGGGAGGCGGTGGCCCTGAAGGCCCTGCCGCCGGTGCTGGAGTGCATCGGGGAGGACGGCGTGGTCCGGCAGGTGTCCTACGGCACCGCCATGGGGCGGGAGAGCCGGGCGTTCTACCGGAACATCCCTTTGAAGCCCATGCCCTACGGGCAGGCGCTGGCAATGCTGTTTCTGAGCGAGTGCCTGGAGAACGAGGGAGCATAACAGAGGTATACGATGAATATTGGCAGGCAATGGGAAGACCGGCTCCGAATCTGGTCGGAGCAGTTTGAAAAGCACTATTTTATAGCGTGGGCCCCCCTGTCCCTGTCCTTTTTCACCACGATGGAACAGCTGGCCTTTGACGAAGCCGTCAAAGGCCGGTTTGTTCCCGTTCAGCCGGGGACCCGGTGGGGAAAGAAATGGGAGTACGGGTGGTTCCACACCCGGGCCGTCATTCCGGCGGCGCTGGAGGGGAAGCGGGCCGTCTTCACCCTGGGGGCCGGGGAGGAGATGCTGGTCTGGGTCAACGGCCGGGAGGCCGGGTCCATCGACCGGCAGCACAAATATATCACCATCTCCCGCTCCGCCCGGGCGGGGGACGTGTACGACATTTACGCGGAGTGCTACGCGGGCCACGGCCCCCGTCAGGAGGGCGCGGGCCCCGTGGGTCCCGATGAGGTACCGGTGCCCGAGCCCCCCGAGGCCCAGGTCACGGTAAAGCCGTCCCTGCTGGGGCGCTGGAACGAGGCGCTGTTCCAGGCGGACATGGACTATCAGGTCCTCTACAGCCTGGTCAAAAAGCTGCCGGAGAAGAGCCTGCGGGCCATGAAGATTGTGGAGGGCCTGAAAAAGTTCACCTGTATGGCGGACTTCGAGCTGCCGGAGGAGGAGCTCGCCGCCGGCGCGGCGGAGGCGGCGGCCCGGTACTTGAAGCCCCTGCTGGCCTGCCGGAACGGCTCCACCGCGCCGGACTATACCGTCTTCGGACAGTCCCACCTGGACCTGGCCTGGCTCTGGCCGGTGGAGGAGACCATGCGGAAGACGGCCCGGACCTACGCCAATCAGCTGGCTCTGATGGAGGAGTATCCGGACTATCGGTTCCTGCTCTGTGAGCCGCCCATATTGGAGTATTTGAAGACCCTTTATCCGGACATCTACCGGCGGGTGAAAGAGCAGACCGCCTCCGGGGGCTTCTATCCCGAGGGGGCGCTGTGGGTGGAGTGCGATACCAACATCCCCTCCGGGGAGAGCCTCATCCGGCAGTTCGTCCGGGGAAAGCGCTGGTTCCGGGAGGAGCTGGGGGTGGACAGCCTGATGGCCTGGATGCCGGACACCTTCGGGTTTTCGGCGGCGCTGCCCCAGATCATGAAGAAGTGCCAGATCCCCTATTTTGCCACCCAGAAGCTCACCCGTCAGGACCCGGAGGCGGAGCCCTTCCCCTATAACCTCTTCTGGTGGGAGGGACTGGATGGGAGCCGGGTGCTGTCCCACCTGTTCCGGCGGAACAACGCCGTGTTTACCTCCGGGGAGCTGGTCTCCCGGTGGGAGGACGACCGGGTCCAGCTGGAGGACATTGACGGCCTCATGTTCCCCTTCGGCTACGGCGACGGCGGCGGAGGCCCCACCCGGGAGATGGTGGAGGCGGCCCTGCGCTGCCAAGACCTGGAGGGCGCGCCCCGATGCCATATGGAGAGCCCGGTGAGGTTCTTCCAGCGGGCGGAGGAGCGGGAGATTGAGAATGTCTACTGCGGCGAGCTGTATCTCGCGTGGCACCGGGGGACCCTGACCTCCCAGTCCCGGACCAAGCGGGGCATCCGCCGGGCGGAGGCCGCCCTGAAGGCGGTGGAGTACCACATGGCCGCCCAGCTGCTGGCGGGCCGCCCCTTAAAGACGGTCTGGAAGGAGAAGCTGGACGAGCTCTGGAAGCTCCTGCTGTTCAACCAGTTCCACGACATCGCCCCGGGCACCTCCATTGCCCGGGTCCACCAACAGGCGGAGGCGGAGCTGGAGACCGTCTGCACCGAGAGCGGAAAGCTGCTGGAGGAGATGCTGGGCCGGCCGGGGGAGCGGATGACCGTCTACAACCACCTGGGCTGGGAGCGGACCTTCCGGGGCCATAGGATCCCCGCCCAGGGCTTCGCGGTCATCGGCGCGGAACGCGGCGCGGGGGCGGGGGCGGGGGCCTCCGCCCGGCGGCTCCCGCCGGAGGAGGGCGGCGGCTATGAGCTGCGAAACGCCCACCTCGTCTGCCGGATCGACGATACCGGCGAGCTGACCAGCGTCCGCAAGCCGGGAGAGGCCAGGGAATTTCTTGCCGGGAACGGCAACCGGTTCCTGCTGTTCAAGGACGTGAACACCTGCTACGACGCCTGGGAGCTGGGCAGCATGTATGAAAAGCTGCCGGTGCCTCTGGAGGGCGGGGCCCGGATCGAGGTCCGCCAGGAGGCGGACGGGGCGGCGCTGATCGTGAACAGGACCCTGCACCGCTCCCGGCTGGTCCAGCGGATCTTCCTGGGCGGCGATGCCCGTCGGCTGGACTTCATTACCCGGCTGGATTGGCAGGAGCGGCATAAGCTCCTGAAGGTGTCCTTCCCGGTGAACGTCTACGCCGCGGAGGCTGTTCATGAGATCCAGTTCGGCTATGTGAAGCGTCCCACCCACCGGTCCCGGCAGTATGACCGGGACCGGTACGAGGTGTGCAGCCACCGCTACACGGTGCTGGAGGACGGCGGCGCGGGCGCGGCAGTGCTCAACGACTGTAAATACGGCGTGAGCACGGCGGGGAACGAGATCCGCCTGACGCTGATGAAAGCGCCCCTGATGCCGGACATGTACGCGGACCGGCGGGAGCAGGAGTTCACCTATTCCTTCTTCCCCTTCCTGGGCCCCTTCACCCGGAGCGATGTCCTCCGGGAGGCCTGCGAGCTGAACGAGCCGCCGGTGTTGGGGCGCTTCCTCCCCGCCGGAGAGGAGCGGATCCAGCGCCCGGTGCTGGTACCCGGGGAGAAGAATATCATCGTGGACGCCGTCAAACCGGCGGACACTGCGGAAAACGCGATACTGGTCCGGGCATACGAGGCCATGGGGATGGGAACGGAAGCCTCCTTCGCCGTGGCCGGGGCCGTCCGGCGCGTGGATGAGACGGATATGCTGGAGGAGAACGCCTCGCCGCTGCCCCTTCGGGACGGCGGCCTGGGGGTAACCTTCGGGCCCTTTGAGATCAAGACCTTTTTGCTGTACCTGTAAGGGTGCGGAATACTACGAAACAGGAAGATCATGCACATGTATCGAATCGGGATCGATCTGGGCGGCACCTCCATCGCCGCCGGGCTGGTAGACGGCTCCCGCCGGATCGTTGACAAGCTGAGCGTCCCCACCAACGCCCCCCGCCCCATGGCGGGCATCGCGGACGATATGGCCGCGCTGACGGAGGAGCTCCTGGCGCGCAATGGCCTGCGCCGGGAGGGCCTTGCCGCCGTGGGCGTAGGCGTCCCCGGCACGGCCAACCGGGAGAACGGGCATCTGGAGGACGCCAATAATCTGGGCTTTGACGACGAGCCCTTCGTCTCCGTGCTGGAGGAGCGGCTGGGCCTGCCGGTTCGCTTCGGCAACGACGCCAACGCGGCGGCCTGGGGGGAGTACCAGGTGAGCGGGAGCCGGGAGGATTCCTTCGTGATGATGACCATCGGCACCGGCATCGGCGGCGGGGTCATTCTGAACGGAAAGCTCTGGGATGGCGTCAACGGCGCGGCGGCGGAGTTCGGCCACATGACCATCCGGTATGACGGCGCGCCCTGCACCTGCGGACGGGCGGGGTGCTTCGAGGCCTACGCCTCCGCCACCGCCCTGATCCGCCAGGCCCGGGAGCGGATGGCGGCGGGCCGGGACACCCTCCTGTGGAAGCTCTGCGGCGGCGAACCGGACCGGGTAGAGGCCCGGACCGTGTTTGAGGGCGCGGCGGCGGGTGACGGGGCCTGCCGGGCGCTGCTGGATGTTTATACCACCTATCTGGCGGAGGGCGCGGCCAATATCGTCAACCTGTTCCAGCCGGCCGTCCTGTGCGTGGGCGGCGGCGTGAGCCGGGCCGGGGAGGCGCTCCTGACGCCGCTGCGGGAGAAGACGGCGAAGCGCATTTATTCCAAGAATGCCAAACGCAACACACGGATCACTCTGGCCCAACTGGACAACGACGCCGGCATCATCGGCGCGGCCCTGCTGGAGCCATAACAATGCGAGGTAAAACCGACATGAAAGCACACTATAAGCGCATCCTGCGGGACGCGGAGAAAAACGTGGAGCGCTCCCTGGAGATCCAGGACCTGCGGGAGGGCAGTCCCTGGCACGGCGCGTTTTCCCAGCCGGACGGCGTCTATCAGGCCAAGTACGCCATCTACCGGGTCTCCACCATGATCGCGGCCTACTGCAACCCGGAGACAAAATTCTATCACGACGGGACGGTCCTCCGGCGCATCCACCTGGGACTGGACTACGTCCAGCGGGTGCAG
>Ga0137309_102451_pt1 | contig 11140 bp, 10 predicted proteins | sample NAcewiD2O_June_FD_97179 | JGI IMG/M metagenome (GOLD analysis project Ga0137309, IMG submission 97179) | Mouse cecal microbial communities from Vienna, Austria - N-Acetylneuraminic amended D2O_June | ecosystem: Host-associated > Mammals > Digestive system > Large intestine > Cecum | place...
TCGGCCATCGTATGTAACACAGCATTTTAGTGATATCATCAAGAAGTATGGGCTGCGCAAAATTCGCTATCACGATGGCTGTGTTAAAATAGGACTAAATCAGGAACACCCTAACAGCAAGGGGGCACCGGTTTAGTCCTGTTTCTATTTTACACAACATGATGTGGGAGGTCGTAAAATGAACTCTAAATCAAGAATAATCGCAATCTGCAACCAAAAGGGCGGGGTTGGCAAGACCGTCACCACCGTAAACCTAGGCATTGGCCTAGCCCGCCAGGGCAAGCGCGTCCTGCTGGTGGACGTTGACGCGCAAGGCTCCCTGACCGCCAGTCTGGGCTGCCAGCACCCGGACCAACTGGAAGAAACCCTTGCCACCGTGCTGGGAAAGGTCATAGAGGACAAGCCACTGGAAACCGGCGAGGGAATCCTACACCAGGAAGAAGGGATAGACCTGCTCCCCGCCAACATCGACCTAGCCGCCATGGAGGTCACACTGGTGAACATTATGAGCCGTGAAACCATCCTTCGGGAATACCTAAACACCGTCCGCGACCAGTACGACGTGATTATCCTGGACTGCTGCCCCTCGTTGGGTATGCTTACCATCAATGCCCTGTCTGCGGCAGATGAAGTCCTGATACCCATGCAGGCCCACTTCTTGTCATTGAAAGGCATGGAGCAGCTCATGGGAACAATCGGGAGAGTGAAACGGCAGATCAACCCCATGCTCACAATCAGCGGCATTTTAATCACCATGGCAGATATGCGGACTACCTATTCGCAGGGAATCGTGGAACTGCTGCGGGGTACATACGGTGACCGGCTAAGAATTTTCGACACCATCATTCCCCGCTCCATCCGCGCGGCTGAAACAAGCGCCGAGGGCAAAAGCATCTATCTACATGACCCGTCCGGCAAGGTATCAGCGGCATATGAGGCCCTGACCTTGGAGGTCGCGTCATGAAAGGGAGCGCGGCAAAAATCCAAATGACCAGCCTGGACGCGCTGTTTGGCGGAACTGTGGCCCAAGCTGCTGGCGGCCAGATTCAAGAAATCCCGCTGACAGAACTGCATCCGTTCAAAGACCACCCCTTTCATGTGATGGATGATGAAAAGATGCAGGAGATGTCTGAGAGCGTTGCTCTATACGGCGTTCTGGTGCCGGGAATTGTCCGTCCCAGGCCAGAGGGCGGCTATGAGATTGTAGCGGGCCACCGTCGCAAGAGGGCCAGTGAACTGGCGGGAAAACAAACTATGCCGGTCATTGTCCGAAATATGGACAATGACGAGGCTACCATTATCATGGTAGACAGCAATTTGCAGAGGGACAAGATTCTGCCCAGCGAAAAGGCTTTTGCCTATCGGATGAAACTGGAGGCAATGAAACACCAGGGACAACGAGGGGACTTAACTTGTGTGCCAGTGGCACACAAGTTAGCCGGAAAGAAATCACGGGATATTCTTGCGGAGCAGGTTGGTGAAAGCCAGGACCAGATACGCCGCTACATCCGCCTAACATATCTAATTCCTTCCCTGCTCCAAAGGGTGGATGAAAACAAATTGGCGCTGCGTCCAGCCGTGGAACTGTCATACTTGACCCAAGAAGAACAGGTGTTATTATGGGAGGCAGTGGGCAGGTGGGAAGTCACGCCCTCCTTGAGGCAAGCCCAGCAGCTAAAAGCGCACAGCAAAAACAAACAGTTAAATGGGAAAATAATGGAGGATTTGCTTTCCAATGGAAAAGCTGCCACGGTACAAGTCACGCTTAAAGGACCGCGCCTGCATCAATATTTCCCGGAAGACTACACCCAACAGCAGATAGAGGACATCATCCTTTCCCTGCTTAAAAACTGGAAATCCCAACAGAAAGGAGCCGTGCCAAATGACCACGATGGCTAAAGCAATCAGTGTGAAAGATACCGCTTTCGGTCAGGATATGCTAGAGATGTTGGCTGAACGGCAGTTAGAAAGGATTGGGTATCGAGAGCTGGACATGGCCCATTCCATTCAGACCTTAAAGGAGTATCTGGTCAAGAAACTCAGCCATGGGAACTGGAACTTCGACCCCGGCCTGTGCCAGCCGGAACTGCGCTGCCTATACCCCGTCTACTTCGATTCTGTGCGGATTCTGCTGGCAGAGTGTGTCGCGGAGTTCTTCCAGACCGGCAAGATTTACATGGCTGTGCTGGACCCTTACCGCATGGAGTATGTGGAGCATGAAATCCGGCAGATGGTGTTAAGGCCGGAGGATGTTACCATCCTTTCGCGGACGCTCCACAAGGCACAGAACCCGGACCATGACCTGATAGCCAGATGGAAAGAACCTGCCGACCGTGGGCGATGGATGGAGCATATACGGGCGCTCTATCAGACCATAAGCCAATTACAATAGAATAATTTTTTGCGGGCCAATTTCATTTGAGATTGGCCCTATTTTTATGCGGATTTTTTAGGAGGCATCGACTATGAAAGACAATTATCTTGATATTTGCAACTGCCCGGAGTGCAGCTACTTTGATATGGACAAGGCCCACTGCTGCGGCCTGCCGGAGCGGATAACGCAGCGGGATGTCCCCCGTATCAAAGACACCATACAGAGCTGCCTTTGTGTGAACCCCACGCTCTGGCGGCATTATGAGAGCTTGGAGGTGAGCTAGTGGCGGATGATGTACGCGCCCCGGCGGACGATATTGCGGATGGCAAAATGTACCTGGGGCTTGCGGAAGATATCGAGCACCTGATAGAGGATTTGAAACTTCGGCATAAGGCCACCCACGACCTGGGGACTTATTACCGGATACAGGATTTGAGAAGAATCCAGCGGGAGCACCGGAGAACAGCGCGGCATTTGCTGGAACGGGGCGAGCGCAGGATAAGAGAAAGAAAGGACAAGGAGGACGATTTATGAATATAAGGATGAATGCGGGTTATATCATTACGGATTCCGTCCATGTTGGCGAGACGGAGTTTGTGCTGGGGGTACATAGCGAGGCCCCTTTTCAGTTTGTGACCTGGGCTTGTAAAGACGGGAAAGATTATTATTGGGGCCACTATCATTTCGACCTGATGTCCGCCACAAAGGACCTGATAGGACGTGCAAAATGGGAGCTGGAATTCTGCATGAGGCGCAGAGAACAGGCCCAGGCATCCAAAAAAGAGCAGGAGGATATGTGCCTATGATAATTAGTAAATGTGTCTGCCAATCGGGAAAACCCGATTTGCAGACCACATTTACGAAACTTCTGCTGGGCGGCTCGCCCTGCACCCATTGGAGCATAGCACAGTCCCGCCACAGAGAAACCAGGCCAGAGGGACAGGGCTGGGAGCTGTTCCGCAACTATCTGATTGCCAAGGCGCGGTATCAGCCGGATTACTTCCTGTATGAGAACAACAAGAGTATGGCTCCGGCTATCCGGGAACAGATTACGGCTGAGCTGGGGGTTGAGCCGGTGTTCATAAACTCCGCGCTGGTGTCAGCGCAGAGCCGCCAGCGCTTGTATTGGACAAACATCCCCGGCGTGGAGCAGCCGGAGGATCGGGGGCTGGTGCTGCGGGATATCCTGGAGAGTGGCCTACCGCTGCGGGAAAAGGGCTACACCCTAAAAGCAAACTACGCCAATGCAAATGCCGCAAATGCGCCGGACAGCGGCCACTTCCCTGCAACGATGGCAGTGGAGCCGATAGGTATCAACCGACTGGGTGGGCTTTACAACCAAGACAGTCGTTGGGGCATCTATGACACGTCGGGGAAGTGCCCCTGCCTGACCGCCTCGGCGGGAATGGGCGGCGGGTACGTTCCCATGTTCCCTGTACGCATTGGTACAATCGAGAGCAGTACCGGCTCGGAGGGCCAGGGCCACCGGGTATACTCTGTGGATGGAAAGAGCAAAACCCTCTGCGGCAACGGCGGCGGGGCGGGAGCAAAAACCGGGTTATATACAACCCCTGCAAATTGTCCGGCTATGCCTGTGGCCGAGGCCACAACCAAAGGCTACACAGACATCATGCCTGGGGAGTGCGTGGATATGACCCAGCCAAACAGCAAGACCCGCCGGGGCCGCTCTATGCGGGAAAAATCTAACTGCCTGACCACTGCCTGCCAGTATTACCAATACTGCGGCACACTGGAAAAGCCCCTTTATCAGGTCAGGGATGGGCAAATCACCATCCATGGGCGGCAGTACCCCATCAAGCTGGTGGACGGACTCTATATCATCCGCAAGCTGACGGTGTTGGAGTGTATGCGCCTGCAAACGGTCCCGGAGGAGTACATTTTCCCCGTGAGCAATTCCCAAGCCTATAAAATGCTGGGAAACGGCTGGACCGTGGACGTGATTGCCCACATCCTCTCCTACTGCCCCGGTATCTTGACGGAGCCGCTGGAAGTACTCTCCATGTACGATGGCATGAGCTGCGGGCATCTGGCACTGGACAAGCTGGGAGCCAATATTCACCGGTATTACGCCACTGAAATCGACAAATACGCCATTAAGACCACACAAACAAACTTCCCGGATACCATCCAGTTAGGCGACGCCTTTGGAGTGCGGGAGGATGATTGGTGGTCTATTTTCGAGGAACAGCCCTGTTTTTCATCTTAAATAGTACATAAGGAAGGATGATGCGATTGAACCGTAGGGACGAAGGATTTGTAGAACGGCATGAGGACTTCGGGGAGAAGATCGGCGGAGCGAGAAAAGATTTGTGGAAGGAGCGGGGCCTGTATGTAGAGGACCTGGAGGCCATGAACGAGCGCGAGGCCGACAAGTTTGTAAAAAAGGATAATATCTGGAAAAAGCCGGACTATGAGGCCATGTTGGACGAGGGCATACCCCTTGGCGTGGTGTACTATATCAAAAAGGCCAGGGACGCGTTGTATGCATCCCCCCAGTATTCCTACAGCGACAGTACACCGGAAAAACGCCTTGCCAGGCAGAAGGAATATATTGAGACCGTCCGGGAGCTGCAAAGGGTAGTTTCGGAAGTCCGCACCGTGGAGGACGCTATAAAAGCCTATTGGTGATTGGGGCATCGGAGAAAAAGGCTTGTATGATTGCCAGCAAGAGCCGGACTGCGCAGAAAAACATGGCGGTAACTGCCACAGAAAAGCTCTTGAGGAATTACCGCAAGCTAAAATGGTCCATCCAATGCGGCACCGAACATGCGATAAAACTTCTGGATGATGGCGAGTACCAGCGGCTCATGGAGCGGGAGGAAAGTATAGGAAACCAAAACCTGCGCTCCACCGCCATGCTGACCGCCGGAAACCGGGTTCTTTGGGCCAGGCTCAATACCGCGCTGGACTGTTTCCAGGAGTTTTGCAAAAACGACCCGCGCCCTAGAGTGCAGCGGCAGTACAGCATGGTCTATAGACGTTATATAGCAGTCCCGGAGCTGGATGTGGACAGTATTGTGGAGCTTGCCAATATTGATAGGTCATTGTTTTACCGGGACATTCGGGAGGCGACACAGACGATCTCCGTGATTCTTTTCGGGGCGGACAATTTTAGGGGTTTTGAAAGGCCCTAATCTGAATTATTTGGAAAGGAAGGATGCTTTTGCAGGAAGAACAGAAGAAGATCATGGAGGAATGGGGATTGGGAGAGCTGCCGGATAAGGAGGCCCCGGAGCACGACCCTCCCCGGCCCCATGCTGTTATGGAACAGGATATTTGCCTTTGAGGGGAGGGAGTGAATGAATCAAAAAGCACAGACTTTTGCGGCGTTAGCGGAAAACACCGCCAGCCAGCTTACCAAGAGTTATACCGAGTGGACAGCGTTTTTAAGCTCCATGGGCAGGCTCTACAAATACCCTTACATCGAGCAGGTATTTATCTATGCCCAGCGCCCGGAGGCCACGGCCTGCGCCAGCTACGATGTATGGAATAAACGCATGGGCCGGGTCGTGCGGCGGGGGTGCAAGGGTATCGCCCTGCCGGACGCCGGGGAGAATAGCCGTGGCCTGCGGTATGTGTTCGACATAGAGGACACGGTGAGCAGGAATGGGAGCCGCCGCCCATATGTATGGGAGTACCTGGACGAACACGAGGAACCCGTCACCCGTATACTGGCCGAAAAGTATGGCATTACCGACGAGGGCGGCCTGGCCTACCAGTTGGAGGCCATTGCCCAGGAGCTGGCTGCCGGGTATTGGGAGGACCATATGGAGGACATCCTTGCCAGTATTCCCGGCTCATTTTTGGAGGAGTTTGACGAGCTGAATGTAGAAATGGCTTTCCGGGACGCAGCCAGCGTCAGCACGGCCTATGTCCTGTTCTCCCGGTGCGGTCTGGACCCGAGTGAGCAGTTCTCACAAGAGGATTTTATGCCAGTGTTCGACTTTAACACCCTGGATGCTGTGACCGCCCTGGGCACGGCGGTCAGCGAAAACGGTGAGCAGGTCCTGCGGCAGATTGAAATTACAGTCAAGAATTACGAACGCGCGCGGCGCATGGAAAGGAGAGAATTGTATGGAGAACAACCTGACCTACCGGCAGGAGGGGGACTTCCTGCTGCCCGAATTAGAGGCGGAAACACCATCGACTTTGGGGAAATACGGACGGATGAGGGAGAGGTATCTGCGGGAGGAGCGCCCGGTACTGTACAACCGTCTGATTCTAAGTGGGAAACTGACAACGCACCTGTCGGAGATCGAGCAGACCGCCAACCAGAGATTGGAGCGGATGATGCCGGAGCTGAAGAAGTCCATGGGCCTGACGGAGCGGCTGAAAACCCAGGACCCCATGAAGTGGGCGGGCCTGATGAACAACGCGAAAGCGAAAGCGGAGGAACTGATTTTGCGGGAACTCATTTACATCTGACCGCTCCTGCCGCGCCCACTGGTGGAATCTCGGATAGTCCCGCAGAAGACCAGATTGTTATCCAAGTAGACGAACCTGCCAGAGATGATGATTACATCCCCAACCTGTTTGAGCTGGCGGACTCTGCGATTTTCCAGGCTGACCAGCCTGCCGGTCAGCCTATCGTTATACGCCCCCAGCAGTCCCAGGAGGTCATAGACGCGGCCTTGACCTTGGGTGCTAACGACCCGGACAGCCGCCTGCGCATTATCGCGGAGTTCATGAAAAATAAGCCCCTAGAGGAAAACGCCCGGTTTTTGCAGGCCCACTACAAGGAGAACGGCGCGGGCTTTTACATAGGGGAGCGCAAATATTCTCTCTGGTACAATGAGTCGGGGATGCAGATAGCTCCCGGCGAGAGCGCCCTGACCTTTAACGCAACTGCGCTCACTTGGGAACAGGCTGCGGAGAGAATCCGGGAGCTGCTGGACGAGGGCAAATATGCCAGCCAAGCCATGCTCTATCGGGCTTGGCCCTTTGAGAAGAACCGGGTAGCGCAGGCCCTCCAATACCTGCACCGGGACATTGACGAGGATTATAAAGACAAATATCTGCCCACGCTGACCGCCGCTCTTGATGGCACATTTATCTATCCCGATGTGGTGGACAAGACCAAAGAACTGCTGGAGCAGCCGGAACACTTGGAGGCGGTGATTGGCGAGTTTATGGCCTTTCAAAAGGACTACGCCCACAACAGGGATATCCTCCGCTTTCATTCCCACCGCCCGGACGAAATTGTGCAGGGCTTGGTGGACTTACAGTGTACCCCTCTTATATTTGCCGCCTCGCCGGACTATGCGCCTGTGGAGCGGTTTTTCATTTCCCAGGATGAGATTGACGCGCTGTTGCGGGAGCAGTCCCAGGCCAATGACCACCGCATAGCCCTGTACAATTTCTTTGAACAGCACCCGGACTGCAAAGAGCGGGAGAAATATTTGAGCCATCTTCACGGCGAATACTCCGGTTATCACGGCGGCAATGACAATATCACCTATACCCACAAAGAGCTGACGTTTTCTCACGGCAGTATTACCAACCCCTATGCAGCGGTCAAATTGAAGTGGCCCCAGGTGCGCAAGCGGATTGAAGAACTCATTAAGGGGGGTAAATTCCTCTCCGCAGAAGATAGGGAAATTATGGAGAGCCGGACGCTGGAAATGCCATCGGAAGAATCTCCTGCGCCGCCTGTTGAGCCGGAACCTCTCTCAGAGCAGTCAGAGGATGAACCGGTTCGAGATTCAACATTCCAATACCGCCGTTTAAGCCAGATGAAAGCGGACTGTGAGTATTTCCTTGGCGCTGGCAATCGTAAGAACAAACACTTGTGGGAGGAAAGTGTATTCTCTCATATCAAGGAAATGCGCAGGATATACGACCTTCTCCCGGAAAAACCGGAATGGCTGACCATGGAGGAAATTGACAGCTACGCCAAGCGCATGACCCCCCGGTATCAGGTGGTGGTATACCACTCTACAGAAAACGGCTTTGATGAAAAAATGGCGTATCAAACGCTTACCGAGGCCCAGCGGACAGCCCGACAGTACGTTTCCGGTGAGAAGGATGAGGACGATTTTCAGTATGAGGGCGCGGCGGTCTGGGACTTGCAGGAACGCCAGTGGCTCTTTGTCAAGGGATATTTCCCAGTGCTGGATGGGCGTGAAGAGCTGCCCTATCTGCCGTATAAGCCGGACGAGGAACCGAAGCGGTCCCAGTCTGAGCAGGCTCCCACAGTACAGGATTTATACGAGAAGTACAAAGCAGAAATTATTACCGCTCTTAGCGGCGACCAGCCCTACCGCAACGCCTGTCAGAATTCAGACAAAGATACCGCCTATCTGGAGGGTGCCGCCGCCATTAAGAGGGTCGTGCTTGCCGCCGGGGATGATACTCTTACCAAGCTCTATTTTGATAATGTCAAGTTCCATAACGACCTGCACCGGGAAACGCTGGATGAAACCTATCCCCTTTTCTCTGGACCAGAGCAAGCCACTACTGTACAGGACGAGCCAACCCAGGAAACGAACACTCCCGAGGACCTTACAGATTTACAGAAAAAGGCTCGTGAAATCGCAAAGAGGTATGAGGACCTGCCGGTACAGGAGAAGATTGGGATTATAGCCCAAACCTTTGGCTGCACTTCGGGCCAGATTGAAACCTCCCCCTGCACCGGTAAATGGCAGGGCACCAGCGATATATCTATCCGGTTTGACAACGGCGTGTCCCTGTTTATCGGGAATGAGGCCACCCCGAAAGCAAGAACGGCAAAGGCCAGAAATGAATGTGTCAATAAAATGCTGGTATGGTACAACCCGGAAATTGCCAGGATTACAAAGGAAACCGCTCTAGCCGCGCTCAAACAAAGGGAGAAGAAAGACAACGCAATAGCCGCGGAAAAGGGCTTAAAGCCGTACACTCTGCTCAATGTGGAGCTGCACAATGGCACCCATGGAAAGGACAGCGGCTATATCGGCTGGTACTATGTGACCTTGGCTGTTGACGGTAAAATCCATGCCCACCTGGAAAGCGGATTGAATCACGAGATATCCTTTGGCAAGGCGGGCGAAAGCCCCACAAATGAGAAATATTTTGTTGCAGGAGCGCTCAAGGAAACAGAAGTTGACTATGTTTTCAATAACGTGGGCCATTCCTCCGCCTCCGGTCTGTATACGCTGCCCATCAGCGATGATGTCCGGGAGAGGGCGGAAAAGACGCTTGCCAAACTGGAAATGCAGATGGAAACCCCAAAACTCCAGAAACCAGACGGAAAAGGACTGGAAGTCCTAAATAATCCTGACTTTCAGAGCCATATGAAAAAGGAAATGGAGGAAAGCACACCGCCCCGCGACCCCCTTTCCCCAGCTTACAAGGCCGGTGATACCGTTTACCTGGACAACACCGCGTTTACCATTACGGAGGTGGGTACATCTGATGTTCATCTGCAAGACCCAGCCATGGCCTACCCTGTTTTCCGTGCAGAAAGCAAAGAAAATTTTGAAAAGCTGCTTCGCCGGGACGAGAGAAATTCATCCATCATCGATTATCTGTCCGTTACAATAATTGGCCCGTCTGACAATGGGGACGACCTCCGGGATGTGCTCAGCAGTGAGAGCGGACTGCTCAATGAACAGGGAAAAGAAGATGTTTCAGCTTGGCTGCGTGGTGGTGCAGGCAACGCAGAGATTGCCCGCCGCATGAATGAGAAATTTGGCAAAACCGTTGAAACCATGGCCCTGGAGACCGGGGAGCAGGTGGATTTCGGCATATTCAACGACAGAATGACGCTGGATATCCATGGCGATTCCCGCACCGTGATGATGTATGACCTGCGGACGGTTGCCGGTGTATTGCGGGCCATGTACCAGCAGGAGCTGGGCGGTTTTACCCATACAGTATCTATACAGAGTGTGGAGGCAGAACTACCCGCTACAATCGAGAGTAAAGATGAATCAAATCTACCGGGTGTATTTGCTTATGGCGGCTACCACTTTGAACCGTTTGGCGTGTTGGGAGAAAATTTTGACGCCAACATAACGCTACAGCATACGGTTTCCAACAATGAGCTTGGAATATCTGCCTACACCGGTGCAAAATGCCCATACACCCATGAAAGTTTTTATGCAGCGGCGAGAAAAACGCCAGCCGATGTGTTCCGTTGTCTGGAAAATGGCAAGCTCTATCTTCCTGGCAGCAACGAACTTTTTGAGTATACCGGAGCCTTTACCGCATATCAGGAAAAGCCACAGGCAACTGCCGCACCAGAAATTCCCCCAAAGCCCGCCAGCCCCAAATTCTCCACTAAAACTGTTGGCGTCTACCCCGCCGAAAAGAACAACCTGCCCTTTGATATTGTCATAGAAAAGCTCCACATAGAGGAACCCCAGCGAGGCCCCAAGGCCCAAAACTTCCACATCACCGACGATAATTTAGGTGCTGGCGGCGCGAAAACCAAGTTCCGCAGGAATATAGAGGCTGTCACTCTACTGCATGAACTGGAGTTTGACAGCAGACAGGCTACGCCCGAGGAGCAGGAAACCCTCTCCAAATATGTAGGCTGGGGTGCTCTTGCGGATGCCTTTGACGAAACAAAAACGAATTGGGCAGACGAGTACAAAGAACTGTACGTTGTTCTCTCGCCGGAGGAATACGAATCGGCGCGGGCATCCACCCTCAACGCCCACTACACGTCCCCCACTGTTATCAGGGCCATCTATCAGGCCCTGGAAAACATGGGTTTCAAGGGCGGCAACATCCTGGAACCCTCCTGCGGCGTGGGCAACTTTT
>Ga0137309_102459_pt1 | contig 11117 bp, 11 predicted proteins | sample NAcewiD2O_June_FD_97179 | JGI IMG/M metagenome (GOLD analysis project Ga0137309, IMG submission 97179) | Mouse cecal microbial communities from Vienna, Austria - N-Acetylneuraminic amended D2O_June | ecosystem: Host-associated > Mammals > Digestive system > Large intestine > Cecum | place...
AAAATCCCAGGCGCTTACGCACTTTTTGGAGGAAAATGGGGAAGATTTGGAGTGCTGCATGGTGGAATCTGCAGAGCAGTTGTACCGCAAAACGGTTCCTGCTGCCATACGGAAATACATTGACGCTACGCTGAAAAAGCAGCAGCCGGAGCCGGGGAAAGCATCCCTTGAGGGCGAAAGCAGGCCCGAAGGGCCGGCAAGTCTTTGATACCGGGGGAACCCCGGTTCAAAGACGAGCCAGCATCGCATTTGTATACACGCTCGTATACACAAACGTCTACACAAATGCAGTTGGTTAGGGGCGCTGCCCCTAAGACCCTGGGAAGGAGGATTAAATGTGGTTTAATTTCCGTTTGACGGAAAAGGAGCACCGGCGGTTACAGAAGCGGGCGAAATCCTGCGGGCTTACCATGTCGGCCTATGTCCGGCAAATCATCAATGGGTATAAGCCCAGAGAATCACCCCCAGCCGATTACCATTCCATGACGCGGGAGATAAAAGCAATCGGCAACAACTTGAACCAGCTTGCTTTTGTGGCAAACGCTACCGGGCTGATTGACGAGGCGGCTTACTTTGAGAACGCGGCACAGCTGCGGGATGCGCTGAAGCGCATTGAGAACGCCGTTGTGGGGACAGCGGATGGCACAGACGAAGATATGGCCGGTGACTGACCATCTGGCCCGCTGCGTCCGTTATGTGATGAACCCGGACAAGACCCAGGGTGGCAGGCTGGTTTCGGGGGTGAACCTGTTTATACCCTTCTGCGATTGGCAGTCTCCCACCAGCCAAATGCGCAAGACTAAAGAGCGTTTTGGTAAACCGGGCGGACGGCTGGCGTATCACCTAGAACAGAGTTTCAAAGAGGGGGAGGTCACGCCAGAGCTGGCGCACAAAATCGGCGTGGAGCTGGCGCGGGAATTGTTTGGGGACAGGTATGAGGTTGTGGTTGCCACCCACGTTGACAAAGTACACATCCACAACCATATACTATTAAATTCTGTTTCCTTTGCGGATGGTAAGAAATTCCACCAGCCTAACAGTTTCTATGAAAACCATATCCGCAAAGTGTCCGATGCCCTCTGCCAGAAGTACGGCCTTTCTATTATAAAGGGGGCAGAGCCGTCCCGCTATGAAAGTTATCCGGCCCAGCACCACCGGGAACCGCAGGCGTCCCCCACCGTCCACTCTGCCATGTATGAGGACATCGACCGGGCCGTGGGCGCTGCCCGTGACATGGAGGGTTTTTATCATATCTTAACGGAAATGGGGTACCGTGTCAAGCGGGACACAGCCCACCCGGCGATCTCCCCGGAGGGATACGGATTTTTCCGGCTATACAAATTTAAGAGGGGGTACACAGAGGAAGATATCCGGCGCAGGATAGAGGAAAAGAGCAAGGCCCACGCACCCAGCAAAGTTTATGGTGCATGGAACAATCAAAAAGATTTTTACTTCTACCAGGTGCGGTTCACCCGGTACTTTGCCCGTAGGCTCACCATGCGGAGCCTACGGGCTACTTATCTCCACTACCGCTATCTTTTGCGGAGCGTCCAGCGGCAGACGTACCCACGCTATCCAAGTATTGATTTGCGCAAAGAGGCTGCCAAACTGAACCGCTACTCGGCGCAGGCGAGGTTGCTGGCGCGGGAGAAAATCGACACCCAGGAAGATTTGCAGTCCTTTCAAAAATTACTGGATGAGAAAATCCATACGCTCAATAAAAAGAAATGGTATTTGAAACGGACGCTAAAAAAGGATATCACAGATGAAGAAAGGCAGGCGTTGAAAAAGCAAATTGAAGAATTGGAAAAACAGGTGCGGCCCCTGTACCGTGAACGCTTCCTCTGCGCGGATATCAGGAAGCGCAGCGGTGTGGTGGATGCGGAAACCCGCCGGGAAAAAGTGGCGGCGCGGGAGCGGCTGGCACAGGAAAGGGGGCACACATGGACACAACGGCAGAAGCCGTAGATGAATTATTCCGGGTGACGTACAAGGGCATCACCTACACCTTCCGTCTGGCAGAGGAACTGCTGGCGGGCGGCGGCAAGCTGGTGGCGGGCGCGGCCCACGGCGGCGCGGCGCTGGCAGGTATCTTCGCCGCGCTCAAGCACCAGGAGTACCGCACAAAGGGCGCTGTGAAATTTGAAAATTTGTTGCAGCGGGGCAAGGGCTTCGCGCAGTTTGACATCATGGAAAAGGACTACGGCAAATTTCAACAGGCTGCTAAGGATTGCGGCGTTCTATACGCCTGCGTGACTATGGACAAAGTGAACGCCCCCGGCGAGAGGGTGTTCACTATTTTTTGCGGGCGCGACCAGGCGGAAATCGTCAACCACATTATAGAGGTAAACCATCTGACCGTGGTGCAGTCAAAGGACTACAGGCAGGAATCGGCCAGGGAGGCCACGCCCCAGGAGATACACAGCATGACAGAGGATGAGATACGCAGCCGCAACCGCGCCGGGAACGCTGATTTTATGGCTGAATTTATGGACAGGCAGCAGGGCCGGGAGGAAGCTGTAAACCCTACTGTGCTGCCCGTGAACGTCGTTCCGTCCGTGAGCGTGTCAGCGAATACCGATGGCAGGCGGGAATCCGTGCGGGCGCGGATCAAGCGGATTAGGCTCCAGCAGGGGCATGTCGCCCTGCCTTTGCCGGAACACGCCAGCCCCACGAAGGACGATATTGCCAGGGACTTTTACAAAGCAAATTTATTACATTTAAGCCCGGACACACGGGATATAGGAGGATGATTTTTTTGAACGAAAAAATTGATTTTAACAAGTTTGCTGAGGCGCAGAAAAATCTGCGGAAAGAAACCGCCGCCCTGATGGAGCAGGCCGTAGACCGCGCCTGGGGTGACATGGACGAGTTTCCCAGGCTGCTGAATGTGCTGGAGACTTTCAACCGGGCCGGGGACATCCTGGGCGGGGGCAGCGCCAACGCCCTGCTGATTTACGCCCAGCAGCCGGGGGCCACACAGCTTGGCTCCTTTGATTTCTGGAAGAAGCAGGACACGTCCATTTGCCGGGGCGAGAAGGGTATTAAAGTGTTGGTGCGCAGCAAAAGCGCCAAAGGCAAGTTTTTCTACAATGTGGAGCACCGCTTTGACGTGGGCCAGACTCACCTCTCGCCGCAGCCGGTTCCTGTGGATTGGGCTGACCCCATGGACATTTTGAGCGCCATCATCAAAACCGGCGCATTCCGTGCGCAGTACGACGAAAACCTGCCCGACGGCGCGGATGCCGTCTACATCCCAGAGCTGCGGGAGGTGCATGTGCGCGACCTGGACGGGCAGCGGATGTGCCGCGCCTTGCTTACGGAGTTTTGCCACTTCCAGCAGGCCGCAGACCTGGGCGCAGGCTACCAGCGCAATGCGGATACCAGCTTTGTGGCGCTGTGCGGCGGTTATGTGCTGGCCCGCCGATTTGGCGTGGAGGACGGGCAGGCCCGGTTCCAAAAAGAGATGTTCCCGCCCCTCACAGCGGGGAACCCCCAGGAGCGGGTGGGCATGGTGAAAAATTACCTTTCCAAAATCATCCATACCGCTGGGGAGGTGAGCCGGGAACTCCTGCGGGGCATCCGGGAACTGGAGCGTGACTGCGGGGAGATCATTGCCCCGTCCCGGCAAGGGACGGGGGAAGCTGCTGCCATATGAAGCAGGGCAAGGCTCCGCTTCTGGCGGCTGGGGCGGCTGGGGCCGCGCTGGCAATTTGGCTGGGGGCAGCGGCTGCGCCGGGGGCGGCGGGTGGGCTGCGGGGGATGCTGGCGGCATTCAGCCAAGCCATGGCAAGCCCATTTTCCCTTACCCTCTGCCCGGACACAGGGCGCTGCGTACTGGTGTGCCTGTTTATTTATGGGCTTGCGCTGCTGATGGTGATTTCCTCTGGTATGAACTTCCGCAGGGGCGAGGAATACGGTTCGGCCCGCTGGGGCACCCCCCAGGAGATAGACCGCAAGTACCGCGACCGCAAAGCCCCCAGCAGCAACCTGATCCTGACCCGGCACGTTGCCATCGGCAACTCCCAAGCCGCTATGTACCGGCACCGGAGAAACCTCAACACGGTTGTCATTGGCGGCAGCGGGGCGGGCAAGTCCACCAGCCATGTGCTGATAAATGTTTTGCAGGCCAGCCACTCCTACGTTGTTTTAGACCCATCGGGAGAAATGCTGCGGGCTACCGGGAATTACTTAAAGGGGCACGGCTACACTATCCGGGTTCTGAATCTGGTGGAGCCGGAAAAATCCAACAGGTACAACGCTTTTGTGTACCTGCGTAACGATGACGACGTGGACAGGATGGTGGAAAATTTCTGGAAAGCCACCACCGCCCAGGGGGCGCAGAAAGGCGAACAGATATGGGACGATACCGCCAAGGAGCTGCTGTCCGCACTGGCCTATTACCTCTATTATGAAGCCCCCAAAAGTGAGCAGAATTTCCCCATGGTCCAGTATATGGTGCGCAACATGGCTCTCAAAGAGGGCGAGGAGGACACAAGCCCTGTTGACCAGCTCTTTAACGAGCTGGAACAGCGGGAGCCGGAGCATATCGCGCTGAAGCACTACCGCTCGTACCATTCTGGGGCGACGAAAACCTTGCAGAGCATACAAATCACGCTGCTGTCCCGCCTGGGTAAGTTTAACCTGGAATCCATCGAGCGGCTGTCCACCACCACCCAAGACGAATTGGGCCTGTTGACCGCCCCCGAGGAAAAGACGGTGGTTTTTGCCGTCACCCCGGTGGCGGACTCATCCTTTAATTTCTTTGTAAGCCTTTTGTATGGGCAGCTTTTTGAAATCCTTTATGAGTATGGCAATAAGCATGGTAGACTTACTGTACCCATGCATTTATACCTAGACGAATTTGCGAACGTGACGCTTCCCAAGGATTTTGAACTGCGCCTTGCCACCTTCCGCAAGTACGGCATTTCCTGCACCATCCTCCTGCAAGACCTGAGCCAGCTAAAGGCGCTCTATGAAAAACAGTGGCAGGCCATGATGAACAATGCGGACATTTTGCTGTATTTAGGGGGCAATGAGGCCGGCACAGCGGAATATTTGTCTAAACAATTAGGCAAACAGACCATCCGCACAAATACCTTTGGGCAGAGCAAGGGCCGCAATGGCAGCTACTCCAAGAACGAGCAGCAGCTAGGGCGGGAGCTTATGACCCCGGACGAAATACGCTTGATGGATAACCGCTATGCCCTGCTGCTTATCCGTGGTGAGCGGCCTATCCTGGATGAAAAGTTTGATTTCAAGCGCCACCCCCACATGGGGGAAACCACCTATGGCGGGGCCGCGCCCTATGCCCATAACGAACTCACGCGCCTTACCGCCAGTATTGAGCTGGTGCAGGGGCTGACGGAAAAGGAGGTGGGAATGATACCGGAAGCGCGGCCCGTCTGGTTCGCGTTTGTAGACCCAGAAGACCAACAATAGAAAGGACGATGTTTTTGAAAACAATTCTGAAACGTGTAAGGCAGGCATTGGCCCTCTGCGGGGTGTGCCTGCTTTTGATTTGTTCCCTTGCCATGCCCGCCAGCGCAGCAGAACCGCCGCTGGCCCCGCACCTGCTGCTTTCCACCGGTGTGGAGGATGTGGACACGCTGTTTACAAACCTCACCGATTTCATTACGGGCGTGGTGAAAATCGTGGGCAGCGTCTTGTGCATTTACGGCTTGTTCCAGGTGGGTATGTCCTTTTCCAGCCATGACCCCAGCCAGCGCATACAAGGGCTGATGTGCATAGCCGGGGCGGTCATTATCTTTTTCTCGCCGGAAATCCTTACGGCCATACAGGCGTAGCCTATGTTTATACAAGCGATTTTAGACCTGTTCAGCTTCTCCATGGAAACCAGCTTTGGCTTCCTTACACAAGACCTGGAAGCCTTTGCCCCCCATGTGGCGGCAACCATGGAAGCCATAAACGGCGGCCTGCAGGCGTTCTCCTATGCCCTCCTGGTCATTTTGACCTTGTGGAACGTAGTGCGCACAGCCGGTTCTTATGTGGAACTGAAGCGGCCTGAGCACCTTATAAAGCTGCTGGTGCGGTTTATCCTCACAAAGTACGCCATCGGCATGGCCTGGGCGCTGGTAAACGGCATCTTCACCATAACCGGGGCGCTAACAGCAAAAGCGTTCCTTACCAGCGGCCTTACAGACGGGAACGTTTGGGCAGGCGTAACCGCCCCAAGCTTTGGGGACAACGGGTTTATGAAAATACTCTCGGACGTTATGTCCTTCCTGAACCCTCTCTCCCAAATCCCTACCTTACTGCTGGGGCTTATTGGCTTCATTGTGGCCATCGTGCTGTCGGTAACGCTGCTGCTTACCGTTATCGGCCGGTTTTTTAAGATATACTTATTCGCGGCACTCTCCCCTATCCCGCTGGCCTGCTTCGGTTCCGAATCCACCCAAAGCGTGGGGCAGAATTTCCTCCGGGCCTTTGCCGGGGTGAGCCTGGAGGGCTTCATCGTGGGACTTGCCATGATACTTTTTGCAGCCTATTCCCAGAACCCCCTCATTGACTTTGGGAGCGTGGGCATCTTCCAATGGCTGGGCGGCGCGGCGGATGAAATGGCCTATATGTATACCCTCATTTTCAATATGCTGTTGCTGCTGGGTATCATCAAGGGGGCCGACCAGGTGACCCACCGTATCTTCGGCGTATAAAAGGATGGTGATGAGATGGCAAACAGTATGCAGATAAAATCCAACAAGGAAGTGCGGGACTACAAGGAAGTAGTCTACTTCGGCATGACAATCCGGCAGCTATTGTTTACCGGGCTGGCCGGGGGCGCGGCGCTGGGGGTGTATTTCCTCTGCCACCGCCGCATGCCCATGGAAATGGTAAGCTGGCTTTGTGTGGCGGCGGCTGTGCCCTTTGGGGCCTTTGGCTTTGTCCAGTGGCACGGTATGCCCTTTGAGCAGATCGTGCTGGTGTTCATCCGTTCCCGGCTGGTGCTGGGCAGGCCCGTGTTTTTCAGGCCGGAAAACCCTTTAAGGGCAGCGGTCAATTCAAATAGAAATCAGAAAGGAAAGCGCCATGATACCAACTGAAAAGAAAATCAAGGCCCGCCACCGAGAGCGTGAGTATTTCAAGCGCCCCCGCTCCACCCAAGACCTGATCCCTGTGGACGCTGTGTACCCGGACGGTATGTTCCTCTCTAATGGCGGCATCTACTCCAAGAGCTACCGCTTCTCGGATATCAACTTTGATATCGCGGACGGCCCGGAAAAGGAGGACATCATCCGGGAAATGCGGGCGCTTATTAAGGCTTGCACCCAAAGCGAGGTTTCGCAGATCACCATCGTCAACCGCCATATCAATCGGGAGCTGCTGGACAGGCTGCGCTACCCGGACACGGGCGATGGCCTGGACGCTTTGCGGCGGGAACTTAACGACATCCTGGAAAGTCAGGCAGGCCGGGGCACCGGCATCATGCAGGAACGGTATTTTACCATGTCCGCCTGCAAGTCTACCGCCAAGGAAGCCCAGATACACTTTGACCGGGCAGGCACAGAAATGAAGCTGAAATTTGCTGGGGTAGGTTCCCGCTTTGTGCCTGTTGACCTTTCCGAAAGGCTACGGGTTTTGCATGACTTTTACCGTCCCGGCGATGAGGATTACTGGCACTTCGACCTGGCAGACAAGCAGAGGAAAGGCCACAGTTTCAAGGACAGCATTGCCCCCATGAGCTTTCTCCCCGCGCCGGATTATTTCAAAATTGGCATGAAATATGTGCGGGTGCTGGCTATGACTGAGTACGCTACCTGGGTTTTTCCCGAAACCCTCATGGCCCTGGCCGACTTGGATATGGAGATGATTTTGTCCGTCAATTTCGTGCCCGTGCCCATGGATGAAGCCGTGAAATTCCACATGCGAAAGCTGGATTCCGTGGAGGCAAACTCCATGCAGTTCCAGCACCGGCAGCTCCAACGGATGCACGTTGCCATGCCCGAACCCCTCCACTTCCAGAAAGAGCGCCAGGGCCTTACCGACAACCTCAACGACATCACCAGCCGCGACCAGGGCATGGTGCTGGCTACCATCACCCTGGCCCACACGGCGGATAGTTTGGAACAGCTTGATTCCGACACAAAGCTCATCCGCAGCATGACACGGGGCAAAAACTGCGACTTCAACACCTGCACCGGCCAGCAGCTGGACGCGCTGAACACGGTGCTGCCCTATGGCCTTGACCGCATCAGCATGGACAGGAGCCTTACTTCTGAAAGCCTTGCGGCCTATGTGCCCTTCAAAGCGGAGGAGATTTGCGACCCCACCGGGGTGCTGTACGGGCAGAACGCGGCCACCCGCAACCTGGTTGTCGTGGACAGGCTGGCAAAATCCTCTGGCAACGGCTTTGTGCTGGGCATGACGGGCGGCGGCAAATCCTTCTTTTGTAAGGAAGAACTAGTGTCCCTGCGGCTGAAATATCCGCCCAGCAAGGCTGATTTCCTGATTTTAGACCCGGAAATGGAGTGGGCAAGGGTTGCTACCGAACTTGGCGGCGAGGTGTACCACGTGGGGCAGGACAGCATCAACCCCTTTGACCTGGAACTGGATTTGACAGAGCGCAGCCCCCTGGCCTACAAGACCGAGTTTATCACTACCTTTTGTGAGAAGGTCAGTGAGGGGGACGGCCTGGACGCGCAGACAAAATCCCTTATTGACAGGGCAGTACGCATGGTCTATAAGGATTTCTTAAAATCCAAGGGCAAAAAAGCGGCACCCTTGCTGGGGGACTTCCGCTCGGTGCTGCTTAATATGGAGAACCAGCGGGCGCAGGAGCTGGCCTTGTCCCTGGAACGCTTTGTGGACGGGGCGCTTAACACCTTCGCAAAGCCCACCAACATAGACAGCGGCAGCAGCCTCATTTGCTACAGCTTAAGCGGCCTGCGGGACCAGATGAAGCCCATCGGCACTCTCATTACGTTAGACCACTTGCTGGGCCGCGTCATGCGGAATTACAAGCAGGGCAAAATCACCTTCGTCTATGCGGACGAGTTTGCCCTTCTTTTCCAGGACGAGGACACAGGCAAATTCTTTGCCAACCTTTGGCGGCGCATCCGTAAATATAACGGCTACTGCACCGGGGCTACCCAGAACTGCGAGGAAGTGCTGGAAAGCGAATCCGGGCGGGCTATGCTGTCCAACACAGACTTTGTGGTGATGCTGAACCAGTCCCCCACCAACGCCCACAGGCTGGCCCAGCTTTACAAGATTACCGAAAACCAGGAGAAGTTTTTCAAGGACGTGCCTCCCGGCCATGGGCTTATGAAAGTGGGCGGTACGCTTGTCCCCTTTGTCAGCACCGTGCCCAGGGACACGAAGCTGTACCGGCTGCTGTCCACCAACCCCAGGGAGGGGAAGTGGGACGAAAAATAATTTCAACAAATAACCGAAATTAGGTTGCAATTCAATTTGCGTTGTGTTATACTGTAGGCAGAACAGGGAAGGAGTGCAAATTATGAAGCCTACAAACACAATGCAGCACAAAAATTATACTTGCCAAGTGCTCTACTCTAACGTCACGGATAGCTTGACCGGAAAGGTGCTGGGGATGAACAGCCTGCCCGCGTTTTCCGGCAAAACCGTGGGGGAACTCCGGGAAGCCTTTCACCATGTGATAGACGAATACCTCCTGTCCTGCAATGAGAAGGGCGAAACCCCTGCCCGCGCTTTTACAGGGAATTTTACTGTACGCACCACCCCGGCTATCCACGAAGCCTTGACCCTCCATGCGGTGTCTCAACACACAGTTTTGGCGCAAGTGATGCAGTCTGCCATCTCGGAGTATATAGGGAACCACGATATCCACGTAGGCAATGGGGAGGGCTGAACCATGAAAAAGACACTATTCGCTTTGATTTTTACACTGGTTCTGGCCCTGCCCATGACCGCCAGCGCGGCTGCTGCGGAGAAATTCACGGATGTTGCGCCCGGCGCGTGGTACTATGAGGCTGTAGACTACGCCGTAAGCGAAGGGCTGTTCAATGGCACATCAGAAATTACCTTTACTCCAGATGGCACCATGACCCGGGGGATGTTCGTGACCGTGCTGGCGAACAAGACGGAGAATTACAGCGCCCATCAATATACAGGCTCCAGCTTTGCCGACGTAGCGGCGGGCCAATGGTACGCCCCGCCTGTGGAATGGGCAAGCCAGAGCAAACTGGTGAATGGCGTGGGGAACGGCTGCTTTGCCCCAAATGACAGCGTATCCCGGGAGCAGCTTGCGGTTATCCTGTATAATTACGCCAAGGGCTGCGGGGCGGATATCTCCACTACAACCGGGGCGCTGGGGGCCTTCACCGATAACGGCCATATTTCCGGCTATGCCCGTACCGCTATGGAATGGGCTGTGTCCCACAAGGTTTTGAACGGCTCGGACGGGAGGCTCGACCCCAAGGGCACAGCGACCCGCGCCCAGGTGGCACAGATACTCTATAACAGCCGGGACTTGCTGGCAAACTCCACCCTTGCTATGCCCGACAGAGTGTGGGTGGTGGATGTGCCGGGGCACTATGAGACTGTAACGCGGCTGGAACTCCAGGAAGTGACGGTAGGTGAAGTCGGGCATTGGGAGGATGTCTGGTATACAGAGTGGGTATACCAGTGCAACCAATGCGGCAAAATAACCGATACTGTTGAAGAAATGCACCAACATTTTGATGATACCTTGAATTGGGAAACAGGAACTGGCTGTGGCGGTTATACTATGATATCTGGCGACCCAATATACACTGGGGAAAAATATTGGGTAGTGGATGTACCCGGCCATACCGAACTCAAAATGGTGGAAGTCAAGGAAGAAGTATGGGTGGAGGAAATAGGCCATTGGGAATATATCTGAACAAGGCATAACGGCTGGGAAAGCCCTCTGAGACATCAGAGGGCTTTTGTCATGCCCATTTTTCATTGGAAGGGGTGCTGCGGGGCGCTCTGCCTGCCCAGCAAGGGAAGAAAATCAACAACATACGGGAAAGGATGAATACATGAAACAAATTTATAACAGGACGTTGGCGTTATTTTTGGCTGTGGTGCTGTGCTTCAGCATGGTGCCTATGGCAGCATTTGCCACAGAAGCGGAACCGGACAGCGGGATTTCC
>Ga0137309_102463_pt1 | contig 11096 bp, 8 predicted proteins | sample NAcewiD2O_June_FD_97179 | JGI IMG/M metagenome (GOLD analysis project Ga0137309, IMG submission 97179) | Mouse cecal microbial communities from Vienna, Austria - N-Acetylneuraminic amended D2O_June | ecosystem: Host-associated > Mammals > Digestive system > Large intestine > Cecum | place...
ACGGAGTCTATGCCAAACAGTTCATGGAGCTGTATCCCAACATTACGGTTACCTATGAGGCGGTCACGGATTACAGTTCGTCCCTGCTTTTGCGGCTGACCACGGGAGACTGGGGGGATGTGTGCTTTATTCCGTCGTCAGTGAAGAAGAATGAGCTGCCGGACTACTTTGTCTCCTTCGGGGATTTTGAGACTCTGGATCCGGTCTACAACTTCCTTCAGGAGAAAACCTATGATGACCAGGTCTTCGGGATTCCCAACGGAGGCACTACCAGCGGAATCATCTACAACCGGAAGGTCTGGAAGGAGGCCGGGATCACCGAGATGCCCAAGACCCCGGATGAATTCCTGGAGGATCTCCAGAAGATTAAGGACAATACAGATGCGATCCCGCTCTACACCAACTTTGCGGCAGGATGGCCCGTGGGCGCCTGGGATGCCTATGTAGACATTGTCAGCACCGGGGATCCGGATTTTAAGTACAGTATGCCCCATATAAAGGAGCCATTCACAAAGCGGGATGACATGACCGGCCCTTATGCGGTCTATTACATCATGTACGAGGCAGTGGCCAGAAAGCTCATTGAGGATGATCCGGCCAGCACGGACTGGGAGTCCTCCAAGGGCCGGATCAACAGCGGCGAGATCGCCAGCATGGTTCTGGGGTCCTGGGCAGTGAAGCAGTGTATGGAGGCCGGCCCCAACCCGGAGGATGTAGGCTACATGCTGTTCCCCATCAGTGTGGACGGAAGGCAGTATGCGGCGGCCAACGGCAACTATGCTTACGGCATCAACCGCCAGACCACCACCGACAACAAGCTGGCCTCCATGGTGTATGTGAAATGGCTCATTGAGAATTCCAGCATCTATGATGATGAGGCTTCCATTCCGGCCAGGAAGGACGGGGATTTCCCGGATGCCCTTTCAGATTTCAAGGGTGTGGAGCTTCTGTCCAACAACCCCCCGCCGGAAGGGGAGGATGACCTGTTCGACGAGATCAACACAGAAAGCGAGGTGGGGATTTCCAGCGACGATTATCCGGACTGTGAGATCATCGAAGCCGCCCTTTATGGTTCCCGGACCCTGGACGAGATCATGGAGGAATGGAACCAGAAGTGGAGCAGTGCCCAGGAGAGTCTGGGGATTGAGGTGAACCAGTGACGGCTTCCGGACAGTCCGTCGCAGAGAGGGGAGCAGGCGGGGGCAGTCCCGTGCTCCCGGTAACCAAAGGAGGATCCTATGGAAAAAGCAACCTTTAAAGAATGGTTTTTAAGCAGAAAGGTGCAGCGGTGGCTGGTGATCAGTACCTTTATGTTTGTGCCTCTGCTGCTTCTGATTGTATTTACCTATGTCCCGTTTCTGAAAATGGTCCAGTTCAGCTTCTATAATATGAAGTACCTGGGCGCCAGAAAGTTCGTGGGCTGGAAGAATTACATAGATGTATTCAAGCGGGAGGACTGCTTTAAGTCCCTGCTGGTCAGTGTGTACTACATGGGCGGCGCCCTGGTGCAGCTGGCCCCTGGCCCTGTTCTTTGCTACCCTGATGGTATTCAAGGTAAGGGGAAGTTCCATCTTCAAGGGAGCCATGTTCTTCCCCTATCTGATCTGCGGAATTGCCGTGGGATTTATCTTCAAATTCTTCTATGCAAGAGGGTTTGTCCTGGATTCCATTCTCCAGATGTTTGGCATGGATCTGGAGAACATCCCCTACTGGCTCCAGGACCAGCGGATCAACAATATCTCCCTGGCTGCGACCTCCGTATGGCGGTATACGGGCCAGAACATGATCCTGTTTCTGGGTGCCATGATGTCCGTGGACACGGATCTGTATGAGGCCGCTGCCCTGGACGGCGCCAACAAGTGGCATGTGTTCAAGAGCATTATCCTGCCCAGCATCAAGAGCATCATCGTGCTGAACATGATCTTGTCCATCAGTGGTTCCTTAAGCGCCTTTGAGCCGCCTTACGTCATTACCAACGGTACCATGGGAACCGGCACCTACTTTGTCATCATGAACCGTCTGGCCCATGAGAACCAGAAGGTAGGTCTGGCCTGCGCCATGGCCATCGTGCTGCTGGTGATCATTATCCTCTGCACCGTGGCCCAGAAGCTGTTCTTCGCCTACATATTCAATGACGGCACGGCGGATGAGTCAAAAGCCGCCATGAAGCGGCGTCTCAAGGCGGAGCGGGAGGCCGCAAAAGCAGCCAGGAAAGGAGGTCAGACAGAATGACAAAGATGAAACCGGCAACCCTTCTTTTTACCATATTTAAGTATGTGATGCTGATCCTGGCCAGTATTGTGGCCCTGGTGCCGGTGGTGGTCTGTATCATCACTGCCTTCAAGACCACAGATGAGTACAATACTACCCGGGTCCTGGATCTGCCAAAGTCGTTTCTGTACTTTGAGAACTTTACCATTGCTTTTGAAAAGGCCAGGATGCTTAACGGATTTCTGAATACAGCCATTGTGCTGGTGGTGGTTCTGACCGTGTCGGTGTTTGTAGGCTCCATGCTGGCTTATGTGCTGAACCGGTTCCAGTTTAAGGGAAATGCCATTATCCAGAACCTTTTCATGTTCGCTTCCCTGATTCCCGGCATAGCCACCCAGGTGACAGTGTACCAGATCATGTATTCCCTGGGCTTTATCAATCACCTGTACGGCTACATGGTTGTGCTGATGGGGACGGATATTATTTCCATATACATTTTCCTGCAGTTTTTTGAGAATCTGCCGGTGTCCCTGGATGAGTCGGCCATTATGGACGGATGCACCTACTTTGGCGTATTTTTCCGGATTCTGTTCCCGCTGTTAAAGCCGGCTATTATGACCTCCCTGGTGTTAAAGGGGGTCAGCGTGTACAACGAGTATTATATGTCCAATCTGTATCTGCAGCTTCCCCAGCTGCGCACCATTTCCACGGCGCTGTACACCTTTACAGGGCCTTACGGGAACCAGTACAACTATATATGTGCCGGTGTGCTGATCACAATTATCCCTATCCTGCTGTTCTTCCTGGTATTCCAGAAGCAGATCTACAGCGGAATGGCGGCCGGCGCGGTGAAGGGATAAGAAAGCGGCGGCGCGGGACGGCTGCGGCGGGGCCCTGGACCGGGAGTTGTGAATGTGCCCGGGGCTTACCGGAAATGTTTTGAAAGGAGCGGTTATTTATGAGTGAGATTAAGATTATCGGGCCTGGGGTGCCTGGGGTGCCCTGGCAGGAGCGGCCACAGAATATGACCGGGGCGCCGGTGTGGCGTTACCAGGACAATCCCATCATCGGAAGGAATCCGGTGAAGGGGGTGGCGCGGATCTTCAACAGCGCGGTGGTGCCTTACGGGGACGGCTTTATCGGCGTGTTCCGTGGGGAGCAGGTCAACGGAATCCCCCATATTTACCTGGGGAGAAGTGACGATGCCATCCACTGGGAGTTTGATGAGGAGAAGATTCCCTTTGAGGATGAGAACGGGAAGCCTTTCATGCCGGTGTATGCCTATGATCCCCGGCTGGTGAAGGTAGAGGATACCTACTATATCATGTGGTGCCAGGATTTCTACGGGGCATCTATCGGGGTGGCTTATACCAGGGATTTTAAGAAATTCGTCCGTCTGGAGAATCCCTTCCTGCCTTTTAACAGGAATGCGGTGCTGTTTCCCAGAAAGGTCAACGGGAAGTTCCTGATGCTGTCCCGGCCAAGCGACAGCGGCCATACGCCCTTTGGGGACATATTCCTGTCAGAAAGTCCGGATATGGTCTACTGGGGGAGACACCGCCATGTCATGGGCAAGTCCAGCGAGTGGTGGGAGTCGGTGAAGATCGGCGGCGGAGCAGCTCCCATTGAGACTACAGAAGGGTGGCTTTTGTTCTACCACGGGGTCACAGGAACCTGCAACGGATTTGTCTACAGTATCGGCGGCGCCATTCTGGATATCAATGAGCCTTCCAGGGTGCTGTACCGGTGTGAGAACTTCCTGCTGACTCCGGAAGAGTGGTATGAGGAGCGGGGCTTTGTGCCCAATGTGTGCTTCCCCTGCGCCACCATCCATGATGCTGACAGCGGAAAGATCGCTATCTATTATGGGGCGGCGGATTCCTATGTGGGTCTGGCCTTTACCACGGTGGAGGAGATTGTGACTTATATTAAGGATCACAGTGTGGTCAGGGAGCAGGATACGGAGACCGGAAGACGGTAGTCCGGGATAGTCCGGGAATTGAAAGGAACGGATACATATGCACGGATTTGCAGCAGAGATAGAGAGCCATCTGAAAGAAAAGCTGATTCCCTTCTGGGAGGGCCTGCGGGACTCCCGGCACGGCGGGTATTACGGGTACATGGATTTTGATCTCCAGGTGGAGCAGGAGGCGGAGAAGGGCTGTATCTTAAACAGCCGGATCCTCTGGTTTTTCTCCAATGCCTACAGGCTTTTGGGAGAGGAGCATTTAAAGGAGCATGCGGATCATGCCTATAGGTTCTTCCGTGACTTCTGTCTGGACCGGGAATACGGAGGAGTCTACTGGTCTTTGACCTTTGAGGGGAAGCCTCTGGACACCATCAAGCACACCTACAACCAGGCATTTGCCATCTATGCCCTGGCCTCCTACTATGACGCCACCGGCTGTCAGGAGGCCCTGGCCTGGGCCGGAGAGCTGTGGGAGCTGGTGGAGGGCCGGTGCCGGGATAGCGGCGGATACCTGGAGGCCTTTAACCGGGACTTTACGCCTGCGGCCAATGACAAGCTGTCGGAGAACGGCGTGATGGCGGAACGGACCATGAACACCCTGCTCCATGTGCTGGAGGCTTACACGGAGTATTACCGGGTGCTGAAGAAGGTGGAGGCTGCGGACGGCTGCCGGAAGGAGCCGGGAGCCGTGGGCGCGGGCGAATGTCAGGAGATGCCGGGAGCCGGGGCAGCAGGCGGCTGTCAGGATGTGCCGGAGGTCAGGGTGGCGGATGGCTGCCGGAAGGTACCAGGAGCCGGGGGCGCAGGCGTTTCCGGAAGAAGCGGGGCTGTGGCAGATGCACTGAGGGGTATCCTGGATCAGTTGGCAGAGAAGATTTACAATCCGGCGGCAGGACGCCAGGAGGTGTTCTTTGACAGGGACTGGCACAGCCTGATTGATCTTTACTCCTACGGTCATGACATTGAGACTGCATGGCTGGTAGACCGGACCCTGGATATTCTGGGGGATGAGACCTGCAGCCGCAGGCTTGCGCCGGTCACCCGGGAAATCACGGCCAATATTTATAAGCGGGCATACAGGGACCATTCTCTTCTGGAGGAGGCAGAGAATGGGATTGATAAGACCACACGGGTCTGGTGGATCCAGGCGGAGACGGTGGTAGGCTTCATAAACGGCTGGCAGCGGCAGGGGGATGAGAAATACCTGGTGGCGGCAAAGGATGTATGGAACTATATTGTCACGTACCTGGTGGATCCGCGTCCTGGTTCCGAATGGTTCTGGTGCGTGGACGAAAACCATGAACCGGTGAAAAAGCCTGTTGTGGAACCCTGGAAATGTCCCTACCATAATGGACGGATGTGCATGGAGGTGATCCGGCGGCTCTGTGACCAGGCGGGACAGGACATTTTCTGTAACAATAAAGAATAGGACAGCGGGTCGGAGGGATCTTCCGCCAGAAGACCAGAAGGCTGCGCTGGAAGGAGGTATAATTTAAGATGCTTCACAAGCAGTACTACATAGAGCAGGCAAAGCTGGAACGGCTGCTTGCCAGGAAAAACAGAAAAAGTGATTTTTACAACGGAATCTTTGACAGGTACGAGGATCCGGTATTGACCAGGAACCATGTGCCTCTTCACTGGAAATATGATCTGGATGTGGAGACCAACCCTTATTTTATGGAGAGGCTGGGGGTCAACGCGGTGATGAACTCCGGCGCCATAGAGCTGGATGGAAAATTCTATCTGGTGCCCCGGGTAGAGGGAGCGGACCGCAAATCCTTCTTTGCCGTGGCGGAGAGCGACAGCGGCATTGACGGCTTTCATTTCTGGGACTATCCGGTAGAGCTGCCAGACACCTGCCCGGAGGAGACCAATGTCTATGACATGCGCCTTACAAAGCACGAGGACGGATGGATCTACGGTGTATTCTGCTCAGAGAGCAAGGATACCTCCACCGGGGATCTGTCTGCCGCCGTGGCGGAGGCAGGGATTGTCCGGACAAAGGATTTAAAGACCTGGGAGCGGCTGGACAATTTAAAAACTCTCCGTTCCCCACAGCAGCGGAATGTGCTGCTTCACCCGGAATTTGTGGACGGAAAGTATGCTTTCTATACCCGGCCCATGGACGGATTCATCGACACCGGCTCAGGGGGCGGCATCGGCTTCGGGCTTTGTGACGACATCTGCCACGCGGTAATTGATGAGGAGATTATCACCAGCCGCCGGGTCTACCACACCCTGACCGAGACCAAGAACGGCGCGGGCGCGGTGCCTGTCCGGGGGAAGAAGTGCTGGATCCACATTGCCCACGGGGTGCGCAATACGGCGGCAGGGCTCCGGTATGTGCTCTACCTTTTCGGAACAGATTTAAAAGATCCCTCCCGGGTAGTGGCTGAGCCTTCGGGCCTCTTTTTGGCACCCCTTGGCTGGGAACGGGTGGGGGATGTGTCCAATGTGGTATTCACCAACGGCGCCATCGCCAGGGAGAACGGGGATGTGTACATCTACTATGCGGCCTCGGATACCCGGATGCATGTAGCCACCACCACGGTGGAAAAGCTGGAGGACTATCTGTTTGGGACCCCTTGTGATCCCCGCCGTTCCAGGGACTGCGTGAATCAGCGGTGTGAGCTGATCCGGAAGAATCTGGAGATTTTAGGCAGCAGTTCAGGAGAGATCTGAGGTGCTTTGGTTTTAGGGGAGGATGCAGCAATATGGGCCATTATGTAAGAGACATCCGGGAAAAGACCCGGGGCATGAGCCGCAGACAGCGGCTGGAATACATCGGAACCTATTACTGGTATCACATCCTTGGCGTCTGCGCTGCCGTCTTTCTGGTTCTGTTTCTGGCTGTCCATATAGGTTCTGGAAGGAAAAGACCGGAATTTACCTGCGTCATGGTCAATCAGGAGATTGACTGGAACAGGGATAAAGCCCTGGGGGAGGCATTTGCCGGCACTCTGGGGCTGGAGCCGGGGCAGGTGGAGATGGATTCCAATTTCAACTTTTCCTACGGCACCGTCCGGCTGGAAGGAGCAAATGAAAGCTCTTATGAGAAGCTGTTCTTCCGCTGGGCCAACCGGGAGCTGGATGCGGTGATCCTGCCGGAAAGCTGTTACCGGTTCTGCCAGGAAAACGGCGGCGTCTACCGGGATCTGGAGGCCTTTGACACCTGCGGACTGCCTCTTTACAGGGACGGGGAGAGCTTCACCGGAGTGCTGGTGGAGGAGACCAGACTTGGAGGGCTGTTCGAGAAGCCCCAGGATGACCCGCTGCTGCTGGTATTTCCGGCGGAGGGACGGCATGAGGAAATGTGCAAAAAATTTTTGGAGTTTGTAAAGACCATGGACAGAGAAATCCTGCGGACGGATCAGATGCAGACGGTGGATGGAGCATAGAGCATAGAGCATAGAGCAAAGTATGGAGGAGCGGCTTATGGAGGAGAAAAAGAAGGAAAAGAAAAAGCGGAAATTTGTCATCAACAATCCCTTTTTCGATTTCATGGGAGAGATCGGAGACTGGGTGGGGCTGAATATTCTGTTTTTGATTACCAGTGTTCCGCTGGTCACGGTGGGGGCTTCCCTTACTGCCCTGTATAAGGTGATGATGAAAAAAAGCCGGGACGAGGCACCATATCCGGCAGCTCTTTATCTGCGGACTTTCAGGCAGGAGTGGAGACAGAGCACGGCACTTTGGCTGATTCTGCTGGTATCCGGCATGATCCTTGGCTTTGATTTTCTGTATGTGTCCGGAGCCTGGAGACACTGGGGCGCCGGGATCCTCCGGTACTGGAATGTGGGGCTTGGCTGCCTGCTTCTGGTGTGGCTGATGGTGTTCAGCTATGTGTTCCCCCTTCAGGCTTATTTTGAAAATTCGGTGAAAAACACCTTGAAGAATGCATTTCTCATGTCTGTGCGCCACGCGCCCTTTACCCTGGTGCTGGCTGCGGCAAATTCGCTCCCGCTGCTGTGTCTGGCGTTCAGCCCGGTGCTTACCTGGCTTCTGACACCAGTATATCTGGTGATCGGTTTTTCCATGACCGCGGGGCTTGGCGTGCGGGTGTTTGAACGGATCTTTGCGGAGTATATAGAGGAGTATGTGTCATGAATTACAGAAACGAATATGAACGGTGGCTTGCGGACCCCTGCTTTGATGAGGGGACAAAGGCAGAGCTTCTGGCCCTGGAGGGGAACGAAAAGGAGATTCAGGACCGGTTCTGCAAAAGGCTGGAATTCGGTACCGGAGGGCTGCGGGGAATCATCGGAGCCGGTACCAACAGGATGAACTCTTATACGGTCCGTCAGGCTACCCAGGGACTGGCTGCCTATATTCTGTCCCAGGGCGGGGCCGGACGGGGGGTGGCCATAGCCCATGACTCCCGGAATTTCTCACCGGAATTTGCCAGGGAAGCGGCTCTTTGTCTCAATGCCAACGGCATCAGGACCTGGCTTTTTGAGAGCCTGCGGCCCACCCCGGAGCTTTCCTTTGCAGTGCGCCAGCTTCACTGCATGGCCGGGATTGTCATCACTGCCAGCCACAACCCCAGGGAATACAACGGCTACAAGGTCTACTGGGAGGACGGGGCCCAGATCACGCCGCCCCACGACAGGAACATTCTGGATGAGGTGGCAAAGGTAACGGAGTTTTCCATGGCAAAGACCATGGAGGAGGACGAGGCCAGAGGACGCGGGCTGTTCGGTGTGGTGGGTACTGAGCTGGACACCTTGTATCTGAAGGCTCTTAAGGAGCAGTGTATTCACCCGGAGCTGATCCAGAAGGCAGCGCCGGAAATGAAAATCGTCTACACACCCCTTCACGGTACCGGCAATATCCCGGTGCGCAGAGTCCTTATGGAACTTGGCTTTACCCAGGTCTATGTGGTGGAGGAGCAGAAAAAGCCGGACGGCGGCTTTCCCACTGTGGCCTGTCCCAATCCGGAGGACGAGAAGGCCTGGACCCTGGCTCTTGACCTGGCTAAAAAGGTGGATGCGGATCTGGTGCTGGCCACAGACCCGGACGCGGACCGTCTGGGAGTCTGGGTGAAGGATATACATACTGGAACCTACATTTCCTTTACAGGCAATATGTCCGGCATGGTGATCGCGGAGTATATTCTCCGGGAGAGGAAGGCTGCCGGAACCCTGCCTGAGAACCCGGCCCTGGTGGAGACCATTGTGACCACGGACATGGCCAAGGCTCTGGCGGCAGATTACGGTGTGGCGCTGTTTGAGGTGCTTACGGGATTTAAATATATCGGCCGGCAGATCCGCAGATTTGAGGAGGAGGGAAGCTTTCACTACGTCTTTGGCCTGGAGGAAAGCTATGGGTGTCTGGCAGGCACCTATGCCAGGGACAAGGATGCCTGCGTGGCGGTGATGCTTCTGTGCGAGGCAGCGGCCTTCTATAAGCTCCAGGGAAAGACCCTCTGGGACGCAATGCTGGCTATGTATGAGAAATATGGCTATTTCAAGGAGGGACTGGCCACGGTGACCTTAAAGGGCCAGGAGGGAGCGTGCCGGATCCGGCAGCGGATGGAGGACTTAAGGACCCGGCCGCCGGTGAGTCTTGGCGGTATGCCGGTGAGAGCCTTCCGGGATTACCAGGCAGATGTGCGAAAAGACCTGGTAACCGGGAAGGAGGAGAAGACCGGGCTGCCAACGTCCAATGTGCTCTACTACGAGCTGGAGGATCATGCCTGGTGCTGTGTCCGCCCTTCCGGGACAGAGCCCAAGATCAAGTATTATTTTGGCGTGAAAGGGAATTCCCTGGAGGATGCGGATGAAAAGCTGGAAAGGCTCAAAGGGGATCTTCTGGAGACCGGGAAATGACTTCCGGTTTCAGGACACAGGGACAATTACCATATTTTAGGAAAGGAGCCAGCTAATATGGCAAGCATTTCACTGAAAAATATCTGTAAGAAATATCCTAACGGGTTTGAGGCAGTAAAGGATTTCAATATGGAAATCGCAGATAAGGAGTTCATCATCTTCGTGGGTCCCTCCGGCTGCGGAAAATCCACCACCCTGCGGATGGTGGCCGGTCTGGAAAGCATTTCCTCCGGGGATCTGTACATTGACGGACGCCGGATCAATGACGTAGAGCCCAAGGACCGGGACATCGCCATGGTGTTCCAGAACTATGCGCTCTATCCTCACATGACCGTGTATGACAACATGGCCTTTGCTCTCAAGCTCAGGAAGGTGCCAAAGGATGAGATCGATAAGAAGGTCCGGGACGCGGCAAAGATTCTGGATCTGGAGAATTTCCTGGAGCGCAAGCCCAGGGCCCTTTCCGGAGGCCAGCGGCAGCGTGTGGCCATGGGCCGGGCCATTGTCCGCAGTCCCAAGGTGTTTCTGATGGATGAGCCTTTATCCAACCTGGATGCCAAGCTGCGCGTGCAGATGCGCACAGAGATCTCCAGGCTTCACCAGCGGCTGGGTTCCACCATCATCTACGTGACCCATGACCAGACTGAGGCTATGACCCTGGGCAGCCGGATCGTGGTGATGAAGGACGGGGTAGTCCAGCAGATCGACTCTCCCCAGAATCTGTATAACAATCCGGTGAATGTGTTTGTGGCAGGCTTTATCGGCTCTCCCCAGATGAATTTTGTCAGTGCGGTCTGCGAGATGAAAGGCAGCCGTGCGGCCCTTCATGTGGGCCCCCGCCAGATTCTGCTGTCCGCGGCCAAATCCAAAGCCCTCTCAGACGGAGGCTATAACGGCAAAACCGTGATCATGGGAATCCGTCCTGAGGATGTCCACGATTCGCCGGAAATGCTGGCGAAATTCGCAGACAGCGTAGTGGAAGCCAGGATCAATGTCTATGAGCTTCTGGGGGCGGAGGTGTTTTTATACTTTGATCTGGAGGGATCCAGTATGACCGCCCGGGTAAATCCTGCCACTACCGCAAGAAC
>Ga0137309_102474_pt1 | contig 11068 bp, 14 predicted proteins | sample NAcewiD2O_June_FD_97179 | JGI IMG/M metagenome (GOLD analysis project Ga0137309, IMG submission 97179) | Mouse cecal microbial communities from Vienna, Austria - N-Acetylneuraminic amended D2O_June | ecosystem: Host-associated > Mammals > Digestive system > Large intestine > Cecum | place...
CTGTTTTGCGGGGGCTTTTGCTGCATATCCTTTCCAAAATATTCAGGAACAGCCCTCTGACATAAAACTCCTCCACAATACCTACGCCAACATAATAGATAATCCCCTCAAAAAGGACTTTCCACAGAGTAGGCTGATAATCAAAGGGATATAGGCCAATATAAAACGCCGCGAACGAACCCACTCCCGCAAGAATGCCAGGGAGCCCGTATTTTTTGAGTCCTCCGGCCAGCCCTTTCCCCGAGAACCCAAAGTCGAATTGGATATGAAACCCCTTCAAAACCGCAAAGGCCAGAATACCGATAAAGACAAAATTTATAGTCAGCGGGATTATCATTGGCTCTATATCCGCAATCGTGCATTTTATAAAAGCCCCAGGCAAACCGGAAATCTCCATAAACGCAATCAAGATGGTCAATGGAGTCAGTACTGCAAGCGCTTTTCTGTTCATAAGGCTCCTCCTCTGCCAATTCCAATCATCATGCTCTTTATTATACCACAGCGCCAGCCTCTCCGCAAGCTCCCGGGCCTGCTCCCTCACGCTCTCCTCCCCCTTGCATTCCGCCCCCATCCGTGGTATACTTTCCCCAGAATCATACCCAGGAGGGAGCTTTCATGACCTATCAGCAAGCCCTAGAAAAAATCAACTCCCGGCTGCTTTTCGGGATGCAGCCCGGCCTTGACCGTATCCGTGCCCTGCTCCGCCAGCTGGGGGAGCCCCAGAACACCATGAAATTTGTCCACGTCTGCGGCACCAACGGCAAGGGCACCCTCTGCACCCTGACTGCCAGTGTTCTGCAGCAGTGCGGCTATAAGACAGGCAAAAATATCTCCCCCTATGTGCTTAACTTCCGGGAGCGCTTTCAAATCAACGGCCAGATGATTACTGAGGAGGAGCTGGCCCAGGAGATGGACATCCTCTGGCCTGCTGTGGAGCGCCTGGACGCCCAGGGCGTCTCTGTCTCTGAGTTCGAGCTGGTGACTGCCATTGCCTTCCACTGGTTTGCCCAGAACCACTGCGATATCGCGGTGATGGAGGTGGGCATGGGGGGCCTGCACGACGCCACCAATGTGATTCCCACCCCAGAGGCTGTGGCCATGATGTCCATCTCCCTGGACCACACCGCCTGGCTGGGGGACACAGTGGAGCAGATTGCCCGGGAAAAGTCCGGGGTCATTAAGGAGGGGGGGCGGGTGGTCCTCTATCCTGAGCAGGCCCCTGGCGTGCAGGCCATTATGGAGGAAGTCTGCCAAGAGCGGGGCGCGGAGCTGATTATCCCTGACATGGACAGGGTCGAGCTGCTGAGTGAGAGCCTGGACGGCACCAGCCTCCGGGCAGGAGGGCTGGAACTGCATACCCCCTTCCTGGGCCGCCACCAGGTGAAGAACGCTGCCACAGCCCTGGCCCTGGCGGAAACCCTCCGGGCCAGGGGCTGGAATATCCCGGACAGGGCTTTGGCCGAGGGCTTTGCCCGGGCCTTTATCCCGGCCCGGATGGAGATTCTCTCCCGCCGCCCCCTCTGCCTGCTGGACGGGGGCCATAACCCGGGCTGCGCGGCAGTGCTCAAGGACGCCTTAGAGCGGTTTGTGCCTGGCAGGCGGGTGGCCATTGTGGGGATGCTGGCAGACAAGGACAGCGCCGCTGCTTTAGAGCTGGTGGGGCCCCTGTTCCAGCGGGTGATTGCCGTTACCCCGGACAATCCCCGGGCCCTGGCCGCCCAGGAGCTGGCAAAGACTGCCAGCCGCTTCTGCCCCCATGCCCAGGCAGCGGAGAGCTGCGCCCAGGCCCTGGATTTGGCTTTTGCGGACCTGCGGCCAGAGGACGCGCTGATTGTGTGCGGCTCCTTCTACCTGGCCGGGGAGATTCGGGATATGCTGGCGGAAAGGCTGAAATAGAGCTATCTGGACAGATAAAGACGCGGCCTTCCCTATGGACACTTCGCCGGAGCCAAAGTGCAAAACCAGCTTGTTAAATGGGGCCGGGCTGTGATATAATAGATACAGAGGATTTCAGAAAGGGAGTGATTGATATGACAGCTTTGCCCCAAGAACAGCGCTATACCTATGACGACCTTCTCAGCTGGGATGACGGCACCCGGTATGAGCTGTATGACGGCCAGCCAGTGGCCCTGGCCTCGCCCTCCACTGCGCACCAGGAGATATTGGGAGAGATTTTCGCCCAGTTCCACGCCTATCTGAAAGGAAAACGCTGCAAGGCCTATCTGGCGCCCTTTGACGTGCGCCTGTTTGAGACCAGCCTGGATGCGCCGGAGGATGTGGACTGTGTCCTGCAGCCTGATTTGACTGTGGTGTGCAGCCCGGATAAGGTGGATAACAGAGGGGTGCACGGGGCCCCTGACATGGTGGTTGAGATACTCTCCCCCTCCACGGCCCAGTATGACAAGCTGTGGAAATTCAACCTGTACCAAAAGGCCGGGGTGCGGGAATACTGGATTGTGGATGCAAAAGACCGGATGGTATCAGTCTTCACCCTGGCAGACGGGCAGTATTATGCCGCGGCCTATGGCCCGGACGCCTCTGTCCCGGTCAGTGTGCTGGAAGGCTGCCTGATTGATATGAGCGCTGTGTTCCCGGAGCCGGAAACACAGGAGCCGGAAGCAGAATAAAAAAAGCACCTGCCCCCTCTGCCTGATTGAAACGGCAGAGGGGGCAGATTGCCGCTTCCCCAGTACTCCCGGGCCGGGGAGGCAGCCGGATTCAGAGCTGGAACTCCTCCAAAGCGCAGTTGCCCATGGAGAACGCCCGGAAGTCCTCATTGCTCATATCCACAAAATAGGTGCGCAGTACCCGGCACACGCCGCCGTGGCAGACAAGGAGCACAGTCTTGTCCGGGTACTTTTCCCGAAGCTCTTCCAGCACCCCATAGACTCGGTGGGCCAGCTGGAACATGGACTCGCCCCCAGGATAGCGCCAGGCAAAGCAGCTCTTGTTCTCCAGAAAGCCCGCGTCCCGGCGGTCCTTGCCCTCATAGACGCCGTAGTCCTGCTCAATCAGCCGGGGCTCAGCCACCAAGGGCGCGCCGCAGGCCAAGCTGACAATCCGGGCAGTCTCCATGGCCCGCTCCAAGGGCGAGGAGACAATCAGGCTGATTTCCCGGCCCTGCAGGGACTCTGCCAGCTGCCGGGCCTGCTGCCGCCCCGTGTCGTTGAGGGGCACGTCCGTGCGGCCGCAGATTCTGTTCTCCAGGCCCCAGGGGGTCTGGCCGTGGCGGGTGACAAGCAATTTCATGGTTTCCTCTTACGCCTCCTGCTTCTCTGATTCCCCTGGTTTTTCCGCCTCTGCCGGGTCCACAAAGATGGTCTTATAGTTCACATAAATCACCATGCCGGGCCGGGCCCCCTGGGGCTTGCTTACATGGCGGACCTGGGTGTAATCCACCGGCACCTGGGCAGAGGACTTGGCCTTGCTGTGCCGGGCGGCCAGCCGGGCGGCCTCCTCCATGGCCTGGGGGGTGGGCTCCCGGCCCTCTGTGAGCAGCACTGTGTGGGAACCAGGGATGTTCTTGGTGTGGAACCAGATGTCGCTGTTATTGGCCAGCTTCATGGTGAGCCTGTCGTTCTGCCGGTTGTTCCGGCCCACCAGCACCGTGAAGCCGTCAGAGGTGGTGAAGCTCAAGGGCGCGCTGACAGCAGCGGGCTTCTCCTTTTTGCTGCGCCCCGCCCGGATGTAGCCCTGCTCTTTCAGCTCTGCCCGGATTTCCGCCAAATCCCGCTCAGTCTCTGCCCTGGCCAGGGCGTCCAGCACAGAGTCCAGGTACTCCAAGTCCCGGCCTGCCAGCTGGATTTGCTCAGTGAGCTTTTCCTCAGCGGTCTTGGCCTTGCGGTACTCCTTATAGTACTTCTGGGCGTTCTGATTGGGGGTAAGAGCCGGGTCCAGCTTGATTTTTACTGTGGCGTAGTCCTCGGCGTAGAAGTTCTGGAGCTCTGCCTCCTGGGCGCCCTTTTCCAGCTGGTACAGGTTGGCGCTGATTAAGTCCCCGGCCACCCGCAGGGCCTCCCGCTGGGCACACTGCTCCAGCTCCGCCTTTTGGGCGTTGATTTTCCGGGAGAGCCGCTCAGAGTGGGTGGACAGCAGCCGGAGCAAATCCTGCTCCCGGACCCGCATCCGATCCTGGGTGTCCCGCTCCACATAGAATTCGTCCAGCAGCTGGGAGAAGCTCTCCCCCTGCCGCACCACAGCGGAGGTGCCGTACTGCTGGATGTCCGTAAAGGAGAAGTCCATGGGCTTTTTCTGGGGGCTGACCGCCATGTGGGGCGTGCCGGAGACCTGCTCCACTGCCTCCCGCCAGCGCTGGTAGAAGTACCCCAGCCGGAAGCTCTGCTCCTCTGAGAGGGTCTTGACGGTCAGCTCCCGGCCCCGGCCCACCCGGTGGGCAATCTCCCGGCATACCACCGGGGACACCCCCTGCAGCACGGAGAGCAGGCCCTTGGAAAGCTCCATGTCCTTGGGCAGCCCCTCCAGGGCCCCGCGCAGCTCCGGGCTCCCGGCAGTGAGCATACACAGCTTGTTCTGGGGCGGGGGCAGCTGATAAGCAAGCCCAGGCAGCACCAGCCGCTGTGAGCTCATTTCCGCGTCCACCCGCTTGAGGGCGTCAATCACCTTCCCATCCGGGCCGGTGAGGATAATATTGCTGTACCGGCCCATAATCTCTATGGTAAGGGTGAGGGTCACATGGTCCCCCAGCTCGTCCACACAGTCAAAGTCAAAGTGCAACAGCCGCTCCAGCTCCGGCTGGCGGATGGCTGTGAGCTTGGCGCCCATCAGCTTTTTCCGCAACAGCATGCAGAGCATGGGGGGGTGCTTGGGGTTCTCCAGGGCCACGGTGGTGATGTGGACCCGGGCGCTGTTGGCCCGGGCAGAGAAGAGGACCTTGCAGGCCGCCTCCCGGCTGCGGAAAGCAATAACCAGCTCTTCCCGGTTGGGCTGGTGGATTTTATCCACCCGGGCCGCCGTGAGCTTATCTTCCAATTCCTTTTTTATATGGCGTAAAAACGCGCCGTCCAGTGCCATGTTGTAATCCTTTCTTTCCTTCATGGGGCAAGCTCTGAATTTATCCGCCCGCGCTTCCGGGAAGCGCCATACATCAGGAGCCGCCCAGCTCCAATTCCATCACTCGGCGGCTTTCGGAAAAGCCGAAGCTCTCATACAGGCCGATGGCGGGCAGGTTCTGGCTGAGCACCCCCAGCTCCAGGAACTCCGCCCCTCTCTCCCGGGCCCAGGCCTTTACCGCCTCCAGCAGGGCCCGGCCCACCCCCTGCCTCCGGCGGGATTCCTCCACCGCCAAATCCATCAGGACAGCGTACCGCCGGGGAATAAAGCTGGGGTACTCCGGGGTATTCTGGCAGCGGACCAGGGCAAAGCCCAAAGCCCGCCCCCCATCCTCCCGGGCAATCAGGATATCGCTGTCCTCACCCAGCATCATGTACATAAGGAACTCGCCGTTCTGCCGGGCGGGCCGGAAATTCTGGGGCTGCAGCTGGGCCATGCGGGCGTAGAGCTGCTCATACAGAGCCTGGATGGCGCCCAAATCCTTGTGCATGGCGGGCTCAATTTTCATGGGGCTTCCTCCTGTCACAGGGTCTCAAAGGCTGGCTTCTCCGCCTTGCTCAGCAGGAAGCCAGTGCCCGGGAACCGCTTTTTCAGGTATGCCGCCAAAAAGTCCCGGAACAGGATTTCCGTCTCATAATGGCCCGCGGCCACACAGGTCATGCCTGTCCTGGCGGCCTCTATGGCCTGGTGGTGCTTCAGCTCTCCGGTCACAAAGGCGTCCGCGCCCCGGCAAGCCGCGTGCCTCAGCTCATCGCCCCCCGCGCCGCCGCATAGGAACACCTTCTTTACCGTTCCCTCACCAGGCACAAACCGGACGGCTTTGGCATTCAGCCGGGCCTTGACCAGCCGGGCAAAGGCCTCCGGCTCCACGGGCTCTGCCAGCTCTCCGGAGAAGAGCACGCTCTCTGCTCCGAACACATCCTCTGCCCGCACATTGCGCAGGCCCAGGCAGCTGGCCAGGGCTATGTTCACCCCGCACACTGGGGACAAATCCAGATTGGTGTGGCAGCATAAAGCCCCAATGCCGCCCCGGGCCAGCAGATAGGCTGGCTCCCGGCTGCCCAGGGAGCCTAGGGGCTCGAAGATGACCGGGTGATGGCTAATGATAAGGTTGGCATGGATGCTTATCGCTTCTTGTATGACCGTCTCTGTAATGTCCAGGCACAGCAGGGCCCGGGTCACCTGGGCGGAGCCGTCCCCCACCAGCAGGCCGGAGTTGTCAAAGGGCAGCTGGCTGTCAAAGGGGGCCACCGCGTTGATAATGTCCATAATATCACAGATTCTTGCCATATGCTCCTCCTGTTTCTATGGGATATTTTCTGGCAATCTCCTCAATTTCCTGGCGCAGGCTCTGGGCAGCCGCCGCATCCCCCTCATGCTCCGCGCCCCGCAGGCGCTTTGCCAGCTGGCGCGCGGTCTTCGCCGCGTAGGCGGCCACGCCGGGCTCGCCGGGCATCAGCCTGCCCATGGTTATGTACAGGGGGGGCGCGGCGGGAAGCTGGCCTGTATAGCTGACCGCAAAGGCGGAATAGACTTTTTTCCCGTCCTGGACCGCCTCTTCCTTTATAATGGGGAAGCCCAGCTCCCACAGGCCCCCCCGCAGCTTTCCGGCAGCGGACATGGGCTGCAGGATAAGCCGCTTGCCTGGGGCCCGCAGCCAGCGGGTCTCTGTGATGATGCGCAGAATCAGCTCGCCCCCCATCCCGGCAATCACAATGTCATCCCCATCCGCTGGGCCCAGCGCCTGCAGGCCGTCACTTAAAACCAGCCGCAGTTCTTCCCCCACCTGATAGAGCTTGGCATGGCGCTGGGCAGCTTTCAGGGGGCCTGGCTTTACGTCGCAGGCAACCGCCTGGGGGATAAGCCCCGCTTTCAGCAGCCAGATGGGCAGATAGGCGTGGTCCGTGCCCACGTCGATAAGGGCCCGCCCCGGCCGCAGCAGGCTGGCGCAGGCCGCCAGCCGGGGGGAAAGTGTGTATAATGGCATAAGCCCTCCATAAAAACCATATGCCGTGCGGAAAAGGGCAGAGGCCCCTTGCCGCACGGCCCATCAGTACAGTCAAATCACTTGCCGCTGAGATGCTCGTTGATTTTGGAGACCAGCTGGTCAGCGTCCACGCCGTGGACAGCGCAGGCCTGCTCTAAGGTCTCGCCCCGGGCAGAGGGGCAGCCCAGGCAGTGCATCCCCATCTCCAGGAAGAAGGGGGCAGTGGTGGAATCCAAATCGAGAATCTCGCCGATGATGGTGTCTTTTGTAATAGAAGCCATTGGAATATCCTCCTATAATTTACAGCCTGTCCTTCCGGCAGACACGCCGGAAGCTGCAGGCTTCTGTGTAAGAACCTGTATTCACAGGCGTTGAACGCCGGAGGGACGGGTCTTTTGCCGTCCTGCTGCGTTAAAAAACCTTGAAATACGGCAAGTATTCCTGCGACTTTTTGCCTTGCAGGGCTGCAAAACCCCTCGCCCCTCCGGCATCCTCCGCCTATGAATACAGGTTCTAAGCCTGCGCGGCAGGCCGGGTGTGTTCGACAATATTATAATACCCTTTTGGGCAGGATGCAATACCTGACGGGGATTTTTTCCAAAAAAGCGGGATTTCATGAAAAAAAGGCCCCTGGGGGGCCTTTTTCGCCGTCAGCTGTCAAAATCCCGCCGGAGGATTTCCAAAATCTTCTTTTCCCGCCTGCTGACCTGGACCTGGGTCATGCCCAGCACCTGGGCAGTGCGGGTCTGGGTCATGCCCTGCTGGTACCGGCAGTGAATCAGCCGCCTGTCCCGCTCCTCCAGCCGGGCGAGCAAATCCCGCAGGGTCAGCCGTTCGGTGGTCCGTTCCTCCGGGGCCTCCACGGGAATCTCCAGCTGCTCCCCATCCTCGCCCCCAGTGAGGGATACTGGCTGGCGGAGAGCGCCCAGGGCCAGGGCTGCCCGCTCCGGGGTGATTTCCAGCGCAACGGCAATCTGCTCTACAGTGGGGCTTTGGCCAGACTCCTCCCGCAGGCGCTCTGTAACCTCCCGGACCCGTTGAGCCAGCTCCCGCAGGCCCCGGGACACCCGGATGGCTCCCCCGTCCCGGAACAGCCGCCGCACCTCGCCCAGAATCACCGGCACGGCATAGGTGGAGAACTTCACCCCCCGGGTGGAATCGAAGTTATCCGCTGCCTTTACCAGCCCCAGGCACCCGGCCTGGAACAAATCGTCATACTCTATGCCCCGGCCCATAAACCGCCGGGCGCACAGGTGCACAAGCCCCAGGTTCTCTGTGACCAGGGGCTTGTCCTCCCCTGCCGGGAGGGGGCTAGGCCTTGGAGGCAAAGGTTTTCGTGAGCGTCACGCTGGTGCCCCGGCCCACCGCGGACGTTACCCTCACACTGTCGCAGAAGCTCTGCATCACCGCAAAGCCCAGCCCGGCCCGCTCCTCGCCGCCGGTGGTGAACAGGGGCTCCATGGCCTGGGGGATGTCCGGGATGCCGCAGCCCCTGTCCCGCACCCGCACCACAGCCTTGCCGCCCTCGTATATTTTCACGCTTATGTACACAGTTCCCATGCTGTCCCGGTATCCATGCACAATGGCGTTGGTGACCGCCTCAGACACAGCGGTGCGCATATCGGACAAATCAGCCACCGTGGGGTCCAGCTGGGCCAGGAAAGCCGCCACTGCCGCCCTGCCGAAGCCCTCGTTCACAGAGTTGGAGGCAAAAGAAATCTGGGCCTGATTGAGAGGCTTCATTATCCAGCCCTCCTCTCGATAACGGCCACAGAGGAGATACCCGCCAGCTCTACCATTTTGTTCAGGTTGGCGGAGAGGCCGCACAGCACCACCCGGCCCCGCCAGAATCCGCACAGCCGCACCCGGCCCAGAATCAGCCCCACCCCAGAGCTGTCCATAAAGGGCACCTGGGAGAAGTCCAGGCGCAGGCAGTAGGGCTTCAGCTTTTGGGCCGTGCTGTCAATGGCCTCCCGCATTTCCCGGGCGGAGTGGTGGTCAATCTCCCCGGTGAGCTTGGCGGTCAGGACGCCTTCCTTATAATTTAATTGAACACTCATGCGCTTCAACATCCTTTCCACATTGGGGTATACTGCCATTGTACAGGCTTCCTCCCGCGGATTTTGCAGAAGGTTGTCACGGGTTTCCGTCTTTTTCACGGGCGTGATTCCCCCTTGACAAGTCCAAAACTTTGTTCTAAAATATAAATGAAAAATAAATCAAAAAAGGAGCGTCCCCATGGCCTACGACTACAAAAAAGAAGAGAAAGCTCTCTACCAGCCCAAAACCACGCCTTCCGCCATTGAAATCCCCCCAATGAACTTTCTGGCCGTCCGGGGCCAGGGAGACCCCAACCAGGAGGGCGGGGCCTACAAAACCGCTGTGGGCCTGCTCTTCGGCCTGGCGTACACCATCAAGATGAGCAAAAAGGGAGACCACGCCATTCCAGGCTATTTTGATTTTGTGGTTCCGCCGCTGGAGGGCCTGTGGTGGCAGGAGGATGGCTCTGTTCCGAATCTGACCCAAAAGCAAAGTTTTCAATGGATCGCTCTGCTGCGCCTGCCGGAGTTCGTCACCCCGGCGGAGCTGGACTGGGCCCGGGCAGAGGCAAGAGCGAAAAAGAAGTCGGACTTCTCCCCAGTGGAGTTCTTCTCCTATCACGAGGGGCTCTGCGTCCAATGTATGCACCAGGGACCCTATGACAGCGAGCCCGCCACCATGGCCGCCATGCTGGACTTCGCCCAAGGAAACGGCTATGTACCTGATTACAGCGAGAGCCGCCTCCACCATGAGCTCTACCTGAGCGACCCCAACAAGTGCGCCCCGGAAAGGCTCCGCACTATTTTGCGGCTCCCTGTGCGCCGGAAATAAGCAGCCAGTCACAGGCCTCCCCGGCCAGGGCCGCCAGCTGGGTGAGCCCTTGGGCGTCCTCCTCTGTAAAGCGGCTGGGAAGGGGGCTGTCAATGTCCAGCACCCCCGCCACCCGGCCCCCGGCCAGGATGGGGGCCACCACCTCCGAGCGGCTGGCGCTGTCGCAGGCGATGTGCCCCGGGAACTTATGCACGTCCGGCACCAGCAGGAGCTCTGCCCTCTCAGCCGCCGTGCCGCAGACCCCCTTTCCCCAGGGGATGCGCACACAGGCGGGCTTGCCCTGGAAGGGGCCCAGCAGCAGCTCCCCCTTTGCCGTAAAGTAGAAACCAGCCCAGTTGATGTCCGGCAGGCTCTGCCAAAGCAGGGCGGACAGGTTGGCCAGGTTGGGCACCGGATGGCGGACACCCTCTGTCAGTACCCGGGCCTGCTTCAAAAGGAATGAATAATCCGTTTTCATGGTGTAAACCTCTCTCCTTTACAGGCTTTTGCGTATTATATCATACAGCACGGGCTTCATATTGTCCAGGCTGTCGGGCCGGTTCTCAATCACGCAGCTGTAGCACACGCTGACGCACATACTGACAATGGCCGTCAGCCGCCGGTAGAGCTCCAGCTCGTCCCGGTCCCGCAGCTCCGGACAGGCCCGCATCACCTCAAGTATTTTTGCCAGCAGCGCGGGGGGCTGGCCGTTTTCCTCCAGCTCGTCCACCCTTGGCCAGCGCAGGCTGTGGCGGATAAGCCGCAGGGTCACTGTGTCCCGGCGCAGCTCCTCAATCAGGTAGTCAGCCAGGGCCAGAACCTGCTCCAGAAAAGGCATCTCCCCCTGGGCTTTCACATGGGCCAAGCCCTGGTCAAACAGCTTGTCGCTGATGCGCCAAATCAGCGCCTGGGCAATGGACTCCTTGTCCGCAAAATAGAGGTAAAAGGTACCCTTGGCCACCCTGGCCCGGTTGACGATATTGTCGATACTGGTTTTGCCCTGGCCCCGCTCCATGAACAGCTCATAGGCGGCGTCCAGCAGGGCCTGCCGCTTTTGCTGCTTTTTCTCCTGAACCTTGCCCATTGCCAGGCCTCCTTTCGGTTTTCTCTATTATACCCGAAAGCCGGGAAAAACGCAAGGTTAAATTTGACTTTCAGTCA
>Ga0137309_102477_pt1 | contig 11062 bp, 10 predicted proteins | sample NAcewiD2O_June_FD_97179 | JGI IMG/M metagenome (GOLD analysis project Ga0137309, IMG submission 97179) | Mouse cecal microbial communities from Vienna, Austria - N-Acetylneuraminic amended D2O_June | ecosystem: Host-associated > Mammals > Digestive system > Large intestine > Cecum | place...
ATCCGCTCGGCATTTGGAAGGTAAAGAAGGGAGAAAAGGAAATGAACAGAAACAGGAAACATTTTAATTTGCAGTTGCTTACCGGTGGCTCTGATATCACCAGGAGTGATGCAGACGCCCTGATTCCGGTACAGGTAAGCCATGACATTATCCAGGGCGTAGTAGAGCAGTCCGCTGTGCTGCAGCGCGGACGCCGACTGGCGAACATGACAGCGGCGCAGTACAAGATGCCCGTGCTTGATTTGCTTCCCGTGGCGTACTTTGTCAATGGTGAGGGCGGGAGCGCGAAGAAAAAGATGACAAAGATGGCATGGGATAAAAAGGTCATCTATGCAGAGGAGATCGCGGTCATTGTACCGATTTCTGAGGCTGTACTTGACGATGCAGACTACGATATCTGGGGAGAAGTACAGCCACGTCTCATCGAAGCATTCGGCGGTAAGATTGACGGCGCCATCCTTTTTGGCCAGGACAAACCGCAGATATGGCGTGATGACGTTGTAACCACGGCAACAAAGGCTGGTGCTGTTGTGACGCTGGGGTCCGATCTGTATGAATCCACTTTAGGAGAGGGAGGCAGTATCGCAAAGGTTGAGGAGTGCGGCTACTTTGTAAACGGCCATATGGCTGACATTACCATGAGGGCAAAGCTGCGGGGGCTGAGGGACAACAATGGGCAGCCCTTGTTCAAGTCTGACATGCAGTCTGGCACAACTTACACGTTGGACGGTTCCCCCATAAGCTTCCCCCGCAACGGGGCCTTTGACAAAAGCAAGGCACTGATGATTTCCGGGGACTTCTCGGAGTTGGCATACTCAATCCGACAGGACATCACCTTTAAGATTTTTGACCAGGGCGTGATCCAGGATCCGGATACAGGAGAAATCCTGTACAATTTGATGCAAAATGACATGGTGGCGCTGCGGGCTGTTATGCGCCTTGGTTGGGAAATACCGAACCCGATCAATGCCATGGCGAAGGACAAGACCAAACGCTGTCCGTTTGCTGTCCTGACTGGGCAGAAAGCCAATACGGGAGCGTGAAGGGGGGGAACCTGGCATGCCCGTAACTTATTCTTATTACACTGGTACCTATGGCGGAGCTGTAATCCCTTCAAAGGGGGATTTTTTGCGTGCTGCCTGGGAGGCCGAATCGTACATACGGTATTTGACATACCTAAACGGCGATATCTTTGCGGATAAGGCGCAGGAAGGCGTTATAAAAAGCGCCGTCTGTGCCGTCGCGGAGGCTTATTATGCGGCAGACAGGGAAGCTGTGGAAGGGCATATCAAATCCGAAAGCAAAGACGGCCTGTCAGTGTCGTTTGTCGTAGCCCGTAAAGATGGGGAAACAGCGGGAGACTACGTAAAACGCTGCATGTACCAGGCCGCCAGAACCCGGCTGTTGCCTACGGGCTGGCTACGCAGGAAGGTGGGGGAAAAGTATGGTAGCGAATGCGGAGGCATTGACGGTCTTTAATGGCAGGACAGACAAAGAGATGAAGAGAAGGGTCTATATCCCGACGGTGATCAAGGGCGTTTCCTATGCCGAAGGGAAAGGGTCAAAAGTAGCCGATAACGGAGTATGGAGCGACGATGTCCAATATAAGATCAGGGTTCCGATGGCGGCCGTGGTACAGGGCGGAAGGGCGTATATACGGGATCTCAGTTATGCAAAGATGGCTGATGGGGAAGCGGCAAGATACTGGACAATACAGAAGGGGGATATGGTTATCATGGGCGCATATGCCGGAGACAGTTCCCTCATGTGTGAGGATGAAATAATTGCGTACGCGAGAGAGCAGGGACTCGACTTGATCCGTATTACAGAACATGCGGATAATACATCGGGGGGCAGCCTGTATGCAAGACACCGGCGGATAGGGGGTAAATAATGGGCATGCACAACATTGTCACACCGGCAGCCCAGGTGATCAATTTCGTGGGCGGTAGCGTCGGATTACGCTGGTCAAGCACATTTGGGCAGTACCGCAGCGCTATGTTCAGCAGAAAACAGAAAATTGTTGACAGTGAGGTGCTGCGGTACTGTGCGCCGCTGATTCCCTTCCGCACTGGGACGCTGACACGTTCCGGGACGATAGGAACCGTGATAGGCAGCGGAAACGTTCAGTATTCAGCGCCATATGCGCGTTTTCAGTATTACCAGACAGCACGGTCACGGGCTTACGATTCACGCCGGGGTTCTAAATGGTTTGAGCGTATGAAGACAGCACACAAGGCGGACATCCGAAGGGCTGCGGAAAGGGGGTAGAGGCTTGGCTGATTCTATTATCGAGGGGCTGGCGGATTATTTTTTACGGTGTCCCCTCTTAAAAGACGGAGTTTTCCGGGTGGACGCGCTGGGAAGCGAGCCGGTGGAATATGCGCTCGAATCAGCGATCACTTCCCCGGTTGTACGAACTTATGTCGACGGTTCCAGTATCAGGCAGTACCAGTTCAATTTCAACAGCCGGGAGGCCTATTCGATGGACCGGATTTTAGCGATACAGAATGAAAATTTTTATGAGAATTTTTGCAGCTGGGTGGAAGAACAAAGCATGATAGGGAATCTCCCTGAAATGCCGGAAGGATGCGAAGCGCAAGCCCTGACTGTTCTTGCGCCTGGATTTATGATGGACGCAACGATGGAAAATGCTTTTTACCAGGTTCAGCTGCGATTACAATATTTTAAGGAGGCACCGAAATGAAGAGTTTTGACTTACAGATCTTTACGGGCGGCAGAAGTGCGCTGATTCGTAATATGATCGCCGACTATCTGGAGGTAAATGGAAAGATGGAACTGTGCGGGATCGGCTTTACGAAGTTAGATGAGAGCCCAGGCGCGCAGAGCGACGATACCACCTATATCAATGAAATCACTTCCAGTGCAGACATTATAGGGTACAAGACTGAATTCCCCTATGAATTTGACGCTGTTCCCGCACAGAAAGCACTTTATGCTTTGTGGAAAGACGGGCGGGATCACCATACCGGGGAAGCCGCGCAGCATACTTATGTGCGGGTTGAACTTTTTAACCCTATCGGTACGCCGTCAAAGACAGCGGCTGAATACACGGCCCGCCAGTTTATCGTGTCAAATGAAGTCAGCGACTGCACTGGGGACGGGGGGCAGAAAATCAGCGCTTCCGGTACTCTCCATGCTGTAGGCGATCCGGCTTTTGGTAAGTTTGACACCGTAAGCATGACCTTCACAGAAGGGGAGTACAAAGGTAAGTTTGACCTTGACGGAGAACCTGTAGTACCTACAGAGTAGTACAAAAACTAATACTGGCGAGTGCTGAAAACGACAACTGATCTATAGGACAGTGGACGTTCAGGACAGCGTAGGGTATCACCACGGGCTTGCGCTGTTTTTATATGCTGTGGCGATTGAAAGGATGAAGAAAATGAATATAGAAATCAATGGAGTAACTTTGCAGGCTGATTTCATGGATGCCGATTTCATGGAAGTATTCGAGCCGGCTATTCACGCGATGCGGGAAGAAATCAATGCAAGTAAGACTATGCAAGGCATGGTTGCGGCAAAGTACAAGGCGATGAACCGGACGATTGAAACATTTTTTAATACAGCGTTTGGTGAAGGTACTGCTGACAGTATCTTTCAGGGCAGTAAAAATGTTATGGCGCATCTGGAAGCGGTGGCCCAAATTGAAGAAGCGCAGAGGGCTGAAAAGAAACAGTTAAACGATTTTTCTAACAAATATACGCAGCGTCAGAACAGTTTCCAGTCTATGCCGGGACACCAGAAGAAGCAGAAAAACCGGCTTGGCCGCACATGAACGTCTTAATGGATGACTTGCCCTACAGCGTCACTGTAGCTAATACTGAGATCCCCATAAATACGGATTACAGAACAGGTATTCTGTTTGAGCAGATTTTGAATGACCCGGCTGTGCCGGACGATGAAAAATTGGACACAGTCCTGAAACTATACTACGGGGACGCTGCTTTTTCGATGCTGGGCGACATGGGCGCAGTACAGGAAGCGCTGAACGGGATCATGTGGTTTTACCGCTGCGGTGCCGATGAAACGGCGGGATCCGAAACGGAAGGGGGCGCTTCCGCGAAAGATCCGCCGTTTTCTTATGAGCATGACGCCGGTTATATTTATGCTGCGTTTGTTGAGGCGTATGGAATTGATCTGACAAGGAACCGGCTCCATTGGTGGCAATTTCGAGCCTTATTCCTGGGGCTGCCGGAAACGGTTCTTTTTTGCAGGATCATGGGCTACCGCACTATGGAAATTCCCGCAAGGATGCCGAAGGAAAAGAAAAGGTTCTACCAGCGCATGAAACGGGTCTACAAGATTCCCGAATCCGCTGAACAGATAAGGCTTGAAAAAGAGATGGAAGCCATCCTTGCAAACGGGGGTGACATTTCACAGCTGATCAAGTGAGGTTTTGTAAATGGCAGGTAATGACGGAACATTAAATTTTGATACAAAAATAGACAGCTCAGGCTTTCAAAAAGGTCTTGACGGAATAGGGGGCGCGGCGCAGAAGGGACTGTCAGTCACCAGTAAAATGCTGGGCGGAGCGGCTACCGTTGTAACGGCACTAGGAGGGGCTGCGATCAAAGTAGGTTCGGACTTTGAAGCCGGGATGTCAGAGGTGCAGGCCGTGTCGGGCGCTTCCGGCGAAGCCTTTGAGCAGCTAAAAGAAAAAGCTAAAGAGATGGGCGCAAAAACAAAGTTCAGCGCCACAGAATCGGCCGAAGCTATGAATTACATGGCGATGGCTGGCTGGAAAACAGAAGAAATGCTGGGCGGCATTGAGGGCGTTATGAACCTTGCAGCCGCTTCCGGTGAAGATCTTGCCACTACTTCCGACATTGTAACGGATGCATTGACGGCTTTCGGCATGACGGCGGCAGATTCAACACACTTTGCAGACATACTGGCCGCAGCTTCCAGCAACGCAAACACGAATGTGGGCCTGATGGGTGAAACATTCAAATACGTTGCGCCGCTGGCTGGTTCACTGGGGTATTCTGCGGAAGATACGGCCACTGCCATCGGACTTATGGCGAATGCCGGTATTAAAGGTTCACAGGCTGGTACTTCTTTACGTTCTATTTTGACAAGGCTTGCGAAGCCCACGGAGGAATCGGCCGATGCCATGATGCTGCTAGGTGTTTCAATGACGGACGATGAGGGGAAAATGTATTCCCTGATGGAAGTTATGGAGCAGATTCGCAATGGATTTGCTGGCGGCAGGATAACGCAGGAAGAATATACGGACTCGGTAGCAAGATGGAAACAGATGCTGGAGGAGGGTTCTGTAGACCTTAGGCAATATTCTCTGGCGATGGAATCGTTAGATATCGCATTAAATGGGACAACGGAGGCACAGCAAGCTGAAATTGCCGCTATGCTGGGCGGTCAGGAGGCCATGTCTGGATTGCTGGCTATCGTCAATGCGTCAGATAAGGATTTTGAAAAGCTGTCCAGCGCAATCAACGATTGTAACGGATCCGCCGCTGAAATGGCTGAAATCATGCAGGACAATCTACAAGGACAGATCACTATCCTGCAATCCGGCCTTGAAAATTTGGGGGTCTCCCTGTATGAAACTATGCAGGACGCGGCGAAAGATGTTGCAAAAGAAGCGCAGGAGATGGTTCGGGAGCTGCAGGGCGCGTTCGACGAAGGCGGCTTTCAGGGCCTTGTGGGGGCGTTCGGCAATGTCCTGGCGCAGATAGTCCAGAGGATAGCGGCAGCGGCCCCAACGGTCATCGAAGCTGCTGTCAGTCTGGTCATGTCCTTTTGTGACGGCCTGAGAGATGCGCCGGGGCTTGGGGAATCAGGAGCAAGCCTGATTACATCGCTCGTCACCGGCTTAATGTCTTGCGTTGGCGAGCTATGGAGTACCGCTGTCGTGTTGTTTGCCCAGCTTCTGTCGGGGCTAGCCGCCCAGCTTCCGCAGATCCTAGAGACAGGGAGGGAGGCCGTGGCAGAGTTTGGCCGGTCGCTGGTGGATAACGCGCCATCCATCTTCTCGTCTGCTATTGTGATTGTGTCGGCTTTGTTTGACGGCCTCATGTCGGCGCTTCCGCAGATTGCAGGTGCCGGGGCTGACGTGCTGAACAAGCTGTCGGAGGGGATTAAAAGCAGTCTTCCTGCCATGATCCCCGCTGCAATGAATGCCCTTGTGGAGTTTTCTGGCTCCTTGCGTGAAAATGCCGGCTTGCTGGTGGATGCCGGATTGAATCTGATCATGGAACTGGCACAGTCGCTGATCGATAACCTGCCAGTTTTCATTGAGACGGTACCGGCGATTATCACCAATATAGCTGGCATCATCAATGATAACGCCCCCAAATTGCTTACCTGCGGCATAGAGCTGCTTGGAAAACTGGCGGCTGGGCTGATTAAGGCGATCCCGACGCTGGTTTCCAACATACCGCAGATTATACAGGCCGTTGTCTCGGCATTTACTGCTTTTAACTGGGTGTCTCTGGGAACAAGGGTCATAAAGTTTATTACCAGCGGGATAAAGAGCCTGGCGGCGTCAATACCGAATGCGTTAAAAAACATAGGGCAGACAGCGATGGACTGGCTGCGGTTAATCAACTGGCGCACGTTGGGATCTGACCTGATAGACTTGATCGTGGTAGGCGTGCGATCCCTGGCGACAGCGATCCCAAACCTGCTGAGGTCAATCGGCCATACAGCGGTTGGATTTTTCAAAAGCATAGACTGGCTGGATCTCGGCGTTAATCTGGTCAAAGGCATTATAGCAGGGATCACGGGCGCGTTGGACGGCTTATGGGGGGCCGTGACGGATTTAGGCACCGGCATACTGGACGGGGTCAAGTCCTTCTTTGGTATTAACAGCCCTTCAACCGTAATGGCTGAACAAGGCGGGTATTTAGTACAAGGGTTGGTGAACGGCATCGCGAGCATGCCCGCAGAACTGGCCGCCTATCTGGATCAGACAGTCCAGAAGACCATAGCATGGGGACAGCAAATGTTCAGCAACGTTCAGAACATAATTCAGAACGTGGTGAACACAGCCGTAAACCTGATCGCACAGCTGCCCGGTAAAATCTGGGTATGGCTCGTCAATACGGTAACAAAAGTTATGCAGTGGGGGCAGCAGATGCTGAATTCCGCAAAGACCGCGATCAGCAATATGATTTCTGCTGTTGTCTCCCTTATGTCAGGATTACCGGGCAAGGTGTGGACGTGGCTGGTCAATACCGTCACAAAGGTGACAGCATGGGGACAGCAGATGCTTTCCAGTGCAAAAACGGCGGTTACAAACATGATTTCAAGCATCGTCTCCCTCATGTCAGAATTACCGGGGAAAGTTGCAACGCATTTGTCCAATGTCGTTTCGAAGGTGGTTGCATGGGGCAGCCAGCTGGCCTCTAAAGGGGCTGCTGCCGCTAAAGGATTATTCGATGCGGTGGTCAACGGCGTCAGCGATTTGCCTTCCAAAATGGCGGAGATAGGGAGCAATATAGTCAGCGGTATCTGGAATGGCATTTCAAGCGGTTGGAACTGGCTGAAGGATAAGGTTTCCAGCCTTGCAAATAGTCTGCTGGACGCCGCGAAGGACGCACTGGGCATAAATTCCCCATCGAAAGCGTTCCGCGATGAATTCGGACGCTGGCTGATGCCTGGAACTATAGAGGGCCTGAAACAGTCAATGCCCAAAGCGTTGCGGGAGATGAAAGCACAGGCCGGGGAACTTCTGGCGGCTATGCAGGGAGCCGTGGACGCTTCTATAAATGAAGTTTCTTTGAATGCCTCGAGTTTTTGGGGTGCGAAGGCTTTGAACAACGGAGGGGTCACTGTCTATAATGACAACCGCCAGGAACAGGAAAACAATTACCATGTACCCGTAGTGACACCGGCAGAAACAGCAAAGGCCCAGCGGGAGGCGTTCAGGAAAATGGCAGGGGGCGTGAAATAATGACGGCTAACACATTAAAAATCGAATTGACGTGTAACGGAAGGACGTTGGCGATGGGGCCTGGCCTGGATATCGATATAACAAAAGTTTCCGGGCTGGAATCCTCCGAGCTGGAAATAAGCACGTCAGACAATGCGCTGGTGGACGGGGTGTCAGTAGAGGGCAAGAAAATAGGCAAACGTTCTATCCACATTGAAGCGAAGTTTAGAAGCGGCCGTAATAACCCCGAAAACCGGGCTGCGGTCATTAAGTTTTTTAACCCAAAGTATACAGGGAAGGCCTTGGTTACGAATATGGGGATTTCCCGGAATATCGAATACGAACTGGAAGGATGGACGTTCGCGGATCAGCGGAACCTTGATACAAGGCTGGGGATCATCGTGGATCTGGTATGCCCGGATCCATATATGCTTAATGTGGATAATTTTGGCAAGAACATGGCCCACTATACAAAGCAGTTTCATTTTCCATGGCATTCTTTAGCAAGGCGGGCTGCAGATAAAAACCAGTATCCGGAAAAAGCAAGGGGCTTGATGCTGGGCGGCATGATCACAGGGTACAGGACGCTGCGCAAGGAAGTTGTGCTTGCTAACGACGGGGACGTTTCAACTGGCGTCCAGATCCAGTTTATAGCAAAACGGGGGACCGTGAAGAATCCAAAGATCACCAGTCTTCAGACTGGCAAGTTTATGCGCGTCGTGTGTGATATGGCGGCCGGTGACATTCTGCTGGTAGACACGAACCCGCACCACCAGGTTATTGAATTGAATGGGGCGAACTACTACCACCGCATTGACCGGAGATCGGAACCTTTTGAGTTGGAGGTCGGAGACAATTACCTTGAATATGACGCTGATGAAAATTATACAAATTTGGACGTGAACTTATATTACCGTCCTAAGTATCTGGGGGTGTGACCATGCAGCTTATCGTACTTGACAGCAACTTCCAGACGACGGGTTCCATCCGTGTATTCAACACACTTTTATGGTACCGCAGGTATTACAGCCCCGGTATCTTCGAACTCCACGTTCCTTCTAAATATTTCGACCTGATTAACGGCGGTCAATACTTATATAGGAATGACCGCGCTGAACTGGGGGTGATCCGGGAAGTCAATTTTATGCGCGGGGAAAAAGGCCAGAAGACAGCATATTGCAAGGGTTTTTTTGCTGAACACCTGCTGAGCAATAATGTGATCTATCCTACTTTTAACCGGACAGGAACGCCGGAAGCGCTGGCTCGTGATGCGGTCAACCAGTATATTGTCAATCCAGAGGATCCCGCCAGGAAGATCAAACACATCCGGCTGGGGCAGATGAGAGGCGGCGGCACTCCCGTTACTTTACAAAATACTGGGGACCCTGTGGGGGACCGCCTGTATGACATGCTGAAAACGCAGGAGATGTCACAGCGTCTTATCTTTGACTATCTGGAGAATAAGCTGACTTATGAAGTCTGGAAGGGGCTTGACCGCAGGGACACGCAGACGGAAAACAGCTGGGCGATTTTTTCTGACAGCTTCAGGAATATAAAAAACGCGCAGTACGACAGGGATGAATCAGATTGCAAAAACGTGGCGTATGTGGCTGGAGAAGGCGAAGGAGCCGCCCGGAAGGTGGTTGAAGTGGACGTCCGGCAAAGCCCCGGTAAAGAACGCCAGGAGTTGTGGGTTGACGCCAGGGATTTGCAGCAGCATTCTGACAAAGTAAATTATACGGATGCGCAGTACCGGGATCTTTTATTCCAGCGGGGCCTTGAAAAACTGGCTGACTTTGCGGGCATTGAAAAGGTTGACAGCGATGTGGATCCCGCCGCTAACCTCGTCTATGGGGTCGACTATGACTTAGGGGATCTGTGTACTTACAGGTACAGCGATGTGGATATAGAGTGTTCAAAGCGGATCACCGAAATTCAGGAGGTGCTGGAGGGCTCCAAAAGGTCGTTGAGCGTTATTTTTGGGAATGACAGCGCAACGGATTTAAAAAAGGTCATCAGAAAGGAGACAAAATAAAAATGGCTTTTAGGTTTGGCTATTTTGATTCAGAGATTACAGGGGTGGACGATGAAGGGATGCCCATATTTGACCGGGCTGAAACTTCCGACCTGTTCGCTTTATTGTTTGCAAATTTAGTCAGTGACGGGGTTCTTGCACTTCCTTCGAGCTGCTTTCGGGTACGTGCTGCGGGGAATGGCTTGAACCTTGAACTGGATCCGGGTTTCGGTATGGTGAAGGGACACTTCTGTTTTAACGATGAAGTTGATCGGCTGACTATAGGGGCGGCCCCGAAAAAATATAGCAGGATCGACCGGGTCGTTATGCGGTGCAACTACCTGGAAAGGACGGTCGAAATTTTAATAAAAACCGGCACGGAAGCAGCTGCACCCGTCCCGCCGGAACTGATCCGGCCGGCAGCCGGCGACTATTTTGAATTATGCCTTGCAAATATCCGGTTGAGTGCGGGGCAGAAATTGATTACGCAAAGCAGTATCACCGACACACGGCCAGACAGCGCCGTTTGCGGCTATATTACGCAGCTGATAGACCACCTTGATACATCCGTGTTTTTTGCACAGCTTAATGCCTTTTATCAGGAATTTGTTGACAAATCCAATACCAGCTATGAGATGTTCGTGCAGATGGCCAGCGAGGCCTATAAAAATTTCAGCGATGATATAACGAATTATCTGAATGCGCTGAAAAAAGACAGCGCGGATGCGTACAGTAACCTGATCGACCTGATGAATAACTGTTACCGCGATCTGGCGGAGAAGGGAAAGGAACTGCATGACAAATACCGGGCGGATATCGCAGAATATGTAAGGCAGCTGGAATCGAAGGGGAATTCTGACCTTGCAGAAATCACGCAGCAGATGCTGGATTTCCGGAATAGAAATGAAGCGGAGTTTCTTGAATGGTTCGAGCGCATCAAAGGGATTTTAGGGACGGACGAGGCGGGTAATCTGCAAAATGGCCTGGAAGGCCTGGCAGGGCGTCTGGAGGATGTGGAGGAGATGCTGCTTACCGGAATGGTAAAGGCAGGACTGGAAACGGAAGACGGCAATTATATCACTGATGACTTGGGGAACGCACTGCTGGTGGACTGGCCGATTTGCCAGTGC
>Ga0137309_102481_pt1 | contig 11039 bp, 8 predicted proteins | sample NAcewiD2O_June_FD_97179 | JGI IMG/M metagenome (GOLD analysis project Ga0137309, IMG submission 97179) | Mouse cecal microbial communities from Vienna, Austria - N-Acetylneuraminic amended D2O_June | ecosystem: Host-associated > Mammals > Digestive system > Large intestine > Cecum | place...
CACAGCTGGGAATACGGCTTTATCCTCCGCTACCCCGAGGGCAAGAGCGAGATCACCGGCATCATCTACGAGCCCTGGCACTACCGTTACGTAGGGAAGGAAGCGGCGGCGGAGATCCATGAACTGGGCCTCTGTCTGGAGGAGTATCTGACCCAGGAGGCGTGACCATCTGCCGTAAAATATAAAACCCGGCCCGGAGGCATCCGCCTCCGGGCCGGGAGCAATTTAAAAGTTGCAAAAACCGGAAAAGCCCCTTATAATGGAATACGGCGCAAGACGCCCATCCATCTTGACTGAACTATGGGAGACACGACCATGCCGAACGCGGACACCTACTTGCACGACGCCCTTGCCGCCTTTGATCTCGGCGCTCCCCCGGCGGGAGCGCGGCGGTTCGGATCAGGACATATCAACGATACTTACCTGGTGGAGACCCAGACGGGCCGCCGGTTCGTTTTCCAGCGGATCAGCCCCGTGGCCTTCAAGCAGCCCGGCCAGCTGATGGAGAACGTGGCGGGCATCACCGAATACCTCGCCCGGGAGCTGGAGCGGACCGGCGGCGACGCCCGGCGGGGCACCCTCCACTTCCTCCGGACCCGGACGGGGGAGCGCTTCTACGCCGATCCGGACGGCGGCGCGTGGCGCACCTACCCCTTCGTGGAAGGCACCGTCTGCTATGAGACGGCGGAGACGCCGGAGCTGTTCGCTGCCTCCGGGCGGGCCTTCGGGCGGTTCCAGCGGCTCCTCCAGGGCTATCCGGCCCACACGCTGTATGAGACCATCCCCCGCTTCCACGACACCGAGGACCGTCTGGCGAAGCTGAAGGCCGCCGCAGCCGCGGACCCCCTGGGCCGCGCGGCCGGGTGCCGGCCGGAGATCGACTTCATGCTGGCGCGGGAGGCGGACTGCTCCGTAGCCCTCCAGGCCCTCCGGGAGGGCAGGCTCCCCCTGCGGGTCACCCACAACGACACCAAGCTCAACAACGTCCTCATGGACGAGGAGACCGGCGAGGGCGTGTGCGTCGTGGACCTGGACACCGTCATGCCGGGCCTGTCCATCAACGACTTCGGCGACTCCATCCGCTTCGGTGCCAACCACTGCGCCGAGGACGAGCGTGATTTGAGCAAGGTAGCCCTGGACCTGCACCTCTTCGAGCTGTATACCCAGGCCTTCCTGGAGGGCGCCGGCGGCACGCTGACGGAGGAGGAGGTCGCCTATCTCCCCTGGGGCGCCAAGCTGATGACCCTGGAGTGCGGGATGCGCTTCCTCACCGACCATCTGGAGGGGGACGTATACTTCCACATCGACCGGGAGGGCCAGAACCTGGACCGCTGCCGCACCCAGTGCAAGCTGGTGAGCGACATGGAGGCCCACTGGGACGAGCTGCGGCGCATCGTGGCAAAATATCGCTGATTGCAAAAGGGCGGCGGGATGAGATCATCCCGCCGCCCTTTTACACACAACGATTTGCCAATTACCGTATCTCCGCCGCGGCCCGTTCCGCCGGGAGGGCGGCGGCGTACCGGCTCAAAAACCGCCGGAAGCCCTCTCCGCCAGCCCTGTCCGGCTGGACGGACTTGACGTCCGCCCCGGCGAAGACCCGCTCCATCAGATAGTCCTCCATGGACTCCCCCGGAGCCTTCCGGCACATATAGGCGGCCAGCAGCGCCATCCCCCAGGGACCGCCCTCCCCGGCGGTGGCCATGGTGGAGACCGGGACCTCCAGCGCGTCGGCGAGGATCTGCTGTCCCACGCCCTCGGTCTTGAAGAAGCCGCCGTGGCCCAGCAGGCGGTCCGTCTCCACGTGCTCCTGCTCCACCAGCAGGTCGATGCCCAGCTTCAGGGTAGCGACGGCGCTGTAGAGATGGGCCCGCATCAGGTTCGCAAGGCTGAACTCGCTGTCCGGCAGCCGGACCAGCATGGGCCGCCCGGTCTCCGTCTTGGTGATGGGTTCCCCCGAGTAGTAGTTGAAGGCCACCAGCCCGCCGCAGTCCGCCGCGCCCTCCAGGGCCTTGCGGTACAGCAGGGGGAACAGCTCTCCCAGGTCCGCCTTTTGCCCCATGGCCTCATAGAACTGGGCGAACAGCCGCACCCACGCGTCCACGTCGGAGGTGCAGGTGTTGGTGTGGGCCATAGCCACCGGACTGCCGGAGGGCGTCGCTACCACGTCAATCTCCGGGTAACAGCCCTTCAGCTCCCGCTCCAGCACCAGCAGCGCAAAGGCGGAGGTCCCCGCCGACACGCTGCCCGTCCGGGGCAGCACGGCGCCGGTGGCCACCATGCCCGTTCCCGCGTCCCCCTCCGGGGGGCACAGGGGGATGCCCGGCTCCAGGATGCCGGTCTCGTCCAGCAGGGCCGCGCCCTCCGCCGTCAGGACCCCGGCCTCCGCGCCGGCGGGCAGCACCTGGGGAAGGATCTCCCGCAGCTTCCAGGGATATCCCCGGTCTGCCGTCAGACGGTCGAACTTCTCCACCATGGCCGCGTCAAAGTCCCCGGACTTCCTGTCGTAGGGGAACATTCCGGAGGCCTCCCCCACACCCACGGCGCTCCGCCCCGTCAGACGCAGATGGATGTACCCGCCGAGGGTGGTCAGCAGGGCGATGTCCTTCACATGGGGCTCATCGTTCAGGATCGCCTGGAACAGATGAGCTGCGGACCAGCGCTGGGGGATGTTGAATCGGAACTCCTCCGTCAGCGCGGCGGCGGCCTGTCCGGTGATGGTGTTGCGCCAGGTGCGGAAGGGGACCAGCTGCTCCCCGTCCCGCCCGAAGACCAGATAGCCGTGCATCATGCCGGAGATGCCGATGGCGGCCACCTTTCGAAGCTTCTCGCCGTATTTGCGTTCCACGTCCTCCGCGAGGCTCCGATAGCAGCCCCGCAGGCCCTTCAATACGTCCTCCAGATGGTAGGTCCACACCCCGTCCTCCAGCACGTTCTCCCAGGCGTAGTCCCCGGAGGCGATGGGCCGGTGGTCCCCGTCGATCAGGACGGCCTTAATCCGGGTGGAGCCTAGCTCCAGCCCCAGTACGGCCGCCTCCAGATCGGTCTTCATATGCTTCCTCCTTTCCCGGTCCGGCTTTTCTTAGATGGCCTTGGCGTTGGCCAGGAGATACTTCTCCGCCTCGCCGTTCCACAGGCCGTTGCGGGCCTTGCAGAGCTTGTCCAGCCGGGCAAAGAGGGGATCGGTCCGGCCCTTCTCCTCAAAGTCGTCAATGGCCGTCAGGGGCAAATCGATCTGGTTGTAGATCAGCTTCTTTCCGCCGGGGATCTGAGGCAGGTTCAGCACCGTATCCACCACTGCGTTCAGTCCGCCGATGTGGGTGACCATGGCGGCGGGGTTGATCTTCCCGGCGTTCATCATCTCGATGGCCTCCCGCATGTCGTCGGTGTTGCCGCCGGAAGTGCCCACCAGATGGGTGTAGAGGTAGTGGACGTTGTAGAAGTTGAACTCCGCCTTGAACTGAGTGTTGGTGGGGCCCGCAAAGAAGTTCAGACACCCGTCGTAGCCCAGGATGTCCCCCGCCTGCTCCACCACCGGCTTCACCGGGGCGAAGCAGATTACGTCGTCGTAGCCCGTGCCGCCGCTCAGCTCCCGGAGGTATTCCGTGGCGTTCTCCATGCGGGTGTTCACATAGTGGAGCTCGATGCCCTGCCTCTTGGCCTCCTCCACGGCGGAGATGGACGCCGCCCGCTTCAGCCGCGCGTCGTCGATGTCCGTCACCACCAGCAGGGAGGGCCTCCGGTCACAGTGCAGGGCGTAGTCGATGGCACCCAGCCCCATGGGGCCCACGGAGGCCAGCAGGGCCAGCTTGCCGCCCTCCTTGATGCCCATCTCGTGGACATAGGACCCCGCCGTGGTGTGGTACATGGCGTGGTAGGTGCCCACGATGCAGCTCATGGGCTCGGCCAGGGAGCCGTAGAAGTACACGTCGGAGTTGTAGGGCAGCAGGCAGTCCATCAGCAGGGTCTCGATAGGGACGTTGGCATACTGGGAGGACCCGCCGCAGTGCTGGTAGGAATACCCGGGGGCCATCAGGGAGCCCTTATAGAAGTGGGCGGGCTGGATGGCGAACCGCTGGCCCGCCTGATATTTATCCTTCCACTTCTCGCCCACGGCAACGATGTCGCCGCAGAACTCATGGCCCACGATGGTAGGATGCTCCGCCACGTCGTTGGGGACCCGCTTGTGCTCCTCGCCCTCCACGGCGGCCTTGTAGGTGGACATGCACACGCTGTCGGAAACAATCTTTACCTGAACGTCGTCAGGACCCACCTCCGGCAGGACGACGTCCTCCAGCCGCAGGTCCATTTTCCCGTGGATACGTACTGCTTTTGTGTTCATAGCGCTTCTCCTTCTTTATCGGTCCCGGATGGGTCTTCCGGTCGTTTCGTGTTCGATGAGCCGCCAGGTGGCATCGATCAGATTCTGGAACTGGGGGTCCTCCATGGCCCGGATGACAAAGCTCTGCCGGGGGGAGTTGATGTCCTCGCCGGAGACCTGGAACATGCCGTACTCCCCGCACAGCCCCCGCAGGCGCGCCAGCTGGGCGGGGGTATTCCGTGTGGGCATATAGGTCACCGCCCACACGTCCTCCTCCCGGAGGCACCGGAAGACGTCCTCCAGATAGTCGTCCTCGAACTTCTGAGCCTTCTTGTCTCCGGTGACGCTCTCGGCCACGTCCCCCAGATAGGCGTAGCACAGGCAGGCGTCCGCCTCCCGGCACAGGCGGACCACGTCGGCCAGCTTGGGACATTCACCGGCGGCGTCGATGTAGATCTTCGGCACAAAGGCGCTTTTCAGGATACCCAGCAGGTCGTACTCGTAGAAGGGATACGCCCCGTCCAGCATCTGTGCCTTCTGCTTTTCGGAGAGGGCCAGGCCCATCTCCTCCAGCCTGGCGGTCAGGCCCTCGCCCCGCCCGAACCCTGCGGTCAATTTTTTCGCCAGGGCGTACATGAGGTGCCGCTCCGTCACGCCGCCGCCCCCGGCGGCCATGCTCAGGGGAAGCACGTCCCGGTCAAAGTCAAGGCCGGTCTCCGGCAGCAGGGCGTTGATCCGCTCCGCCATGGCTCGGTTCCGCTGGTTGCGGGCCTCCCGGAAGGGGGCGAAAAACCGGTCCAGGAGGTCGATCCTGTCGTGGGGCACGGACTGGATGGTCATGTAGCTGATCCCCACCTGGTCCGGGTTGTTGGTCCGCCGTCCCTCCAGACGGGTACCCGTCATGTCCACCCGGCACTCCATGCCGATGGTGGCGGGCATCCCCACGATCTCCGCCGCCGCCAGAAATTCCCGGGCCCCGGCGATGGAATCGTGGTCGATGATCCCCGCCGTGCACAGGCCCTCGGCCCGTGCGGCGTATACCGCCGCCGTGGGGGAGTAGGGAGAAAAGGAGTAGGTGGTGTGGATGTGGTTGTTGATGTACTGGGGGACCACCGGCGGGAAGCCGGCCTCCGGCAGCAGCGCCCGGAGGTTTTCCAGGCGCTCCTCCGCGGCGGGGGCGTTCAGGCGGTCCAGAATGGCAATGTCGATCATCGGCCCGCCCTCAGTTCAGCATGACCTGACCGCCGGTAACGGGGATGGCCTGGCCGGTCTCGTACTTCTGCTCCACGCAGTACATCACCGCCCGGGCCACGTCCAGGGGCAGACAGCCCCGGTTCATGGGCACCTTGGCCTCGTAGAACCGCCGCACGTCCTCCACGGTCTTCGCACCGGGGACCTTCCCGGCCTGGAGGTACTGGACGAACAGCCCCCGCTCCGGGTCGCTCCACAGGGGGCCGTCCAGGTAGTTGCCCGGGCAGATGGCGTTGACCTTGATATTTTTGGCGCACAGCTCCAGGGCGAAGCTCTGGACCAGCCCGATGCCGCCGAATTTGCTGCCCGCGTAGGCAAAATTCTTGTTGGACCCCTCCAGACCGGATTTGGAGGACATGGCCACGATGTCGAACATGGCCTCCGGGTCGGCCTCGTGCTGGGCCTCCATGATGATGGCGGCGTATTTGCAGCACAGGAACAGGCCGGTGTAGTTGATGCTGGTCACGAACTCGAAGTCCTTCTTCTCAAAGGAGGCCAGCGGTCCCGAGCGGACCACGCCGGCGTTGGCCACCATCAGGTCCAGCCCCCCGAACTTCTCCACCGTCCGGGCCACCAGATTCGCCACGCTCTCCTCGTCGGAGACGTTCACCGCGATGGCGGTGGTATTGCCGCCCATCTCCGCCGCCACGCTCTCCGCCAGCGGCAGGTTCATGTCGGCGATGATCACCGCCGCCCCCTCCCAGTGCAGCTCCTGGGCGATGCCCTTGCCGAAGCCCTGGGCCGCGCCGGTGACGATGGTGACCTTCCCGGCCAGACGGCCCGTCCCGGCGGGGCGGTCGTGGATGCGCTTCTTCGCCATCTCCTGCCATTTTGTCATATCTACGCTCATTGAGACCCTCTCCTTTTATTTGATAAATGTACGAAGCTTCTCATAGGCCCGCTCCCACTCCGGGGTGTGACGGGGCTCCCAGGTCTCCACCTCCACCGAGGCGCGGACCGCCTCGCGCAGCGCGTCCATGCCGCCGATCTCCCCCAGGGCCATGGCCTGGGTCAGCAGGTTCCCCATGGCCGCGCCCTCCACGGGGCCGGTGATCACCGGGCGGCCGATGGCGTCGGCGGCCATCTGGTTGAGCAGGCGGTTGTTGATGCCGCCGCCCACGATGTTCATGGTGTCGATCCTGCCGCCCTTGACCTTCTCCAGGCCCTCCACCGCCACGCGGTACTTCAGAGCCAGGGACTCGTAGGCGCACCGGGCGATCTCGCCCACCGTCTCCGGCACGGGCTGGCCGGTGCGGCGGCAGAAGTCCTGGATCTTCCCCGCCATGCCGCCGCCGGCGTAAAACTCCGGGCTGTCGGTGTCGATGATGGACCGCAGGGGCGGGGCCTTCCCGGCCTCGACGACGATCTCGTCCCAGCTCAGGTGCCGTCCCGCCTTCTGCCAGTCCCGGCGGCACTCCTGGACGATCCACAGTCCGATGATGTTCTTCAGGGGACGGAAACCGCCCTGGACGGTGCCCTCGTTGGAGAACCCCTCCGCGGCCGCCTGCTCGCCCAGATAGGGCCGGTCCGTCTCCACGCCCACCAGGGAGAAGGTCCCGGAGGAGCAGAAGGCGAAGCTCCCCCGCCCGGGAATGGCCTCCACGGAGGAGGCCGTGTCGTGGCTGCCCACCGCCACGAAGGCCGCGGCGTTGATCCCCAGCTCCTCGCACAGCTCGGGCCGCAGGCGGCCCCGGATGGTGCCGCTGGGCTGGATGGGCGTGAAGATGTGCCGGGGCAGGCCCAGCTCGCCGATGGTCTTCCAGTCCCAATCCCGAGCGGTCGGATCATAGAGCTGGGTGGTGGTGGCGATGGTGTACTCCGTCCCGGCCTCGCCGGTGAGGAAGTAGCCCAGCAGGTCCGGCGTCAAAAGCAGCTTGTCCGCGGCCTCCAGGGCCGCGTCCCCCTCCCGCTTCCGCCGGTAGAGCTGATAGAGGGTGTTGAAGGTCAGCCCCGTATCGATGCCGCTGCGCCCATAGAGGGTCGCGGCGGGAATTTTCTCCGTTACCGCGTCGATGTCCGCCTGCACGCCCAGCCGGTAGGACCGGGGGACCCCCGCCAGGTGGCCGTTTTTATCCAGCAGGCCGTAATCCACGCCCCAGGTGTCGATGCCGAAGGAGTCCAGCTCCCCATAGCCCCCCTTCCGGAAGGCCAGGAGCCCCTGCTTCAGCTGGCTGTAGAGATAGGGCGTGTCCCAATAGAAGACCCCGTTCATCTCCACGTAGTTGTTCTCAAACCGGTGCAGCTCGGTCATGACCAGCTTCTCACCGTCGAACCGTCCCAGGATCGCCCGGCCGTTGCTGGCCCCCAGGTCGAAGGCGATCATATTTCTTGTCTTGCCCATACGTCCTCCCCATCTCTGCTGTTGTGATCCATACAGCGCCTCGTGAAAAACGGCCGGCGCCGCATACGCGGCGCCGGCCTTGTTTAGCCGCAGAAGTTTTGGATATTGTTCGATCGATCAATCGTATACCAGCAGGGCGATCATCTCGTCGTCGATGTTGCTGGCATCGTACCACTGAGCGCCGGTGTCCACATCGGAAACGGCCTCGCCCTTGGCGGCCTTGACGGCCATCTCAACGGCCTTATAACCGATCTGATAGGGGTCCTGGGTGACGGAGCCGTAGAACCAGCCCTGACGGACCGCGTTCTTCTGAGCGGAACCGGCATCGAAACCGGCGACCACCAGGTCGGCGAACTTGCCGCCCTCAGCCAGGTCGGAACCGTCGGCGGTAGCGGCCAGGAAGCCGGTGACGGCGCCTTCGTTGGAGCAGAACACGGCGGCCAGGCCGTCGATGTTCAGCAGGGCGTTGGCGGCGGTCTGAACGGCGGTGGCTTCGGTGGTAGCGGAGACCTCAACGCGGACGATGACGGCGGGGCTGTCCACCTTCTTCTCCCACTTAGTGTGGCCCTCGACGGCCACCTTGCCGGGCTGATACTTCTCAGCGATCTCGACCATCTTGTCCACGAAGCCGGTGGTACGGCCAACGATGGAGGCGGAGACGGCGTCCTGAGACACGCAGCCGATCACCACGGGAGCGTCAGAGGTAGCGGCCTGCAGCTTGGCGACCAGGCCCTCGTGCTCGCCGAACTTCTCGGCGGCCAGAGCGGCGGCGGCCTCGTTGCTGGTGGCGGCGGTGGCCTTCACGGCGCCGCTGGTGTCGTCGGGCACGCCGGAGTCAAAGCCGATGACGGGGATGTTCTTGCTGGCGCACTCCTCCAGGATCTCCTTCACCGCGTCGGTGGACAGGGCGGCCAGCGCCAGGGCCTTGGGGTTCTTGGCCATCTCGCCCTTGACCATGTTCACCTGGGCGTCGATCTCGGTCTCGGAAGCGGGGCCGTTGAAGTAGATGTCCACGTCGTAATCCTTGGCGGCGGCGTCGGCGCCGGTCTTAACGGCCACCCAGAACTGGTGCTGGAAGCCCTTCGCCATAACGGGGATGTACATTCTCTCGCCATCGGTGCTGGGAGCGGGATCGGACGTGCTGGGGGCGGGATCGCTGGTGCTGGGAGCGGGGTCCTTCGTGCCGGCGGGCTTGTCTCCGCCGCCGCCGCAGGCGGCCAGAGCCAGGACCATGACCATAGCCAGAAGCAGTGCAAGGATCTTCTTGGTCTTCTTCATTCTTAGTTCCTCCTCGTAATTGTGTTGTAACTATTTTTAAGCACGGCGGTATCCGCGCGCTTAAAACGGATTTTGGAGCGGGGGTACCTCGGCTCCTCCACCGATGCCGGTAGAATACCGTGCATCTGTGTCAAAATTGTGACGAAATTCAAGCCAAACGGTGAACTTTCCGCGTCCGGTCTGTAAATTGATCCGGGATCAGGACTTCTTCACCTTGTTGGCGGCCTTGGTTCGGTAGATGTCCAACAGCACCGCGCCGATGACCACGAGGCCGGTGAAGAAGGTCTGCCACGGGGCCTGCAGGTTGCAGGCGGACAGGCCGTTTTTCAGCACGGCCATGATGAACACGCCGATGAGGGTACCCACCATGGTACCGGAGCCGCCGGCCATGGAGGTGCCGCCGATGACGACGCCGGTGATGCCGTTCATCTCCTGGCCGTTGCCGGTGCCGGGAGTGATGGTGGTGTAGGCCGCGGCGTACATGATGCCCGCCATGCCCACGAAAAAGCCGCTGAGAGTGTAGACCGCCACCTTCCAGTTGTCCACATTGACGCCGCTGAGCCGGGCGGCCTCCTCGTTGGAGCCGATGGCGAACACGTAGCGCCCGAACTTGGTCTTATGCAGGATCAGCATGGCGATGATGAAGAAGCCGGCCATCCACAGCGCGCCCACCGGGAAGCCCTTGATGCCGAAGATGTCCGCCCGGATGAAGACCTTCTTGAACCAGCCGCCTACCGGCTCGGTGGCGGTGGGCCAGGTCTGGGACTGGACGTTGGTGAGGATGGAGCCGATGCCCTGGCTCATCATCATGGTGCCCAGTGTGGCGATGAAGGGGGGCAGCTTCAGCTTGGCGACGAAGATGCCGTTGAGGAAGCCGAACAGGGTGCCCACGCCCACCGTCACCAGCAGGGCGATGACCAGGGGCCAGTGGAGCTGCTTGAACACGTAAGCGCCCAGCAGGGCGGAGCACATCATCACCGTGCCCAGGGACAGGTCGATGCCGCCGGTGATGATGATGAAGGTGACGCCGAAGGCCATGAAGCCGATGTAATAGCTGGATTCCAGTATGTTCTTGAGGGTGTCCACCGTGAAGAAGTTATTGCCCGCGAAGGAGAAGAACACATACAGGATCACCAAAGCCGCGGGCGCCAGGAGCTTCTGGATGTCGAGTTTCTTGTGGGCCAGCGTCTCGCCGGCGGGTCTCGTCTCTAATTTTGCCATGTCAGCCTACCTCTCTCCTTGTCGCATATGTCATGATCCGTTCCTGGGTCGCCTCGGCGATGTCCAGCTCTCCGGTCACCCGGCCCTCGCACATCACTACGACCCGGTCGCTCATTCTCAGCAGCTCCGGCAGCTCGGAGGAGATCATGATGATGCTCTTCCCCTCGCTGGCCAGCTGGTTCATCAGCTTGTAGATCTCGCTCTTGGCGCCCACGTCGATGCCCTTGGTGGGCTCGTCGAAGATCAGCACGTCGCAGTCCCGGTGGAGCCATTTGGCGATGACCACCTTCTGCTGGTTGCCGCCGGAGAGGCTCCGGATCAGGGTCTTCACAGAGGGCGTCTTGATGCGGATCTTGTCCACGTACTCGCCGGTGGTCCGGCTGATCCTGCCGTCGTCCACGAACAGGGGTCCGGACAGCATATCCAGGGAGGGCAGCGCCGTATTGTCCGCCACGCTCAGCCCCAGGCACAGGCCGAACAGCTTCCGGTCCTCGGAGAGATAGCCGATGCCGGCGTTGACCGCGTCCTTGGGGCTGGCGATCTTGACCTCCCGGCCCCGGACCTTGATGGTACCCCCGTCAAGCTTATCCGCGCCGCACAGCAGGCGCATGGTCTCGGTCCGCCCGG
>Ga0137309_102483_pt1 | contig 11035 bp, 6 predicted proteins | sample NAcewiD2O_June_FD_97179 | JGI IMG/M metagenome (GOLD analysis project Ga0137309, IMG submission 97179) | Mouse cecal microbial communities from Vienna, Austria - N-Acetylneuraminic amended D2O_June | ecosystem: Host-associated > Mammals > Digestive system > Large intestine > Cecum | place...
GCGGAATACATGGAAGTTGGAGGACAAGTCACATCATTATATCCCCAGCTATACCACCCCGGTGCATTTACACGACGGGCAAAATTAACCACATCAAAATAAGCTAATGTCTCCACCTCATTCGGACCAGGTTTTGCATTCCGGTAATAATGAGGCCAGCCACCGGCACGCTGGTGTAAATAACCGGCATAATCACATAAGGCCGGATAGAATGCTGCCAGAAACTTAATACGCGGATCCAATCCTGCCGTAACGATAGAAAGCGCTCCTCCCTGACTACCACCGGTTACACCGACAGTCGAACCGTCAAATTCAGGTAAAGAGAAAATAAAATCCACCGCTCTCACACAACCGAGATACACCCGTTTGTAATAATGGGTGTCACGATCATTCTTATTGATCCCGGGATAGCCGTTCAAAGCACCGGATGCCAGGTTGTTATATACTTCTTGTGGCATATTTACCGGAATCCCATGAATTCCGATCTCTAATGTGATAACATCATCCCCTAAATTCATGCCGTTATACGGACGGATACCGGCACCCGGAACCTGGAGGATAGCCGGATATACCCCTTCCTTTTTGGGGACAACCAGAATACCATACATACGGGAACCCGGACGCTCATTCTGAAAACTGACATGATAAACGTTTTGCGTAGACGTACATCTTTCCGGCATCAACACCATTTTAGGGTCCAGAGACGTTTTACGGGCATCTTCAATCGCCTGCTTCCAGAAACTGTCGAAATCTTTCGGATCAGCGGTTGTCGGCCGGATTCTTTCTTCGTCTACGGCAACCGTGGCCATTCCTTCATAATTGCGACCATCTACTTTTGCTATGACCTTACAACGCAAAAAACCAGGTTCATTCATGGAGCCTTTTAATGTTGTTTTACCATTTTTCAAAAGTACATCCGCTTCCTTCTTTACGGGGAAATACTCCGGTCCCACTTCATAATCAACCACCACGTCTTTCAGGAGATTTTCATTCCTAAAGACCTGAACGGTAAAAGTAACTTCCTCCTTTTGTTTATATTTCCAGTCTGTCCGATCCGGAGATACCACCACATTGACCAATTTCTGAGCCGGCTGAGCCTCCAGCCTTAACGAACTTCCTACCAGCAATACCAGAAGGAAGCAGAATGAGAATAACACTTTTTTCATCTTGAGAATTTATTAAATATAAGATTACAAACACAACAAAGATAAATACGATCTATCAGATATCAAAACGTTGATTGACCATGATATGCAATCAGTCCTTCCATCGGACTTCGGGCGATCGTCCCCAAACGGATTCCCAAATCAAACGCGATCTCCTTCAATATATCCTGATAATACCAGGCTACCGAACCTACCAGGTGGACAGGCAGTTCAAAATAATCGTACTGTTTCACATTCCGGGTAAAAAAAGCCAGAAAACTACGGGTAACCAACTCCCAGATAGCCGGTTCATCCAGATGCTCCCGTATAAAAGGAGAAAATCCTGCCAGAAAACGGTTAGGGAAAGGCTGCCGGTAAACCTTGTCCATAATCAGGGCCGGGGTCAACTCATATTGTGTCAGAAACTGATCTTTCAGGGCCGGAGACAACTGGTCTTTCAAGACATCACCAATCAATAATTTCCCCAATACCGCACCACTCCCCTCATCGCCCAGGATAAATCCCAGAGGAGAGACATTCTTTACAATCTCCCTGCCATCATAATAACAAGAGTTGGAACCGGTTCCCATAATGCAGGCAATCCCCGGCTGATCTCCGCACAGGGCACGGGCAGCCGCAAGCAAGTCGCTCCCTACCTCAACCGGAACAGACAGATACCGGTTGACGGCCCGCCTGATCATATTATTCTTCTCCGGGAAAGCACATCCTGCTCCGTAAAAATAAATAGCTGAAGGTTCGAAATCTTTTAGAGAAGGTAACAGGCCGGCTTCTATCTCCTTCCCGATTTCCTCTTCTGTCTGAAAAAAAGGATTCATGCCCCGTGTTTTGAAACGGAGGATAAATTCACCATTCTCCACTACACACCAATCAGTCTTCGTGGACCCACTATCAGCTATCAATATCATATTTCACTTTATTATAAAATCAATCAATACGTCTGTCTTTTTTGCCAAATGCAGGATCTATCTTCAGGAAAGCCGTCACTGCCAAAGTGATCAGGCAGCATCCCATCACCCACCAGAAAAAGTGCTCATATCCCAACTGCTCCTGCAACCATCCGGCAATCATTCCCGGCAGCATCATACCTAAAGCCATAAATGCCGTACAGATGGCATAATGAGCCGTCTTATGTTCACCCTCTGAGAAATAAATAAGGAACAGCATATAAGCCGTAAAGCCGAATCCATACCCAAACTGCTCAATAAAGACACATACATTTATGATAAGCAGATTCTCCGGCAGGGCACTGCTCAGGTAAATAAAGACCAGATCCGGCAAAGTAATTGCCAGCGCCATCGGCCAAAGCCATTTCTTCAGTCCGCCTTGTGCCGCAACAATTCCACCGATGATCCCGCCTAAGGTCAGTCCGATAATCCCGATCGTACCATAAACAAAACCGATCTCTGCCGTTGATAATCCGAGTCCTCCAACATCACGCGGATCAATCAGGAAAGGAGTGACCAGTTTTACCAGCTGTGCTTCCGGGAAACGGTATAACAGCATAAACAGGATCGCAATCAAGGCCTGTTTCTTCTTAAAAAACGAAACAAATGTAGCAAAGAATTCTTTAAACAGGGTAGAAGCCGTCACAGCAACAGCCGGTCTGTCCGATTCGGGTGTCGGCAATATATATTTATGATACAGGCATAACCCGATAAACAAACCTGCCAGGATCAAAAATGTAACCGACCAGGCCAGCGGTATCTTTCCGGTACTTTCTTCCAAAGCACCAGCCAGCATCACCAACAGACCTTGTCCGGCAATAGTTGCGATACGGTAAAATGTACTTCGTATCCCGACATAAAAAGCCTGGTCATGCGAATCCAGCGCTAACATATAGAAACCGTCAGCCGCAATATCATGCGTAGCAGAACTAAACGCCACCAACCAGAATATAGCCAAAGTCAGCTGAAAAGAATAATCCATCGGAATAGTAAAAGCAATACCCGCCAGTCCTGCACCTATCAGGAACTGCATGGTAACCACCCACCAGCGCTTCGTCTTCAGTAAATCGACGAAAGGACTCCAGAAGGGTTTGATCACCCAGGGGAGATAAAGCCAACTGGTATAGAGGGCTATATCTGTATTACTGATCCCCAAACGTTTATACATGATGACAGAGATCGTCATCACTGCCACATAAGGGAGGGCCTCTGCAAAATAAAGCGTAGGTATCCAGCTCCATGGAGACGCTATTGTGGATTTTCCGGTTAATAGTTTCATTTTCGCGAGCTAGATTGTATCATTTTACGTACTATTTCATTCTTCTCTTCTTCCGAAATGCTTACTTCCCGCAAAATAGTTTCAAGATCTTCAGACGTCACCTTATCAAAATCCTTCTCTAAAGGAGTGATAAAAAGACCGGCCATCTCAACCGTTGCCGGACTGATCAGGATATTGGCATCCCCTTCTGCATAAAAACAGGACGGACGCAATTCCTTACGAGGGAATATACAGGATATCCAGTTATCCTCATCCTTCCAGTTATCCTCATCCTTCCAAGTAACCACATTCATCATCGGTTCAGAATCTCCTTCTTTTATTTCCAGTTGTGCGTATAATTGTTTAAAAGCATAGTCAGCTTCGCGCAAATCACTGGAGATCAGCAGAAATGCAGACGCCATAAAATCGTAAAGTACATAAAGAACCGTATTACGCCCCTCCCAGACTATACCCTTGGAAGCCTTTTTATAGTTCATTTCAATCGGCAAATTCCCCAGTTCCATTGCCTGGAAATGCATGTGATCCGGTGCAGAGGCTCCACATTTCGGACCATTGTAAAAGACGGCATAATCCTGAAGATCGTGTGCCAACCACAGCATATCCTCATAATAAGGAAGAATTTGCTGATCTTCATGCCACTTCAATGGTATCGTCAGATGTCCGCTGGAGATTGGATAAGGATTAACCAGTATATCGAAAGCATCATTGTAATCAATACCATATTGTTCTTCCGGCCGGTGACAGAAAAAACACGGTCGTGCTTGCAAAGAAGCAGTGTCTGTTTTAGCAGCAGAGGAACGGATACGCTCCGGATTGAACTGTAATATAACAGGGAAATCTCTTATGTAAAGATACCGGGTCTTAAGGCTTGCCAAAGCATAGGTATTCGTGCGAACCAACTCCCAATCTCTTATCTGGTTATCGAGAAGATCTTCTACGCGTTCTCTCAACTCATTCATTTCAGACTTATCAATCATATCATTTTTGATTTAACGTTCTTCGGGTACCCAATTCAATGGCTCGGATACTGTCTTTATAGGCATTATGTTCGTTGGTTTTCCGGATATCCAATGCGGCATCGGTATTGTCCTCCCAACGGCGGCAGAGATAAAGGACATCGTAAATACGCCCGATCCGGTAAATACGCGATATAGCCAATCCTATGGCATAATCTTCGCCATAACTCACATTCGGCATTTTCAACTCGCGAAGAATCGGGGTATAGAAAGCACGGGGTGCTCCCAGTCCATTGATACGCAAAGCATTATTACGTCCATTCTCTTCCGTCCATTCCCGGTGGTCGATAATGCCGGGCGCTATTTCATTCAGGTCGAAATCAGTCATTTTATAGGTTCCGATCACCATTGCACAACTTTCCGCATAAAAAGCATCCACAATCTTTTGCAAAGTATCGGGACCGCTATACACATCATCACTGTCAAGCTGTACACAAAACTTACCGCACGAAGGATGCCCAGCCGCCTCATTCCAGCAACCGCCGATTCCGAGATCGTCACGTTCGGGGATCAGGTGTATCAGACGTTTATCTTCTGCATACTGCTGAATAACCTCTGTTGTCCCGTCGGTCGAATGATTGTCGACAATGATCAGGTTGAAGTCAAAATTGGTCTGCTGCCTAAAAACAGAACGGATCGCATCCTCGATCGTACGGACGCGGTTGCGGACAGGGATGATCACAGATGCTTCGCAAGGGAAACCTTCCTTCTTAAACTTTACCTTCAAAGGCTTCTTCTTCAGAAAAGCACCCAAATATTTCAGATAGACAGTACAGGCCGATTCCATTTCCTCCTGCACCTCACGGTTCTTTGGATCCACATAATCAAACTGTTTCTCGCCACTTTTCCGATTATCTTCTTCTGTAAAAGAATAAAGATACTCCCGGATATGAACAATAGTCTCCGGCATAAATGAGGCATTGAGCTGGTAAAGATAGAAACCTGCATAGACATACTCCGGAAACATTTTTTTACGAGATTCGAAATAATAGTTCAATTCATCGTAATTAAGCAGCAATAACGGACCGAAATCAAAATCATCCCGTATGCTTCCCTCCTGATAATCGTTCAACGGGTGTTCCTGCCGAATACCGTTACATATTTTATAATGATCGGCATAAACGATTTTACAACATCTGTTTTCAGCAACAAAAAGCATCCGCTCCAGTCCGTTTTGTCCGAACCTCAAAGGAGTTGTACCAGTATAAAATAAGACATTCCGTTCGTCAGCATGTTCCCAAATAGTACGCAAAGTATTTGTACCGGTCAGCGTATCGACCTGCAGGATTTCGCAACCGTCACAAGCTTCTGCCTGCAATGAATCAGAAGCTAAAAGATATATTTTATTAACCAGCCCGGTACTCCTGAGTTCGTCTACAGTCAGTTTCACCATGGCTGGAGAAACATAAGGCAAAAAACAATTTACTGTTTGCATAATAGCACTTTTAAGATTGTCGGGTAAAGATAACAAAAAGATTAATCCTCCTCCCAGTAAAAGTCATCATAAAGCTCTTCTTCTCTTTGTTTTTTCCGGTATTTTTTCAGAAAAGCTCGCATTCCCGTAAGTGTAGAAACGCTTTGCATATACTCTTCCACTGTTTTCAGCAGGTTTTTCTGCTGGGATAAAAGAATATCCAGGTGAATATCTATCTCTTTCAAAGGAACAGTTCTCAATTGCGTATAAGCATTTTCCACACCAGATAAAGGAGCCTGACAAATCAGGTAAAATTCTTCTTCCAAGCGATTCAACTGTGCACGCAGAATCTTATTATAACGTTTCAAAACCTCATCCGTTTGCGATTGAGGTGTCTTTGCCGATTCTTCCTGCAACCAGTTAATCTGCATCATCAACAAGGAAGCCAAGTCTTTTTGTTTATATGCTTCCGTCAGTTGTTTCATCCGTTCTTCCTTCTGTGCACGCAATGTTTCATCAGTTTCCCGGTCCGGATGAAGTTCCTTCACCAGTTCCAGATATATTTCACGCATTGACTTTAAAGTTTGTTCCTCCTGCAATTTCTGATTCAATTCGGCTTTGGTCATTTTCCTTTCTCTGGACTGCGACGATTTCTGTTCCTCTCTGGCTGCACGCCTCTGTTGTTCTTTTTCTTCCGCCGCCTCCATTTTCTCCATCTCATTCTTCATTAAATCATTAAAAGCGTTGAGCAGTTCCTCTTCCGTCTTTGCGTTTTTCATTTTCTTATTGAGTTTAAAACCCATCATTTGGATAGCGAACAACGTATCCTGTACTGCTTCCATTTCCAGTTCTTCATGAGTCATTCCGGATAAGAGTTCCTCATATTTATGAACGAGGGGAACAATAACGGAGCGTTGCTCTTCATTCATATAGTCAGTCACTCCTTCGCTTTCAGCAGCAATAAGATCTATCAGCGTTTTCCGATCCGTTTTACTCAGTTTTCCTTCTTCATATATTCCATCCAGATAAATCAGATAATCATATTTCATTGCAGTCTCTTTCTCAAATAGAGATTTAGCATGCTCCTGATAGAAAGTTCTGATTTTTCGTTCCTTCTCAGGAATAAACGTGATTTCTGCCTTTAGTTCATTTATCTTCCTGTTCAGGCGATTGAACTCAGACTGGGCAGCGGTAAGTTTCGTTCTTCCTTTCTTTTTAATAACAGGAGTCAGGGACAAATCATCATTTGCCACATCCTGATCTTGAAATAGTTTTGCTTGTTTGTTCATATCAATACTTATATGGTAATAAAAAAACTGCGTAACTCTCCACCGAAAGCTACGCAGTCTCCTATTTATAATAAAAACTTTACAGCTATTATTCTTCTCCTAACAGGATTTCCAGGATTTGAACGGCAGCCTTAGCGACTGATGTACCCGGACCGAAGATAGCGGCAACACCTGCCTTGTACAGGAAGTCGTAGTCCTGTGCAGGAATAACACCACCGGCGATAACGATAATGTCTTCGCGGCCTAACTTCTTCAGTTCATCGATAACTTGCGGAACCAATGTCTTGTGTCCGGCAGCCAAAGAAGAAACACCCATTACGTGAACGTCGTTTTCAACAGCCTGGCGGGCAGCTTCAGCCGGAGTCTGGAACAACGGTCCCATATCCACGTCGAAACCACAGTCGGCATAACCGGTAGCTACAACCTTAGCACCACGGTCGTGTCCGTCCTGACCCATCTTAGCGATCATGATACGCGGCTGGCGACCTTCTTTCTTAGCAAACTTTTCTGTCAGCTCGCAAGCCTTCAGGAAGTCGGCATCTTTCTTTGTTTCTGATGAATACACGCCTGATATAGTTCTGATGATTGCTTTATAACGTCCTACAACAACTTCGCAGGCATCAGAGATTTCTCCCAGTGATGCACGCAAGCCGGCAGCCTTAACAGCCAGTTCCAGCAAGTTGCCTTTCTTAGTTTTCACACATTCGGTGATGTCAGCCAATGCTTTCTGAACAGCTTCTTCGTCGCGGTTTTCACGCAACACCTTCAAATTGGCAATCTGTTCGTTACGTACGGCAGTGTTGTCAATCTCAAGGATATCGATCGGATCTTCTTTCGGCAGGCGGTATTTGTTAACACCAACGATAGTCTGAACGCCTGAGTCGATACGAGCCTGAGTACGAGCAGCCGCTTCTTCGATACGCATCTTCGGAAGACCTGTTTCGATCGCTTTTGCCATACCGCCCATGCTTTCGATTTCCTGGATCAAAGCCCAACCTTTGTGTACCAGTTCGTTTGTCAAAGATTCTACATAGTAAGAACCGGCCCACGGGTCGATTTCCTTACAGATCTTTGTTTCTTCCTGGATATAAATCTGTGTATTACGAGCGATACGTGCAGAGAAGTCTGTCGGCAAGGCGATAGCTTCGTCCAACGCATTGGTGTGCAAAGACTGCGTGTGTCCCAGTGCAGCTGCCATCGCTTCGATACAAGTACGGCCTACGTTGTTGAACGGGTCCTGTTCGGTCAACGACCATCCTGAAGTCTGGCAGTGAGTACGCAGCGCCAAAGATTTCGGGTTCTTGGCACCGAAACTCTTTACAATCTTCGCCCACAACATACGTGCGGCACGCATCTTGGCGATTTCCATGAAGTGGTTCACACCGATTGCCCAGAAAAAGGACAGACGCGGAGCAAATGCATCCACATCGATACCTGCGTTCACACCGGCACGAAGATATTCCATACCGTCACACAATGTATAAGCCATTTCGATATCTGCTGTAGCACCGGCTTCCTGCATGTGGTAACCGGAGATAGAGATAGAGTTGAACTTCGGCATCTTCTGTGATGTATATTCGAAGATATCAGCGATGATCTTCATAGAGAATTCGGGCGGATAGATATATGTATTACGCACCATGAATTCTTTCAGGATATCGTTCTGGATAGTACCGGCCATTTCTTCCAACTTAGCGCCTTGTTCCAGACCTGCGTTGATGTAGAATGCCAATACCGGAAGAACACCACCGTTCATGGTCATGGAAACAGACATCTTGTTCAAAGGAATACCAGCGAACAATACTTTCATGTTTTCCAAAGAACAGATGGATACACCGGCTTTACCAACGTCACCTACAACACGTTCGTTGTCAGCATCGTATCCGCGGTGAGTCGGAAGGTCGAATGCAACAGACAGACCTTTCTGACCGGAAGCCAGGTTACGGCGGTAGAATGCATTTGATTCTTCTGCGGTAGAGAAACCGGCATACTGACGGATCGTCCAGGGACGCATCGCGTACATACCGCTATACGGGCCACGCAGATAAGGAGGCAGACCGGATGCATAGTGCAGATGCTCCATACCTTCCAGATCTTCTTTTGTATATACTGGTTTCACCTCGATATGCTCGGGTGTTTTCCAATTGGCTTCGATGCCATTGGCTTTTGCCCATTCGGCAGCATTGGTAGCTGCAAAACCGGCATTCTTTATATCTATATTCTTAAAATTTGGTCTCATAATTGTTTCTACTTAAGCGATTCCTAATTTTGCGTTGAAAGCCTTCAATGTTTCAAGTACGTTGCTCTTCACATTGATAAACTGATCGATACCCTGAGCTTTCAGGTCTTCCATGCATTCAGGAGCACCTGCTACAACGAATTCAGCACGTCCGGCCAACGCCTTATAAGCGGCAGGAGCATATTCTGCATATTCGTCATCACTAGAACAAAGAACAACGATTTGAGCACCGGCTTTCATCGCTGCCTCAACACCAGCTTCAACAGTTTCAAAACCTAAGTTATCAATTACCTTATATCCGGCGCAAGCAAAGAAGTTGCTTGAGAACTGTGAACGGGCAATACGCATAGACAAGTTACCAATAGTCAGCATAAAGACATTCGGTGTCTTGCCGCTGTTTTCAGTTGCCAGACGCAATGCTTCGAATTCAGATGCACCACGAGAGAAATCAAGAGGAGTAACCGTTGCTTCACCACAAGAATGACCACCACCGCAACAGCAGGAAGCTGTTTCTTTAATCTTACCGGCAGCTACTTCTGTGAAGTTCGGGAACTGGTTAGAACCCAGCAGGATTTCGCGACGGGTAGCAACAGCTTTCTTACGAGCTACGTTAGAAGCATTTACTGCATTCTGTATGTTACCGTTAGCCACTTCAGCACCGAAACCGCCTTTGTCTTCTACTTCCAGGAACAGTTTCCAGGCAACGTCAGCCAACGAGTTAGTCAGTACTTCTACATAATAAGAACCGGCAGAAGGATCGACCACCTTATCCAGGTGACATTCTTCTTTCAGTAACAATTGCTGGTTGCGTGCGATACGTTCTGAGAAATCATCCGGAGTTTGATAAGTCTTATCGAACGGACGAACAGTGATAGAATCGACACCTGCCAAAGCAGCAGACATCGCTTCAGTCTGAGAACGCAACAAGTTTACATGAGCGTCGTAAACAGTCATATTCCATTCGGAAGTCTGAGCATGTGCGTTCATCTTGCATGCACATTTGCATTCAGGATTGTAAGCAGCAACAATTTCAGCCCACAACCAACGTGCTGCACGGAATTTTGCAATTTCCATGAAGTAGTTAGAGCTGATACCCAGATTAAATTTAATCTTTTTGGCAACTTCATCTGCGCTGAATCCAGCTTCAGTCAGTTTAGCCATCAGTTCGTTACCCCAAGCCAGTGCATAACCCAGTTCCTGAGTAATATAAGCACCTGCATTATTGAAGTAGAAAGCGTTTACAGCTAAAACTTTATAACCCGGCAGCGCCTGACCAGCTTTGAGCACAGCAGATGCAGCTTCTACCCAGTTTTCATTTTCTTTCCCTTTTACCAACGGTTTCTTGAACGGGTCGTAGTTAACAGAACCGAAACATTTGTTCAGGTCTACGTCTTTTCCCTTCAGGATATATTCCAGAATACCGATCAGTTTTTCAGCCTTGCAGTTACAAGTGTTGAAGTTCAGTTCAGTAGCTTCCGGACAGATACCGTTTAATAATGTTGCAATATTTTCGGCATTCACTTCATCACCTTTGATGATGAAACCGAGAGAAGTAACACCTTTGGTTAGCAAATCAAGAGCCTTTTCGTTGGCTTCCTTGAAACAGGTTACTTCAATGTTCTGGCGTACCTTCCAGTCGTTATCCTTCTTTGTTCCGCGAACATAAGGGAATTCACCGGGAAGAGACT
>Ga0137309_102486_pt1 | contig 11023 bp, 7 predicted proteins | sample NAcewiD2O_June_FD_97179 | JGI IMG/M metagenome (GOLD analysis project Ga0137309, IMG submission 97179) | Mouse cecal microbial communities from Vienna, Austria - N-Acetylneuraminic amended D2O_June | ecosystem: Host-associated > Mammals > Digestive system > Large intestine > Cecum | place...
TTCCCACTTACTACGCGCAGAAGAACGGGCTCGACGAGAAAGCGGGATTTAAAATGGAGATCACCATGTTTGACACAGGCGCTCCCATGAACGAGGCGCTGGCAGCGGACCTGTGGGATGTGGGCCATATGGGCGCGGCGGCTGTCACCGGCATGGCCAACTATGATGAGCTGATCATCGGTGAGGTTCTGGAATCCACAGACGGACAGGGAGTATTCGTGTCCCCGGATTGCCCGGTGGCGCAGGATAAGGGGTATAATCCTTCCTTCCCCACGGTTTTGGGAAGCCCGGACTCCGTGGCAGGCATCACCATCCTGACACCAGTAGGAACCGCGCAGCATTTTACGGTGTTAAAATGGCTGGAAAAGCTGGGGATGGAGCCCACGGATGTGAATATCGTAAATATGGATACCGTGCAGGCTTATCAGGCATTGCAGTCCGGCCAGGGAGACGCCGCGTCTCTCAATGTTCCCACCTTCTTTGACGCCAAAAACAACGGTATGGTCCAGGTGGCGAACTTGGCGGACATGGGTACCCGCTACGTGGATATGATAGTAGGAAACCGCAAGTCCCTGGACGGAAAATCCGATCTGATCCAGAAGTATGTGGACTGTATGCTGGAAGCCTGTGAGACACTTCAGAAGGATCCGGACATGGCTGCTGACCTGTTGGTGGAATTTTTGCAGGATTCCGGTATGGAGACCAGCCGTGAAAACTGCATGGCGGATTTGGATCGGGTAAAATGGCTTTCCAAGGAAGACTGGAAGGGCCGGGAGCTTGGCGTTTTCGCGAAAGAGCTGGGTGAGTTCTATGTTGACCAGGGACAGCTGGAGGCCAGTGCCACTGAAAAATTTAATACCAATGTGGTCACCACGTTTGTGCAGCCTTATCAGTAATCCTTCATGCGCCCGGCCGCGGACGCGCCGCCACCCATGAAAGTATGTGGCGGGCGCGTTTGGCATACCTGAATTCAGATCGCCTGCGGCGATGGAACTTTCATTGTAAACCTGCATGCGCCCGGCAGTGGATGCGCCACCGCAAATGAAAGTTATGGCGGGCGCGTTTGGCATACCTGAACTTAGATCGCCTGCGGCGATGGAACTTTCATTGTAAGAAAGAGTGAAAAAATATGATACCTTTTTTTGAAAAATATAAATACAAACTGATCTCCGCGTGTTCCTTTCTGTTTGTGCTTCTGGTGTGGCAGCTGGTGACAGATGTGTTTCATCTGGTAAGCCCTGTGATGCTTCCCAGCCCCACAAAGATTTTGGGAACCTTCTGGTATAAGCTTACCGGCGGAACCGTGCCGGATGGGTCCACACTTCTGGAAAATATCTGGTCCAGCTTAAAGATCGCCCTGGGAGGCTACGGTGTGGGAGTTCTCATCGGCGTTCCGCTGGGAGTGGGCATGGCGTGGAGCAGAAAATTTGAATTGTTCGCGAAGCCGCTGTTTGACATTATCCGTCCGGTGCCGGCCCTGGCCTGGATTCCCCTGATGATTCTGTGGCTTGGAATCGGCTATGCCTCCAAAGTGGGAATCATTTTCTTCGCGGCATTTATCAGCGCCACGGTGAATTCCTACACCGGAATCCGCCGTACAAGCCAGGTTCACCTGTGGGTTGGAAAAACTTTTGGGGCCACCAACCGTCAGTTATTGTTTAAAGTAGCTATCCCCACGGCTCTTCCCATGATTTTTACGGGCCTGCGCCTGGCTCTGGGCTCCGCGTGGGTGGCTCTGGTGGCCGCGGAGATGCTGGCAGCTACCAGCGGCCTGGGATACATGATCCAGATGGCCCGCATGCTGGGGCGTCCCGATGTGATCATTGTTGGAATGCTCACCATCGGATTTGTTGGGCTTATGCTCAACACCGGTTTGGAGAAACTGCAGAAAAAATATGTGAGGAGGGGAAAGCAGCATGATTGATTCTACCAAAGACAGCCGTTTTTCCGATAAGCAGCTGATCGTGATCTACACCATTATATCTCTGCTGTCACTGCTGGCGGTGTGGGAACTGGCAGCCAGGTTTACCAAGGCCTCCATGTTTCTTCCGCCTGCCAGCCAGGTGTTGGCGGCGTTTTTCAGAAGCTTTGTGGACCCCATCGGCAAGCGGACCATGCTGGCCCATATCGGTGTAAGTCTGTACAGGGTAGCGGTAGCGTTTTTCTTTGCCACCATCGCCGGAATCGCTCTGGGCGTGGGCATGGGTTACTCCCGCTTGGCGGAAGCCATTTTAAAGCCCATTTTCGAGTTTATCCGTCCCATTCCGCCCCTGGCCTGGATCCCCCTTTCCATATTGTGGTTCGGGCTGGGAGATACTGGAAAATTTTTTATCATCTTTTTGGGGTGCTTTTGCTTTATTACCGTAAATACTTATGACGGCGCCAAAAATGTGGACCCGGAACTCATCGGGGCTGCCCGCATGCTGGGTGCCAATGAGCGCCAGGTATTTTTTGAGATCGTGCTCCCCTCCTCGGTTCCCTATATTTTCGCGGGACTGCAGATCGCTGTGACAGCGGGATGGAGCGCGGTGGTGGGAGCTGAGATGATCCAGTCCAACGAGGGTGTGGGCTGGATGATCGTGAGAGGCATGAACACCGGCAACACGGTGCAGATCATGGTCGGCATTGTGGCCATAGGCGTTGTGGGCTTTATACTGGCCAATCTGACAAGCGCCCTGGAAAGGAGGCTGTGCGCATGGAACGAGCAAAAGGGAATGTAGGATCCCAGGCAGCGGTGCTGGAGTGCCGGAATGTAGGCCGCGCCTTTGACAGCTATGACGGGGAAGGCAAAAACGAGGTTCTCCGGGGAATGGATTTTGAGGTACATGAAAATGAATTTCTGGTTCTGTTTGGAGCCGGTCAGTGCGGCAAGACCACACTGTTAAATATCCTGGCAGGCCTGGACATGCCCACTGAGGGGCAGGTATTGAGCCGTGGACAGAAAGTCACCGGGCCTGCCCCGGAGAGGGGGGTAGTATATCAGAAGACCTCCCTGTTCCCCTGGATGACGGTTGAGGAAAATGTGGGATTCGGCCCAAAGGCACGGCATATGCCGGCAGAAGAGCGGGAGGCCCGGGTGAAAAAATACCTGGAACTGGTGGGTCTTACCGGATTTGAGAAAAGCTATCCCAGCCAGCTTTCCGGCGGCATGCGCCAGCGTGTGGGGATTGCCAGGGCTTACGCCAATGAGCCGGACATCATGCTCATGGACGAGCCCTTCGGGCACTTGGATGCCCAAACCCGCTACATGATGGAGGAAGAATTGCAGCGGATCTGGCAGAAGGAAAAGCGAACAGTAATTTTTGTAACCAACAATATTGAGGAGGCTCTGTTCCTGGCAGACCGGATCATCCTTCTGACCAACTGCCCCACCCACATCAAAGAAGAGTATGTCATCGACATGCCCCATCCCAGGGACTACGTAGATCCGGAATTCCTGCGTCTGCGCCAACTAATCACCGACAACATGGACCTGACATTATAGAGGAGGAAGGCAACGCGAAGCGTTTTCAAATGCCTTCCGACGACATGGCAGGTGACGCGAAGCGGCGCGTGCCGATACCGAAAAGGAGGAAGGCAACGCGAAGCGTTTCTAAATGCCTTCCGACGACATGGCAGGTGACGCGAAGCGGCGCGTGCCGATACCGATTTAATAGGAGAAAATTCTATGGAAGATAAAAAAATGCCCAAAGTGCAGGTGCGTGGCCTGACCAAACAGTTCGGGGATCTGCTGGTACTGAATAATATTTCTTTTGATGTACAGGCCGGAGAATTTTTATGTATCGTAGGTCCCACGGGATGCGGCAAGACCACATTTCTCAACAGCCTGACCAAATTATATAAGCCAACCGCGGGGGAGATCCTCCTGGACGGGGAACCTGTTGACCTGAAAAAACATAACATTGCCTATATTTTTCAGGAATACTCCACCATGCCCTGGCTGACTGTGGAAGAAAACGTAGGATTCGGCCTGGACATTAAGGGGATGGAAAAAGGGAAAGCCAAGGCCCTGGTAGACGAGTATCTGGAGATCGTCGGCCTGGCCAAATACCGAAAGTATTATCCCAACCAACTGTCCGCCAGCATGCTCCAGAGAGTGGTGATCGCCAGAGCCTTTGCCACCCAGCCGGACCTGCTTTTGATGGATGAGCCCTATGGCCAGTTGGATATCCAGCTCCGCTATCATTTGGAAGATGAGCTGATCAGCCTGTGGCAGCGCACCGGCACCACAGTGCTCTTTATCACCCACAATATTGAGGAGGCTGTCTATATGGGACAGAGGATTCTGGTTCTGACCAACAAACCAACAAGCATTAAGCAGGCCATTGACAACGATCTGCCCCGCCCCAGAGATATCGCCAGCCCGGATTTTGTAAAGCTGCGCAATGAGGTGACGGATCTGATCAAGTGGTGGTAAGGGAATCTTTACATAAAGACAGAAGTCTTGATATAATTAGGAGGAACGATGAAAAAACAGCCTAATATTGTACTGGTCATATCCGATGATCAGGGTTACTGGTCCCTGGGATGCGGCGGCAACAAGGAGATCATTACCCCCAACATTGACCGGCTGGCAGAGGACGGGATCCGGTTTGAGAATTTTTTCTGCACATCACCGGTCTGCTCCCCGGCAAGAGCCTCCCTGCTCACCGGGGCTATCCCCTCCCAGCATGGGATCCATGACTGGCTGAGAGATGACGACGAGAGACAGGCTGCCCTGGAGTATCTGGCGGGGCAGTATTCCTACACCAAGGCTCTCGCGGAAAACGGGTACTGCTGCGGCCTGTCAGGCAAATGGCATATGGGCGCGGCGGAGAAAGCCCAGCAGGGATTTACCCACTGGTTCAGCCATAAGTCCGGCGGCGGCCCCTACTACGGAGCCCCCATGTACAAGGACGGGAAGCTGTACCGGGAAGAGAGATACGTGACCGATGCCATCACAGAGGATGCCGTGGAATTTCTGGAATCCAGGAAGGATTCCAAACAGCCTTTTTATCTCCATGTGGCCTACACGGCCCCCCACGGTCCATGGCTTGACAATCACCCTAAGGAGTACACGGATCTTTACAAGGACTGCCCGTTTGAGTCAGTTCCCCATCTGCCCAGACACCCGGACAGCATCTATCTTACAGATGAGGTGGCAAAAGATGAGCGGGGCAACCTGATCGGCTATTTCGCGGCAGTCACTGCCATGGATGCCGGGATCGGCCGCGTTCTGGATAAATTGGATGAGCTGAATCTGGCAGATGATACCATTTTTGTTTTTACCTCGGACAACGGATTTTCCTGCGGCCACCACGGTTTCTGGGGAAAGGGAAATGCCACCTTCCCGCTGAACATGTACGAGGAGTCGGTGAAGGTGCCCTTTATCATAAGGCATCCAGGCCATATTCCAAAAGGCAAGGTCTATGACGGGTTGATTTCAGCCTATGACTTCATGCCGACCCTGTTGGATTACCTGGGGTTAAAACCGTCAGATACCATGAAAAGGCCTGGTGTATCCTTTGCGCCGCTTTTAAGAGGCGAGGATTTTGTCCAGAGAGAAGATGTGGTGGTCCTGGATGAATACGGCCCCAACCGCATGATCCGGGGACGCCGATTTAAATACGTGGCCCGCTATCCCTACGGCCCCAATGAGCTCTATGATCTGGAGACAGATCCGGGGGAGACGAAAAATCTTTTGAAAGAAGGAGGATTTGAAGACCTGGAAAAGGATATGCGCCTTCGTCTGGAAACCTGGTTTGCCGCGTATGTGAACCCGGAGATCGACGGCGTCAGGGAGGCTGTATTCGGCTCAGGGCAGACAGGTCTGGCAGGTCTGTGGGGAAAAGGCGTTTCCGGCCACAGCCTGGATGATTACATACGGGAAAACCCAAATTTCGCGCCCTATGAAATTAAGTAAGAATCAGGAGTGGACACTATGAAAATATGGTTAAAGAAAATCGCTTTATACTCAAAAAAACTGCGTACACAGCTGTTTTTAACCTATTTTCTCGTGTTCACTTTTTTCTTTGCGGCAGTTTTTGTGCTGGTCAGCGTGTCCATCCGGGATCTGCTCATTGACCAGATCGGCCACAACCGGATCGCGGTGCTGCGGCAGATCGGGGAGCGGGCGGATATCGTAAAGACCAGCAGCACCACACTTTCCAATCTGTACCGCTATGAGATCCAGAGCAACGGTTTTCTGAAGGAGGGGATATCAGAGGAGGACAGAGAGAAAGCCTGTGAGTATCTGGACTCCCAGAAAGAGATCTATGATGAGGTGTTCAGCCGCATCGGTCTGGGCTATGAGGTGGTGCTCATGGGCGGAAACGGCTTTATCTATAATTCTGATACCAATATCGATACAAGTACCTGGACCCATCAGTCCTGGTTTAAATATCTGCTGGCAGCCTTAAACAACAGCGGCGACACGGTGCAGTTTTCCCGAACCTTCAGCGGCAATGAGAACGGAACCCCGGTATACTGGTTTGCCGCTGGGCAGATGCTGAAGAGGGGAGAGAACCAAAGTGTGCTCCTGATCCTCATTGACGAGGGGCTTCTGGAAAACCTGTATGCCTCCACCCAGGAACAGGGAGGGGAGATTTACATCTATGATCAGAAGGGATTTATTGTATCTCATTCCAACAAGAAGATGCTGGGAAAACAATTTATCGATGTAGATTATATGCGGAATATATACGGCACAGATCAATCCAATATGATCAAAAAGCTGGGGGAGAGCTACATGCTTTCCACTTACATGGATGAGAAGACAGGCTGGACCATTGTGGAGGAAAGCCCTGCCAGGATCATTTTAGGCAGGCTCAACAGAACCTACGGGATCATGGGATGCCTTCTGGCAGCAGGTTTGATCCTGGCAGTGGCGGTGTCTGTGTATATCTCCCGCCGTGTCTCCAATCCCCTGGCAGAACTCAGCGAGGCCATGGACAAGTTTGACGGCCATGAATTTACCCCCTCTCCTGTGGGAAATACCACCCAGGAGATCGGATCCCTTCAGGAAAGCTTCAATCACATGGCAGTGGAAATCTCCAGCCTGATGGAGATCATCAAGGAGAGGGAGCAGCAGAAGAGGAAGCTGGAAGTAAATTTTCTCCGGGCCCAGATCAACCCTCATTTTCTGTACAATACCCTGTTTTCCATCCGGTGCGCGGTGGAGGTGGGAAAAAACAGCCAGGCGGCCCAGATGCTGGGTGCCTTTATTGATCTTCTGCGGAGCACCCTGGCGGTAAAGGACAACACCGTGCCCCTTCAGGATGAACTGGAGACTACCCGAAAATATCTGGTGGTCCAGAAGCTCCGGTATGGAGAAAAAGTTAACTATGAAGTGGAGATGGAGAGAGGAACCGAACACTGCATGGTACCTCCCCTGATCCTGCAGCCCCTGGTGGAAAATTCCATCTTCCATGGGCTTGAGGCAAAAAGCGAAGGAGGAACCGTGATCATCGAATCAGCCCTCCAGGGGGAGAACCTTCTTCTCACCATCACCGACGACGGCGCGGGGATGGACTCTGAGACCCTGGAGAGGGCCAGGGAAAACTGCCGGAAGAATGTGGCAGGAAATGCCCATTCTGTCGGAATGGCCAATGTGCACAACCGCATACGCCTGAACTACGGAGAGCGCTATGGCCTTACTCTGGAAAGCGTCAAAGGAATCGGCACCACCATCACCCTGCTGATACCCGCTTTTATTCAGGAGGAAGGCCAAATGCGCAGCATTTATTAGGATGCCTTCCGACGACGTGGCAGGTGACGCAACGCGTCGCGTGCCGATTCCTTGAAAAAGGAGGAAGGCCAAATGCGCAGCATTTATTAGGATGCCTTCCGACGACGTGGCAGGTGACGCATTGCGTCGCGTGCCGATTCCTTGAAAAAGGAGGAAGGCCAAATGCGCGGCATTTATTAGGATGCCTTCCGACGACGTGGCAGGTGACGCAACGCGTCGCGTGCCGATTCCTTGAAAAAGGAGGAAGGCCAAATGTGCGGCATTTATTAAGATGCCTTCCGACGGCGTGGCAGGTGACGCGACGGGTCCCGTGCCGATTCCTTGATAAAGGAGGAGAGTTATGAAAGTCCTGGTAGTGGATGATGAAACCATGATCTGTGAGTGGATGCAGTTTTGTATTTCCCAAAATCCGGCCTGTCAGCTGGTCGGCATTGCCCACAATGGCTTAGAGGCTCTTGAGCTGTTTGAAAAAGAGGAGCCGGATCTGATCCTTACGGATATAAAAATGCCGGTTATGGATGGACTGGAGCTTCTTCACACCCTGCGTTCCAGGAACAGCCAGGTAAAGGTGGTTATGCTGACAGCGTTTTCCGACTTTGACCTGGTGAGACAGGCCCTGCGGGATGGGGCTGATGAATATCTTTTAAAAACCGAGATGCAAAATGACCTTTTGCAGGAGCTACTCAATCGTATTGCGGGGGAGAGGAAGCTTTCTTCAGGAAAGGAAGAACAGGATATGGCCAGCATCTCCCAGACACAATCCATGATCAGCAGGATTCTCAGACAAAAGAGAGAGCTCAACAGCGAGGAACTGGAAAAACTTCGCCAGTACAATGTGAGGTGGCGGGACAGGGGACTGTTTGCCCTGGCGGTGTGGAAACAGAATATTCTCAACAGCGGTCTTTCATTTCCAAAAGAGAGCCAGGTGCGCCATGTGACTGGATTTGATTATACAGACAGGATTTATATGATTATCGGAAACTTTCCAAAGACCCTCAGCGAGGCCAGGCAGGCCCGGCAGCTGACAGAGTACGCGAGAGAAGTCCAGAGGCTTAACGGTTATATGGCAGGCGTCAGCACCATCACCGATGAGATGCGCCGGATCCCGTTTATGGCCTGGCAGGCCGCCTGCTCCCTGGGAGAAGGATTTTATATAGGGGAAACAAGGCTGTATGAACCTCGGTACCCACTGGCAGAACTGCCGCGCAAGGATCAGATGTGGAAAAGCATATGCGCGGAATTCCGCGTACGTCTCCATCAGACACAAGGATTTAAACGGTATGAGCTGATCAAAGAGTTTCTGGAAAACGCGGACAGACAGAAGATTCTCGCTGTGGAGTCCGTGTGCGGGCTGTGTCTGGATGCCTTTGACCTGATGGAATTTGAGGCCAGAGAGAGGGGGATTGCGCTGGAGGATGGAGACAGTCTCCGCGTGGGACTGCAGCAGTGCGTTTCCCTGGAAGAGGCACAGCGGGTCATGCTGTCTTTGTCCAGGCAGTGCAGCCTGGAGGCGGACTGGCAGACGCCGAAATCTAAAAATATCTGTCTGGCCACAGAATATATCAACTCTCATTACATGGAGCAGATCAGCTTAGAGCAGGTGGCTGCTCATGTAAATCTGAATCCAGAGTATTTTTCCAGGGCCTTTAAGGCAGAGGTGGGCCAGACTTTTGTAAATTACCTGACCGATATCCGTCTGCGTCATTCGGTCCGGCTTCTGGAAAATACGGCACTTCGGGTTCAGGATATCGCGCAGCAGGTGGGATACTACAACGCAAGCTATTTTTCCACCACATTTAAAAAGAAATACGGCATGAGTCCTTACGAATACCGGCGTAAAGGAAACTAGCCAGAAAGGAACCCTATGAAAGCCATCATGATCATGTATGATTCCCTGAACCGCCATATGCTTGCTCCCTATGACTGCAATTGGACTCATACAGAAAATTTTAAGCGTTTGGCAGACCGAGTGGTAACCTTTGATAACTGCTGGGTGGGAAGCATGCCCTGTATGCCTGCCCGGCGGGAACTGCACACAGGCCGCTACAATTTTCTGCACCGGAGCTGGGGGCCCCTGGAACCATTTGACGATTCCATGCCCCAGATCCTTAAGGAGGCGGGAATCCACACCCATCTGATCAGCGACCACTACCATTACTGGGAAGACGGGGGAGCCACCTACCATCAGAGATACAAAACCTGGGAATGCGTGAGGGGCCAGGAAGGTGACAACTGGCAGCCCATAGTGGACTTTGACGGCATTCCTGGCCCTACCAGGAACGTATGCGGAGAACCGAAAGACAACTGGGTGGGGCAGGACTTTGCCAACAGGACCGCCATGCCCACAGCGGACCGCCAGCCTCAGTGGCGCGCCTTTGACAGAGGGCTGGACTTTCTCAGGGGAAATCATCATAAAGATAACTGGTTTCTGCAGATCGAGACCTTTGACCCTCATGAGCCGTTTTTTTGCCAGTCGGAATATAAGGAGAAATTTCCCGATGAATATGGGGGACCCTTCTGTGACTGGCCGGATTACCGTCCCGTAAATGACGAGGACAGTCCGGAGTTTATCGATCATATGAGGAAACAGTACGCTTCCCTGCTCTCCATGTGCGATGAGAATTTGGGCAGGGTACTGGATGTTATGGATCAGTACAGGCTTTGGGAAGATACCATGCTGATAGTGAATACGGATCACGGTTTTCTGCTGTCAGAGCATGGCCAGTGGGCCAAGTGCCACTGTCCGTTTTATGAGGAGGTGGCCCACATCCCGCTGTTTATATGGGATCCCAGAACAGGGAGACAGGGGACCCGGACCAACTGTCTGGCTCAGACCATCGACCTGCCTGCCACACTGCTGGAATATTTTGGCCAGCCTGTTCCGCCGGACATGGAAGGACGGCCTCTAAGGCCTGTTCTTGAGAGAGACCAGCCTGTCCGGGAGGGAGGGCTGTTTGGCATTTTCGGAGGCCAGGTCTGCTGTACGGATGGGGAGTGGGTCTACATGAGAAGCCCTCTTCCAGGCAATCAGCCCCGCTACGAATATACTCTGATGCCCATGAGACACGGCGGGAGAAGGGCATTTATCAACAATGATGTGCTTAAGTCCATGAGCCTCTACGAACCCTTTTCCTTTACAAAGGAGGTTCCGGTGTTGAGACTGGACAGCCTTAACCCCATTTCCCAGGCAGAGTATCCTACCATGCTGTTTCGTGTGGGGGAGGACCCTATGAAACCGCGGGGGGCGGCGGATGAAGAGCGGGAGGGGAGGATGATCCGGTTAATGAAAAAGCTGAT
>Ga0137309_102487_pt1 | contig 11022 bp, 10 predicted proteins | sample NAcewiD2O_June_FD_97179 | JGI IMG/M metagenome (GOLD analysis project Ga0137309, IMG submission 97179) | Mouse cecal microbial communities from Vienna, Austria - N-Acetylneuraminic amended D2O_June | ecosystem: Host-associated > Mammals > Digestive system > Large intestine > Cecum | place...
TCAGGCCAGCGCGGGGAGCGCCTTGGTGCAGGAGGTGCCCAGAGGCTCGGCTGTCAGTGTTGTGGGCGTGCAGGTGAACCGCAGCTCCACAAAGCAGGAGGTTTGGTATAAGGCCATTTATAATGGCAAGACCGGCTGGATTGCTTCCGGCTATGTGAAACTCAGCGGCAGCTTTGCCAGGGATTTGAACTACGCGGACTCCACCTCCCTGGCCAATGAGTTCCTGCAGTGGCACCGGGCCGGCGGGCGCTGTGTGCCGGGCCTTGTGTACCGGCGGCTGGCGGAGTGCAAGCTGTTCTTCTTCGGCAACTATGAGGAGGCGGTGAACGGCCATGCCAACTATCGGAAGAATACATATGGGTTCATATATCCTTCCTGCTGCAAAAATCTGGACCAGAGATAAATGATGTAAAACGGCGCGAGGCGCGGAGCTTCCGGGAATTTTCCCGCTCCTGCGGCCCGCGCCGTATTTTTGGGATGAACCGGGCTATTTGCCTGGGGCAATGGCAGAGACGGCCCGTGTCAGAACGTCCAGCTCCTCCCGCCGGGTGAATATGGAGGGGGAGACCCGCACTGTGCCCCTCTCCCGGGTGCCCATTTTGGTGTGGGCGGCCGGGGCGCAGTGAAGCCCGCAGCGCACGGCAATGTCCCGCCGGGCCAAAATGCTTCCCACTTCCTCGCTGGGCAGGCCCTTCACGTTAAAGGAAAGCACAGGCATGAACCAGGGCGTCTGGGGCGGGGGAGTATAGAGCTCTACCTGGGGCAGCTTGGCCAGCCGGCCGTATAGATAGCTGATTTTTCCCATCTCGTCCCGATAGATTTTTTCCGGGCCCTGGCGGAGGACAAAGTCCATGCCTGCCCGCAGGCCCAGTATCCCGGGTACGTTCTGGGTTCCGGGATTATACCGCTCCGGCGGGTCGTCGGGCTGCAGCGGGCTCAGGGACTGGGTGCCGGTGCCCCCCTCCACCAGGGTGGCCAACTTGTCCCCTGAATCCCGGAAAATCAGCAGGCCAGTGCCCATGGGGCCGAACAGGCCCTTGTGGCCCGCGCAGCACAGGTAGTCAATGCCGCTGTCCGCCAGGCTGATGGGAATCACCCCAGCGGACTGGGCCGCGTCCACGCAGATTTTGGCCCCATACTGGTGGCAGAGGGCTGCCAGCCGTTCCACAGGCACCCGCAGCCCGAATACATTAGAGGCCTGGGTGCAGACCAGCAGCTTGGTTTTGGAGTTCATGGCCCCCCGGAAGGCCTGGAGGGTGGCGTCACTGTCCCCGGGGGTGACGGCAGCTGCCGTAAAGCTGATGCCCCGCTCCTTCAAGGCAGCCAGGGGCCGCATGACCGCGTTGTGCTCCATGTCGCTGACCACCACATGGTCCCCGGGCTGCAGGCAGCCCTTCATCACCAGGTTCAGGGCCTGGGTGCAGCTGGGCTGAAAGACCACACACTCCGGCCCAGGGGCCCCGAACAGCCGGGCCGCGGTCTCCCGGCACTGGTACACTGCCTGGCCGGTGCGCATGCTCATGGCAAAGCCGCCCCGGCCCGGGTTTGCCCCGAACTGGCGGAGGGCCTGGCTGACTGCCTGGCCGACTGCCGGGGGCTTGGGATAGGTGGTGGCGCTGTTGTCCAAATAAATCACGGAACCGCCTCCCGCTCCGCGCGGCCCAGAATTTTAATATGGTTCTCCCGCAGAAGGCTTTCGGCCTCCTCCACGCCCTGGGGCACGTAGAGCCCATAGCCGCAGCCGGATTGGCTGGTGGGGGGGATACGCTCCACAAAGGCCCGGATGCCCCGCCGGAACAGCAGGTCCCGGCCCTTCATGGCATATGTGACAGAGCTGAGCAAAATAACAGGCTTGCCCATACAATTCTCACCTCTCACGAAATATAGTCAAACAGCCTGAAAACGCAGGACTTCAAGCTGGGGGGACAGCCCATTGGCAGCCGCATGGCAGGTGAAGGGAAACGGGTCTGTCCGCTCGGTACAGAATATGAGGGGTGGAGAAAAAAGGTTCCGCTGGGAAATCCAAAGTTTCACAAAAAAGGCTTTTCTTTGCCAGCTGGTTGTGGTAGAATAAGCATGGATATGCCCGAAGGAGGTTTTCCTGCCTGCCGCTGGGGGAGCGCGGGCAGGAGCGGATGCTTTTTGAAAGGCAGGCCCGCAAGGCCGCTTTTTCAGAAAGGGATAGAATAAAGAGAAAGGATGACCTTTGTGGACGCAGTGATGGACTATATCGCCCGGATGGGCCAGACCATATTGGAGCTGGCCCGCCTGTTCACACTCAAGGACGCGCTGGACGTGGCCATTGTCACCATGCTGCTGTATGGGCTGGTGAAGCTGGTGCGGGATACCCGGGCCAGCCAGCTGGTGAAGGGAATCATTTTGCTGGTGGCCCTGTTCCTTATCGCTTACTATGGAGAGCTGATGATGCTTTACAGCATCCTCAAGTCATTTCTGCAGTCCGGCCTGATTATTGTGGTTATCCTCTTCCAGCCGGAGATACGCAAGTCCCTGGAGCAGGTGGGCCGCAGCAAGACCATCCAGACCCTGACCAGCGCCGTGGGCCGGGGCAAGGACGCGGAAAACGCCGAGACCCGCCAGGCCATTGCCGGGGTGGTGGAGGCTGCCGGTATTCTGCAGCAGCTGCGCATGGGCGCGCTGATTGTGTTTGAGCGCCAGGCCCGCCTGGGAGAGATTGTGGCCACAGGCACTTTGGTGGACGCGGGTCCCTCAGGCCAGCTGATTGCCAATGTGTTCTTTAACAAGGCCCCCCTGCATGATGGCGGTATGGTCATCCGGAACGGGCGCATCTGCGCGGCAGGCTGTATTCTGCCCCTGACTGCCAGCGACTCTGTCAGCGCGGAGCTGGGCACCCGCCACCGGGCGGCCATTGGCATGAGCGAGGATTCTGACGCGGTGGTGGTGGTAATCTCTGAGGAGACCGGGCAGATTTCCATTGCCATTGGCGGCAGGCTGACCCGAAACTACAACCGGCTCACCCTGGCCGAGACCTTGGAAAAGGAGCTGGTGGGTGAGCAGGAGAGCGCCGGGTCCGGCATCCTGGGCAGGCTGGGCCTGGGCAGGGACAAGCAGGAGAAAAAGTAAACCGGAGACAGGAGGGATTGCCATGGGGCAGAAGAAGGACAAGAAGCAAAATGAGAACAGCGGCCTGGGCCTGAGGGGGCTTATGTACCACAACGGGTTTATCCTGGTCTGCTGCTTTTTGGTGTCGGTGGTGGTCTGGTTCGTGATGGCCGCTGGCAGCGATATGAACCGGACAACAGTGATAAAGGACGTGCCTGTTTCTGTCAGCCTCTCCTCCCAGGCGGAGGCTGAGGGGCTGCGGGTGTTCGCCCAGTCCTACAATACGGTGGACATTGAGGTCTCCGGCAGCAGCATGATTACCCGGGCCCTGACTGCCGAGGATTTTGAGGTGTCAGTCACCCTGAACCCGGTCTCCACCAAGCTGACAGGCAACACCACCCAGAAATACAGCGCCCAGGTGCGCTTTGCCAAGCGCAACGCCCAGACAGACTATCAGGTGGTCTCCGTCACCCCGGAGGAGATTACTTTGGAATACGACCGCTATAAGGAGACTGTGCTGAATATTGAGAATGAACTGACCTACACCGCTGCCACAGGGTTTTATCCAGGCACGCCGGTGCTGTCGGTGGATACAGTAAACGTCAGCGGGCCGGAGTCCGCCGTGAACAAGGTGGCCCGTGCCGCGGTCTCCTACAGCGCGCCGGACCCTCTGTGGGAGTATGCGGAATGGCACTGCCCGGTGCAGCTCTATGACCAGAACAATCAGGAGCTTATCAACATCGGCGAGCTGTACCTGTCCCAGGATGTGGAGGCGGTCCAGGTCACGGTGCCGGTGAACCCCAAGAAAACCGTGCCCCTGGTGGCCAACTACACCCACGCGCCCTCTGGCTTCTCCAGCTCCCGAATCACGGTGGAGCCAGCCAGTATTGAGCTGACCGGCTCTTCGGAGACGCTGGATGCCATCACGGAGATTCGCCTGGACAGCATCATTGATTTTGCTGAGCTGGATTTGGACCAGCGCACAGCCAGCTTTACCATGGAGATACCCATTCCCCCAGGCACCCGGGACATCACCAACTCCGGCACGGCCAATACAGTGAGCCAGGCCACGGTGACCGTGAACCTGAACGGCTACCGCAAGACCACCCTCACCGTGCCTGAGAGCAATATCAAGCTGCTGAACCCGCCCACCGGCAATCTTGAGGCAGCCCTCACCAGCCGCACCATAGAGGTGACCGTGGCCGGGACAGAGGCCCAGGTGGCCAGGCTGTCCGGGGATTCTGTCACCGTGCAGGTGGATATGAGCAATTTTGACGGCCGCCCCGGCACCATAGATGTGCCCGCCACAGTGGCGGTCAGCGGCACGGCGGGGGAGAACTGCTGGGTGCTGGGCAGCTATACAGTGGCAGTCACCGTGCAGGAGGCGTCTGCCCGGAGCGCGGCCGCCTCGGCGGCGCTGGCGGCAGCCCCGCCCTCCTTCTAAGGGGGCGGCTGGTATGGATGTGCGCGTGGGTGACAGGCTGTGGATGAAAAAGCCCCATCCCTGCGGCAGCCGGGAATTCCTGGTGCTGCGGGTGGGCATGGATTTCAAAATCAAATGTACAGGCTGCGGCCGGGAAATTATGCTTCCCCGGCTGAAATGCGAAAAAAATATCAAGAGCGTCCAGCGTGATGGGGAGGGCTAGGGCGTGTTCACATAAGCTGAGTATGGGAATTTTGGAGCAAATTTTTGTCAGATTCAAGGCGAAAATTTGCAGAAGTACTCGCGTACTTCAAAAATTTTCAACGCAGAAGATGGCAGAAATTTGCCCAAAAAACGCGTGCGAACGCTTATGTGAACACGCCCTAGGAAAAAAGCGGAACAGGCTGGTACAGCTTGCGCCGGGATGACGGGGCGAGGCACAATGTCCCGCGTTTGGGCGTGAGCGGAGAATGAGAGTGAGAGTGTGGGAGGCAGTATGTTTGAAAATTTGCAGGTGTTCGTAAACCGGTATGAGGAGCTGAGCCAAAAGCTCTATGACCCCCAAAGCGCCGCGGACCCAGAGCTGTTCTCGGGCCTGATGAAGGAGAGCCGCGAGCTGGAGCCCATTGTCACTGCCTACCGGCAGTATCTGGAGGTGGAGTCTGCCATTGAGGAGGCCAAGGAGCTGCTGGAATCCGGGGACCAGGAGCTGCGCCAGCTGGCCCAGGCCCAGCTGCGGGAGAACGAGCAGCTCCTTCCTGGGCTTACAGAGGAGCTCAAGCTCCTCCTGCTGCCCAAGGATGCCAATGACGAAAAAAATGTCATTATGGAGATTCGCGGCGGCACAGGGGGCGAAGAGGCGGCCCTGTTCGCCTATGATTTGTACCGCATGTACACAGCCTATGCCCAGCGCCAGGGCTGGCGCACAGAGATCGTCAGCCTGAACGAGACAGAGCTGGGGGGCTTTAAGGAGGTCAGCTTCCTGATTGACGGGGCAGGGGCCTACTCCAAGCTGAAATTTGAGAGCGGCGCCCACCGGGTCCAGCGGGTGCCTGAGACCGAGACCCAGGGCCGCATCCACACCTCGGCGGCCACAGTGGCCGTCCTTCCTGAAGCGGAGGAGGTGGAGGTGGATATCGACCCGAAAGATTTGCAGATTGACACTTTCCGCTCCAGCGGGGCAGGGGGCCAGCACATCAACAAGACCTCCTCCGCCATCCGCGTCACCCACCTGCCCACAGGCATGGTGGTGGAGTGCCAGGACGAGCGCAGCCAGTATAAGAACAAGGACAAGGCCATGAAGGTGCTGCGGGCCCGGCTGCTCAGCCAGGAGCGGGAGAAGGCCAGCGCCCAGGTGGCCGCAGAGCGCCGGGGCCAGGTGGGCAGCGGCGACCGCTCTGAGCGGATACGCACCTACAATTTTCCCCAGTCCCGGGTGACGGACCACCGCATCGGCCTGACCCTCTACAAGCTGGAGGAGGTGCTGGCCGGTGCCCTGGACGAGATTATAGACAGCCTGATTGCCGCGGACCGCGCCGCCAAGCTGGAGGAGGCCGCAGGGCAGTAGCTGGCAAGGTGTCAGCCTGATAAAAGAAAACCACACCGCAGAGGGGGAAACCCATGACAACGGAACAGCTGGCCGGGAATGCCTCTGGCATTGCCCGGGCAGGGGAGATTTTGCGGGCAGGCGGCCTGGTGGCCATCCCCACGGAAACCGTATATGGCTTGGCTGCCAATGCGCTGGATTCGGACGCGGTCCGGCGCATTTACGCCGCCAAAGACAGGCCTGCTGACAATCCCCTGATTGTGCACATCACAGAGATTATCCAGTGGCTTCCCCTGGTGGAGTCCCTGCCAGAGGAGGCCCTCCGGCTGGCAGAGGCATTCTGGCCCGGGCCTTTGACCGTTATATTGAAAAAATCCGGGCTGGTGCCGGAAATCACCAGCGGCGGCCTGGACACAGTGGCTGTGCGCTGTCCCTCACACCCTATGGCCCGGGCAGTGATAGAGGCAGCCGGGGTGCCCCTGGCCGCGCCCTCGGCCAACCTCTCTGGGCGGCCCAGCCCCACCAGCTTTTCAGACACCCTCTCCCATCTGGATGGCCGGGTGGAGGCAGTGCTGGACGGGGGAGACTGTGCCGTGGGGGTGGAGTCCACAGTGGTGAGCCTGGCGGGTGACTGCCCCCGGCTGCTGCGGCCCGGCGGGGTCACGGCAGAGCAGCTGCGCCAGGTGCTGGGCCGGCTGGAAATTGATTCAGCAGTGACGGGAATGCTTGCCCCTGGGGCCCGCGCCGCCTCGCCGGGGATGAAGTATAAGCACTATGCCCCAAAAGCGGAGGTCACGGTGGTGGACGGCTCCCCAGAGGAGTTTGCCGCCTGGATAAACGGGCGATATGGGCATAAATCCACGGAAACCGCATATGCTAAGAAAGAGACGGCAGGGGTTTTTGCCCTGTGCTTTGAGGAGACAGCCCCGCTGGTGGACGTCCCGGCAGTTACCTGCGGCCCCCGGTACCATGGGGCCCGGCAGGCCCAGGCGCTCTTTGCCGCCCTGCACCAGCTGGACAGCCTGGGGGCCCGGCTGGTGTATGCCCAGCGCCCAGTGCCCCGGGGCGTGGGGCTGGCAGTGTACAACCGTCTGCTGCGGGCCGCTGCCTTTCGGGAGGAGCAAATCCCGGGCCCCATGGTGATTGGCCTGGTAGGCCCCAGCGGCGCCGGGAAGTCCGCCTTTGGGGCTGAGCTGTCCCGGCTGGGCTTTGGGGTGCTGGACTGCGACAGGTTCACCCGCTCAGCCCAGGTCTATGATGGGGCGTGCTTGGCGGAGCTGCAGGCCGCCTTTGGGGAGGACGTGGCAGCCGCCGGGGTGCTGGACAGACAGCTCCTGGCTGCCCGGGCCTTTGGGGACCAGGAGAGCCGGGCCCGGCTGGAGGCCATCACCCTGCCCCGAATCGTCCGGGCCGTGCGGGCAGAGACAGAGCGGCTTCTGGCTGAGGGCAGGCCCGTGGTGCTGGACGCGCCTACCCTGTTCGAGGCCGGGCTGGACAGCATGTGCAGGCGCGTTGTGGCTGTAACCGCCCCAGAGCCGGTGCGGCTGGAGCGCGTCCTGCGCCGGGACGGGCTTACAGAGGCCCAGGCCCTCCAGCGGCTGCGGGCCCAGCCGCCCTTGGAATTTTACCAGGCCCGGGCAGACCTGCTGGTGGATACAGCTGAGGGCGGGGACTTGGCCCGGCTGGCCCGGCGGGCGGCCAGAGAGCTGAAAGGCGGTGTGGGATGAAGAAAACTTCAGCCAAGCTGGCTGTGGCGGGGGTGCTGCTGGCGGCGCTGGCCCTGGGCGGGCTGCTGGCAGGGCCCAGTCTGGGAGAATTCGCCCTGCGCCTCTGGTATCCCCGGCAGTTCGCCCAGGTGGTCAGCCGGGAGGCAGCGGAGTTCAGGCTGCCGGAGGATTTGGTTTACGCGGTCATCCGGGCGGAGAGCGGTTTTGATGAGCGGGCCAGCTCCCGTGCCCAGGCCAAGGGCCTGATGCAGCTGACAGATGACACCTTCCTCTGGATGGCAGAGGAATATCCCCCGGAGAACGGCGGGGGCGATGTGTTTGATGTGAACGATAATGTCCACTGCGGCTGCGCCCTGCTCCGGCGGCTGCTGGACCATTATGGGGATTTGCGCCTGGCATTGGCTGCCTATAACGCGGGCATCGGCAATGTGGATTGCTGGCTGGAAGACCCCAGCCTCTCCCCGGACGGGGCCCAGCTGAAACGCATCCCCTTTCCGGAGACCGCCGCCTATGTGGAAAAGGTGGAGAAGTATCAAGGCGTCTACCAAAAATTGTACAGCGAGAGTTAAACTCCGGTCCGGGTGTGCCTGGGCCGGAGTTTTGGTATATTTTACCAGATGTTTTTCCTTGACATTTCCTGCAAAAAGAGATACCATATCTATGGGAGCGGTTTTGCCTGCCCCCACATTTTAAGGATTGCGAGGTGAGCAGTGTGAGCGTTCCACGAAGTAGCGACAGCGCCGAACCCCGAGAATGGCTTGCCCGGCTCGCCTGTCGAATATTGCCAGAGCTTGTGCCGTTAGGATTGCGCCAGGATATCCGAGCATAATTTCGCCATAGGCTGGTGCGGTATCCTATCCCCACAGGTTCTCAGAATTTGCCCCGGCGCCTGCCGGGCGGAGGCCCGCGAAGGCGGGCCCTAAGCCGTTTTCACGCGCTGTGTACTTCTTTGAGTGCTGCATGTTCAGAGAGCAAAGGAGGTACACGTATGGAAAACCCAATTTTGATGGAGCTCTTCTCCCAGCTGGACACTCTGCTGGAGGAGAGGAAGTTCAGCCAGGCGGCAGCTCTGGCAAAGGATTTGATGCCCGCTGACGCCGCCCTGCTTCTGGAGGAGCTTCCGGAGCAGAAAATGCCTGTCCTGTTCCGGCTCTGCCCCAAAGAGCTGGCTGCCGACGCCTTTGCCTATATGTCCCCAGAGGCCCAGGAGGTGCTGGTTCAGAGCTTTTCGGATTTGGAGCTGGATGAGGTGATGGGCCAGCTGTTTTTGGACGACACAGTGGATTTGATTGAGGAAATGCCCGCCAATGTGGTGAAGAAGATTCTACGCCATGTGGACGCGGACACCCGCAGGATGATAAACCAGGTGCTCAACTACCCCAAGGACAGCGCCGGAAGCATCATGACCATGGAGTATGTGGATTTGAAACGGAGCATGACTGTGGAGCAGGCCTTCCAGCGCATCCGCCGCACTGGGGTGGAGAAGGAGACCATCTACACCTGCTATGTGACAGACAGCCGCAGGAAGCTGCTGGGCATTGTCACTGTGAAGGATTTGCTCCTTGCCCAAAACGACCAAATCCTCCGGGACATTATGGAGACCAATGTGAAGTTCGTCCACACCCACACGGACCAGGAGGAGGCTGCCCGCCAGCTGAGCCGCTATGACTTTCTGGCCCTGCCTGTGGTGGACGGGGAGCAGCGGCTGGTTGGCATTGTGACTGTGGACGACGCCATGGACGTTATCCAGGAGGAGGCCACGGAGGACATTGAGAAGATGGCGGCCATGGCCCCCTCAGACAGGCCCTATATGCGCACCGGCATCTGGGAGACCTGGCGGCACCGGGTGCCCTGGCTGCTGTTCCTGATGATTTCCGCCACCTTCACCAGCGGCATTATCTCTGCCTATGAGGGCGCCCTGGCGGCCAGCGTAGTGCTCACCGGGTTCATCCCCATGCTTATGGACACTGGCGGCAACTCGGGAGGCCAGTCCTCAGCCACCATTATCCGGGGCCTCTCCCTGGGGGAGATACAGTACCGGGACGTGCCCCGGGTGCTGCTGAAGGAGTGCGCTGTGGCCCTGTTGAACGGCGGTACCCTGGCTGTGGCCAACTTCGCCAAGCTCATGCTCTTTGACCGGGTGGGCCTGCTTGTGTCCGCGGTGGTCTGCACCACCCTGCTGGCTGTGGTGCTGGCGGCGAATCTTGTGGGCAGCAGCCTGCCGGTCCTGGCCAAGCGGCTGGGTTTTGACCCAGCGGTAATGGCCAGCCCCCTGATTACCACCATTGTGGACGCTATTGCCCTGACTGTGTACTTCAATATAGCCAAGCTGATTTTGGGGATTTAGAGAGCCGTTGGGTTTCCTCCCGCCGCAGGCGGGGGAAACCAAGGGTATCAGCATACCCCAACTGCCAGAGACGGAGGAGAAATATGGACCGCGAGTTTGTTAACCTGCGGCAGCGGCCCCAGGAGAAGGAGAACGCTGCCCAATGGTTCCACCGGAAATGGGGTGTGCCCCAGGAGGCGTATCTGGCTTGCATGGAGGACTATCTAGCCCGCCGCACGGAGTACGGCTGGTACCTCTGCCTGGACGGGGAGCGGATTCTGGGCGGCCTGGGCGTGATTGAGAACGATTTCCACAACAGGAAGGACTTGACCCCCAACATCTGCGCGGTGTATACTGAGCCGGACAGCCGGGGCCAGGGCATTGCCGGGGCCCTGCTGAAGTTGGCGGCGGAGGATTTGCGCGCCAAAGGCATCACCCCGGTGTACCTGCTTACAGAGCACACCGGGTTTTATGAGCGCTATGGCTGGGAGTATCTCTGCCCAGTCCAGGGGGAGGGGGAACCCAACCCCTCCCGGATGTACGTACACAGATAATAACAAGAGCCGGACAGCCCCCAGGGACTGCCCGGCTCTTGTTTTATCTGTCGGAATTACAGGAACTTCACGGCAGTGCCGTAGGCCATGACCTCCGCCGCGCCGGACATAATGGCTGAGGTGGCGAAGCGCAGATTCACAATGGCGTCCGCGCCCATGGAGCCCGCGTGGTTCACCATGCGCTGGATGGCAATGTTCCGGGCTTCCTCCATCATGGCGGTGTAGGACTTGAGCTCCCCGCCCACCAAAGTCTTGAAGCTCTGGCCAATGTCATGGCCGATATTTTTGGATTGGATGGTGCTGCCCAGGGCCAGGCCAATCAGCTCGTATTCCTTGCCTGGGATGTGCTCGGTTGTGACGACTAG
>Ga0137309_102492_pt1 | contig 11010 bp, 5 predicted proteins | sample NAcewiD2O_June_FD_97179 | JGI IMG/M metagenome (GOLD analysis project Ga0137309, IMG submission 97179) | Mouse cecal microbial communities from Vienna, Austria - N-Acetylneuraminic amended D2O_June | ecosystem: Host-associated > Mammals > Digestive system > Large intestine > Cecum | place...
AGCATTACCATGGCCATCATTTTGCTGAGCTTCACGGTGCTGGGCGGAATGATGATGACCTTTTTCGGCCGGTTCTGGGTGGAGGAAAAGAAAGAGCTGCTCTCTCAGAACGCCAATTCCATCGCTGAAATTGCCAGCCGGTTTTTAACCGAAAAGAGCCCCGGCAAGTTCGAGCTGCAGGCAGACACTCTCACTGGCTTTATCGCCAGCTTTTCCACCAGCATTGGGGCGGATATTTTTATCACGGACCTGGACGGCCGGGTGCTGCTGGGCAATTTTGCCGACAGCAAGCTGGAGAGCCCCAAGGAGGCCCCGGCCTTTTATGTGGATCAGGCAGCGGCAGGAATGTATGAGGGCCGGGGGGATTTTGGCGGCCTGTACCGGGAGAAGTATTACATCATCGGCGTGCCCATGAGCGTGCAGGAGGGGGGGCTCTGTGTGGGCGCGGTGTTTGCCGCCACCAGCCCCGGCGCCATGAACGCCACGCTGATGGGGGCCTTAAAGATGTTCCTGGCAGCGGCCCTGGTGACCCTGGTGGTGACCTTCTGCGTGGTGGGCTTTTTTGCCTACCGGCTGGTCAAGCCCCTGCGGCTGATGTCCCTGGCGGCCCGCTGTCTGGGCTCCGGCGACTTCTTGGTGCGGGTGCCTGTGCAGAGCGCGGACGAGCTGGGCCAGCTGGCAGCCTCCTTTAACCATATGGCAGATTCCCTCTCCAACTCGGAGGGGATGCGCAGGAGCTTTATTGCCAATGTGTCCCATGAGCTGAAAACCCCCATGACCACCATTGCTGGGTTTATTGACGGCATCCTGGACGGGACCATCCCCCAGGGGGAGCAGGAGAAATACCTGCGCATTGTCTCAGACGAGGTGAAGCGGCTCTCCCGGCTGGTCAAGTCTATGCTGGACTTGTCCCGGATTGACAGCGGGGAGATGAAGCTGCACCCCACTGATTTTGACATTACCCACACAGTGGTGACCACCCTGCTTACTTTTGAGCAGCGCATTGACGAGCGGCAGATTGAAATCCAGGGCCTGGAGGAGGCCTCGCCTGTCCAAATCTATGGGGACAAGGACCTTTTGCACCAGGTGGTGTATAATCTGGTGGAAAACGCGGTAAAATTTACCAATCCGGGGGGGACCATCCGGGTGCTGACCGCGGACAGTGTGGACAGGACCACTGTGGTGATTGAGAACAGCGGCCAGGGCATTTCCGCAGACGATTTGCCCATGGTGTTTGAAAGATTCTATAAGGCAGACAAGTCCCGCAGCCGGGACAAAAACGGCATGGGCCTGGGGCTGTACCTGGTGAAGACCATTTTGAACCTGCACGGGGGGAATATCCAGGTCAAATCCGTCCAGGGCCAGTTCTGCCGGTTTGAGTTCTGGGTCCCCAAGCCCCAGGAGACGCCCAGGATAAAGGATAGCCAGCCCAAGACCAAGGAAAGTGTGCTCCGGCTGAAGGAGCCCCGGTTCCGGAGTAAATTAGGGAAAGGCGGCAGGGGAGAGAAGCGCACCTCTCCGCCCCAGGGCGCCAAAGAGAAGGATGAGCCCAAAGCCAGTGAGGACCAGGAAACAGGAAGCACGGAAAGAGAAGGAAAGGAGCAGGGAAAATGAATGAGAATGAGCAGCACCAGGAGCAGCCAGGCCAGGAGGCAGGAGGGACTGGGCCAGTGGAGCCTATGCCCCCAGAGTATCAGGAGCCCTTGATGCCCCATTGGGTCCAGCCGGCGGAGGCGGCGCCCCCAGAGGCAGTGCCCCCGCAGCAGGCGCCCCAGCCCCAGCAGGCCTATTATTATCCAGCCCAGGGGGCGCCATATCAGCCCGGCCCGCAATACCAGCCAGTGCAGCCAGTGCGGCCAACCCAGCAGCCCTATGGGAGCTATCCGGGGTATCCGCCCTATGCCCAGCCCCAGCCCTATCCCCAGGCATACCCCCAGCCCCAGCCGGGCCAGCCCTTCTACCCGGGGCAGCCCTATCCCGGCCCTTGGGCATACCAGGCCCAGGGGGCCCGGATAAAAAAGAAAATGTCCGGCAAGGTGAAGGCGTTTCTCTGGATACTGGGCATCCTCACTGGGGCTATGCTGGTTTTCTTCACTGTGTATCTGGCCTTGAGCGTCAATACCAAGCCCTTTGTGAGCTACGATGATTCCTACTCCTTTGACGAAAGGGATGGGGAGGAGGATGAGACCCCGCCAATCATTGAGCCTGGAGAGGAGGAGGACGTCCAGTCCGCGCCCTCCCGCCCCCAGGTGGACGTGACCCCCAATAAAGAGGGGATTCAGATAGCGGAGCGGCCCCAGGGAGACACCCTGGACGCGGAGGCTGTGTATAACCGGGTGGTGCCCTCCACCGTGACAGTTTCAGGAGAGCTGGAGCGGGAGGGCCAAACCAGCGAGAGCACAGGGACAGGGATTATTGCCACCAGCGATGGATATATTATCACAAACTCCCATGTGGTGCTCAACTCCAAGAGCACCCTGGTGACAGTCACCACCTATGACGGCCAGGAGTATGAGGCCGTGGTGGTGGGTGTGGACCGGACCACAGACCTTGCAGTGCTGAAAACCAATGACTATGGGTTCATTCCCGCGGAGTTTGGGGACGCCTCCCAGCTCTCTGTAGGCGAGTGGGTCATGGCCATCGGCAACCCTGGGGGCGAGCGGTTCTCCAGCTCCCTGACCCGGGGCATCATCTCCGGCCTGGACCGGGAGGTGGGCAAGTACAGCGAGAACGGCATGACCTATATCCAGACTGATGCAGCCATCAACCCGGGCAACTCCGGGGGCCCGCTGGTAAACATGTACGGCCAGGTGGTGGGCATCAACTCCTCCAAAATCATCACAGAGGGATACGAGGGCATGGGCTTTGCCATCCCGGTGAGCAGTGCCCAGCCCATTATCAATGAGCTGCTCTCCGGCGGGTATATCAAGGGCCGCACCCGGCTGGGGATTATGTGCATGGAGGTCAGCTCCACCATGGCCCAGATGACCGGTACCCCCCGGGGCCTGCGGATTACTGCCATCAATGAGGACAGCGGCTTTGCGGGCAGCGGCGCCCAGGAGGGGGATATCATCACTGCCATTGATGGGGAGAAGGTGGAGAGCCTGCGGGAGGTGTCCAACCTGCTGCTGCGCTATGAGCCCGGCGACCAGGTGACCATCACCCTGTACAGGCCCAGTGAGAGCTTTATTACCGGAGGCCAGGAGCTGGACGTGACCATTACCCTGCTGGAAGACAAAGGCGAGACCCAAGATTAAGCAAAAAACCGACGGCCAGCCAAGCGCCGCGAGAGAAGCCGAACAGCCAATTCCGCCGGTTTTGGGAATGGAGCCGCGGCTCCATTCTCAAAAGCGCCGGAGAGGCGGACTGGCTTTCCGAAACGCTGGACCCTAGACGTTCCCGGAAGATGCCGCTGCACCTTTCTTTGCTCCGTGCGAGCCGTCAGGTTTATCTTAAATACGAACGACCCCGGCTGGGCGGAAGTCTCCCTGCCGGGGTTTTCTTTTCAAAAATATTATCCCGGAACCTGTAACCACCCCAGCCCAGCTGGCGTGATACAGGTTGAGTGGACACTCATAAAGAAGGAGGGAGAAAGGTGGAGGATGAGAGGATTGTGGAGCTGTTTTTAACCCGGGATGAGACGGCTCTCAGCCTGACAGCGGAGAAATACGGCCCCAGGCTGCGGGGCCTGGCCAACAACCTGCTGCGGGATGCCCAGGCTGCCGAGGAGTGTGAAAATGACACCTATCTGCAGGCCTGGAATGCCATACCGCCCCATGAGCCCAGGGACTATCTGTTCCCGTTTTTGGCCAAGATTGTCCGGCGGCTGGCCATTGACCTGTGCAGGGCCCGGCACCGCAAGAAGCGCAGTGCGCCTCTTGTCCAGCTGACCAAGGAGCTGGAGCAGTGCATTCCGGACGGGGAGAGCGCCCAGAGCCAGGCGGACGGGCTGTTTTTGGCAGAGACTGTCAGCCGCTATCTGCGCACCCTGCCGGAGGAACCCCGGAATATCTTCATCCGGCGGTACTGGTATATGGATTCTGTGGCGCAGATTGCGGAGCGGTTCGGGGCGGGGCAGAGCAAGGTGAAGACCTCCCTCTACCGCACCCGGAACGGCCTGCGGGAATACCTTTCAAAGGAGGGATACGATTTATGAAAATACAAAACGGGGAAGAGTTTTTAGAAAAGCTGGGCAATCTTGAGCCAGATTTGGTGGCAGAGGCTGACCGCCCGCCTGAGCTGGCAGTCCGGCGGCGGGGCCCGGGCATCGGCACCTGGATTGCCGCAGCGGCCTGCCTGTGCGTGCTGTGCCTGCCCATGATTCTGCGTGCGGCGTTCCCCCCGCCCCTGGAGAGCGCGGGGATAGAGGATGCTGCCGCAGGCAACGCGGAGACCTCTCACCAGATAGAGGGCGCGGGGGAAGGCGGCGCGGACCAGGGGGAGGAGACAGCCATCACCAGAGAGGCGGAGGACTTCGTCCCGGGCGTGACCGTTTACCCTCCCGGCGCGGACGGCCTGGATGACTGGGAGAAGACCACCTACCACCAGGCATATGTGGACTCCCTGGAGGGCGGCCTGCCCGCTGAGGACTACTTTTGCTACAACAGCCGGGAGGCGGATTCGGCGGGCTTGTGGGAGGACCGGTACGAAAGCGACTTTGGGATAGAATACGCCTATGACACAGTGGAAGACCTGCTCCCTCCCATAGAGGGCTATGAAGCCATCCATGTGTTCCCGGAGTTTGCCGGCACGGAAAGCCAGCTTCCCTCCCGGCTGTGCTTCCAGTGGGACAAAGACGGGGAGTATATGCTCACAGGCTATATCACGGTCAACGTGGTGGAGCAGCCGGAGGAAATCCTGCCAAAGGACCAGGAAAACCTCCGGGCTTATATGAAGAAGTACGGTCAGACCATTGTGGAGCGGGATGGCCTGGAAATCACCGCTTTGGGCGGGATTGAAACGGATAAGACCCTGAGTTTCTGGCAGAACGGCTATTTCTACCGTATCTATGGGGCCAAGGACGCGGACATGGAGGCCATGGTCCAGCTGCTGAATTGGCTGCTGGAGGGGGACTTCCAGCTGGCGGACTACTCGAGGGCCCAGGCCCAGGCCTTGGGCCGCCTGCAGGACTACCCAGACGCCTTTGCCGGGTACTACCCCACGGATTCCCGGTGGGTGCCAAAGGCGGAGAAGGGGATTCTGGAGATGGAGGGGGACACCCCTGTGTCGTTGGAGCTGGACTATAGAACAGATTCGGAGGGGCGTCTGGTCACCTACTGGATGGTGGGCACTGCGGAGTACGCGGCGGCGGAACTGCAGTATGAGGCACTCTCCAAGCCTCTGCCGGAGCTGAGCCAGGCGGACGTGATGGCCTATCTGGCCAGTATGCGGGACAAAGGCAAGCACTACTTCTCCTTCTGGTGGAGCGAGGAGCTGAAAGCCGTGTTCTGGTACCGGGAGGGCACCGGGGACAAGGAAATCTGGGAGTTCATCCAGTATCTCCAAAGTGATGCGGTGAAGACTGAGCGGATGATTGGTGACATTGTAGAGCTGGTGCCCTACACCTAAAATCGAAAAACCCGGCTGTTTGAGGAAAACAGCCGGGTTTCCTTTTTGCTTTCTCACTTAACATAATTTTTCTTCCTCTTGTTTCGGCAAATCCATGCGCCAAAGCGCCTCTCTGCGGGGACAAGCGCCAAATCCTCCTGGAAACATCCCATTTCCCGCACCCTCCATCCGACGTTTCTTTTTGAGGAGACGAGGTATAATGGCCCCATCGCCCGCATAGAGGGTGACATAATTTAGAGGGCTTACTCCTTGGCGCAACCCGGGCCGCAAAGGAGCGGCAGGCTCTTACAAGGGGTGTTATGGATGGAAATAAGCAAACTGAGACAGAGCTGTATGAACCTTTTGGAGCAGCTGCGGGGCGAGCCGGCCCGCAGGGCGGCGGTGCTGATGGGCAGCTTTTTGGCCGGGATGGCGGCGGCACGGGGGTTGGTGTTCGGCAAATACGCGCCCTTCGGGGTGGCGGTGGCAGCGGCAGCGCCCCGGGGCGGCCTATGGGCCGGGGCACTGGGGGCGTTTTTGGGATACCTGCTGCCCTCCCCAGCTTATGTGCCTGTGCGGTACACAGCGGCACTGGTGGCGGTCACGGCCATCCGCTGGTCTTTGGCAGAGCTGAAAACAGTCAGCGGGCACCCGCTGTTCTCTCCGGCGGCAGCCTTTCTTCCCCTGCTGCTGACAGGCATGACCATGGTGTTTTTGCAGGGCTCTGTGAACTATACCGCGGCCCTGTATGTGGCTGAATCCTTCTTGGGGGCAGGCAGCGCCTACTTTCTGCGGCGGACAGCCAATCTGCTCTCCGGCCTGACTGGGGACGGCAGGCCCCGCACCGCTGCTCTCTCCGGAAGATATGAGAGCGGCGATATGGCGGCCCTTACAGTGAGCCTGGGGGTGTTTTTGCTGGCCTTCTCAGGGGTAAGCCTTTTTGGGGTCTCCCTGGGCCGGGTGCTGATGATTATTCTGGTGCTGTACTGCGCCCGGGCGGCGGGCATCTCTGGGGGCGCTGTGGCCGGGGTGGCGGCGGGAGGCATCCAGGGGCTCTCCACAGCAGGGCTCTCCTATCTGTCCGGCGCCTACGGCCTGGGAGGGCTGATGGCCGGGGTGTTCGCCCCCATGGGGAAGGTGGCGGGCGCGGCGGCGTTCATTATCTCCCATGGCATTGCCTCCCTGCAGGTGGGGGCAGGCAGCGGGCAGATTCTCACTGGGGCCATCGAGGTGGCAGTGGCCACTCTGGTGTATATGTTCCTGCCCAAAAGCCGCCGCCTCAGCGAGCTGTTTGGCCTGCGGGGGGACAGCCTCAGCGGCGGGGCCCTGCGGGGGAATATTGTGATGCGGCTGAAATATGCTGCCCAGGCCCTGACCAATGTGTCCGCCTCTGTGGAGGAGATTTCCCAAAAGCTCAGCGCGGTCTGCGCCCCCAACCTGCGGGGGGTGTACGACAAATCTACCTCTACCATCTGCGCTGGGTGCGGCATGAGCACAGTCTGCTGGCGCAAGTATAAGGAGCAGACCCTGGAGAATTTCGCCCAGCTCTCGGGCCCCCTCAAGGAAAAGGAGAAGCTGGAGACCTGCGACTTTACCAAGGAGTTCGCGGACCGCTGCTGCCGGGCTGGGGAGATGCGGGACGAACTGAACAAGAACTACGCCAGGTACTTAATGAAAGAGGCAGCAGAGCTGCGGGCCGCCCAAGTGCGGGAGGTGGTGGAGGCCCACTTCCGCACCACAGCAGGGATTCTGGACGAAATGGCCGGGGAGTTCGCCCAGTATCAGCGCTTTGACGAGGAGGCTGCCCAGCGGGTGGCAGTGGTGCTGCGGGACAGCGGGGTGACCCCCATTGAGGTCTGCTGCCGGGTGGACAAGTTCGAGCGCATGACCGTGGAGGCGGAGATTGGCCGGGAGCGCCAGAAGCGGCTGAACCGGGCGGCCTTTACCCGAGAGGTGTCCAACGCCTGCGGCAGGATTTTCTCGCCTCCCTGCGTCAGCGCCGGAGAGGAGCGCTGCCGCATCCAGATGTGCCAACGCCCCTTGCTGGACGTGGGCCGGGGCTTCTCTCAGCTCAGCGCTGGGGGCGGGGCCTTCTGCGGAGACAGCACCAATGTGTTCTATGACGGCTGTGGCCGGCTGATTGCCGTGCTCAGCGACGGAATGGGCACTGGGGGCCGGGCAGCTGTGGACGGGGCCATGACCTCAGCCATGGCAGAGAGCCTGCTGAAGGCGGGCGTAGGCTTTGACAGTATGCTGGAAACCGTGAACTCAGCCCTGATTGCCAAGTCCGGGGACGAGTCTTTGGCCACTATGGACGTGGTGTGTCTGGATTTGTTCACCGGGAAAACAGAATTCCGCAAGGCTGGGGCAGCCTGTACTGTGCTGCGCCGGGGCAGGCGCAGCGAGGTGATAGAGGCTTCCAGCGTGCCGGTGGGCATTATGCCCGGGGTAGAGTTTGCCACCAGCCGCCGGGATTTGTCCCCCGGGGACTTGATTCTCATGGTGTCAGACGGGGTGGTGGCCACGGGCAGCGAGTGGCTGGTGGATATGGCCGCAGCCTGGGACGAGGACGAGAATCCCAACCTTTTGGCCCAGCGGGTGACAGAGGAGGCGAAAAAGCGCCGCAGTGACGGCCATGAGGATGATATCACAGCGCTGGTCTTAATTGTTCATTCCGCGTGACCAGTGTGACCAGCGTTACGCTGGGAACATGGCCCGAAGTTTTTCCAGGGCCCGCTTCTCAATGCGGGAGATGTAGGAGCGGGAAATGCCCAGACGCTTGGCAACCTCCCGCTGGGGCATGGGCTTGTAACCCCCCAGGCCATAGCGCATACAGATGACACTGCGCTCCCGGGGCTCCAGGGCAGGGAGGAAGTCATAGAGCTGGCGGCTCTTAATGCGGATGTCGATGTCGTCAATCACCGTGTCGTCCACAGCCATGGTGTCCATCAAAGTCAGGGCATTGCCGTCCTTGTCAGAGTCAATGGGCTCGTTGATGGAGACATCCTGGGCGGATTTCTTCCCGGCGCGGAAGTGCATGAGGATTTCATTTTCAATACACTTAGAAGCATAGCTGGACAGCCGTATCCCCTTGCCGGCATCGAAGCTGTCCACAGCTTTGATAAGCCCAATGGTGCCAATGGAAATCAAATCGTCCTGGTCGCCGCCGGTAACGTAATATTTTTTTACAATATGTGCCACCAGGCGCAGGTTGTGCTCAATGAGCTCCCTGCGGGCATCCGGGCTGCCCTGAGCCAGCTCTGAGAGGGCCTTTTTCTCCTGGGCTGCGGAGAGCGCCCGGGGAAAGCTGCCGCTGCCGGTCACATGGAGCATCAGGTACAGCACATGGGAGAACAAATCCAACAGGTTGGATAAGAACATGGTTACCATCCCTTTCAGTCAGTAGAATGGTAAATGATATGATGGATTTCTCCAAAAACTGCACGTCCAAGGAGGGGGACAGAAAAGAAGCTGGGCAGAGAACCGGGGCGGCCCATGAGGGTGCATCCTTCTTTGCGGGGAAAATTTTGGCGTGCTGTATGGAGAGCGTGTTCACATAAGCGCCCGAACCCAAACTCAGCTTATGTGAGCTCTCTCCAGCGTAAGGAGCATGAAACATTAAAGGAGGAAAGAGAATCTCCGGAGAGGGATGCTCTCCTGAAAGCATTTCTCTCCGGGGGATTTCATTTTATCAGAGGAATACCGGTATTCCTCAGCTGAACTGGGAATTGTACAGGCTGGCGTAGAAGCCGCCCTGCTCCAGCAGGGCTGGGTGGGTGCCCTGCTCTACAATATCCCCGTCCCGCACCACCAAAATATTGTCTGCGTTCTGGATGGTGGACAGCCGGTGGGCAATCACAAAGCAGGTCTTGTTTTTCATCAGCGTGCGCATGGCGGCCTGAATCTGCTGCTCAGTACGGGTATCCACATTAGAGGTGGCCTCGTCCAGAATCAGCATTTTGGCGTCCAGAAGCATGGCCCGGGCAATGGTCAAAAGCTGCTTCTGGCCCTGGGAGATGTTGACCCCGTTCTCGTCCAGAATGGTGTCATAGCCCTCAGGCAGGGACATGATGTACCGGTGGATGCGGGCCGCCTTTGCCGCAGCCTCCACGTCAGCACGGGTGGCGCCCTGTTTGCCATAGGCCAGGTTCTCATAGATGGTGCCTGTAAACAGCCAGGTATCCTGCAGCACCATGGCGTAAGAGCGCCGCAGGCTCCTGCGGGTAATGCTCCGGATGTCCTGGCTGTCCAGGGTGATGTAGCCCTGGTCCGGGTCATAGAAGCGCATGAGCAGGTTGATGAGGGTGGTCTTGCCAGCGCCTGTGGGGCCAACAATGGCGGTAAGCTGGCCGGGAGCCGCGTGCAAATCCAGATTGTGGATAATGGTCTTGTCCGGCTCATAGCCAAAGCTGATGTGCTCCATGCGCACATCCCCCTCCACATGGGAAAGCTCAGCCGCGTCCAGGGCATCCTCAGGCTCAGTGGGCTGGTCCATCAAATCAAAGACCCGCTCCGCCGCGGCACAGGCAGACTGGAGCTCGCTGACAATATTGGCCATCTCGTTGATAGGCCCGGAGAAGCGGCGGGAGTACAGCACAAAGCTGGACAAATCGCCGATGGAAATGCGCCCCAAGAGGAATAACAGAGCCCCAAACACGCTGATAAAGGCCAGGGACAGGTTGTTGATAAAGTTCACGGAAGGCCCGGTCATGGCTCCGTAGTAGTCCGCATTGTAGTAGGCGTCCACAGCGGCCTGGTTCTTCTTGTCGAACCGGGCGGTCTGGGTGGCCTCCTGGTGATAGGCCTTGGTTGTCTTCTGGCCGCTGATAATCTCCTCCACAAAGCCGTTGAGCTCCCCCAGCATCACAGAGCGCTTGTGGAACAGGGGGCGCACCTTTTTGGTCATATACCGGGTGAACAGCACGGAGAGAGGGATGGTCACCGCGAACACCAGCACCAGCATGGGGGAGATAGCAATCATCATTGCCAGGGAGCCCACCACAGTAATGGCACTGGCCGCAATCTGCAGAAGGTCATTGGACAGGGAGGCGTTGACTGTGTCAATGTCATAGGACAGATGGCTGACAATGTCCCCGGTCTGGTGCTGGTCGAAGTAGCGCACCGGAAGGAGGGTGAGCCGGTCGAAGACCTGCTGGCGCATCTGGAAGACAATGCGCTGGCTCAGGCGAATCATCAGGATGGAGAGTATGTAAGAGAGAGCGGAAGAGGCGGCGTAAAAGACTACCATAAGGCCGCAGTAGAAGAAGACGGAGGGGAAGTCCACGCCGCCTTTTGTGAGGCCGATGGCGTCAATGGCCCGGCCGGAGAGATAGGGGCCCAGGAGGGCCAGGAGGTTGCTGCCAATGGTGAGAAGGACGGCAGCGAAAGCCATCCACTTGTGGGCGTAGATGTAGGACCAGAGCCGGAGAAGGACTTTGCGCCGGTCGCGGGGTTTTTCGATAG
>Ga0137309_102497_pt1 | contig 10970 bp, 8 predicted proteins | sample NAcewiD2O_June_FD_97179 | JGI IMG/M metagenome (GOLD analysis project Ga0137309, IMG submission 97179) | Mouse cecal microbial communities from Vienna, Austria - N-Acetylneuraminic amended D2O_June | ecosystem: Host-associated > Mammals > Digestive system > Large intestine > Cecum | place...
AAATGGCTGTGCCTATCCTCGTATTTCTGCGCCTGCCGCTCATGAAGCTTTATCATCTGCTCGCTTCTGGCATGTTTCGTGTGCTTGTCAATCTGCCCATCCATGTCAGCCGCTCTGGTGCCTGCCCGTCTGGAATACTGAAAAATATGAGTCTCATAGAATCCGATCTCTTCCACAAAACGATAAGACTCCAGAAATTCTTCTTCTGTCTCCCCTGGAAATCCCACCATCACATCTGTGGTCAGGGCCGGGTCGGAAAAATATGTCCGCAGAATCTGGCATCTCATTCGGTATTCCTCCGCCGTATATCTGCGGTTCATCCTTTTCAGCACACGGTCACTGCCGCTCTGCAGGGACAGATGAAAATGCGGGCAGACTTTCGGAAGCTGTGACAGCCCCCGGGCAAATTCCTCAGTTACAATCCCAGGCTCCAGAGAACCCAGACGGATTCTCGCCACATTCTCTACCTGGTGGACCCGCCTGATCAGTTCCAGCAGTCCCGGCTTTTTGTCTGGAAAATCCACTCCATATGAGCTGAGATGAATTCCCGTCAGCACAATTTCCTGATAGCCAAGCCCGGCCAGATTCTCCACCTCTGCCACCACATCTTCCGGGCTGCGGCTTCTCACTCTGCCTCTGGCATAGGGAATCACGCAGTAAGAACAAAACTGGCTGCATCCGTCCTGTACCTTAATATTTGCCCGGACGTGACCGGAAGTCCTGCTGATTGTCATATCTGTATACTCCCGGACCTGCCGCATATCCTGTACCGGCGTGCAGCTGGCAGACTGCTGCCAATATTGTTCCAAGATCTCTGCAATCTGGTTCTTACGGTCGTTTCCCACCACCAGATCCACCATATCATCGGCAGCCAGCCTGTCCGCCCCGGTCTGCACGTAACACCCCGCCGCCACCACAACCGCCTGGGGATTCATCTTTTTTGCCCGATGGAGCATCTGGCGGGATTTCCGGTCCGCAATATCTGTCACCGTACAAGTATTAATAATATACACATCCGCGCCGGGAGCAAACGGACAGAGTTCATATCCTGCCTGTTCTAAAAGCTGCCCCATGGCATCCATCTCATAAGCATTTACTTTGCACCCCAGATTGTGAAGGGCTGCTTTTCGAGTCATAACTCCACCTCATTCTCATTACCATGTATCACACAATTGCAAAATGCCTATTCCACAATCAGAGTTTGGACGAAATAGACAAATATAAAGGGATTTTTAAACGGTTTTGCGCTCTATTTTATCTATTTTATCCAAATCTTTCACCTTTGATTGTAATATTTGAAAGCAGTTTCACGATTATCCCCGTACAATTTTATGAATAATCTGACGAAAGTTTTTCTCATTTAGTCTTGACTTTTAAAATTGCAGATTGTAAGATTAGGACAGCAAAAATAAAAATGAACACGGGAGGATTACAAAAATGAAAAACGTACAGATTTCACTGAATTCCATAGATAAAGTAAAGGCTTTTGTTAATGAAATCAGTAAGTTTGACTGCGACTTTGACCTGGTATCCGGAAGATATGTCATTGATGCTAAATCCATCATGGGTATCTTCAGCCTGGATCTGTCCAAGCCCATCGACCTGAATATCCACGCTGACGGCCGGAACCTGGATGAAGTTCTGGAAAAGATCAAATCCTATGTGATCTAACTCATATCAAACCGGGACAAGCGGGAGAATCCGGCAAAGCCGGATTCTTTCTTGTGCCCTCTGTCTCTCTTTACTCCCCGCCTCTCTCCCACCTATTCTTAATCCGCAGATAATTGCACATTCTATTTTGCCCAACCTCGTCCGTCTGGCTCAACTAGGCAATTACTGCCCTCCTCCGATTTCCACAACCTCCACACTGTCAATGGCCGCATCCACCAGCTCTCCGATTTTTTCCTTCAGCTTCTGCTCTGATCTTTGAATCGCTTTCAGGTTAGGCTTTGTGACAGGATGCTTGGCCACAAAAATGGTACAGCAGTCCTCATAGGGCAGAATGGACGTTTCATATGTGTCAATTTTCAGAGCCACATCCACAATATCCTGCTTGTCAAAGGCAATCAGCGGCCGGTATACCGGAAGACTGCACACCTGGTTGGTAACTGCCAGACTCTGCATGGTCTGGCTGGCCACCTGCCCGATGCTCTCCCCGGTGATGGTTCCCTGGCATTTATCCTTCAGGGCAAAATGCTCGGCAATCCGCATCATATAACGGCGCATGAGTATGGTCAGCTCATCATGAGGGCACTTGTCATAAATATACATCTGAATATCCGTAAAATTCACCACATACAGCCGGATGGGGCCGCAATATTTGGAAATCTGCGCCGCCAGGTCCACAACTTTCTGCTTCGCCCTCTCACTGGTATACGGCGGCGCGTGAAAATACACCGCTTCTATGGACACTCCCCGCCGTGAAACCATATAGCCGGCCACCGGACTGTCAATCCCGCCGGAAAGCAGCAGCATGGCTTTTCCGTTACAGCCTGCCGGCATTCCGCCCAGTCCCGGTATCTCCTGGGAGTATACATAAATTCTTTCCCGAATTTCCACATTTAATAACAATTCCGGCTGATGAACATCCACATGGGTTCCCGGAAACGCTTCCAGCACTGCTTCTCCCAGGAGAGCATTGATTTCCATAGACTGTAAGGGGTAAGATTTTCTCGCCCTGCGGGCGTGTACCTTAAACGACTGATTACATTGCGGATAGATCCGTTTCATATAATTTACCACATCTTCTTTCAAATGGTCAAATCCCTGATCCTCCAGAATCTGCACCGGGCAGATGGCTACAATCCCAAATACCCTCTGCAGCGCCTCCAGACATTCTTGGTAATCATACTCCCTGGACTGGCACTCCACATAAATGCGCCCCTGTTCCTTATGCACCTGAAAATCCCCTTCCACCGGGCCAAGGGCCCAGCGGATCTGGTCAACCAGTGCATTTTCAAATAAATACCGATTTTTCCCTTTCAGCGCAATCTCGCCATATTTTATCAAAAAAGCCTGATAATCCATTCGCTTCTCCTTTTATTTCTCCGGCATATTCCCACATACCCGGAAAATACGCCTGCAAAAAACTCCCAAAATCCCGCGTTCCGGGAATATCACTAACGCCTTGCATACCGCTTCAGCACAGGCACAATTTCTCCCAAAATCTCCAGACAATACTCTATCTCTTCCTGTGACGTATCCTCACACAGACTGAACCGTACCGTGGACTCTCTCTGCTTTGGTTTCATGCCCATAGCCGTCAGGGTGCTGCTCCCCGCCCTTTTGTGGGTGGAACAGGCAGACCCGGCTGAGATATACACGCCTTTGTCCTCCAGGGCATGCAGCAGCACCTCGCTTCTGATTCCTGTAAAACTGGCGCTGACAATGTGGGGAGCCCCCAGGCGTACATCCATTCCGTTCACCAGCACCCCCTCCATCCGGGCAAGCCCGTAAGCCAGCAGCTCTTTCATCTGATACATATGTTTTGTCTTTTTGTCAAAATCCCGGTAAATCTCATCCACTGCTACCCCAAGCCCGGCGATTCCCGGTACATTATCTGTCCCGGAGCGCATACCGCCCTGCTGTCCGCCGCCCAGTATCTGCGGCTGAATCCTGGACTGTTCCCTGACATACAGAAATCCAGCTCCCTTTGGCCCATGTATCTTATGGCCACTGACAGACATGAGATCAATACCCATTCTGCCAGGATAAATCCGATATTTTCCAAATGCCTGTATGGCATCCACATGAAACAGCGCGCCAGGGGCTTTCTCACGGAGGATACCGGCAATCTGCTCCACTGGCTGGACAGAGCCTGTTTCATTATTCACATACATGACAGAAACCAAAATGGTCTCTGGATTCAGCGCCTCCTCCAGAGCATCCATAGAAACTACCCCCTGGGAATCCACAGGGAGAATCACGGTCTCAAACCCCAGTTCTTCCAGACGCTTCACCGGCTCCTGCACCGCCGCATGCTCGATGGCGGTGGTCACTATCCTTTTCCCGTTCCTTTTATTTGCCATGGCTGTCCCCAATATGGCCAGATTATTGGATTCTGTCCCCCCAGAGGTAAAGTAAATCTCCTTTTCTTTTGCTTTTAACTGGCGGGCAATGATCTCCTTTGCCCTTTTCACATAGCCTTCCGCCTCCACACCCTTCTTGTGCATGGAAGATGGATTTCCATAATCCTCCACCATGGTTTTGACCACGATTTCTTTCACACTCTCACAGCACCAGGTGGTGGCTGCATGGTCCAGATACACTTCCATTTTCACACACCTCCCTGCCGTCCGTCCAGATGGAACATGAGCACAGACAACAGGGCCAGACCTGCCGTCTCCGTTCTCAGAATCCTTCTGCCCAGTGTCATGGGGTGATAACCCATGCTCCGGGCCAGAGCCGCCTCTCGCTCATCGAAACCGCCCTCCGGTCCGATGAAGACCGCCACATCCTGCCCCGGAAGAAGACTGCGTACCCGCTCTCTGGCATCCTCCATCCCCTGCGCCTTCTCATAGGGAATCCATCTCACCGGACACTGCTGCCCGTATTCCAGAGCCTGCCGGAAACCGCACACCTGATGGATATGGGGGACGAAGCCCCGCCCCGACTGTTTCGCCGCGCTCTCGGCAATCTGCTGCCACCGGGCAGTCTTCTTCGCCGCCTTTTTCTCGTCCAGCTTCACCACTGTTCGCATGGTGTCCACCGGAATCACTTCATGCACCCCCAGCTCCACGGCTTTTTGTATAATCCATTCCATCTTATCCCCTTTGGGAATTCCCTGGAACAGATAGATTCTGCTGGGCAGTTCCGCCTGGGTATCCTGTACGTACATAATGTGGGCAGTCACCTGCTGTTCTGTAATCTCTTCGATATAACAGGTATATTCCTGTCCCCCAGGGCCGCTGGCTGACAGCTGGTCTTTTGGGCTCATCCTCAGCACATTGCGTATATGATTCACATCACTGCCGGTGATACGAATCTGAGATTCCCCGATCTGGTCTTGTTCTACAAAAAAACGCCGCATCTCTCACTCCTTCTTGGCCGTCAGAGATACCCACTCGCCCTGACGGGTAGTCTCTATCACCTTCATGCCCGCCTGCTCTACCGCCTGGCGCACTTCCTCCTCTTTCTGGTCCAGGATTCCGGAGGTGATGTACAGCCCGCCCGGCTTCAGATACCGGACTGCCACCGGTGACAAAGGCACCAGCACATCCGCCAGAATATTGGCGGTGACTAAGTCATACTGTTCCCTTCCCGCCTGCTTTTGCACCTGGGAATCGGTAATAATGTTTCCGATAATCAGCTCAAACTGTCCCTCCGGCACATGGTTGGCCTGCATATTCTCCCGGACAGCCGAGACAGCACAAGGGTCCAGGTCTGTACCCAGCACATGGTCAATTCCCAGCTTACATCCCACAAGCCCCAGGATGCCGCTTCCGGTTCCCACATCCAAAAGGCTCATCCCCGGTTTCACATACTTCTTCAACTGGCGGATGCACAGCTGGGTGGTCTCATGCATCCCGGTGCCGAAAGCCGTCCCCGGGTCCATGTGAAGCAGCATGGTATAGGGCCGTTCCTCCCTGGGCTGCTCCCAAGATGGCACAATGAGAATATCATCCACATAAAACTGGTGAAAGTATTCCTTCCAGTTATTCATCCAATCCTTATCTTCTGTCTGGGAACCTGTGACAGATGCCGGGCCGATATCCGTAAACTGTTTCAGCTCCTCGAGGGCCTCTTTCACACCCTCCAGAATCTTTTCTTTGTCTTCTTCCTCATCCAGATAAAAGCTCACATAGGCTATGCCGTCGTCTTTTGGTCCCTCTGGCAGCAAATCCACAAACATTTCCCGGCATTCCTCCCGGGTAAGGGGCTGCTTGTCCTCAATCTCCACCCCCTGGATTCCCAGCTCTGCCAATGTAGCTGCCACCAGGTCTTCCGCCTCTGTAATCGTCTCTATGGTAAACTTATTCCATCTCATCTCAACACCTGCTTTCCACTCCCAAATCTCTCCTACAAACCGGTTCCATAAACTGCCAGGGGAATGGTAACCAGAGAGAACATTGTACTCAGCACAATCCCTTTCGACAGCAGTGTCCCGTCCACGCCATTTTCCTCGCACAGCATCAGCGGCAGATTTGCCACCGGCATGGCTGCCAGCAGTACGAATGTCCCTGCCATCTCCCTGTCACATGCCAGCCCTTTAAGAATCCACCCAAAGGCAATGGGTATCAGCACATGGCGAAGGGCCACATACCCATACAGCCGCTTTTCCCTGAAAATTTTCCCCAATGGCATCCCCGCCAGGGAGATGCCGATCACCATCATGCTCAAAAATGTGGTGGCAGACCCAGTATAATCAACAGTCTTTACGAGAATCTCCGGCAGCGGCGGCTTCAAAAGAAAAATCCCAATACAGACAGCACCCGCCACTGTGCCCACGTTAATCACGCTCCGCTTAGGCGCATCCGGATTCTCATTGTATCCGGCTGCCAGACGCACTCCATACGTATAGACAATAATGTTAAAGATTATAGTACAGATGACCACATAAATCAATACTTCTGTGCCCAGCACCGCTGAAACTACCGGAATACCGATAAATCCAATATTCCCAAACAAAATCATCAGCGTATACTGGTCCTGCTCCAGTCTGTCCTTCCCGAAAAACCGGGGCAGTATTCTCCCCAGCAGAAACAGCCCTCCATACATGCCCATGCCGATTCCCGCCGCCAGCAGCAGTTTCCCATTGCTGATACCGCCGCCGCTCTCCATCACGCTGGTCAAAAGCAGCGCCGGATTACAGATATTGACCACAACTGCAGACAGCACCTTCCCTGCCTTTTTATCCACAATCCCTTTTCTGCACGCGGCAAATCCAATCGCAATCAGCAGAAAAATCATACACATCTGCCGGAAAATTACAGCTGCATCCATCACTCATTTTCCTCGTCTTTCCTATTTTACAGTCACTTTACAGGACGCCTTTCTCCCGCTTCCGTCTTTGGCTGTGGCAGTGATAAATGCCCGTCCTTTTTTCTTCGCCTTTACCACTCCTTTTGCAGATACCTTTGCCACTTTCGGGTTGGTGCTCTTCCAGGACACCTTCTTATTATAAGCGCTGGCCGGGCTCACCAGGGCAGTCAGGCGGAAACTTTTCTTCTTTTTTATCCGATAGCTGGACCGGTTCAGTGCCACTTTTGCCACCATACGGTCAATTTCTGTATAATCTTTATAACGGTACACAGACACATTGGAAGAGGTCCCGGTCCACAAAGCCCGGTTATTCCAGGGCCACAGATGATTATACCAGACCCGGTTGTAATCGTTCCCGAAATTGGCTTCATAGACCTGAACGCCTCTTTTATTGCTTTCCATAAATACCGCCTGATGGATACCGCCCTTTCCCGTCCACCGGATCACATCTCCGATCTTGGCATAAGAAAACAGAGTCTTCATCTCCTCTGTATTTTTCGTACTCACCGTTTTATACACCAGGCCATAATCCGGAGACCCGATATAGTATGGCTTCTGAAACGCTTTCTTGGTCACGTGCATGACAAATCCTGCGCATTCATGTCCCGTGTAGTGCCACAGTACGCCGTTTTTCACATAGGAGACCGTAACCCAGTCATGAAAATAAGACCCGTGGGGATATTCCCTGGTTACTGCCTTTACCCGGTCGGCAATGACAGCCGCCTGGGGCCTCTCCGGCACAAAACTCCCTCCCAAAATCAACACTGCGCACAAAGCCGCTAATGCCCGCCTTGGGGCCTTCCTGTCTCTCATATGCTGCCTCCCTGCATTTTTCGTATCCCAAAAAGCTCCCTGCCGCTCCACCTGCCGCCATACACAGATGGTTTTTTGGAACACACGGATAGTCACCTCCATTATAACCGAAAAACGGCACAGCTACAACAGCCATGCCGCCTTTCATTTATCATTTTTTCTTATTACAAGCCTTATCAAATGCTTTCAGGGCCTCTTTTGCCTCCCGGTTCAGCTTGGTGGGAACCTGGACCACCAGGGTCACATAGTGGCTTCCCCTGTGCCTGCTGTTGCGGATACTGGGAACCCCTTTATCCTTTAACCGGATACGGGTGTCTGTCTGGGTTCCCGGCTTCACTTCATACATAATATCCCCGTCAACGGTGGATATGCGGACTTCTCCTCCCAGGGCTGCCTGTGCAAATGTGATAGGCGCAGTGGAGTAGATATCGTCGCCCCTGCGCTGGAAAATGGGATGTCTGGCAACCACTACCTCTACAAGAAGATCCCCTCTGGGACCGCCGTTAGTGCCCGGTTCCCCTTTCTCCCGGATACGAACAGACTGGCCGTTGTCAATCCCCGCAGGTATGGACACCTTAATCTTAGTCCGCTTGGACTGATACCCGGTGCCCCGGCATTCGGTACATTTTTCTTTTACCACTTTTCCGGTTCCGCCGCACTCCGGACACACCGACACATTACGTGTCATGCCGAACAGAGACTGCTGGGTATAGACAATCTGCCCTTCCCCATTACATTTTGGACAGGTCTCTGGCGATGTTCCGGGCTTGGCGCCGCTGCCATTGCAGACATGGCATTCTTCCTTCAGCATCACCTCAAGCTCTTTTTCACAGCCGAATACAGCCTCCTCAAAGGTAATGTTGATACGGCCTCTTAAATTGGCGCCCTTCATAGGGCCGCTTCTGGCCCGTCTCCTGGCACCGCCGCCAAATAGATCTCCGAAAATATCTCCGAAAATATCTCCCATATCAGCTGCATTGAAGTCAAAACCCCCGAAACCGCCGCCGCCATTTTCAAAGGCGGCATGACCAAACTGGTCATACTGCCTTCTCTTCTCGCTGTCACTTAAAATGCCATATGCATTGGTGGCCTCTTTAAACTTCTGCTCCGCCTCTTTATCCCCAGGATTAGCATCGGGATGATACTTCTTGGCCAGCTTCCGGTATGCCTTCTTTATCGCTGCCTCGTCCGCATTTCTGTCCACGCCTAAGACTTCATATAAATCTCTTTGTTGCTCTGCCATGGTTATCCTCCATTCCACGACTGGCATGCGGAAAGCCCCTTTTTTTACCAACGGGGCTCTCCGGCAGTCCAATCATTACCATGCGTGGTTCACGATTACGGATTCTAGTACAGCATCGCATAAATACCAGTGAATTCTGTACCCGCTATTTCTGCCAGTACTGCGTTGTCGTCAATCGACGATGGCACCGCATCGCCTCATTCCTCCGCCTTGTCCTGACAAAAATATCAGGCACATTATTCACCGATATTTACGCAACGCTGTACTAGCCTACACTTCTTTATAATCTGCATCAATTACGTCGTCGTCATATCCTGCTTCACCGCCGCCGGAAGCCTGGCCGCCCATATTCATATCCGGGCCTGCTCCCTGGGCATCCTGTGCGCCGGACTGCTCATACATCTTGGCAAACAGTTTCTGCGCGCCGGTCATCATCTTCTCCTGTGCCGCTTTCAGCTCTGCAACCTGTGCCTCTGTCATTTCCTCCGGATTTGTTTTCTCCAGCAGATCTTTCAGGTCTTTCAGGTCAGCTTCCACTGCCGCTTTATCGGAAGCATCTAATTTATCGCCCACTTCTTCCAGAGCCTTCTCAGTCTGGAATACCATAGAGTCCGCGTCATTTCTGGCATCAATGGCCTCTTTGCGCTTCTTATCCTGAGCCTCGTACTCGCTGGCCTCTCTCACAGCCTTCTCAATGTCTTCATCGGACATATTAGAGCCTGCTGTAATGGTAATCTTCTGCTCTTTTCCTGTTCCCAGGTCTTTTGCAGATACATTCACAATACCGTTGGCATCAATATCGAAGGTTACTTCAATCTGCGGTACGCCGCGCCTTGCAGGCGGAATTCCATCCAGACGGAACTGTCCCAGTGATTTATTATCTTTTGCGAACTGACGCTCACCCTGAACTACGTTAATATCAACAGCTGTCTGATTGTCCGCTGCTGTGGAGAAAATCTGGCTCTTCTTCGTGGGAATCGTGGTATTTCTCTCGATCAAACGGGTAGCCACACCGCCCATGGTCTCAATGGACAGAGACAAAGGAGTAACATCCAGAAGCAGAATATCCCCTGCGCCTGCATCGCCAGCCAGCTTACCGCCCTGGATAGCAGCACCCAGTGCCACACATTCATCTGGATTCAAGCTCTTGCTGGGCTCTTTCCCTGTGAGCTGTTTTACTTTGTCCTGTACAGCCGGGATACGGGTAGAACCGCCCACTAAAAGCACCTGGCCCAGTTCAGAAGCATTCAGTCCTGCATCTGACAGCGCACGTTTCACGGGTTCTGCTGTCTTTTCCACCAGGTCATGAGTCAGCTCGTCGAATTTTGCCCTGGTCAGGTTCATATCAAAATGCTTCGGCCCCTCATTGGTAGCTGTGATAAACGGCAGGTTGATATTGGTTGTGGTAGCAGAGGAAAGCTCTTTCTTTGCCTTTTCCGCTGCCTCTCTCAGTCTCTGGAGAGCCATCTTATCTGCGGATAAATCCACGCCCTCAGCCGCCTTGAATTCAGCCAGCATGTAATCGGTGATCTTCTGGTCAAAGTCATCACCGCCCAGACGGTTATTTCCCGCTGTTGACAACACTTCGATTACGCCTTCGCCGATCTCAATAATAGATACGTCGAAGGTACCGCCGCCCAGGTCGTATACCATAATCTTCTGTTCTTTTTCATTGTCCAGTCCGTATGCCAGAGCTGCTGCTGTGGGCTCGTTGATGATTCTCTTTACTTCCAGACCGGCAATCTTTCCTGCATCTTTCGTTGCCTGTCTCTGAGCGTCGTTGAAATAAGCAGGCACTGTGATTACTGCCTCTGCAACAGACTCACCCAGATAATCCTCCGCATCCTTTTTCAGTTTCTGCAGGATCATTGCGGAAATCTCCTGGGGAGAATATTTCTTGCTGTCAATATTCACACGATAATCGCTTCCCATC
>Ga0137309_102498_pt1 | contig 10970 bp, 9 predicted proteins | sample NAcewiD2O_June_FD_97179 | JGI IMG/M metagenome (GOLD analysis project Ga0137309, IMG submission 97179) | Mouse cecal microbial communities from Vienna, Austria - N-Acetylneuraminic amended D2O_June | ecosystem: Host-associated > Mammals > Digestive system > Large intestine > Cecum | place...
CGTGCTGATTGCCAACACCTCCGACATGCCCGTGGCCGCCCGTGAGGCGTCCGTGTATACCGGCATCACCATCGCGGAGTACTTCCGCGACATGGGCTACGCCGTGGCCGTTATCGCCGACTCCACCTCCCGCTGGGCCGAGGCCCTGCGCGAGATGTCCGGCCGTCTGGAAGAGATGCCCGGCGAAGAGGGCTACCCCGCCTACCTGGCCTCCCGTCTGGCCCAGTTCTATGAGCGCGCCGGCGTGGTGCAGTGCATGGGCAGCGAGGACCGGGTGGGCTCCCTGACCGCCGTGGGCGCCGTGTCGCCTCCGGGCGGCGACCTGTCCGAGCCCGTCTCCCAGGGCACCATGCGTATCGTCAAGGTGTTCTGGTCCCTGGACGCCTCCCTGGCCTACCGCCGCCACTTCCCCGCCATCAACTGGCTGAACTCCTACTCCCTGTATCTGGATACCATGAAGCCCTGGTTCGACGAGCATTTCGGCCCCGCCTTCATGGAGAACCGGAACAAGGCCATGAGCCTCCTCCAGGAGGAGGATAACCTCAACGAGATCGTCCAGCTGGTCGGTAAGGACTCCCTGTCCCCCAGCGACCAGCTGACCCTGGAGACCGCCAAGATGGTCCGCGAGGACTTCCTCCAGCAGAACGCCTTCATGGACGTGGACAGCTATTCCAGCCACGACCGTCAGATGCGGATGCTGGCCATGATCCTGGACTTCGACAAGCTGGCCCGGGACGCCATCGGCAAGGGCGCGCCTCTGGCCCCCATGCTGGACATCCCCGCCAAGGAGAAGATCGGCCGCGCCAAGTTCGTGGAGGCCGACAAGTACGTCCAGGAGTACGCCGCCATCGCGGAAGAGATGGAGCGGGAGATCGCCGAGATCGCAGAGAAAGCGGGTGACCAGTTATGATGAAGGAATACCGTACCATACACGAGATCTCCGGCCCCCTGATGGTGGTTGAGAAGGTCGACGGCGTCACCTACGACGAGCTGGCCGAGATCGAGCTTTCCGACGGCAGCATTCGCCGCTGCAAGGTGCTGGAGGTCAACGGCGACAAGGCCGTGGTCCAGCTGTTCGAGTCCTCCGCCGGCATCAACCTGCGGGACTCCAAGATCCGGTTCCTGGGGCACCCCCTGGAGCTGGCGGTGTCCGGCGATATGCTGGGCCGCGTGTTCAACGGCATGGGCCAGCCCATCGACGGCGGCCCCGCCATCCTGCCCGAGAAGAGCCTGGATATCAACGGCCAGCCCATCAACCCGGCTGCCCGTGACTACCCCAACGAGTTCATCCAGACCGGCGTCAGCTCCATCGACGGACTGAACACTCTGGTCCGCGGCCAGAAGCTGCCCATCTTCTCCGGCAACGGCCTGCCCCATGCCCAGCTGGCGGCTCAGATCGCCCGTCAGGCCAAGGTGCTGGGTGACGCGGCCTCCAACTTCGCCGTGGTGTTCGCCGCCATCGGCATCACCTTCGAGGAATCCGAGTACTTCGTCAACGAGTTCAAGCGCACCGGCGCCATCGACCGTACCGTGCTGTTCACCAACCTGGCCAACGACCCGGCTGTCGAGCGTATCTCCACCCCCCGTATGGCCCTGACCGCCGCCGAGTATCTGGCCTTCGAGAAGGGGATGCACGTGCTGGTCATTCTGACGGACATCACCAACTACGCCGAGGCCCTCCGTGAGGTCTCAGCGGCCAAGAAGGAAGTTCCCGGCCGCCGCGGCTACCCCGGCTATCTGTATACCGACCTGGCCCAGATGTACGAACGCGCGGGACGGCAGCTGGGCAAGCCCGGCTCCATCACCATGATCCCCATCCTGACCATGCCGGAAAACGACAAGACCCACCCCATCCCCGACCTGACCGGGTATATCACCGAGGGCCAGATCATCCTCTCCCAGGAGCTGTTCCGCAAGGGCATCAATCCCCCCGTGGACGTTCTGCCCAGCCTGTCCCGTCTGAAGGACAAGGGCGTCGGCCCCGGCAAGACCCGCGAGGACCACGCCTCCACCATGAACCAGCTGTTCGCCGCCTACGCCTCCGGCAAGGAGGCCAAGGAGCTGATGACCATCCTGGGCGAGTCGGCTCTGAGCCCCACGGACCTGCTGTACGCCAAGTTTGCCGACGAGTTTGAGAAGCGCTACGTCTCCCAGGGCTACGAGACCAACCGCAGCGTCATCGAGACCCTGGATCTGGGCTGGGAGCTGCTGAGCATCCTGCCCAAGAGCGAGCTCAAGCGCATCAAGCAGGATATGATCGACAAGTACCTGCCCAAGAAGGCGTAAGGCTTGGCGCGACATTTAGGAAAGAGGTGAACAGATGGCCTCAGCAACGATAAACCCAACCAGAATGGAGCTGAACCGGCTGAAGGGCCGGCTGAAGACCGCCACCCGGGGCCACAAGCTCCTCAAGGATAAGCGGGACGAGCTGATGAAGCAGTTCCTGGAGATCGTCCGGCGCAACCGGGTGCTGCGCAAGAAGGTGGAGGAGGGTCTGGAGCGGGCCAACGCCGCTTTTACCGTGGCCTCCGCCCTCATGAGCCCGGAGATGCTGGAGCAGGCGCTGCTGTATCCCAAGCAGAGCGTGGAGCTGGACATGACGTTCCAGAACATCATGTCCGTCAACGTGCCCCGCTATGCCTTCCATACCAAGAACGAGGACCCGGCGGAGATCTACCCCTACGGCTTCGCCCAGACCTCCGGCGAGCTGGACGCGGCGCTGGAAGCGCTGTCCAACGTGTTCCATGACATGCTGGAGCTGGCGGAGGTGGAGAAGACCATGCAGCTTCTGGCGGAGGACATCGAGAAGACCCGGCGGCGCGTCAACGCCCTGGAGTACGTGATGATCCCCGGGTTCCAGGAGAAGATCCGGTATATCTCCATGAAGCTGGACGAGAACGAGCGCGGAAACATCACCAGACTGATGAAGGTCAAGGACATGGTCCTGCAGGAAGCCCACGAGTTCCAGCAGCCCGCCAACGCTTGAGTTCTCCCGGTTTGAATAAAAACAGCAACAGGGTGCAGGCCATACGGCCTGCACCCTGTTGCTGTTTTTAAGGAAAGCAGAGGAATCCAGCGGCAGCCTTCTCTACACCGGCTCGCCGCAGGCCCTCCGTACCTCCGCCAGCGGGACGCCGTGCATCCTGGCAGCCTCCGCCATCGCCTCATACTCCGGCTTGCTCTTGACCAGCCCATACCCGGTCCCCGTCTTCCGCGGGACGGGCCCGTAGACCGTCTCCACCTCCTCGGAGGACACGCTCATAGCATAGCGTGGACAGTCCGTCCGCCGGACGCCGAAGGTGCTGGTGTGCCGCAACATCTCCCGGGCCAGCCGGTCTGCGTCCCCGGGCCTGCACAGGCAGGTCAGCACCACCCCGGGACGGCCCTTCTTCATATAGACCGGGGCATAGGACGCATCCACCGCCCCCGCCTCCAGCAGGCGCTCCATAGCGAACCCCATGGCCTCGCCGGTCATATCGTCGATGTTGGCCTTCAGTTCGACGATCCGGTCATTGGGCCCCTCCGATGCCTCCGCCGTCTCCACCAGGAAGGCCCGCAGGCAGTTGGCCTGCGGGAAGTCCTTCGTGCCGCAGCCATAGCCGCACCCCAGCATTGCCCCGTCAGGCATAGGCCCGAAGCTCCGCGCGAAGGTCCGCAGCAGCGCCGCCCCGGTGGGCGTACACAGCTCCGCCGCGATGTCACCCGCCGTCATCGGTACGCCGGTGAGCAGCCGCGCCGTTGCCGGGGCAGGCACCGGCAGCAGCCCATGGGCGGTATGTACCGCGCCGCCGCCCACCGTGACCGCGGAGGCGCACACCGCCTCCGGAGAAAGCAGCTCCATCAGATAGCACACGCCGGTCACATCCATCACCGCGTCCAGCGCCCCCACCTCGTGGAAATGGACCTCGCCTATCTCCACGCCGTGGGCCGCCGACTCCGCCCGGGCGATAAGGCCGTAGGTCCGCCGGGCATCCTCCCGCACCGCCCGGGGCAGGGGGAACGCGTCGATCATGGCCTCAATATCCGCCAGGGAGCGGTGCTCATGGTGGTGATGCCCATGGTCATGAGGATGCCCGTGACCCTCTTCATGTCCATGGACCGCCACCCGCATGTGGGTACCGGCGATCCCCTGCCGCCGTACCGGCTCCGCCTCCAGCGTCACGCCGGGAAGCAGGGCGTTCATATCCGCCAGGAACCGCTCCTTCTCCGGGCACAGCTCGTAGAGCGCGCCCATGAGCATGTCCCCCGCCGCGCCCATGGCGCACTCCAGATACAGCGTTCTCATTCCGATATCCCTTTCATCTGATTGATCCTATGGGCCAAAAATCCCGCGCCGAAGCCGTTGTCGATGTTCACCACGCTGACCCCGCTGGCGCAGGAGTTCAGCATGGCCAGCAGCGCCGCCAGCCCGCCCAGGTTGGCCCCGTAGCCCACGCTGGTCGGCACGGCGATCACCGGGCAGCCGACCAGACCTCCCACCACGCTGGGCAGGGCGCCCTCCATACCCGCCACGGCCACGACGCACCGCGCCTTCTCCAGCACCGGCAGGGAACCCAGCAGCCGATGGAGCCCGGCCACCCCGGCGTCGTAGACCCGGTGGACCCTGCTGCCCAAAGCCTCGGCGGTGAGGGCGGCTTCCTCGCAGACCGCCAGGTCGCTGGTCCCGGCGCTGACCACGGCGACGTCCCCCGTAAGGGGACGCTCCGCCGGGTTCGCCACCGCCAGCCGCGCCTGGATGGAATAGCGGTAAGGGACCTTCCCCCGCAGCAGGGCCTCCTTTTCCTCCGAGAGCCGGGTGACGATGATGTTCTCCGCCCCCCGGCCCATCATGGACCGGACGATGCCCTCGATCTGCTCCGCCGTCTTCCCCTGGCCGAAGATCACCTCCGCCGCGCCCTGCCGCGCGGCCCGGTGGTGGTCCACCTTGGCGTATCCCAGGTCCTCATAGGCCGTCCGGCTGAGGAGCCGGGCCGCCTCCTCCGGCGCGGTCTCGCCGGAGCGCACCCGCTCCAGCAGAGCGCGGATCTCCTGTTCTCCCATGGACCATCCTCCTTTTCCGTTTCCGGCGGCGGAGCGCTCAGCGCTCCATCTTCCAGTACTGCACGCTGTAGGGGGGCAGCTGGCTGCCGCCGCCGAAGTCGTGCTTCTGTCCGCTGATCAGCTCCTCCGCCATGCCGCATCCCGCGTCAAAATGGGCGGTGAAGGTCTCGCCGCCGGCGTTGACCGCTACCAGCACCCGCTCGCCGTCACAGGCTCGCTCGAAGATGATCTGATGGTTGGTCAGCACCACGTTCCGATAGGAGCCGTAGCACAGCGCCTTGCTGTTCTTATGCGCTTCCGCCAGCCGGGCGATGAACGCCGTCAGCTCGTTGGCCTCCGGCTTCTCGATCGCGGGCCGCAGGGCGGCGTCCCCCTGGGACTTCTTTCCCTCGATGCCCCACTCGCTGCCGTAGTACACCGCCGGAACGCCGGGCATCCCGAAGAGGACGCCGTAAGCGGGCCGCAGATGCTCCTTGTTGGAGAGCATACTGGCGATGCGCTCCACGTCGTGGTTGTCCAGGAAGCTCAGCAGATGCTTCCCCTTGTAAAGGGTCCAATTCTCCGGCCCGAACTGCCGGGCTAGGGAGTGCCCGATCTCGAAGAGGTTCATGGAGTTGAAGCTGGACCACAGCCCCTTGTAGCACTCGTAGTTGGTCACCGAGTGGCAGGCCCCGTCGTTCATCCAGCGGTTGTAATCCCCGTGGAGGGTCTCCCCCATGAGGACGAAGTCCGCCTTGAGCCCGTTGGTGAACTCCCGCAGCTGCCGCAGATAGTCCGGCGAGAGGCAGTAGGCCACGTCCAGCCGCAGGCCGTCAATATCGAACTGGTCCACCCAGGAGCGGATGGCGTCGAACTGGTGCCGGACCACCGCCGGGTTGTCCAGGTTCAGCTTCACCAGCTCGTAGTGCCCCTCCCAGGCCTCGTACCAGAAGCCGTCGTTATAGCCGGTATTGCCGTTGAAGTCGATGCGGAACCAGTCCTTGTAGGGGCTGTCCCACTTCTTCTCCTGCACGTCCCGGAAGGCCCAGAATCCCCGGCCCACATGGTTGAACACCCCGTCCAGCATCACCCGCAGCCCGGCTTCATGGAGGGCGTCGCAAACCTGCTTGAAGTCCTCGTCCGTGCCCAGGCGGCAGTCTATATGGAAGTAATCCCGCGTGTCATAGCCGTGCCTGTCGCTGTCGAAGAGGGGGTTGAAGAGGACGGTATCGGCGCCGGCCTCCTTGATATGCTCCACCCAGTCCAGTACCCGGAGGATGCGGTGCTCCTCCACGCCGTCGTTGTACTCCGGCGCGCCGCACAGGCCCAGGGGATAAATCTGATAAACGACTGATTGGTCAAACCACATAAAAATAATATCCTTTCAATTACTCAACGTGAACCGCCCGTCCTCCTCCCGGAAGGAAGCGGCATAGAAGGCGGTCATTGCCTGGACGAGATAGTCCGCGTCCTTGGCTCCCGCCGTCTCATAGCAGGAGTGCATGGCCAGCTGGGCCAGCCCCACGTCCACGGTATTCACCGACAGGTGGGAGGTGGAGATGAGCCCCAGGGTCCCGCCGCCGGGCAGGTCGGAGCGGTTGGCAAAGTGCTGCACCGGCACCCCCGCCTTTTGGCACAGGGCGGTGAACACCGCCTGAGACACCCCGTCCGTAGCGTACCGGACGCCGTGCTTGATGACCACGCCGGCGTTCATGGCGGGGCGGTGGGTGGCGTCATGGTACTCCGGATGGTTGGGGTGGACGGCGTGGGCATTGTCGGCGGAGACCAGGAAGCTGTTGGCCGTCGCCGCCGCCCGGTCCAGCCCCAGAGCGGCGCAGACCCGCGCGGCCACGTCCGCCAGGAAGGTGCCGTCGGCTCCCTGCTTGGTGAGGCTTCCCACCTCCTCGTTGTCCAGCAGGGCGAACACCGGGACGGAGGCGCTCTCCTCCGCCGCCATGAATCCCCGGAAGCAGCCCCAGGCGCACTGGAGGTCGTCCAGCCTGGGGGAGGAGACGAACTCGTTCCCAGCGCCCCAGACCATCGCCTTTTGGCGGGGGCAGAGGAACAGGTCCGTCCCCAGGATGTCCTCCGCCTTACACCCGGCGTACTCCGCCACGACGGCCCGGAAGGCCCCCTTCTCCGTCCCCAGCCCCATCAGGGGCACCATGTCGCACTTGGGGTCGTACTTGAAGCCGTCGTTGGCCGCCCGGTTCATGTGGACCGCCACGTTGGGGATCATCAGCAGGTCCCGGTCCACGTAGACCAGTCTGGTCTCGATGCCCTCCCCGGCCTGCGCCAGCACCCGGCCCGCCACGGTGAGGGGCCTGTCCAGCCAGGGGGCGCACAGCATCCCGCCGTAGCGCTCCGTGTTCAGCCGCAGATAGCCCTCCGGCCCTGCCAGCTCCGCGTTTTCCTTGATCCGGAAGGAGGGGGAGTCGGAGTGGCTGGCGGAGATCATGAAGCCCCGGGCCTCTCCCGCCGGGACCCGGAAGGCGATCAGCGCCGACCCGCCCCGGACGGCGTAATACTTCCCGCCGGGGACGATGCTCCAGCCCCGCCCCTCCGAAAGCGGCGTATAGCCCGCCCCCTCCAGCTCCCGGCAGAGGCAGTCCACCGCGTGGAACCGGCTGGGGCTCTGGTCCAGAAAATGAAGAAGATCGTTCATCAAAAGGTTCTCCTTATCCGTATTGTATCGTCAATAGAACCACACAAAGGCGTGGCGGGTCAGCTTTCCGCCGCTCTCGCTGCGGATCTCCACCTGATGCTTCCCATCCTCCGTCCTGGCGTACAGGCACTGGATGGGCGTGCCCAGCAGGATCTGCTTCCGGAAGGAGATGTCCACAGTCTCCGGCAGATCCCGGTAGACCTCCTCCGGCAGGGCCTCCAAAGCGTAGTCCAGATAGTGGAGGTTGTTCACATGCTGGTTGGTGTCGATGTCCCGGCGGCCCACGGTGGTCCGGAAGGCGGCGGGGGCGTCCTCCGGCGTCTTTCCGCCGCCGGGCACGTCCTGGACGCCCGCGAAGAGCTCCAGCCCATCCAGCTGCGCTCCATAGGCGTTCCTGACGGCATCGTTGATCCGGGTGATCCTGCCGGTCGCCATGTTCACCAGCACCCAGCGGCTGGTCCCCCGGGCGATCTCCCGGTCCCCGTCCCAGACCAGGAAGTCCCGGTCCGAGAGGAAGCCGTCCATGGTCCTGGGCCAGGTCTCCACCCGCAGGGGCGCGCGCCAGGCGGGACGCTCCTTCATCCGGAGCCGCCAGCTGCTGAGGATCCAGTGGACCTCGTTGGCATCCTTCAAGCCGAAGCCCACGTCGTCGGAGGCCACCGAGGCGGCTTCCTGCAGGATCCGCAGCAGGCCCTTGTGGCTCAGCCGCCGGTCGGTGCCCAGATCGGAGTAGGCTATGGCAGTCTCATAGAAATAGTGCGGCGTAGATATCACTCCTGTTTCCTAAAGTTGCCATTCTATTGTACTATTATTGCGCGGATATGTCAAAGAGGAAATTCAAGGGATGAGAGAGAGCAATTTTGTGTCTGTAGGGCGCGACGGCCCCGGCGCGCCCTACCAACGCGGCATTGTTTTCGCAAAATGGATTTCCCTGTCAAGGGGCAGAGGCCTTCCTGTCCGGCCGTCAGCAATGGATATTCTTAAAATTTCCATTTCCCATGCAACTTTGCCCGCTTTTGTGTGAAAATATGAGCATCACACAAAGGAGGTCTATCTATGACTATCTCTTCCAGGGAACTCTCCGCCTTTTCCGCCCATCTTCGCCAGGAGGACCGCTCCTCCGGAACAGCCGGCAAGTACCTTCACGACTGCACCGGCTTCGCCCTCTGGCTGGGGGACCGGGCGCTGACCCCGGAGGCCGCCGCCCAATGGCGGGAGCACCTGCTCCAGAAGGGCTACGCCCCGGCCACCGTCAACTCCATGCTCTCCGCCGTCAACCGCCTGCTGAAATTCCTGGGCCGGGAGGAGTGCAGGGTCCGTTCCCTCCGCATCCAGCGCCGGACGTTCCGGGAGCAGCGCCGGGAATTGACCCGGGGCGAATACCAGCGGCTCCTGGACGCCGCGGCGGGCCTGGGGCGGGAGCGGCTGGCGCTGCTGATGGAGACCATCTGCGCCACCGGCATCCGCGTCTCGGAGGTCCGGTATATCACCGTGGAGGCCGCCCGGGCGGGACGGACGGAAATACGGCTGAAGGGCAAGATCCGCACCATCCTTCTCCCGTCGAAGCTCTGCCGGAAGCTCCTCAAGTACGCCAGAAAGCAAAAGACCGCCTCCGGCGAGATCTTTCTCACCAGAAGCGGCGCGCCGGTCTCCCGCAGGCAGATCTGGCGGGAGATGAAAGCGCTGTGCAAAGAAGCGGGGGTGGAGGCATCGAAGGTCTTCCCGCATAATCTCCGCCATCTGTTTGCCACGGCGTTCTATCGGGCCTGCCGCGACATCGTAAAGCTGGCGGACGTGCTGGGCCACTCCTCCATCGACACCACCCGGATCTATTTGATGACCACCGGCACCGAACACGCGAGGCAGATGGAAAAGCTGGGGTTGGTGACGTGATTTCGTCATGTTGACAAAATTTCTATTTTGTCCTTCCGCCATACATATTTTGATGGTCCCATTATAGCACAATCTTTTTATATTAAAAGATAGTTTTCTCAAAATCAGCAAATCAACGAAAAAAACGCAAAAATCCAAGGACTGCAAGAAGAAAAATTTGCAGCCCCCAGGTTTTTTCGTCGTTTTTTGTACCACATTTATCCTGGGTCGTCTAAAATCGGGCATCCTTGGAACGAAATAGAAATTTTGTCCACAAGGAGGTTCTAAACGTCGTGAGCCACTCAAGGAAGAAGCTGGATTTGACGGGGCAGCGGTTTGGAAAGCTGATCGCGCTGGCTCCGGCAGAGAATATCGGACGCTATACCGCATGGCGGTGCCGGTGCGACTGCGGCCAGGAGGCCGTGGTGACCACCAAGCACCTCCGGGACGGGCGGCGGACTTCCTGTGGCTGCGATATCAAGAACTTCGGCGCGTCGCTGGACGTGCTGGGGCGGTCCAGCCTGACCTATGTAGACGGCACCTGCGTAGAAATGATCCGGGCCAGCACGCTGCGGTGCAACAACACCAGCGGCGTGCCCGGTGTAGACTGGCTGAAGCGCAAGCAGCGCTGGCGGGCCTCCATCTGTTTCAAGGGCAGGCGTCATTACCTGGGCTGCTACCAGAACTTTGACGATGCCGTGCAGGCCCGCAAGCGGGCTGAGGAGGAGCTGTTTCTGCCCTTCCTGGCGGAATTTGGGGATGTTGGCTGACCGCCGCGTCCTGCCGCCAATATTTCTTCGTTATGTCGTCCGGCCCCGTACCCCACGCCGGGGAGGCAGGCATATATGTCCAAACGGAGTCCGACGATACCATTTTAGGGGGGAATGTCCATGCCACAGGAGATCCGCCAGGGGCGAAGACGCGCGCCAAGAGCACCGGCGGCGGCGGAGCGATACCACGAAAGGTGCGTGGCAAACCATTGGAAACGATGGGACGGCAAAGCTACGGGGCTACGGCGGAGGAAACTTCGCTATGCTCGCCGGGTTGCGATTTCGCAAACCACGGGAAACCGTGGGACTGCAAAGTCATGGGGGCTAAAGTGCGAAAAAGTACGGAAAACGCGCCATGCCAGCCCGGCCGCCGGACTCTTTGCGTCCGAAATGTGCAAAGAAAGGAAGTAACACATGAGAATTATGAAGACCCTGCGCAAACGCGGGCTTGCTCTGTTTCTCGCTCTTGTCATGTGCATGAGCGTTATGCAGCTCACCGCGTTTGCGGACTACGAACCCGAAAACCTCTCGTCAGTGACCGATGTACAGGAAACCATTGGCCAGAGTACGGAGATCACTGAGAACCCCGATGCAGAGGAAACTCCTGATGTAGAGGAAACTCCCGATGTGGAGGAAACTCCCAA
>Ga0137309_101459_pt1 | contig 10917 bp, 12 predicted proteins | sample NAcewiD2O_June_FD_97179 | JGI IMG/M metagenome (GOLD analysis project Ga0137309, IMG submission 97179) | Mouse cecal microbial communities from Vienna, Austria - N-Acetylneuraminic amended D2O_June | ecosystem: Host-associated > Mammals > Digestive system > Large intestine > Cecum | place...
ATAGTGGGCTCCGAAAATTGCCTGAGTGGTACTGCCCCGCTCTTTGGGATACAGATAGATCGCCAGCCCGGAAGGATGGCGGTATTGGTAGTAGCAGTCTCCGGTGCGGCTGCTGGAAATCAGTTGCGGTTCCATCCTTCCCCGCCTCCTTTCAGCGTATAGACCACCGCCGGTTTCAGCCGGCTGGCGGCAGAGGCCACATCCGCGATGGTACAGGCCTGAACCTGTTTCACCGCCTCCTCTGGCGTTAGACCATCCTGGTCAAAGGCCCGGCCCAAGTACCAGCCCTCCACCCGGTGCAGGGAATCCTCCACCGCCCGCAGGGAGCCGCATAAATAGAGTTGGGCGCAGCGCAGTTCTTCCGGCGTAATATGACCGCTCCGCAAGGCCTCCACCTGTTCTAAAATAGCAGCCTCCGCCTGTTGCAGGCTGGCAGTTTCCACACCGCTTTCAATAAAGAGCGCTCCGCTGGCCCAGGAATAGGCCGAATCGCAGTAGTAGCACAGGCCCTGCTCCTCCCGCACCTTTAAAAAGAGTTTGGAACTGGTGGGCTCCCCCAGCACAGCGCTGGTAAGGAGGAACAGCATCCGTTCCTCCGGCGCGGCTTGAACCCGGTAGGCCATGGCAAGCTTGGACTGGCCCACAGGCTGCTCCTCCGTGACGCGAAGACAGCTTGCCGGCTCCTGGTAAGGCACAGGCCCCAACAGACGGGGGCTGCCCAAACCGGCAAAGTTCTGCCGGAAAGCCTCCACATCCGGGCGGCAGTCCCCTAAGGTGAACACCTCAAACCGGGCCTCCCGCAGCAGGCGGGCCCAAGCCTCCGTCAGCGGAGGGCGCTCCAACGCGGCTAGGTCTTCCCGGCTTCCCATGCGGCCAATGCCCGCTGGCTGGCCTTGGAACAGAAGCTCCTGGCATCGCCGGTGGGCATAGAGCATTTTGTCGCTGAACTCAGCATCCTTCTGCTCCAGAAGCTGGCGCTTCTCCTGGTCAAAACCATCTTGAGGAAATAAGCCCTCTGCATCGGTCAAAGGGACCAGCAGTACGCTGAACAACAGGCGGGAAAGCTCCAAAAACATGTCCTCGCCCCCAAAGGCATAGCGGCTGGCAATGCCCCCGGCGGAAAGGCTCAAGCACTGGTAGGGCCCGATCTGCTGGACCCCAGAAGCAAGAGAAGCGCCATACAGCTCCGCCAAACGGCGGCCAAGAGCCGTGTAGTCCGGATACTGCCGGGTCGCGCGGCTGGCTAGAGCGGGCAGAATGGCATATTGAGCCGCAAGGGCTCCGGTGGTCAGGGGGACCAACAGGTTCACCGTGATCCGCATAGTTTTGAAGCTGGGATCCGTAAAGGACGTCAGCCTTACAGACGGGCTAAGCTGGCAGATCTTGGTCTCACACATAGCAGCGCTCCTAAAGCATCAGCAAAAATACCGTCAAATGGTGCCGAAGATGCGGTCCCCCGCATCGCCCAAACCCGGCAGAATATAGCCGTTCTCATTGAGCCTCTCGTCCACCGCCGCGCAGTAAACGTGTACATCGGGATGGGCCTCGGTCAATACCTTCAACCCCTCCGGCGCGGCAATGATGCACAAGAATTTTATGCTTTTGGGCTGGCTGCGCTTGACAATGGAAATAGCGTCCATGGCGGAACCGCCAGTGGCCAGCATGGGGTCCAGCACGATAACGTCCCGCTCGGTGATATCCTGGGGCAGCTTGTTATAATACTCCACCGGCTTCAAGGTGTCGTGGTCACGGTACAGACCGATGTGCCCCACCTTGGCGGAGGGCACCAGGTTCAGCATTCCATCCACCATGCCCAGGCCCGCCCGCAGAATCGGGACAAAGGCCAGCTTCCGCCCAGCGATCACTTTGGTGGTGGTCTTCTGCATGGGGGTCTCCGTCTCCACTTCCATTAAGGGCAGGTCCCGGGTTGCCTCATAGCACATCAGGTTGGCTATCTCGCAGACCAGTGCCCGGAACTCCTTGGTTCCGGTATCCTTGCTGCGCAGGAAGCTGAGCTTGTGCTGAATCAGCGGATGGTCCATGACAAAGACGTTCTTATACGGCGTCATAATCTTCCTCCCAAACGATTTATATTTCTCCAGACTCAATCTGCGCGATCTGTCCCACGCGGCGGGCATGGCGGCCCCCTTCAAATTCCGTATCCAGGTAGGCCTGTAAAATCTTCAGTCCTGTGGCCGCGTCTACCACGTTGCCGCCCATGCAGAGGATGTTGGAGTCGTTGTCCTTGCGGGTCATTCGGGCGCATTCCTCGTTGGTGCAAACCGAAGCCCGCGCTCCCTTCACCTTGTTGGCGGCAATGGAGATGCCAATGCCAGTGGTGCAGATCAGCACCCCCAAATCCGCCTGGCCGGAGGCCACCGCCCGGGCAACCTTTACGGCAATCAGGGGATAATCCACTGATTCCTTGGTAAAGGTCCCAAAATCCTCAAATGGGATGTCCCGCTGTTTCAAATAGTCCCGCACGGCCTGGGCCAATTCCAAGCCGCCGTGGTCGCATCCTATGGCCAATTTCATAGGTTATTCCTCCTCTTGTCCCAATTCCTTTTTCCGTTTCAGCTCCCGCTCCGCTTGAGGCAGGCGCAGATAGACAGGCAGCAGCGCCGCTGGGTCCAGGGCTGGCTTGTCCGCCGCCAACAGGGCCACACTGCCCGCCCGCTGATAGCGGACAGCCTCCGGAGCCAGCCGGGCTCCCCAACTGGCAAAGGCCTGGTGGCATAAGGCCGCACCGTCTCCCAACAGCAGGAGCCGCTCGCCATATTGCCGGCATTCCTCCCCCAGTTGGGCAATGGAAATAGCACGGTCCTCTGTCAGCCGTACCAGCCGCCCGCCTTCTGAGCGGAACAAGGCGTTATATACCTGGCTCCGGCGGGCGTCCATAGCCGCACAAAGGATGCTACCCGCGCAGCTGAGCCCTCCATAGGCAATGGCTTCCAGTGTCGGCACCCCGCAGCAGGGCGTGTTGAGCGGCAGGGCCATTCCCTTTACACAGGCCACTCCAATGCGCACCCCGGTGAAGGAGCCCGGACCGCTGGCCACGGCGAAGCGGTCCAAATCGCCGCAGCAAAGGCCAAGATTCCGCAGCAGCGCCTCTACCATAGGCATAAGGGTTTGGCTGTGGGTCTGCTTGGTGTTCACAAAGAACTCGCCCAGCAGCGCGCCATCCTTGGCCACCGCCGCCGACGCCGCGCCCGCTGACGACTCAACTCCTAAAACCAGCATACTATAGCCATCCTTTCCAACCGTCTATGGTAATCCGCCTTTGGTCCTCCCCTTGTCCGGGCTGAATGTCCACAGCAATCCGCTTTTCCGGCAGAGCGCCCTCAATATTCTCGCTCCACTCAATGGCCAGCACCCGGTCTGACTCCAAGTAGTCGAAGAAGCCGGTGGACTCCAAGTCTTCCCAGGTTTCAATCCGGTACATGTCAAAGTGGTCCAAAATCAGCCGCCCCTGGTATTCATTGACCAGGGCGAAGGTAGGGCTGGAGGCCACATCGCCCGCGCCTAAGCCAATGGCCAGCCCCCGGGTGAAGGCGGTTTTGCCCGCGCCCATGCCGCCTGTAAAGGCAATTACTTCCCCTCCAGCCAGCTGCGCGGCCAGCCGTTCGCCCAATGCTTGGGTTTCCGCCGGAGAATGGGTCACAAATTCCTGCGTCATCGCCCCTTAGAACAGTCCGTGAATCACGGACGCATCGTCCACATCGATCTTCTCCGCCGCCGGAACCTTGGGCAGGCCGGGCATGGTCATAATGTCTCCCGCGTAAGCCACCACAAAACCCGCGCCGGAGGACAGCTTCAAATCCCGAATGGTGACGGTGAAGCCTGTAGGCCGTCCCAGCAGAGCCGGGTCATCGGAGAGAGAATACTGGGTCTTTGCAATGCACACCGGCATTTTGTCGCCGCCCAGGGCTTTGATCTCCTTAAGAGACTTGACCGCCTGATTGGTGAAGCTGACGTGGGCCGCGCCATAAATCGTTTTGGCGATGGTCTCAATCTTCTCCTCCACCGGGGCCTCATCCGGGTAGATGGGGGCAAAATGAGACTGAGTTTGGCCGATTACCTGGCACACGGTTTCCGCCAGAGCCTTGCCGCCCTCGCCGCCCTTGCCGAACACCTCGGACAGCGCGTAAGGTACGCCCAACTCCTTGCAGCAGTTGTCAATGATCTGGAGCTCTTTATCCGTGTCTGTGCCGAAGCGGTTGATGGCCACGACCACAGGTACGCCGTATTTGCCCATATTCTCCACATGGGCCTTTAAATTCACGATGCCCTTTTCCAGCGCCGCCACATTTTCCGCGCCCAGGTCCGCCTTGGCCACGCCGCCGTTGTATTTCAGGGCCCGTACTGTGGCGACAACCACAACGCAGTCTGGAGAAAGCCCGGCCATGCGGCACTTGATGTCCATAAATTTTTCCGCGCCCAGGTCCGAGCCGAAGCCCGCCTCGGTAATGCAGTAGTCCGCCAGCTTCAGCGCCAGCCGGGTGGCCCGCACCGAGTTGCAGCCATGGGCAATGTTGGCAAAGGGCCCGCCATGCATAATGGCCGGGGTGCCTTCCAAGGTCTGGACCAGGTTGGGGTTCACCGCGTCCCGCAACAGAGCGGCCATTGCGCCCTCGGCTTTGATATCCCGTGCATAAACCGGCTTGCCCTCATAATTATAAGCAATGAGGATGTTGCCCAGCCGCTGCTTCAAATCCGGCATATCCTTGGCCAGACACAGGATGGCCATAACCTCGCTGGCTACGGTGATAATGAAGTTGTCCTCCCGGGGCACGCCGTTGATTTTGCCGCCCAGGCCCACAATCACATTGCGCAGAGCCCGGTCGTTCATGTCCAGACAGCGTTTGATCAAAATGCGCCGGGGATCAATGCCCAAAGGGTTGCCCTGCTGCATGTGGTTGTCCAACATGGCGCAGCAGAGATTGTTGGCGGAGGTAATGGCGTGCATATCGCCGGTAAAATGCAGGTTGATATCTTCCATGGGCAGCACCTGGGCATAGCCGCCCCCCGCCGCGCCGCCTTTGATGCCGAATACCGGCCCCAGGGAAGGCTCCCGCAGGGCGATCACGGCCTTTTTCCCAATCTTCGCCATAGCCTGTCCCAGACCGGCGGTGGTGGTGGTCTTTCCCTCGCCTGCGGGCGTGGGGTTGATGGCGGTGACCAAAATCAGTTTGCCATCCGGCCGGTCCCGCAGCCGCTGAAAGGCTTCCGCGTTGATCTTCGCTTTGTACTTGCCATAGAATTCCAGCTCGTCCTCCAAAAGCCCCAGCTCGGCCCCCACTTCCCTGACGGGCTTGAGCGCGGCGCTCTGGGCGATCTCAATATCGGTCATCATGTAGCCTCAACACCTTTCCTGTTTTTCATTATGGGCTGTGTCCATTATAAATTATCTTTCCAAAATAGTAAAGCCCGAATCAAAAAAACTTGCTGAATCCGGCTCTTTGTGCTATAATTAATCTGGATTTTTATTCAGAAACCGCATTCTTCCGGCAACCCCGGGCAAAATTATAGAAGGAAATCACTATGTGGAATCAGTTTGGAAAAGCGTTTGTTGACTATCTGAAACGGGCGGACATCATCCTTTGGCTGCTGCTGGCGGGGATTTCCACCTATAGCCTGCTGCTTCTCAAAAGCGTCTCCCGGGCCACGCCCGACGACTACTTCCGCACCCAGGTGATGGCCATTGGCCTGGGCGTCTGCGGCGCGGTGTTCGTCAGCCTGATGGACTATGCGGACCTGGCCGGCTTTTGGAAGCTGATCACCGGATTCTCTATCTTTTTGATGATTTACACCTACTTTTTCGGGGAACGGATCCAGGGCTCCGGCGGCGTGGACGCGAGAGCTTGGATTCAGATTTTGGGCCGGACATTCCAGACTTCGGAGCTGGTGAAGGTGGCGTTTATGCTCACTTATGCCAAGCATCTGGATATGGTCAAAAGCCGGGGCAGGCTGGACGAGTTTCCACAAGTGGTGCTGCTGGGCTGCCATGCGTTGGTGTTCCTGCTGCTGTGCCAGCTTCAAGGTGACACTGGCGCGACAGTGGTGTTTTTCTTTATGTTTGTTGCCATGAGCCTAGCCGCGGGGGTACAGCTGCGGTACTTCGCCATTCTGGCCGGAATGATTTTGGTGGGTCTCCCTCTGGCTTGGCGCTATATTATGCCTGACTATCAAAAAGCCCGCTTTATCGCGGTCTTTAACCTGGACGACCCGGACGTGCGCCTGCAAGACGGTTACCAGCAATGGCAGGGACGCATCTCCATTGGAAGCGGGAAGCTCAAAGGCCAAGGACTTTTTGAGGGAAGTCGGGTAGCCAGCAATGTGGTAGTTTTTCAGCAGAGCGATTTTATCTTCTCTGTCGCGGGAGAAGAGTTGGGCTTTATCGGCTGTGTGCTGATTATGGTGCTGCTGCTGTTGTTTATGCTTAAAGTGCTTCATGTTGCCGGTTCCGCCCGCGATGAGCTGGGCCGGTTCATCTGCTACGGCTATTTCGGGTGGATTGCTTTGCAGTCCGTGGCAAACATCGGCATGTGCGTGGCCATGCTGCCCGCTATGGGCGTAACCCTCCCCTTTTTCAGTGCCGGCGGCTCTTCGGCCGCCTGCCTGTACCTGGGCTTCGGGCTGGTACAGAGCGTCCACATGCGGCGGCGGGAAATTGACGGGCTTCACCTAAAACAAAAATCCCCCCTGCGTTTTGCTTACAAGCAGGGAAAGGTTGGCCGGGAACTAAGAAAAATGTGAGGAAAAACCACCTTTTAGCAGGACAGTGCTCTGCCGCTCAAATGAAGGAGATACAGAGAAATAGAGCCGCCCAGCTCTTTGGATGAAAAAAGGCACACCGTCTTTCCCGATGGTGTGCCTTTTCCTTTTTGAATGAGTTTATATGCCATCCACAAACTCCCGGAACCGGGGCAGCATGCCAATTTTGTCTGGTGTGTGGGGCGGCATCTGTAGAATGTCATAACCAGGGAGATTGTTTCCCTCCACCAGCACTGGGCCGGTGGGCGTCACAGCCACATCCCAGCCTACATAACGCATCTGAGGCACCAGTCGCGCCGCTTCTTGGCAGAGGGCTTTCGCCTCATCCCAAAGCGGGACTTGGAAGCCCTCTATGGCCACGCCCGTCTGCGGATGGACCGTATAGGTCTTGCGGTCCTTGTCATAACCGGGATACTGGACCCGGCCTGTGTCCATATCCAAAGGCGCGAACATGCCGCCGGAGTGCAGGTTGTCCACCGGGCGGCCGCCGTTGCCAATGCGGATATGGGCGTACACTATATGAGGCCCGCTCTCGTTGAGAATGGTGACAATGCGGAGGGTGTTAATGGAGCAGGGGTTCAGCCGGTCCAGGTCTGGGTGCTGGGCCAGGACCTCTTCCACCACCCCGGTGTTCCCCGCCTTTAGAGTATTATAGAGAGCTTCCAGATCGGGGTAGTCTTTTCGAAACAGCTTTTCAACGCCTTTGCCTCCAGTGCCGTCCTCAGGCTTGACCATAACCGCCTCCCGGTCCTGCCAGAAGCGCAGAAACTCCTCCCGGCTGGCCTGGGAAAAATCCAGCCATTCCCGGCCCACATAGGGGGCAAATTTGCGGTAGAACTCACTTTTGTTGTCAAAGAAATGATAATATTCCCGGTCGTTTAAAAGCTGAACCAAAGTGTTGTTTACGCTCCGGGTCACATAGGTGGCCCGCTGTTCTGGGGTCAGATTATAGAACTCGCACAGCAGATAGTCGTTGAAGCCTGCCCCGTACCGGAAGCCGCAGCCGGCTACGTCCAGCAAAATACCCAAACTGCTCCGGCCCGTGGCCTGGCGAACCGCCTTCACCGTGCGGAATAGCTCAGGTACATCCATACGGGCGGCGCAGTGCAGTACATATCCCAGTTTGCCCAGCATACCTGTCCCTCCTTACCGGCCAAAAGCCCGGCGTTGCTTTTCCGCAATCCGCTCCCGGCGGCGCTGGGTCTCTTCCTGGTTCAGCCGCAGTTCCCCCTCGTTGGAAATCTCCAACACAGAGCCCTCTGCCGCCCCGGAGGGCAGTTCAGCCTGTTCGATGGCGAAATACCGCTGATCCGCGTCTTCGCACAGAGCGTATTTTCCCTCGAACCGGTCAATAATCAGCTGTTTCATGGTTGTTTCCTTTCCTTTGTCATTCTTATCGTTCCGTTTTTATTCGAATGGTTTCTCCATCAAACAGGAGTACCACATCTCCATCGGTGTCCGTCCGGTAAATCTGGGCTCCGGCCTCTTCCAAGGTGCGCAGAGGCTCTTCGCGGGGCAGCTGGTTTCGGTCCTTCCCCACGCTGACCACCGCCAGCTGAGGGGAAACAGCCGACACAAACGCCGCAGTTGTCGAGGTCTTGCTGCCGTGATGGGCCACTTTTAGCACATGGGCGGAAAGGTCTTGTCCCGATTCCAACAGGTCCTTCTCCGCCTTTTTCTCCATATCCCCACAGAATAAAGCGGCAAACCCTTGGCATTCCAACCGGAGTACTAAGGAGGCGTTGTTTGAATCCTTGTACTTCTCCACTGGTCCCAGAGCGGTCAAAGTAGCCGCGCCCAGCCGGATGGAACGGCCCGGCTCCAAGGTAATCTGAGGCAGGCCGTAAAGCGCCTTATTTAAAGCGGCGTACTCCTCGGAATCTGGCAGGACCTCGAAAGGAAGAGGGCCGCGCACAAAGGCGTTTACGGAGAAATCCGCCAGCACCTGGGGCATGCCGCCAATGTGGTCTTTGTCCGGATGGGACATGATCAGGTACTCCAAAGACTCTACCCCGAAGCGCCGCAGATAGCTGCCAGTCAGATCATCCGGCATGCAGTAGCCCGCGTCTAACAAAGCCGAGCGGCCTTGGCTGCGGATGAGGATGGCGTCAGCCTTGCCCACATCGATAAAATGAAGCTCCAACAGCTCCCGGCTTCCCAGGGGCTGGCTGAGGCCCGAGCGCTCCAACGCCCAGCCCCAGAATTGCTTCCCTACCGGCAGAAGCGACAGCATCAGCAAAAGCGCTGCCAAAGGGAAAGCAAGCTGCCCAAGCCGCTTCCTATGCTGGCGGCGGGCTTGAGCCGGTCCAGGCTGTTTCATGCTCTCACTTCCTTCGGAAAGTGCTTCCGGTTTCATAGCCGTCCTTCCAAACAAAAACGACAGGGAAAAATTTCCCAAATGTATAGCTTGCGTACATTATAGCACATCTTTACGGGTTTGCCAAGCCGGAAGCTGTCGAATCCGGGGGTGTTTTTTCTGACTTCAGATAATCCAACAATCCGTTGTAAATGGCGGCCGCCATATCCTTCTGGTAAACCCCGGTGGAGAGTTTTTGGGCTTCTTCCGGATTGGAAAGAAAACCGCACTCCACCAACACGGCCGGAACCTGGCAATGGTAGAGCAAATAGATATTTTCTTCGGCCGCTTTGTTTTCCCGCTTATTTTCCGGCTGCAAAGAGTCCACAATGCTTTTCCGGATGGATTCGGCCAGCCGGGCGCTTTCCTCCCGGTTGTTCGAATAGAAAACCTGAGCTCCGCTATACTTTCCCTGGGAAAAATGATTCTGATGGATGCTGATCAGGATACAGTCCCCCGCCTCCTCTACCATGCGCAGGCGGGCCTTGGTGTCCGACTTTTTTCGGGCCGAAATACTGCCCAGGCTTTGATCCCCCACAGACAGATCCCCATCCCGCACCATAATCACGTCGAACTGGTTCAGCTTCAAATGCTTCTCCAACTCCAGGGCTACCGCCAGGTTTACGTCCTTTTCCAGTACGCCGTTAACGCCCACAGCGCCGCCATCCTCGCCGCCGTGGCCCGCGTCCAGCACAATCGTCCCTTTCTTCTCAAATAACTCCGCATGGAACGCCACAACGCCAAAGGCCTGTAAAGTTTGCGCCGCAAACAGGGCCAGAGAGCCTAAAAACAGAATCCAAACCCAAAATTTTCGCTTCATGGGCCCACCTCCCGAAAAAAATTATGCCAAAGCCAGCGGAAATATGCCCTTTTCAAACGGAAGCGGCTGTGATATAATTGAATGTGAATGTAGTAAAAATTTGCGTGCGCATGGAATGCACAGCTAAAGGGATGACATGAGTATGAAAATTAAGGACTTGCTGGCCCGGGACCAGGTGACGTTCTCCTGTGAGATCTTCCCGCCCAAAAAGGAAAGCGGTTTCCAAGGAGTCTTTCAAGTGGCGGAAAGCATTTGCAAATTGGGCGTAGACTTTGTCAGCGTTACCTATGGCGCAGGCGGCAGCACCACCAAAAAGACGGTAGAGGTAGCCTCGCATATCCAAAACGGCCAAGGCACGACCGCCTTAGCCCATCTAACTTGTATTGACTCTACAAAGGAACAGGTAAAATCACAATTGGCCCGGCTGCGGGAGCAAGGAATTGAAAACATCATGGCGCTGCGCGGCGACAAGCCAGAAAACTTTACAGAAACATCCAGCTATGCCCACGCCATTGACCTTGTAACGGAAATCCAGTCGGCGGGCGGGTTCTGCGTAGGTGGCGCCTGCTACCCGGAGGGCCATATGGAATGCCCGCATAAGGCGGAAGACATCGGCTATTTACGGGAAAAAGTAAATGCGGGCTGCGATTTTTTGACCACCCAAATGTTTTTTGATAATAATGTGTACTACAATTTTTTATACCGCACTCTTTCCGCCGGAATCCAGGTTCCCATTATTCCAGGCATCATGCCTATTATCAACGCCAACCAAGTCCGGCGCTCCCAGGAGCTTTCCGGAGCCACCATGCCGCCTCGTTTTTTGGCCATTGCGGACAAATTTGCTGAGAATCCGCTGGCTATGGAACAGGCTGGCATTGCATATGCAACGGACCAGATTGTGGATCTGGTTGCAAACGGAGTGAAACATATTCACTTATATACCATGAACCGCCCCCAGACGGCCGAG
>Ga0137309_102512_pt1 | contig 10913 bp, 4 predicted proteins | sample NAcewiD2O_June_FD_97179 | JGI IMG/M metagenome (GOLD analysis project Ga0137309, IMG submission 97179) | Mouse cecal microbial communities from Vienna, Austria - N-Acetylneuraminic amended D2O_June | ecosystem: Host-associated > Mammals > Digestive system > Large intestine > Cecum | place...
TGTACAGGAATATTTAGGACAAAATCCAAGCCTTTCAGAAACTCCTTCCACAGACAAAACCAGAAAAGAACTTTTCTTAGAACTCCGCCAGGCCAATGAAATACTGGCACGGCTTCTGGCTGAAACCAATGGCTTCTATTTTGCTTCCCATTATGAACATGCACCCCAGGAATCTAAGGATTCCTTCCGGCTTTTCCGCACCGAACTCATCGGACATCTGGCGAATATTTCCGACCGCTTAGACAGAATCCGAAAGGATTTAATCCCCTGATACCGAAATTCTGCCAGTACAGTATAGAAAGCCTGTCAATCCCGTCAAATACCAGGAGGTTTCAAAATGCCCAAACACGCAAACGGCACCGTATACGGGAAATATCTGAAGATAAAAAATGGTTCCCAGGGAGTCAAAAACTGCTCCCACTATATCAATGACCCGGATAAGACCATGGCCCCTATCAACGAAAGGGAACGGGAAATTTTCCACATGGAAAACACGCTTCATTACATTCAAAATGACCCCAAAACTAAAAATCCCTCCACAGGCAGGCCCCTCGTATCCGGCCACAACTGCGGCCCGGATACCGCCGTCCGGGAGTTCTCCCTGATTGAAAAACTGTACCACTCCCACAAGAAAGAAAAACTGGCCCCTGGGCAGATACCGAACCAGGCCTTCCATATCATTTTAAGCTATAAAGGTACGGATACCGACCCAATCCTTATCCACCAAATGGGCCAGGAATTTGCCAGGCGGCTGTGCGGCGATGAATTCCAGGCCGTCATTGCCACCCACTTAAATACCGGCAACTTCCACAACCATATCCTGGTCAATGCCTATGCCCTGGATGGCAGGCACAAGTTTAAAGACAGCTACCACGTTTACCATCATTTCCGTGACATAGCCAATGAGATCAACCTGGAATACGGCCTCCCCGTCTTTGTCAATGACGAATGGAAGCAGCCATACCGAAGTTGGAAAGAAGTTCTCTCCACAGAAGAAGGGCAGAGCTGGAAACAGGATATCATCACCCATCTGGAACAAGCCATTGCCGTTTCATCTTCTTATGAGGAAACCTTAACTTTCATGGAGCAGGCGGGATACGAAATCCAAAAAAACCCCAGGAGCGTTACCTTTAAAAAGGATGGAATCCGGATTCGTGACAGCCGCCTTGGATACCCGTATACCAGGGAAGGGATTCTTTATGCCCTGGAAAAACGAAACCGGGACAGGGAGCGCCAAAGGATTGCGGACGAAGTATCGGGGATGAGAAAAAGGCTGGAGAAAAGGCGTATCTATCCGCCTGTTTTCATTCCTCTCTATGACCGGTATGGAAGGCGCAGGAGCTTCCTTATCAGGCTCCTTTTGCTGCTCCGGGAATCCGTCAAGCAGTCCATGGACGAATATTATGGGGATTCTCTTGAGAAAGCCGCACCGGATAACCTTATGTTTATGAAGGCCGAAAAAAAGCTGGCCCTCCTTGATGAAGCCATCTCCACTGCGGACCGGTATTCCGTCACAAGCCCAGAAGTCCTGGATATGAAGCTCCGGGAACTCCACGCCAGGAACGCCCCTTACCGCAGTGACATTTCCAATCTGGAAGATTACCTGGAACGTGCCGGGGAACTAAAACAGCTTATTGAGAAATACCGAAAATTGCTGCCGGATATCAAGGCAAACGGCCTTTGCCCCGATGATATCGTGTTTATCCCTGAACCCTCCCTTATCCTGGAAAACAAAGCCCGCCTAAATCCTATGACGCCAAAGACACGCTCTGACTTATTCAAGGCTGTCCACGACTCCGGTTACATCCTCACAAGGAAATTCAATACCCTGACGGAGCAGGAAGCCAGACGGATTCTCCATGCCATCCGTGTGGGACACAGGGATAGCCTTCCTGACGGGCTGGCATGGGGCCGTCCTAAACGGAATACCTATGATGTAAAAGCAGGGTTCAGGGATTCCAGTTCCGCTCCCAGGCAGAGGCGTATCCCTATTGACCTAAAAGATTACAACAGCGGAATCAAAGAGAAAATCCTGGCATTTAAAGCCGCCGCCGACACCTTGGCTTCCTATGGCATAATCGACAAAAACTCTATGGATATGTTCTTAAAAGAAGTTTCCGACAAAGCCAAGGAACTGGATTCCCTGAAAACGGACAGCAGCAATATCAACTTGGAAATAAAAGAATTGTTCAAACTCAAACGAGATATTAGCCGGTTCCAAAAAGCCGTATTCGTCTACGGCCCCCTGTACTCTGGCAGTGCGGACAATTTAAACCGCTCCATCGAGGGAATCCGGGATGGCTACTCCCGCTATGACTGGCTTGACGCCATGAAGAAAAGACTTGAGGCCCTCCCCGAAATCTCCGAAAAAGGCCTGGCTTCCATGGAGATTCCCCACCCGGAAGAGTACCGTTTCCTCCACGATCTCCTGGCCGTTTACCCCGGTCTGGAAAAAGTCTCCGCCTTCGGCCCGGCGCAGATCCATTATCTTCTGGCAAGGCTGAAATCAGACGGGTTCTTTGACCACGAGATAAGAAAAGAACTGGAAAAAGAAAAGGCCTGGCTACAGAAAAACAGGGGAAGGAACCCTGGATCTCCCTCCCCCGACAGGGCTAACGCAGGCCGGACATAGCCCTTTTATAATGATGTTTCGCACGCTTATGGATGCGGAAATTAAATTTATAGAGTTCCTCCTGGGTCATAGGAGACCCACCGGATGGGACGACAATCTTTGCATTTATCTCCTCCACAATCCACGCATCCAGGCACTTTCCATAACCGGCCACGGCCTCGCATATGCGCATTTCATACTCCGTGACATTACAGGTTTTCATCAGCCACAGGCGGGTGGATTCCGCCTCGATCCTTTCCGGACAGTTATCCGGCACGGAGTAATATTCCAAAAAACTGCAGGGTCTCCCGCCGTCCTCCGATATTATGGTGTCTGCGGACAGAACCGGCAGGTTCACATATTTTTTTACATATCCCTGGCCTCCGCAGCCACCGCCTGAATCCAGGGGGCGGATGTCAGGGAAGCCGTCCCCGCTATCCTTTACGAATGCATAAACCCGGCTTCCGTGGGCCCGGATGATGGAACGGCCATACTCCGCATTGGGCCTGCAGCGGCACCCGATGTAATGCCCCAGGCTCTCCTTCCCCGGTTTCCAGTCCTCAAGCCTTCTGTCCCACATCAAAGCCGTTACATCGCCTATGTATTCCTCATCCGGAATCCGGGTATAGGCGGAATGGGGCCTTTTGGCCCGGATAATCAAAGACCTCAGTGGCAGGTTAGCAGGGATCGTGCCAAAGGGGCCGGCGTAGGTATTCCAAAAGGCTGTGGCATAGTCTGCTGAAGGATTGCGTTTGACTACCGCCGCAACCTGGTCAATATTGGAATCCGTCCATGTGGATGGGTTATTAATCTCCCACTTATCGTTCTTCCCATCCCCATTCTTATTTCTGATATTTTTCTCCGCCATGCTTCTGGCGGAACCCTCCGTTCCTTCCATATCCTGCCGGTTTCTCTCTATAAATTCTGCTGTTTTCTGTCTTTTTTTCCCTTTCATGCCATATCCTCCTTTTTTAGAAACTCTGCTCTTTTAAAATTTTCTGCCCGGCTATGCCGCCTTAGCCTCTCCCCATGCCGCCGTTTTCCCTATGCTTTCCGGAATGCCGGACGGCCTCCGTGCCGCCCTGCCTCTGTTTTTTCATCTCTTTTATTTTCTCCAGGGTCCAGGGTTCCTCTTTCCTTACGGTTTCCGGCCTCTTATCCGCTGCCGCATCCTCCCTGTCCGATTCTTCCGCCTCCTCTTCCCTCTCGTCGGAAGCTCCCGTTTCCTCCCTCTGGTCCATGTTCAGCATGGTATTTAATTCCGCCAGACGCTTAAGCATTCCTGCCAGTTCCTCCTCCTTCGGGAAAGGTTTCTCCACTTCCTCCCGGGCCGCTGCCAGCTGCCGGTTCAAACTCTCCAATTTCCGCTCCGCTTTGGGTATCTCCCCTTCAATCCCGGCTAACAGGTTCTGGAGACATTTTAAATTCCCCAGGGAATCCTTCCCCATCTCCATCCTGTAGTTCCATTCCCGGCCGATGGTCATCAGGTACTGACGGTTAAAGCTGTCGAAGCTGACCGACAGACGGAAGCCCTGGAAAGTCCCAACCTGTACCGGGACCCGTGAAGCCCCTATGCCCGCACACGCAGCCAGAAGAGCCAGCCCCGCTTCTTTTCTCTCCGTATAAAGGACCCCGTCTACCGTCATGGCGAATGTGTCCTTCTCCCCAAGGATCCGGGCCGCTGCCTCCCAGTCCCCTTTTAGTGCGCTGATCCGCCGTTTCACCGCCTGGATTTCCACCGGGTACTTCCGGGCAATATCCGTCTCCAGGCGGTATTTCTGGCTGGTATGGTTTGCCTTTAACAGCTTCAGCCTGCTGGCCTGGATATCCAAATCCATCTTCTCTTTTATGAAAATATTCCCGGTAGCCAGGGCCTTGATTTCCGCATAACTCAGCGCCGCATCATCCACATCCTCACAGGCACGTACCGGGGATTTGCTGGTCATGATCTGGCTAATAAATTTCTGCTTGTTCTCCAAAATCTGCCAATTGTAGCAGTCGAACGTATTTTCGGTTACATACCGAAATATCTTCACCCTTTTGTTCCGGTTTCCCTGCCTTAAAATGCGGCCCTCCTGCTGTTCCAGATCCGAGGGCTTCCAGGGGCAGTCCAAATGATGGAGGGCGATGAGCCTGTCCTGGATATTGGTCCCCGCCCCCAGCTTCGGCGTGGAGCCTAAGAGGAGGCGCACCTGGCCGGCACGCACCTTCGCAAACATCTCCGCCTTCTTCGCCTCCGTCCCGGCCTCATGAATGAAAGCTATCTCCTCCCTTGGGATTCCTTTTTTCACCAGCTTCTCCCTTATGTCGTCATAAATATTGAACCTTCCGTCATTTTTGGGGGTTGATAAGTCGCAGAAAATCAGCTGGGTGGAGCGGTCCTGACTTGTTTCCTTCCAGATATCGAAGGCATTTCTCACGCACCGGTTCACCTTGCTCTCCTCTGCGTCCGGCAGCATGTCATTTAACAGCCGCTGGTCCAGGGCGCATTTCCTCCCGTCATTGGTAATGGCAAGCATGTTGTCCACCGAAGGATCCACTTCCCCCTTTCGGACAACCTCCGCCCGTTCCCCGAAGGACGCAACCATCTCCTTTTGCTCCTCGGTAGGCTTTAGGACTTCATTAATATATTCCGCCTCCGGCACCGGCAAATCCAGCATGTCCGCAGTCTGGACATCTGCGCTCTCCTTAAAGATGGAGATTAATTCCGGCAGGTTAAAAAAGCGTGCGAACCGCACCTTTGCCCGGTACCCTGTCCCTTCTGGGGAAAGCTCAACCGATGTCACCGTCTCCCCGAAAGCTGCCGCCCAGGCATCAAAATTCCCCAGGCCCATCTCCTGCAGGGTGTCATACTGGAGGTAACGCATAATGGTGTAAAGCTCCACTGCGCTGTTGGATATGGGTGTTCCGGTAGCGAACGTGATCCCCCTTCCCGCCGTTAGTTCGTCCATGTACTGGCACTTCATGAACATGTCGGAACTCTTCTGTGCGTCCGTCTGGGATATCCCCGCCACGTTCCTCATTTTTGTATAAAGGAACATATTCTTGTAAAAATGACTCTCATCCACAAAAAGCCTGTCCACCCCTAGCTGTTCAAAGGTCACCACGTCATCTTTCCTCTCCTGGCTGTTTAATTTGTCCAGCCGCTCCTCCAGGGATTTCTTCGTTTTTTCCAGCTGCTTGACCGTGTAACGGCCTCCCTCTTCCTCTGCCATAGCCTCGATTGCCCTTACGATATCCCCGATCTGCCGGTTTATGTATGCCTTCTGCCTCTCTATGGAAAGGGGTATCTTTTCAAACTGTGTATGGCCGATAATGACTGCATCGTACTCCCCCATGGATATGCGGGAACAGAACTTCTTCCGGTTTGCGGGCTCAAAATCCCTCCTGGTAGCCACCAGCACGTTGGCCCCAGGATACAGGCGTAAAAAGTCGCTTCCCCATTGCTCCGTCAGATGGTTCGGCACCACGTACAGGTTCTTCCTGGCAAGCCCCAGCCGCCTCCCTTCCATCCCCGCCGCAATCATCTGGAACGTCTTGCCCGCCCCCACGCAATGGGCCAGCAGGGTGTTCTTCCCGTACAGGATATGGGCCACCGCATTCTTCTGGTGGGGCATTAACGTAATCTCCGGGGTCATCCCCACAAAACGGATATGGCTCCCGTCATACTCCCGGGGACGGACGCAGTTAAACAGATCGTTATAAGTGCGGCATAAGTCCTCCCGCCGCTCCATGTCCTTAAATACCCATTCCTTAAACGCCTCCTTGATTAGTTCCTGCTTCTGCTGAGCCAGCATGGTCTCCTGTTTGTTTAAAACACGGTGTTCCCCCTCGTCATCCTCTATGGTGTCATAAATCTTGGTAGCACGCAGGTTCAGGGCGTCCTCCAAAAGCCGGTAGCCGCTGGCACGCCGGGTCCCGTAGGTCATGGTCACCAGCGGGTTACCCCTCCCGTCCAGGTTTTTCCCGGAAATATTCCACTGGCCGTTTACCGAGGCATATTTTACTTCTATCGAAGACCCCAGGTAGTAGGGAGGCGTGTTGAACAGCTCCCCCATGAACTGGGTGATATATTCCGGCTTTACCCAGGTTGCCCCCAGCCTTATTTCAATCTCCGACGCCTCCAGGTCTTTGGGCTGCACCTTCTCTAAATATTCCTGGTTTATCTCAAACTCCGGGGACGCTTCCGCCATCTGCATGGCTACCTTCAGCTTCTCCCGGACATTGCCTGACAGGTATTCGTCCCCGGTTTCCCACCTCCCCGTCATGGGGTTTTTAAAGATTACCCCTGCCAGTTCCTCGATGGTCTCCCCTTCCGTTTTCCTGGCTAGCGCCGCCATAAACGAAAGGTCAACCCCCGCCTTCTCCCCGATGGAGACGGCCAGGGCCTCGCTGGCAGTCTCCACGAAAGTCACTGGCTCCGCCTTCCGTATGGTACGCTTGGTAAAGATATCCGCCTTCCTTTTTAACTTCCCGTCCTCGTCCACCAGTTCCAGGGAAGACAGGAGACAATAGCTACTGTCCTGGGAAAATGCCCTGCGGTTGGCAGCGCTGTTAAGCAGGCCGTAACGTTTGGTAAAGCGGTCATATTTCTCATTTAATTCCCTCTGCAGGTTCCGGATTTCTTCCTCGCTGCCGTCTTCCGTCTGGCACTCAATTAGCCTCCTTGCCGTATCCCTTACATGCACCATGCCCAGGACCCGCTCCCTGGTCATGGCAGGCAGCTTCACCCGATTCATCCTGGAATTCTCCCGGTAATATACCTCCCCGTCTATATCCGTGAAGCTGTAATTCTTCACGGAGGGGTCTGCCGGTATGGAGCCGGAACCGGTGGGTTCCTCCAATCCGGTTTCCTCCAGCTCCGGTTCCTCAATCTTCCCTTGGATACGGCCTACAACGGCCTTTAGCTGTTCGGAAAGTACCGCCCCTTTTATGGGGATAACGGTCAGTTCCTGCCTGCCGTATTGGCCGCTCTCCAGGGCATATTCCCCAAGAACCATCTCCGGGTGGGAGACAAAATAGGCATTGACAGAATGTCCTTCCGGGGTTACCCCAAGGCTTACCCACTCCGGCTGCTCCAAAGAGGCTTGATCCCGCTTCTGGAAAAACAGGATATCCGTCACCGTCTTTGTCCCCGCATTGCCAAGGAAGGCATTATTAGGGAGACGGACTGCCCCCAGCAGGTCGGCACGGCTGGCCAGGTACCGGCGAACACCGGAATTCTGCTTATCCATGGTCCCGCTGGACGTGACCACCGACACAACTCCGCCTGGCCGCACCAGGTCCAGGGATTTTGCGATAAAATAATCATGGATCAGGAAATTATGGCGGTCATATCTACGGTCTGAAACCTTGTAAGAGCCAAAAGGCACGTTCCCAATCACACAGTCAAAGAAACTATCCGGGTAATCCGTGGATTCAAAGCCCTGGATGGCTATGGGGTTCTTCTGGTACAACTGGCGGGCAATCCTGCCGGAAATACCGTCCAACTCCACACCATACATCTTAAGGCCGGACATTTCTTCAGGCACCAGTCCCATAAAGTTTCCAATCCCGCAGGACGGCTCCAAGAGATTGCCGGATTTCAGTCCCATGTTCCCCAGCGCTTCATACATGGCCTTTATGACTACGGGAGGCGTATAAAAAGCGTTCAGGGTGGTGGCCCTGGCTTCCTTATATTCTTCCGGGGTTAATGCCTCTTTTAACCGGATGTATTCCTTCTCCCAGTTTTTGTTCTTTTCATCAAAGGCTTCCGCCAACCCTCCCCAGCCCACAAATTTAGACAGGGTTTCCTGTTCTTCAGGAGAGGCAAGCCGTCCCTGGGATTCCAAGGTTTTTAAAAGCTGTATGGCTTCCAGGTTGGCACGGAATTTCTGTTTAGGGCCGCCGGTTCCCAGGCCGTCATCGGTTATGCGGAAGTTGACCCGCTCCTGTATTTCCGGAAGTGGTTCCGCTCCCCTTCCGCTTTCTCCTGGTTTTTTCTCTTCCGGATTATTCCCTTCCGGGCTTCCTTCCGCAAAGGTTTCCTCTCTTTGTTTCCTGCCTTCCCCTGTCTGGCCATCTGTCCCGGCTCCCCGCCGGTTTGAATCGTCCAAAGGTTCCCCAATAGTGTCGTTATCCATAAAATCAAACAGGGACATCTGCCGGTTTTCTTCCGGATAAGGGGCCTGGCTCCTGGAATCTGCCTGGTGGGGAATGATTGTTTCAGCGCTTACGGAGCGTGCTTTTCGTTCCTGGCCCCCTGCCTTTTCCGCGCTTTCTTTCCGCTTTTGAGGATTCTGCTCTGTTTCCCGGCTCTGCTCTCCGTCCTGTATCTGCCCTTTTCCTTGGCTCTCTCCCCGGTTCCGTTCTTCTCTAAGGGGGCTCATCTGCCCTGGTTCTCTCTCCTGTTTTTTCTCTTTCCCGCCGTCCTCCCTTTCAACATAGGTTCTCTTTTGTTCCGGGAACAAAGTATAAGTTCCATCCACATATCCCTGCAGCTCTGACAGAATCCGTGCCCTCTCCCCATAATCTTCAAAATCTAAAGGCAGCTTGGCCAGCGCCTGCTCCATATGCCTTGTCAGTTCTGCCCTTCGGTCCGGATGGGACAGCAGGATTATCACATCCTTGTACCAGCTGGAACTGGAATGATCCGGACTCCCGTCCCAGGGCCGTGCCACCTGGAAGGGCATTCCCCAGTAAAACTGCATGACCTGGTTTGCCATCTGCCCCCTTTCATACAGCTCCATCCTGGCAAAATCCCCAGGCTGCAGATACCGCTCCCGTTCAATCAGGGAAGCGATCCGTTCTGCAGCCTCCGGCCACTTCAGGAAAATTTCCGCTTTTGGCTGAAGCAAGTCCCCCCTGGTAAGCCGTACCCCTTTGCCTGTGTAATCCGCAAAAGAACCATCCGCACCGGAAAGGGCACGGCTGCATCCCCCGGTTCCATAACTTTTTTTCAGGAAGCCAGCCCTCTCATTTCTGCCCTCATTCTTCTGGTAAAACGCATAAATATCCAATCTCCCATTCGCAGAGGGCCCATGGCTGCAGAAATAAGCGTCTATCTCATCCTGGGTGATAAAAATTGGTAGTTCCTTTCCCGTAAATCCATCCCTGGCCTGATAGGGCGAAACTTCCTTTGCAAATTTCCGGAGCCTCTCTAATACCTGATCCGGGCGGTGTATGTGGTATCTCATGATATCCCGGTTTTCTCTGTAAGATTCTGACAGGCGTTCCAGCTTCCCCATAAGCCTTTCCACATATTCCGGCTGGGACAGCAGCCCCGCCATATGAACTTTTCTGTCAGGGAATCCGCCGGGGACAATCTCATCATCACTGAAAATGTCGCCTCCCGCCATATCCTGCCACATATACAGCAGGACTTCCGCATGTTCCCTAAGGGCATTCTCTCTGGCACCGTCCAGTATTTCCTGCGGGGCATACTCCCCTGCTTCAAGCATTCGGTGTATCCTGCCGCTTACCTCCTCCCAGGAAAGGAGCCTCCTGCCCAGGCCTGCCTTTTCCGCCTCCACGGTTTCGCCTATGGCAACCTGCATTCCCGGTTTATCAAACCATACGGAATACCTGCATCCGTCAATCTCCAGGCCTTTTCCTCCGGTGCCGTATTCCTGGCGGATAAACTCCGTATATTCTTCCGGGGACTGTTCTGACATAAAATTATAAATAATCCGGTAACAGCTGTTCCTCCGGTTTCCACCGGTGCGGAGAACCTCGTCCACCGCTTCATCCGGAATCAGGCTCCCCCCGGCATACAGGCTCTGTGCCTGCTTCTCAATGCCATAAACCTGTTCCTCCGCCGAAGGTAATCCGGGCAAAGATAAAGCAGAGGCTGTCTCTTCCTCTGCTTCGGTCATGTCATTTTCAGTTGTATTTTCTAGCTGTAAACCAGTTCCGTTAAGACCGTCTCCTCTGCCATGGCCGTCAGGCCGTTCATATGGGCTGCCCAGGCCATCTGGTCGGCCTCCTTGTCCGGTGCCGGGAACCTCTCCAACAGGTTCCCCATAATCACTTCCATCCGCTCCTGCGCCGTCCTGTCGATCTCCGCCAAGTAGCCGTCCAGCTTCCCGCTCAAAAGCAGCCCCTGATACCAGCCCCTCCGATTCTCCTTCATGAAGGTTTTCCGCAGCATCCCGTACTTTCCGATTGTTATGCCCTGCTCCTCTATTGTCAGGTTCGGGAACAGGTAATCCCCTTTGCGATGATAGGTCAGTTCCATAGATTGTTTCCCCTTTCTTTTTATTGTTTTCGCGCTTTAAAGTGTTAAATTCATTATATACCAGGTCACTTTCATTTGCAAGGGTTT
>Ga0137309_102524_pt1 | contig 10877 bp, 7 predicted proteins | sample NAcewiD2O_June_FD_97179 | JGI IMG/M metagenome (GOLD analysis project Ga0137309, IMG submission 97179) | Mouse cecal microbial communities from Vienna, Austria - N-Acetylneuraminic amended D2O_June | ecosystem: Host-associated > Mammals > Digestive system > Large intestine > Cecum | place...
CAAAAAAATCAGCATAAAAATGTTTTGAGCGGCGGCCCCAGGCAGGTCCCCCCGCAGCAGCGCCAGAAGCATGCGCTGAACGCCGCAGCCGGTGCAGTAAAACCCGGTGCGCTTTAAGATGAGGCAGGGGGGCTGAAGGGCCAGCAGCAACCCCAAAGCCAGCAGCAGGGCCAGCAGAAACAGCCCGGCCCGCCAGCGGCGGCTCACTTGCGGATGTAGGCCAGACCGCAGGCCCCAGGGCCGGTGTGAGTGCCTACAATGCTGCCAATGTCCAGTTTGTGGACCTCCCGCTTTTTCAGCCCGGCGCTCATAAACTCCAGGAAGTCGTCCCGGGTTTTGGGCACAGCCGCGTGGCCGACGGTTACGGAAAAGTCAGAGGAGATGGGTTCCTTCTCCACCATGCCCCAGATAAACTTGAAGGCGGCTTTCTTTCCTCTGGCCTTGCCCACCACCTCCACCAGGCCGTTTTCCAGGGTGATGATGGGGCAGATGCCCAAAATGCTGGCAACCAGGGCGCTGGTGGCGGAGAGCCGCCCGCCCATCTTCAGGTATTTCAAGTCGTCGATGAGGGCCCAAAGGCGCACCCGGGGCACCAGGGCTTCCACCTCTTGGGCAATTTCCCCGGCGGAAAGGCCCCGGTCCCGCATTTTGGCGGCCTCCTCCACCAGCAGGCCCAGGGCAAAGGTCACGTTCAAGGTGTCCGGCAGGTAAATGTTCTCCGCGCCCACCAGGTTTTTGGCCACTTTGGCAGACTGCAGGGTGCCGCTCATCTGGGAGGAGATGAACAGGCAGACCACATCGTCCCCGGCCTCTTGATACGCCTGGAATTTTTCTTGAAAAAAGGCGGGGGTAATCTGGGCCGTTTTGGGCAGCTCGCTGGCAGCGGCCAGCTTCTCGTAAAACTGTTCGTTGCTGATGTCCAGGTGGGCCCGGAAGCTCTCCCCGCCGAAATTCACGGTGATCGGCAGCATTTCCACCCCCAGTTCCTCGCAGCGGGCAGGGCTCAGGTCGCAGGAGCTGTCGGTTAGAATTTTTACCATTGTATTCACATTCCTTTCAAGGGTCCTTTGCGGTGGTGCTCATTTTGTTTTTCTATTATACACGAAAGACCGGCCCCGGTCAACAGGCAAGCGGCGGCAAAACCAAGCCCGCCGCCTTTTTCCCGCCCCGCGGACAAGCCCTAGCGGGAGAAAAGAAAAAAACACAAAATATGAGATTTAATCCTTTACATAGTCCAGAAAAAATGGTAAAATGAATCCATGAGGGCGCAGGTTGTGCCAGCTTTGCCGCGCCAGCAACGCCCCGTTTCCAGCATCCCAAAAGGAGGAAATCGTTAAAATGCCAAGAAAAATGAAGACAATGGATGGCAACACCGCCGCCGCGCACGTCTCTTACGCGTTCACCGACGTGGCTGCCATCTACCCCATCACGCCCTCTTCCGTGATGGCTGACGAGACTGACAAGTACGCCGCCGCCGGGCGCAAGAACCTGTTCGGCCGGGAGGTGCGGGTCACCGAGATGCAGTCCGAGGCCGGCGCGGCCGGCGCTGTGCACGGCTCTTTGGCCGCGGGCGCGCTGACCACCACCTACACCGCCTCTCAGGGCCTCTTGCTGATGATCCCCAATATGTATAAGATCGCCGGCGAGCTGCTGCCCAGCGTCATCCATGTGTCCGCCCGCACGGTGGCCACCCATGCCCTGAACATCTTTGGCGACCACTCCGACGTATACGCCTGCCGCCAGACCGGCTACGCCATGCTGTGCTCCAACTCTCCCCAGGAGGTTATGGACCTGGGCGCTGTGGCCCATCTGGCCGCCGTTAAGGGCAAGGTGCCTTTCCTGCATTTCTTCGACGGCTTCCGTACCTCCCATGAGATCCAGAAGATTGAGACCTGGGACTATGAGGACCTGGGCGAGATGCTGGACTGGGACGCCGTCAGCGACTTCCGCCGCCACGCCCTGAACCCCGAGCACCCCGTGCTGCGCGGCCAGGCCCAAAACGGCGACATCTTCTTCCAGGCCCGCGAGGCCTGCAACAAGTACTACGACGCGGTGCCCGAGGTGGCTGTCGAGTACATGAACAAGGTGAACGAGAAGCTGGGCACCAACTACAAGCCCTTTAACTATTACGGCGCGCCCGACGCGGACAAGGTCATCATCGCCATGGGCTCCGCCTGCGAGACCATTGAGGAGGTCATTGACTACCTGACCGCCGCCGGTGAGAAGGTGGGCCTGGTAAAGGTACATCTGTACCGTCCCTTTGTGGCCAACTACCTGCTGGACGTGCTGCCCGAGACCGTAAAGAAGATCTCCGTGCTGGACCGCACCAAGGAGCCCGGCTCCATTGGCGAGCCCCTGTACCTGGACGTGCTGGCCGCTGTCAACGGCACCAGCTTTGGCGCCTGCCCCATTTACACCGGCCGCTACGGCCTGGGCAGCAAGGACACCAAGCCCAGCGACATCATCGCCGTTTACCGCAACATGGAGGCCGCCGAGCCCAAGAAGCGCTTCACCATCGGCATTGTGGACGATGTGACCCATCTGTCCCTGGAGGTCAAGGAGGATCCCGACACCGCCCCCGCCGGCACCACTTCCTGTAAGTTCTGGGGCCTGGGCTCCGACGGCACCGTGGGCGCCAACAAGAACTCCATCAAGATCATCGGCGACCACACCGACATGTACGCCCAGGGCTACTTTGACTACGACTCCAAGAAGTCCGGCGGCCTGACCATCTCCCACCTGCGCTTTGGCCACACCCCCATCAAGTCCACCTACTACATCTCCAAGGCGGACTTTGTGGCCTGCTCCAACCCCGCGTACCTGGACACCTACGACATGGTGCAGGACCTGAAGAAGGGCGGCAGCTTCCTGCTCAACTGCGCCTGGGACGACGCGGAGCTCAACGAGCGCCTGCCCGGCAAGGTGAAGAAGTTTATTGCCGACAACGAGATTAACCTGTACACCATCGATGGCTTCAAGATCGGCAAGGAGATTGGCCTGGGCACCCGCATCAACACGGTGCTGCAGTCCGCTTTCTTCTCCATTGCCAAGATCATCCCCGAGGCCGACGCCATTCAGTATATGAAGGACGCCGCTCAGAAGTCCTATGGCCGCAAGGGCGAGGCTGTGGTTAAGATGAACCACGACGCCATTGACGCGGGCGCCACCGGCTACAAGAAGGTAGACGTGCCCGCCGCCTGGAAGGAAGCAACCGACGACAGCCAGAAGAAGGTTGCCACCGGCAGCCGCCCCGAGCTGGTGGATTACGTCAACAACGTGGTGTTCCCCGTGAACTCCTTCCACGGCAAGGACCTGCCTGTTTCTACCTTTGAGAAGTACGCCGACGGCACCAGCCCCCAGGGCACCGCTGCCTATGAGAAGCGCGGCGTGGCCGTTGACGTTCCCGAGTGGATCCCCGAGAACTGCATCCAGTGCAACCAGTGCTCCTATGTGTGCCCCCACGCGGTCATCCGTCCCATCGCCATGACCGATGAGGAACTGGCCGCCGCCCCCGAGGGCACCAAGTCCAAGCCCATGACCGGCGTGCCCGGCATGCACTTTGCCATGGTCATCTCCACCCTGGACTGCACCGGCTGCGGAAGCTGCGTCACCACCTGCCCGGCCAAGACCAAGGCCCTGCAGATGGCTCCCATTGACTCTCAGCGTTCCCAGCAGGCTGTGTTCAACTATGGCATCGACCTGCCCGCCAAAGAGGCTGTGGCCGAGAAGTTTAAGGAGACCAGCGTGAAAGGCAGCCAGTTTAAGCAGCCCCTGCTGGAGTTCTCCGGCGCTTGCGGCGGCTGCGGCGAGACTCCTTACGCCAAGCTGGCCACCCAGCTGTTCGGCGACAAGATGTTCATTGCCAACGCCACGGGCTGCTCCTCCATTTGGGGCGGTTCCGCGCCTGCCACTCCCTACACCGTGAACAAGAAGGGCCATGGCCCCGCTTGGGAAAACTCCCTGTTTGAGGACAACGCCGAGTTCGGCCTGGGCATGGCCCTGGCCCAGAACGCGGTGCGCGGCCGCCTGGCGGAGCTCACCGAGAAGCTTGTTGCCATTGAGTATACCGTGCCCGAGATCAAGGAGGCCGCTAAGGCTTGGCTGGACACCATGACCGACAGCAAGGCCAATGACGCTGCCGCCATTGCCTACATTGAGGCTCTGGAGAACGGCGTGATGACGGTGGACGAGAACCTGGCGTTCTGCAATTCCGAGAAAGCCAAAGAAGTCTTCGGCGACAAGCTGGGCGAAATGAAGGCCCATGCCGAGGCCCGCAAGGCCGCTGGCGAGAAGTACTGCGACTGCGAGGCCTGCACTCTGGCTCTGGAGATTTTGAAGGACAAGGATTATCTGGCCAAGAAGTCCGTGTGGATTCTGGGCGGCGACGGCTGGGCCTATGACATCGGCTTCGGCGGTTTGGACCATGCCCTGGCCTCTGGCGAGAACATCAATGTGCTGGTGTTTGACACCGAGGTGTACTCCAACACCGGCGGGCAGGCTTCCAAGTCCACCCCCTGCGGCTCTGTGGCTCAGTTTGCCGCCACCGGCAAGGCCCAGAAGAAGAAGGACCTGGCCGCCATTGCCATGAGCTATGGCTATGTGTATGTGGCTCAGGTTGCCATGGGCGCGGACATGAACCAGTGCATCAAGGCCTTCCACGAGGCTGAGAGCTACAACGGCCCCTCCATCATTCTGGCTTACGCCCCCTGCATCAACCATGGCATCAAGGGCGGCATGGGCGTCTCTATGGTGGAAGAGAAGAAGGCTGTGGCCGCTGGCTACTGGCATAACTTCCGCTTCGACCCCCGCAAGGCTGACGCTGGCGAGAATCCCTTCCAGCTGGACAGCAAGGAGCCTTCCGCCTCCTACCGCGACTTCATCATGGGCGAAGTGCGTTACAACAGCTTGACCCGTTCCTTCCCGGAGCGCGCCGAGACCCTGTTCCAGAACGCAGAGAAGTATGCCCAGGAGAAGTATGCTAAACTGAAGAAGATGGCCGAGTAATCGGAACCATTCAACCATAAAAAAGGTCCGTCCAGGTCAATCTGGGCGGACCTTTTTGCGTGGGCTCCCGGCTATTCCACCGGCTGGCTGAGAAGCTCCGTCTCCGCCAAAACCTCTTCCCCCTGCCCCGGGGACCCCTTCCCCGAGGACCCGGACTCCCCGGCCAGCCGCAAGAAGCGGATGAGGGTGATCAAAATGCTGACCGCGCCCAGCCTTACGTCCATACCGTCTGTAGGGGCTCCCTGTTCCCCGGCCTGGGCCGCCAGAGCCTCCGTCTGCCGCTGAAACCCCAGCAGGGCGCTTAAGGTGAGCAGCGAGGCTCCCATCTGCATGCACTGGGGGTTGGGGGCCGGGACCTCCGGCCGCACCAGCCGCTGCTTTTGCACGTCCAGCGAAGCGTATTGCAGCAGGAGCCCAGCCAAAATTTGGCGCAGCAAGGTCTGGGATTCCTCTATGAGCCCCAGGCCCTCTTGGAGCTCCCGGCCCCCTGGCCCCCACAGGCCGCTTTCTCCTCCCATGGCCTTGTCCCTCCTTTTTTTCCTTTATGCCATCCTATGCCGCGGCGCAGGAATGTGCTACTCCTTTCCAACCCCGGCCCTCTCCTCTTGGGGCCCCGCGGCCTTTCAGGGGCGGGCGGGGCTAATTTTTTGCCAAACCCCTTTATTTTGCGGGCTTTTTGCACTATAATAGAGAAGCGGCGCTGCCCAAAGGCCCTGGGTGGGTCTGGCGGACGGTGCTGGGAAGGAGCGGACCGCGCTTCGTTTAGGAAAGGATGAAACAGTATGGAGAGACATGATAATATTTTGGACAGCATGCGGCGCATCCACTTTTTGGGCATTGGCGGCTCTGGCATGTGCCCTATGGCCGAAATTTTGTTTGCAAAAGGCTATGAAATCACCGGCTCGGACCAAAGCGAGTCGGACACCCTGGACCGGGTCCGGGCCAGCGGGATTCCGGTCCAGCTGGGCAACCGGCCGGAAAACATCGGCAGCGCCCAGGCCTTGGTCTACACCGCCGCCTGCAAGCCCGACAACCCGGAGCTGACCGCCGCCCGGGAAAAGGGCATCCCCACCTTAGAGCGCTCGGTGATGCTGGGCATGCTTACCTCCCTTTACCCCGAGCTGGTGGCGGTTTCCGGCACCCACGGCAAAACCACCACCACCGCCATGCTCACCCAAATTTTTGTGGAGGCCGGGCGGGACCCCAGCGCCATTATCGGCGGCAAGCTCCCTCTCATTGGGGGCAACAGCCGGGTGGGCGCCAGCGGAACCATGGTCTGCGAGGCCTGCGAGTATGTGGACTCCTTTTTGCAGCTGGAACCAGCGGTGTCCCTGATCCTCAACATTGAGGCGGACCATTTGGATTATTTTAAAACGCTGGAGAACATCGTCAAGTCCTTCCGCCAGTTTGCGGGGCAGACTGCCCGGGCCCTGATTGTCAACGGCGAGGACAAAAACGCCCTGGCCGCTGTGCGGGCGGGGAAAGAGGTGGTCACCTTTGGCCTGGGCAGCGCCTGCGATTATTACCCGGCGGACTTAAACGAGGAGCCCACCGCCTGCGAGGACTTTACCCTGATGCACCGGGGCAAGCCTTTGGGCCGCGTTCAGCTGGCCGTGCCGGGCAAGCACAACCTGCTGAATGCCCTGGCCGCCGCTGCCGCCGCCCATTACCTGGGCGTTGCGCCGGAGTCCATCTGCCAGTCCCTCAGCCGGTTTTCCGGGGTGCACCGCCGGTTTGAGGTTTTGGGCAAGTTCCAAGGGGTCACGGTGGCCGATGATTTTGCCCACCACCCCACGGAGCTTACCTCTGTGCTGTCCTCTGCCATGAAAATGGGATACCGGCAGGTTTGGGCGGTGTTTCAGCCCCACACCTACTCCCGGACCTATTCTTTTTTGGAGGACTTCGCCCAGGCTCTGGCCATCCCCGACCATCTGGTGATGACGGAAATCCTGGCGGTGCGGGAGGAAAACATTTACGGCATCCAAACCAGCGACCTGGCCGCCAAAGTGCCGGGCAGCCGGTGGTTCGGCAGCTTTGAGGAGATTGCCAACTATGTGATGGAGCAGGCCCAGGCCGGGGACCTGATTCTCACCCTGGGCGGCGGCGACATCTATAAATGCGCCAATTTGATCGTGGAAAAATACCGGGCAGGGGCCCAATGAGGCGGGCTTGGAAGGGAGAAAGCACAAGATGGTAAAAGCGGTTTTTTTCGACATTGACGGGACTTTGCTGGACCATGGCTGCGGAGGCGTCATGCCGGACTCTACCAAGCGGAGCCTGCATGCCCTGCGGGATAAAGGCGTCAAGCTCTTTGTGGCCACCGGCCGCTTCCCCGCCATGGTAACCTTTATGGAGGCCATGTTCCCCTTTGACGGCTACGTGACCATGAACGGCCAGCTGGTGGTCCTGGCGGACGGTTCCGTCATCCACCGGCTGGGCCACCACCCGGAAGACATCCGGCGGCTGGACGCTGTCTCCCGGCAGAAGGGCTTCCCCAGCCTGATTATTGAGGAAGACGCTTATTTTTACACCGTTCCCTCCCCGGAGATTGACCGGCACTTTATATCCGGCCATCTCCCCCCGCCCGGGCGCACTTATGACCCGGCCCGGCTGGCGGAGCATCCGGTTTTGCAGTTTCTCATCTACAGCCCAGAGGATCTTCCCGCGCTGGATGCTTTGGAGCACATTGAAATCACCAGCGCCGGGGGCAGCATTTTCGATATCATCCCCAAAACCGGCGGCAAGCAGGTGGGCATTGGGGCGGCGGCGGAGTATTTTCACATCCAGCAGGAGGAAGTGATGGTCTTTGGAGACGGGGACAACGATGCGCAGATGCTCCGCTGGGCGGGAACCGGCGTGGCTATGGGAAATGGCACGGAGAGCGCCAAGTCCGCCGCCTGTTACATAACCAGCCCCGTGGGACAGGATGGCATTGAAAAGGCGCTGCGCCACTTTCGCGTGCTATAATTCGGGGCCTCCGGCGGGGAGGAGCTTCGCCCCCTCCACCCCCACCACTTTTGAAAAAGTGGACAAAACTTTTAATGTAAAGGGAGATTTTTATGATAAAGCTTTTTGCTGTTCTGTTGATTGCCTGCCTGCTGGGAGCCTGCGCCGGGCCCGCGCCGGAGCCGGGGCCCTCCCCTACTCCTGTTCCCACCGCAGCCCCCGCGCCTACCGAGGAGCCCTCTCCCTTCCCCACGGTGGAGCCGCGCAAAGAATATGTGCTGGTATCCCTTTCCTATGGGGAAGACGGGCAGACGCTGGGCGGGATGCTCTATAGCCGCGCCGGTCTGATCTCCTTCTCTGCGGAGGCGGATATGGTCCATTTGGCGGAGGGCCTGGACCAGCTGGAGGTGGGGCAGATTCTGGATGTGCGCGCGGAAGGCATCCGGATGAGCTCCCCAGGCCAGCTGACCGGGGTATCGGAGGTGTCTGTGCTGGGCGTGGCAGAGGATGCCCTTTTGGAGCAGGCGATGCAGGCTTATGACAGCTGGCACAGCCAGAGCCGCGAAGCCGGGGAAGCCTCCGCGTCCGCATAGAATAAATTTATGTATTTTTTAGAAGGAGCTGCCATTATGAAACCGTCGCCACAGAAAAATCCCTGGGTCCGAGAAGAAAACTCCATTCTGGAAGTCTACCACCTGGAAACCGGAGAGCGGGAGGCTTTGGCCCGGTTCGACGGGGTAATTGAAGCCCCCAACTGGTCCAAAGACGGAAGCTTTCTGGTCTACAACAGCGGCGGCAGGCTCTACCGCTTTGACCTGGAAAGCCGCGCCAGCGCACCCATCCCCACCGGCTTTGCCACGGCCTGCAACAACGACCATGTGCTCTCCCCCGATGGCAGGGCCATTGCCATCAGCCATATGACCCGGGAGGACCGGCAGTCCCGGGTCTACACTCTGCCCCTGGCTGGGGGCATGCCCCGGCTGGTAACCCCGCTGGGCCCCAGCTACCTCCACGGCTGGTCCCCGGACGGGACCACCCTGGCCTACTGCGCCCAGCGGGACGGGGAGTTTGACATTTACGCCATTCCCGCGGAGGGCGGCGAGGAGCTGCGGCTCACCAGCGCCCCCGGCCTTAACGATGGTCCGGAGTACAGCCCGGACGGGGAATCCATCTGGTTCAACTCCGTGCGCACGGGGCTGATGCAGGCTTGGCGCATGAAGGCCGATGGCTCGGAGCAGACCCAGATGACCTTTGACCTGGACCGGAACACCTGGTTCCCCCATGTTTCTCCAGACGGGACCCAGGTGGTGATGCTTTCCTACCGGAAGGGCGACTTGGAGCCTGGGGAGCATCTGCCCGGCAAACAGGTGGAGCTGCGGCTGATGGCGGCCTCTGGCGGGCCGGTGCGCACCATTGCGGAGCTCTACGGCGGACAGGGGACCATCAACGTGAACTCCTGGTCGCCGGACAGCAGGCACTTCGCGTTTGTCAGCTACCAGCCCAAGTAGCGCGCAATAGATTAAGCCCCTGGAATGCGGTGCGCCGCTTTTCCAGGGGCTTTGTGTTTTCGTTAGAGCTGGTCCGCGGCCTGGTAGAGGCCGGCATACACGCCCCCAAGAGCCAGCAGCTCCTGATGGGTGCCCTGCTCGCACACGCCGTTTTCGTCCAGCACCAGAATGCGCCCGGCCTTGCGCACAGTGGAAAGCCTGTGGGCGATGACCAAGGTGGTGCGGCTCTGGGCCAGCCGCTCCAAGGAGTCCTGGACCACCCGCTCGCTGTGGGCGTCCAGGGCGCTGGTGGCCTCGTCAAAAATCAGAATGGGCGGATCTTTGAGGAACACCCGGGCTATGGAAATTCGCTGCTGCTGTCCGCCGGAAAGGCGTACCCCGTGAGGCCCTACATCCGTGTCATATCCCTGGGGCAGCTTTTGGATGAACTCGTGCGCTCCCGCTTTCTGGGCCGCGGCGATAATCTCTTCCTGGGTGCAGCCAGGCCTGCCGTAGGCGATGTTCTCCCCGATGGTGCCCGCGAACAGGTACACGTCCTGCTGTACCATACCGATGTTCTGCCGCAGGGAGCGCAGGGCGGCCTTTTCCACAGGCAGGCCGTCCAACAGAACCTGACCCTTCTGCACCTGGTAGAACCGGGGGATGAGGGAGCACAGGGTGGTTTTCCCCACGCCGGAAGCGCCCACCAGGGCCACATACTCCCCGGCCTTAATGGACAGATTCAGCCCGTGGAATACGGAAGCGCCGCCGTTATAGGAGAAGGAGACGCCCCGCAGCTCCAAATCGCCCTTGACTTTGGGAAGCTCCCGTGCCTCCGGGCTGTCCTGGATTTCCGGGGGCGTTTCCATCATCTCCCAATACCGGGCAAAACTGGTAACGCCCTCCTGCAAAAGGCGGCTGGTGTTTGCAAGGCTGCGCACCGGACCGGCAAAATAATTCACGTACAGCATAAAAAGGATAAGATCGGGCAGCGCCATGGCCCCCGCCCACACAGCCAGCCCCCCGAACACCGCCACCGCGATGGGCAGCAGGTTCGCAAAGGCGTCCATGCCGCAGTAAAGCCTGGCCTCGCCCTGGTAGCCCCGGCGGCGGCTCTCCAGGAAGCGCTGGTTCTGCCGGTCAAACTTTTCCTCCTCGACTCCCTCGTTTGTGAAGGACTGTACCACCCGCACGCCGGAAAGGGAATCCTCCACCTGGGCGTTGATATCCCCCGCGCGCCTGCGGCCCTGGGCCAGGGCCTCCCGCATTTTCCGGCTGTAGTACAGGGTGTATACCGCCATAAAGGGCAGAAGCGCCAGAATTGCCAGGGTGACCTTCCAGTTGATGGCAAACAGAATCGCCGTGGCTCCCGCAAGCTTGAGGGCGTTCACCACCACGTCCTCGGGGAAGTGGTGGAAAAATTCTGCCAGGGATAGGGAG
>Ga0137309_102536_pt1 | contig 10836 bp, 6 predicted proteins | sample NAcewiD2O_June_FD_97179 | JGI IMG/M metagenome (GOLD analysis project Ga0137309, IMG submission 97179) | Mouse cecal microbial communities from Vienna, Austria - N-Acetylneuraminic amended D2O_June | ecosystem: Host-associated > Mammals > Digestive system > Large intestine > Cecum | place...
ATTAATTCTACCTTGAAATGCTCTTTGAAGAGTTCTTGTATCGGAATAATCCAAGTGGCCTCCCATAGGAATACCGTTCGCTAATCGTGTGACTTTCACTTTTCCCTGCAGCAGTTTTGTCAAATACAATGCCGTTGTTTCTCCATCAACGGTGGGTTCAGTGGCCAGAATCACCTCATCTATATTTTCATTGATACGTTGAATCAGTGTATCAATGTTTAAATCTGACGGCAGGACTCCCTTAGCCATATTTATAGTTCCATTTAATACATGATATTTTCCATTGAAGACCCCTGCTGACTCAAGGGCCTGAAGATCTTTTGGTGACTGCACGACGCAGATCAAACGGTCCGTTCGGTTTGGATCTTTGCAGTACTCACATTCATCCTCATCACAGAGATTTCCACAAATACGACATGTATGAATTTCAGATATTTGTTGCAGACTCCTCTCTACTTCTTTTCTCGTTTCCTCATCCCAGTTCAGAGCTTCAAAAGCGTACCGCTCTGCTGTTTTCATCCCAACACCTGGAAGCCTTCTGAATGCGGCAATCAGATTTTCGAATTTGGCAGGATACATACTTACTCCTTTCAGTCATTTATGATTTTCAGATTTGGAAACATCACCCGAAGTTCCTCCTCTGTAGATTTCATATGACCAACATCTACTTCACATGTCTGAATGGCCGGGGCTGCAGGGAATGTTCCTGATTTCATACATGCCCTGAATGTATCCAGTACTTCTTTATACCTGGATGCTGACACTGCAATCACGGCTTTCCTTGTACCTGTGAGCAGTTCCATGAAATCTTCAAAGCCTTCAGCTTTCTGGAGATCATTGATCGCGTCCGACTCCATCTGTTTTGAAGTATATACGATTATATAGTTACTGCCAGAAGCTGCAAGCTTCGCATTGGCAACTGCTCTCGCATATTTTCCTGACTGCAGGGAGCCACTGAATGTCATACGGGTTTTCCATGCTGACATATCCTTTTCGCGTAAAGATTTATCAGCTGTATGAAGAAGACCGACAATCTGGTCATTCGTATACTCTGGTGTTTCGAGTGGATCAGATGTCGCTTTCTTCTTCAGAGATGTTTCACGTGAAACATCAGATTCTGATTTCACATTCTGCTTCTCAGTGACAGGTTTATTTACACTTCCAGCCGTTTTGGAATCTGATTCACCGATATTTTCCGATAAATTTCTGACAGGTATCTGAAAGGGAACTGATGAATCATATGCAGAATTGATTGTTTCATGTTGTACGTACTTCAGAAGGACAGCCTCCAGATAATCCAGGACGCTGGATGCATGGGAATATTTTGGATACACATCCATGAGTTCTTTCAGCAAACGAGTTCTGAATTCTATGGATGCTTTTGAGAATGACACCTGCAGCAAATGTTTTCTTTCCTCTGACAAAAGTGTAGTTTCAGAAGAGCAGGAATAAATCAGGCTATCCTTTACCAGTGTGATCAGGTCAGCAGTGAACCGTTCGAAATCCATTCCGTTGTCATACAGTGTCTTGATGGCATCCATAAGCTGATCAGCCTGGCCGCGCTGCAATAAACCGAAAATATCGCTGATGTCAGCATCTGAAACAACGCCATACACAGCTCGTATATCTTCGGCTGTTAAATGCTCAGGCTCGTATGCAATACACTGATCCAGAATAGATAATGCATCTCTCATCCCTCCATCAGAAAGCAGGGAAATCTGTTCAGCAGCTTGCTGATCCAGTACTGTTCCCTCCTTCTCTGCAATCTGCAGCAGCCTCTGACGGATTTCATTCTGGGGGACCTTTTTAAAGTCGAATCTCTGACATCTGGACAGTATGGTTGGCAATACCTTATGAGGTTCTGTTGTTGCGAGAATGAATACGACATGAGCCGGAGGTTCTTCAATTGTTTTTAGAAGAGCATTGAACGCTCCTGCCGTCATCATATGGACTTCGTCGATTATATAGATTTTGTATTTACCCATCATTGGGGCATACTTTACTCTTTCAACAAGATTTCTCGCTTCTTCCACACCATTGTTGGAAGCAGCATCAATTTCCACAATGTCCGGATGATCGACAGCCAGACAGTTTTCACAATGCCCGCAGGGCTTCACTCCATCGGAAGTACAGTTGAGCGCTCTGGCAAATATTTTGGCAGCGGATGTTTTTCCAGTTCCCCTGGGACCGCAAAACAGATATGCATGTGAGATTCTGTCGTTCTGAATCGCGTTCTGAATCGTACGGACAATCTGCTTCTGACCTGCCATATCCTCGAAGACCGCTGGTCGATATTTTCTGTATAATGCCTGGTAGGCCATAAGCATCCCCCTTTTCGTTACATATTATAACGTAAAAGCAGGCTTCCATTTTCAGCACCCGAAGCCTGCCTGTATTTTCTTTTTCTGCTTTGTTCTCTGTCGTTTCTGTCTGAAAAAATCGCGCAGCAGTGTACCGCACTCCGTTTGAAGACATCCGGAGTCTACTGCCGGATGGTGATTGAATTCCGGTATTGAAAATACATTCAGACAGGATCCGACACATCCGCCTTTAGGGTCACTGGCTCCGAACACAACTCTTGATACTCTCGACTGTACAAGAGCACCTGCACACATGCAGCACGGCTCCAGTGTGACATACATTGTGCAGTCATCCAGTCTCCAGCTTCCAAGATATTCTGCCGCTTTACGGATAGCCATGATCTCAGCATGACCTGTGGGGTCCTGAGTCTCTTCACGCGAATTCCAGCCCCAGGCGATGATTTTATCATGTTTTACGATTACACAGCCAACTGGAACTTCATCCAGCTGTGCCGCCCAACGGGCTGCCGTCATTGCTTTGTGCATATACCATTCATCATTGTGTTCCATCTGAATGCCTCCCGCTGTAAAAGGTATAAAAAAACTGCCGCACATAACAGAGCATTACTTAGGGCTGCTTAGTTCCCTATCTGACCCGGTTCATAAGATGCTATTGCAGCAGCAGATTCAATATATCATTTCCACAAAAAAAAGGGAAGGATTACTCCTTTCCCTTTGGCATCAGAACGGACTTTCCACCCATATATGGCTGAAGAGCTTTCGGAATCCGTACAGATCCATCGGCCTGAAGATTGTTTTCCAGGAAAGCAATCAGCATGCGGGGAGGGGCTACACAGGTATTGTTCAGAGTGTGAGCGAAATACTTGGAGCCGTCTTCGCCGCGAACCCTGATTTTCAAACGCCGCGCCTGTGCATCTCCCAGATTCGAGCAGCTGCCCACTTCAAAGTATTTTTGCTGCCTGGGACTCCATGCTTCCACATCCACAGACTTTACTTTCAAGTCTGCCAGATCACCTGAACAGCACTCCAGTGTTCTCACCGGGATGTCCAGGGTCCGGAAGAAATCCACAGTGTTCATATACAGTCTGTTAAACCAGTCTGCACTGTCTTCCGGTTTGCATACAACGATCATTTCCTGTTTCTCGAACTGATGAATTCGATACACTCCCCGTTCTTCAATCCCATGGGCCCCTTTTTCTTTTCTGAAACACGGCGAGTAGGAAGTATATGTATAAGGGAGATTCTTTTCTTCAAGAATCTGATCGATGAATTTTCCAATCATGGAATGTTCACTTGTTCCAATCAGATACAGATCTTCTCCTTCGATTTTGTACATCATTCCATCCATCTCGGCAAAAGACATCACTCCGGTCACAACATTGGATCTGATCATATACGGTGGAATTACATATGTGAATCCCCGGTCAATCATAAAATCCCGGGCATAGCTCAAAACAGCCGAGTGCAGTCTTGCTATGTCGCCCATCAGATAATAAAAGCCGTTTCCGGATACTCTGCCGGCACTGTTCAGATCAATACCATCAAAAGTCTCCATGATTTCTGTATGATAGGGGACTGCAAAATCAGGTGTGACAGGTTCTCCAAACTTCTGCAGTTCAACATTTTCTGTGTCGTCTCTGCCAATCGGTACAGAAGGGTCGATCATCTGAGGAATCTGCAGCATTTTGGATGTTACAGAATCTCTCAGTTCATTTTCCCTCGCAGTCATTTCTTCCAGTCTGCCGGCTATTTCAGATACTTCTTTTTTTACGGTTTCGGCTTCTTCCTTCTTACCCTGTTTCATCAGAGATCCAATTTCTTTGGACACTGTTTTTCTTCTGGAACGGAGCTGGTCTGCTTCCTGCTGAATAATTCTCAGTTCCTGGTCTTCTTCAATCACCTGATCAACAAGTACAAGTTTATGATCCTGAAATTTTTTTCTTATGTTTTCTTTCACTGCATCCGGATTCTCCCGGACAAATTTTATATCAAGCATGTTCCCTCCTGTTGTCTTCAGTGATTATATCACAGGGAAAAACCGGCCAGTCGCAAGGCAGATATCAGCCTGTGATCGGGATGTTTTCTCTCCACCCAGAAGATTTTAACCCTTTACCGAATCATACGCACAGACAGGCAGAGAAGCTTGAAGAAAGCCAGATTCTGTACAAATTCAGGAGCAGAAAACTGTAGTAAATTCCGATATGATTCAGCCGAAACAATCGAACAAGAACCGATCGCATCTTTGACGTACCACCTGTGATAAAGGTCATTCTCAGGATCTGAGGATCAGCATAAAAGCGAAAAACAGTCTTGGATATTTGTTATTTATACTTTTATAAACTTCATCTCTATCTATGATTCCGATCACAGACCTGAAATTCAGAAAGAAGATACAGTTTGTGTCCTTTCATCCGGCAGTCTGGCAGTGTCAGAATCAGAAATATCTAGAATGTCAGGTAATTGTTCCCAGGCCTTTGGAATTGCAGGACAGACCGAAGCGGAGAACAGAAAACCCTGCAGCAGATGGATCCTGTGTTCTTCATCAAACAGAACCATCTGCTTCATCGATTTCTGTTGCCCTGGATCTATGAAAAGCACTGGCTATATATCCTCAGTTTTCTGAATGAGGCTGGATTCCTGTTTGGTCTACAGGAATATCCCTGATCTGTACCGGATAATGCGGTTATGGAAAGAAGAAGCTGAACAGAATACACAATCAGCATAAATCGACTTTTATAAAGAAAACCCCCTCACAAAAAGGGGGTTCTTTGAGTATCTCAATCCATTATCTGATTTTCAGACCCGTGTTCATTTATGCATTCTGGACACAGACCACAAATCCATGAAACTGATCACTCCAGGGAAGAATCATCTGAACCGGTTTCAATCGATTCATCCACTTCCAGATCACCGGTATTCACGTTCTCTTTCAATTCATCCTGTTCGGATTGACCGCTCTCTTCCTCGGAAATATGTATTTCCGCAAGCTCTTCATCTTCAGGATGAACCAGTGACAGTCGGGTCACAGTAGCACCATCATTCAGATTGATCAGTTTGAGTCCCTGGGTCTGTCGACTGTACAAGCCCACATCTTTCAGGCTGATTCTGATCATGATGCCATCACTTGCAACAATCATTGCATCTTCATCTCCATGAACTGCCATGACAGAAACAAGAGGTCCTGTTTTTTCAGTCATATGAATGGCATACATTCCTTTTCCGCCTCGGCTCCGCCTGGTAAATTCTTCCACTGATGTCCGTTTGCCAAATCCATTTTCACTGACTGAAAGAAGGGTGTCGCCTTCATGTGTAAGAGCCAGCCCAACCACTTCACCACCATCTGTATTGAAGCCCGAAACTCCGGCAGCAGTGCGTCCCATCATCCTGATTTGCGATTCGTGGAACCGGATGGCCTTCCCCTTGGAGCCGGCAATGATCACATCGTCATCACCTGTAGTTCCCTTGACGAACTTCAATTCGTCATCCGGTCTGAGACCAATCGCTATCTTGCCATTCCGGTTGATCGAATCAAATTCACCGACAGCTGTCCGCTTCACGACACCGTTTCTGGTCACAAAAATCAGGCTCTTGAATCCTTCTTTGTTTTCAGGAACCGGCAACAGTGTCCGAATGCTTTCTCCCGGCTGCAGATCCATGACATTGACAATCGGGGTACCTTTGGCTGTGCGGGAAGCATTGGGAATATTATAGCCTTTCAGGCGATAAACGCGGCCCTGATTGGTAAACAGAAGCAGATGGCTGTGAGTCGACATGGAAACCATATGTTCCACGTTGTCTTCATCATTCAATGTCAGTGACTTGATGCCTTTTCCGCCTCTGTTCTGGGCATGATACATGCTGACAGGCTGGCGCTTGATATAACCGGATGCTGTCATGGTGATGATCACATGTTCTCTGGGAATCAGGTCCTCATCATCCATATCCACATAGTCGGTCGATATTTCAGTACGTCGCTTGTCGCCATACTTCTGTACAATTTCGGTCAAATCATCTTTGATGATCTGCACAACACGTTCTTCCCGATTCAGAATATCTTTGTAATCTTCAATAGCCTGGATCAGGGCATCGTATTCAGATTCAATTTTGTCCCGCTCCAGACCGGACAGCCGCTTCATCTGCATAGCCAGGATGGCTCTGCTCTGTTCATATGAAAATCCAAATTTCTCACAAAGCTCTGCATTCAAACCCGCTTCATCGCTCCGGCTGTTTCTGATGGTTGTGATGATCTCATCCAGATGATCCAGTGCAATGCGCAGACCCTCCAGTATGTGTGCACGCTCCTGTGCTTTTTTCAGATCGAACGCAGTTTTCCTTCTAATCACTTCCACCTGATGCTCAACATAATCGCGGATGATTTCCTTCAGACTCAGCTGCCTCGGCCTTCCGCCTTCCAGTGCCAGCATGTTGATCCCAAATCCGGACTGCAAAGGTGTCAGATGAAACAGCTGGTTCAGTATCACGTCTTCCTGTGCATCCTTTTTCAGATCCATGACAATCCGGATACCTTCTCTGTTGGATTCATCGTTCAGGTACGTGACGCCCTGGATCGCCTTGTCCCGGATCAGAGCAGCCATCTTCGCAATCAGGCTGGCTTTGTTCACAGAAAAGGGGATCTCATAAAAGACAATCCGTTTTCTTCCACCTGTGAGCTCTTCCACACGATACCGGGAACGGACCTGTAAAGAACCACGCCCTGTCTCATAGGCCTGCCGGATCCCCTTTCTGCCAAGAATGATGCCCCCTGTCGGAAAATCGGGTCCCGGCAAAAACTCCATCAGTTCCGGGATCGTGATATCCGGATTATCCATATAGGCACAAACTGCCTCAGCTGTTTCTTTCAGGTTATGCGGAGGAATGTTTGTTGCCATTCCCACAGCGATGCCCATGGAACCATTCACAAGCAGATTCGGTATTCTTGACGGAAGAACCACGGGTTCCTTTTCCTCACCATCATAGTTGTCCACAAAATCCACTGTGTCCTTGTTGATATCACGCATCATTTCCATGGAAATTCTGGACATACGGGCTTCTGTATACCGCATGGCTGCAGCTTCATCTCCATCCAGAGATCCAAAGTTGCCATGACCATCCACAAGTGGATATCGATAAGAGAAATCCTGTGCCATTCGTACCATGGAATCATACACTGCCGTATCACCATGGGGATGATACTTGCCTATGACTTCTCCAACGATTCTGGCACTTTTCTTGTGTGCAGACCCCGGGGTCATATTCAAACTGTTCATCGCATGCAGAATACGTCTGTGAACCGGCTTCAAGCCGTCCCGTACATCCGGGAGCGCACGCTGCACGATAACGGACATAGAATAGTCCAGGAAAGAATCCTTCATTTCACTGGCAATGTCCACAACCTCATATCCGTTGTTCTTTTCCAATTCGTCCATGTGTCCTCCTAGTAATCAAGATTGGCGTAGACGGCGTTTTCCTGGATAAATTCACGCCGCGGATCCACATCGTCTCCCATCAGCATACTGAAAACCGAATCAGCATCCATCGCATCGTTGATGGAAACCTTTTTCAGGATTCTCTGCTCAGGATCCATTGTAGTTTCCCACAGCTGTTCCGCATCCATTTCCCCCAGACCTTTGTATCGCTGGATTTTCACACCATCTCCAAATTCAGAAAGAATGGGTGCCATTTCCGCATCTTTATAGGCATACGCCACTTTCTTGCCCTTCTGGACCTTGAACAGCGGTGGCTGTGCAATATAAACATACCCGCCTTCGATGACAGGCCGCATAAATCTGTACAGGAAAGTGAGCATCAGCGTCTGAATGTGGCTTCCATCCACATCCGCATCGGTCATGATGATGATTTTGTGATACCTGAGCTTGGAGACATCCACATCATCCTGTACACCGCATCCGAAGGCGGTGATCATGCTGCGGATTTCTGCATTTTCGAAAATACGGCCGATTCGGGCTTTCTCCACATTCAGGATTTTTCCTCTCAACGGAAGAACCGCCTGCGTTTTTGCATCCCGTCCCTGTTTTGCGCTGCCTCCGGCGGAGTTGCCCTCGACAATGAAAATTTCACATTCTTCCGCATCCTTGGAACTGCAGTCCGTGAGCTTCCCCGGCAGAGAGGTAATTCCATCCAGAGCCGACTTCCGTCGTGTCAGTTCCCTGGCCTTTCTGGCAGCAACGCGTGCCTTGCTGGCCACCATGGCCTTTTCCACGATGGTTTTGGCTGCTGCGGGATTTTCCATGAAGAACCGGGTGACTTTCTCCCCGACAATGCCTGACACAATTTTCCGGACTTCCGAATTGCCCAGCTTGGTTTTGGTCTGTCCTTCAAACTGAGGATCCGGATGCTTGATGGATACAATCGCGACAAGCCCTTCCTTTACATCATCCTGGGTCAGACTTTCGTCGGCTTTGATCATTTTGTTGTCCCTGGCATACTTGTTGATCACACGGGTCAGGGCCATCCGGAATCCGTCTTCATGGAAACCGCCTTCATGGGTGTGAATGTTGTTTGCGAATGAGTAGATCTGTGTCTGGTACCCGTCATTGTACTGCAGGGCTGCTTCTGCAAAGATTCCATCCTGCAGGCCTTCAACATAAATCACGGGCTCGGATACCACTTTTTTTCCTTTGTTCAAAAAGGACACATATTCGATGATACCGCCCTCATACTTGTAATCATGTTTGACAGGGGGGTCACACCTCTGGTCAGTCAGTGTCAGCCGTATGTCTTTGTTCAGGAATGCAAGCTGCCTGAGGCGTGTATTCAGCTGCTCGAAATCATAGACTGTCGTTTCTGTGAATATGGCAGGATCGGCCTTGAACCTAACAAGAGTTCCGGTTTCCTCTGTGGTCCCGGTCTGTCTGAGTGGCGCCACGGTATGGCCTCCATTCTCAAACCGGATGAAATACTCTTTTCCACCCTGAAAAATTGTCACTTCCATCCACTCGGAAAGAGCATTCACCACTGAAGCGCCCACTCCATGCAGACCTCCGGAGACCTTGTATGCACCTCCACCGAACTTTCCGCCGGCGTGCAGTACTGTCATGATGGTTTCAACAGCGCTCAAACCTGTTTTTTCATGAATTCCCACAGGCATTCCCCGGCCATTGTCCCTGACAGAAATCACATTGCCTTCTTCTATCACCACATCGATCTGACTGGCATATCCGGCCAGGGCTTCGTCTATGCCATTGTCCACGATTTCCCATACTAGATGGTGAAGACCTCTCGAGCTGGTGGATCCGATGTACATGCCGGGGCGCATTCTGACAGCTTCCAGTCCGTCAAGAACCTGTATATCGTCTGCGGTATAGGAGTGGTCAACAAAAGTCGCTTCGTTTTCCAGTTCCTCGAACCGTTTCTTTTCTTCACTGTGACTCATTCTGTTTGTCCTTTCCGTTGATTTCCTTTTTGATATGATGCACGCAGACCATCCGGTTTCCAAAATCTGCCTGAACCGGTTCGGCTGCAGTAATAAAAACCTGCATATTCTGAGGGATAAGATCGATCAGTTTCTGTCTCCGGACCGGATCCAGTTCACTGAACACATCATCCAGAAGGAAAACCGGATACTGGCCGGTTTTTTCCTGAATGATGCTGCACAGCGAAAGCTTGAGGGCCAGCAGAGCTGACCGCTTTTGGCCCTGGCTTCCGACGGCAGACATCGGATAGCCATTCAGCAGAAAAACAAGATCATCCTTATGTATACCGTCTCCTGTGACAGAAAAGCGCAGATCCCGTTCTCTGGTTTTCCGATACAGATCTTTCATCTGTGTTTCGAGATTTCGTTCCGTATCCACAAAGGTCCGATACTGAATTTCGAGATGTTCTGTCCCTCCGGAAAACACAGGATAAAATTCCCGGAGTCTTTCATTCAGCCGGTTGACGAATCCCTGCCTTTGACGGATCACCGTTCCCTGCGTATCCACAAGCTGCTCTGTAACTGTCTCCAGCAGGAATGGTTCGGGCTGTTTTTTTTTCAGCAGTGCATTCCTGTTTTTCAGGAGTTTCTGCGTCGTCCGCAGAGCAGAAGTATAACTTTGAGAAAGTTTGACCAGTTCGGTATCCATGAACCTTCTTCGAAGAACCGGTGCTCCGGAAAAAAACATCATGTCATCGGGAGAAAACAGAACCGCGTTCAAAGTGCCGACGAACCTGGAAAAGGAAGCAACCGGATTGCCGAAGCGGAACAGCTTCTTTTTTCCGGCTTCGTGATGAATCCGCAAGGGTTCCCTGATTCCTCCATGTTCACAGACAGCATCAATGGAAAAGGATGGCTGCCCATGTTCAGTCAGATCACGCAGATTTCGGGTTCTGAAAGACCTGAGATTTGAAATATAGGCAATGGCTTCAATGATATTCGTTTTTCCCTGCGCATTGGCTCCTTCGAGAATGTGGATGGCACCTGGTTCAAACCGGAACACCGATTCATGGTAACTGCGGAACTGATGCAGATGAAGTTCCAGAAGATTCATTGGATATGAATGATTTTTCCGCCTGTCTC
>Ga0137309_102541_pt1 | contig 10828 bp, 9 predicted proteins | sample NAcewiD2O_June_FD_97179 | JGI IMG/M metagenome (GOLD analysis project Ga0137309, IMG submission 97179) | Mouse cecal microbial communities from Vienna, Austria - N-Acetylneuraminic amended D2O_June | ecosystem: Host-associated > Mammals > Digestive system > Large intestine > Cecum | place...
CGCTGCTGACGTACCACGGGTAAAGGCTGCAATTCACGGCACGTGCGCCCGCATTAGCGCCATTGTTCCAGCCGCCGCCCGCCATCAGCGCCGCCAAAGAATATGCGTAATACTGATAGATATTGCCAACGTCGTAATTTTTCTCGCCCGTCTTAAGCGGCGTTTTCTTATCCCAGCCCCACGCTGCTGTAGGGTGGTAATCTGCATTTGTGGCGTGTTCTGCCCTTGTGATAAGGTCGTTAAGCCATTCCCAGGCACGCCCCACGGCATCTACGCAGCCTACGGCAGAAACAGCATTAACCACGCTGCCCGTAACGCCCCTGCCCGTGTTCGTGGTCGCCGTCCATGCGTTTGTATTTGCGTTATCCAATCCCTGCGGGCTGCCAAAAGCGTAGGCGCAAAACTCGCTGTAATCTGGCAGGCGCTTACCGCTCTTTGCCAGACGTTCTACAAAATTGTACCAATTCAGCCCCTCTGTACCCGTGGCGGGTGCGCAGTTGTAAGAGGACTTTAAGCCCTTTGCGCCGTCGTCGCTGTTAAGGTAAATGTCTACCCATGTGCCGCCGCCCAGATATACCATACCCTCTGGGCTGCATTTCGGGCGGTGTCCCAGCGTCCATACAGAACGTGGCACAATGCCGCTGCTTACTGCGCTTTCCCAGCCAGTGCCAAAGATAACGCCGCTGCTGTTCACGGGCTGCAAATTGCCGTCTACCTTACGGCAGCGCCCGTAATGAAAGCCGCCTATTTTTCGGCTGTTGCTTGCGTTCCAGCCATTAGGGTACGTGGAATTAAGGGAAATGATATACCGCTCGTCTGCCGCATCAATCCTGCTGTCGCAGATATATACGTAGTAATCATTACCCACGGCAAAAGCGCTGCCTACGTCCAGATTAGCAGCCGTAAGCACTGTGTTTCCCGTCTTAAAGATGCCAGCGCCGCCCACTGCGATAACGCAGCCCTCTACTACCGTCAGCTCGTTTGCGCCGCTGGCGTACATATACTCGTTGCTGGGCGCTACAATGTCGCTAATCATAGCCATTTTGTTTACGTTCAAAAGCGCCCTTGCGTCGGTCTTTGTCACGTCGTCAACCATTAACCTACTCATACTGTTTTAACACTCCTTTCAATGCTGTAATGTCGTCAGTTGTCATGCCTGCCACGGTTTCTGCCGTTTCCAGCGCAATCACGGCGCAGTCAGCCGCCACCGCTTTAGACAGCGTAAGCGCCGTGCGGTCATTTGCTGCCTCTCCTGCCTCCTGCGCCTCGTCGCTCTGTACGTGCGTCACTGCCTGCACCGTGCCAGATACGCCGCCCGCCGTAAACTTCATGCCTGCCGCCGCCTCGTCGCAGTAAATAAGCGTTACGGCTTTCTTTTCTGGCTGCGCCGCCACTACTGCACACTGTATGTAGCGCTGCGCCTCTGCGCTCTCAATCTTTGCCAGCAAATCAGCCGCCGCCAGCTCCCCAGCCGCCACCATAGCAAGGCAGTTGTAATAGTCCTCTTTGGTCTTTAATGTCTTTGGAAATCCTTTCATGGTCTGCCACCTTTCCTAAAATGTATTTGCAAGATAGGAATTGCCTGCATAAGCAAGCCCTAATACTGCCGTGTCTACCTCTCTTTCGTAATGCTGGCTCATGTAGGCTGCGCCCATGTAGCAAAGCCCTAATACTGCGTCGTGCTTATAATCAATGCCCCAGCCGCTTTCTATCCTTTTTACCCGCTCTTCCAGCCCCTTAAGTGCCTCTTTCGTTTCTGCCGTTCCTGCCGCTGCCGCCTGCGTAAGCTCCTGCACTGCTGCCGTAAGCCCGTCTATTTCAAGCTGTAGCTGCCCTGCCGCATCTTCCCCCAGCTGCCCCTTGATAGCCTCAAACCATGCGTTAAAATCGTTCTGCGCCTCTGTCTGGAAAAGCTGCATATTTGCCATAAAAGCAGTATAGGCTTTCAAAAGCTCTTCGTCCCAGTTGTTCAATGTGTTCTCAAACGTTGTGTAGCGCTCGTTAAACTGGCTTTCGTACTGTGTGAAAAGGCTTTCTGTCTGGGTTACGTAGCTTTCATATATACCCGCCAGCTCTGTAAGGTACTTTTCCATGTTCTGCTTGTATACGCTAAACTCGTCCAGCACGGCTGCGCTGTAGGTATTGAAAAAGTCCGTAAACTGCTTTGTAAGTACACTTGCGTCTATTTCCTTTACCGTCCCTACTACAATGCCGCAGACGGCACTATTAAAGCGCTGGTCTGTGATGTTCTGCGTCAGTATCTTTGTTACGCCCTTGCCTACATAAATGTCTGCAAGCGCCAGCTCCCATACTTCCGTATTACGTGTTAATGCTGCTGCCACTGGCTTTGCAGACGGCACGCCCTTAAGCACGTCTATGTAAATGTCCCGCAGCACTAAGTCCCAGCGCACTACCACTCTGTCTACCCTATTTTGCGCCCCCTCTGCCCTATCCAGCATTACGCCCTTGCTTACTGGGTTTCTAAAGGCGTACCCGTTTATAAAGGCGTATCCCATATTTACCCTTATTTCCATGCCACTGTGCGCCACTACTTGCAGCCCGTCACTCGGCTTTGGAAACACGCCGCTTGCTAAGAACGTGGCAAAATACCACGCCCAATCCTCGGCTTTATATACCCTGTCAAATTCTCCATCTATCTTTATGGCGTTAAACGGTAAGCTGTCTGCCATTCCCTCTACCTCACTTTCCTTATCTGGTCTACCAGCGTAGGCAGGCTGTCCCCAAAAGTCGCCTCTATGGTTTCCTCGCCTTTCTGGTACGTTTCTGTCACTTCTGTTATGCGTGCGTCTATCTGTATCCCCCACTTTTCCTCTTTGCAAGTGATACGGTCGCCTAAATCAAAATCGCTCTTGAATTTCAAGTTAGAATTTGTGTTTATGGTACTCACAAAGTTTATGGTTTTCCCGTAGCTTTCCAGCTCTGCGCCGCCCCTTGTCCTAAGCATAGCCAGATAGGTATTGAGCGGTATCGTTACCTCTGTTTCCCCGCTCTGGTACTTCCTTGCTATGTCCGTGGCATCACAAAAAACCTCTTCCAGCTCTAAGCCCGCTGCGCCCTCTCCGTCCACGGTAACTACGGGCTGGCTGCCGTTGTCGTCTGCCGCCCCCTGCACATAGATAAAGTTCCCGCAGTTCTCTATACTGGCTGTGTACTCCTGCTCGTTCACGTTGTCAAAGTCACGGGAAAATATGCAGGGCGTGTTACCGTCATTGTTTGCCGCCGTAAGGTCTTTGCCCTTATACAGATAAAAGCCGTATTTCTTCTCTCTTTCGTTTACCAGAATGTCATAGCCCAGCTTGCCAGCCTGCGCCCTTGCCTTTACTTCCTGCCCCAGCTTTGCGTATACCTCGTTTGCGTACTCAACGCTGCTGCCTGCTATGGTATCCTGCGGCAGTATAACAAATTGCGGGAAACGCCGCTTTGCGCCCGCCCCGCTGCCGCAGTTCTTTGTTACCATTGTGTTTATAAGGCTCTGGTTCGTGGCTGTCGCCACAATCTGCGGGCAGATGCAGCGCTTGTTAAGCCAGCGGCTCAACATATAGCCCTGCGCCTCTAGCTGCTCTAGCCCGTTCTCGTCTTTGGTTATATGTACGTAGGTAATCTGCGCAGCCCTGCGCCATATCCCGCCGTCTGCGGTCTGTACTTCCTTTTTGCCGTCGTGCTTGGTAAGTATGTTGCCCTCTACCAGCAAACGGCTGTTATTGTCCGTAATCGGCGCAAGCAGGCTGAATGTACCCACGTCAAAGTATTTCGTGTGCCATAGCAGGCTTGCCATTTCGTCTATCGTCCCCAGCGGCTCTACCGTCTTGTCAAATACCCTAATCTCCATGCCGTCACACTCCTAAAAATTCCTTGCTGTAGAATATCGCCACTTCCAGCGAATTTACGCCGCCTGCTGCATCATACCGAAAATTATTGTCGCCTATGGCAAGCTGCATAAAGGTACTGTCTACGTCGATATAGCGAAAATAGTCCGTTTCTTTCCCGTCCCGTATCAGCTTAGCGCCCTTGCTGCCGTATTTCGTGTTAATCTCTATTACGTCGCCCGTCTGCATCACTGCATTTACTTGTATAAATTCCTCTGTATCCACGTTTAGCAGTATAGGATTGCTTACCGTCCCCAGCGCCGTAAACCGTATGCGCATACCCGTTGATACGTCGCCCTCGTTATAACAGTCCACTATCACGCTCTCGGCTCTGTATCCAAATATCATGCTTTTACTGTCGTCCTTGTCAATCACGCAGGGGAAATGCCAGGCAGCCACCCAGCTTGCTATATCCTCTTTCGTTTCGTCCTCTTCACGCCAGAACGGGTTAAGGCACTCTAGCTGGAAAGCAAATTCATACAGCACGCTTTTTCTCTCTATCTTCGGCTCTCCAAACGTCCTGCAATTTATCACACGCTTAAAGCTGCCATATTCATAAGTCAGAGTGCCGCCCAGCTCTGGGTTAAGTATTTTAAGCATCTGGCGGCGCAGCTGTAATGCCTGCGCCTTGTCCCGTGTGTTAATATGCCCTAAAATATCCATATCCCGTGCCTCTATGCGCTGCCCTACGTATGTGTCGCCGTGCTGCCCCATGCTGTTTGTGCTGTAAATGACATTCGTAACGCCCGCTATGCCGCCTACGTCCTTGCTTACGTTACAGAAAAATATACTGTCCGTCCCCAGCTCTAGGCTCTCGCCCCGTGAATTTGTAAATATCAGCTTTTCGTTTTCCATGCCTTATACCGTCCTTGCTATCATTCTAAATTGCCTTGCAGCCTCTTTTTGCTGCTTTGCGTAATCTGTTGTATTTGCGTAAATGTTCTGTATCACGGTAAAGCCGCCTGCTGCCCCGCCGCCTTTCGGCTTTGGCTTTTTCGGGTTTCCGTCGTCGTCCGTGTCGTATGTAAAATCTTTGTTTACATTTACTTTTGCGCCTACGTCAAACTCCTGCGGTATAGCGTCCTCTATCTGCTTGTTTACGTTCCCCATTTCATCAGAAAAGCCCACGCCTATACCTTGCGCCAGATATACGCCTACTTCGTCACGCATCAGCCTAGACGGGCTATTTATTCCAAAAAGCCCTTTTAAGAAGTCCGTAACATTTCCTACCCAGCCGCTTATTTTATTCTTTATCCATTGCGTGCCATTGCTTATGCCGTTCCAGATGCCAGAAACAATGTTGCTGCCAATATCTGCCATAGTGCTACCGATACTGCTAAATGCGCCCGTAATGCCGCTTATAACATTCCTCATACCCTCTACCGCTTTATTTTTTACCTCTGTACCCCACTGGGCTACTTTGGATATTGCGGCAGAAATGCTATTATAGATTTTCTGCGGCACTGCTTTTACAATGTTCACAATTCCAGTAACCATGCTATTCATTACCTCTTTGGCTTTCGTAAGCATATTGCTACCCCATGTAGCCACTTTGGTAACTGCGCCTACTATGGCGTTCCAGATTTTCTGCGGTACTTCTTTCACAATGGTTACAATTCCAGTAACCATGCTATTCATTACCTCTTTGGCTTTGTTCAGCATATTACTTCCCCATGTGGCTACTTTTGTAACCGCACCTATGATGCAGTTCCAGATTTTCTGTGGTACTTCTTTCACAATGGTTACAATGCCAGTAACCATGCTGTTCATTACCTCTTTGGCTTTCGCCAGCATATTTGCGCCCCATGTAGCCACTTTGGTAACTGCGCCTATGATGCAGTTCCAGATTTTAGCGGGTGTTTCTTTCACGATAGTTACGATTGCCGTAAGCATTGTGTTCATTACTTCTTTGGCTTTCGCCAGCATATTTGCGCCCCATGTGGCTACCTTTGTAACCGCACCTATGATGCAGTTCCAGATTTTAGCGGGTGTTTCTTTCACAATGGTTACGATATTTGTAAGCATTGTGTTCATTACCTCTTTCGCTTTGGTCTGCATATTCAAGCCCCATGTAGCCACTTTGGTAACTGCGCCTATGATGCAGTTCCAGATTTTCTGCGGCACTTCTTTTACAACGTCTATAACCTTTGTTACAAACTCTGTAATGACAGTGCCGCCTTTTTCTTTCATGCTTGCGCCCCACTCGGCTATTTTTTCTATGCCTGCTGCTATCGCCTGCGGTATCTGTGTTGGCAGCTCCTTTAGCTTGTTTAAAATCGTCGTCACAAGCTGCCCTGCTGCCGCCACGATTTTAGGCAGCCCCGTTATAAGCCCCTCTACAATGGCTACAATAATCTGCGGTACTGCTGCTATAAGCAGCGGTATTGCATCTATAATGCCGTCCACAAGCGCTACTATAATGTCGCCTGCGCTCTCCAAAATAAGCGGTATGCCCTCTACCAGTGCATTTATTATGCTGGTTATAATCTGCGGCAGTTTCTCTATGATGACTGGCAGCGCCGCTATAATCCCGTCTGCAAGCCCCGTGACAAGCTGCAAGGCTGCATCTATCAGCATAGGCACGTTGTTTATCAGCGTATCCACTATGGTAAGCACTGCATCTACTACGCTTGGTATCAGCTCTGGCAGCGCCTCGCCCAGCCCTTTTGCCAGCCCCGCAATAATCTGTACTGCGCCCTCTGCCAGCGACGGTATCAGCTCCACAATGCCGTTAATCAGAGTGGTTATTATCTCCGTTGCGCTCTCTGCCAGTGTCGGTATCGCCTCTACAATGCCGTCCACAAGCCCCGTAATCATTCCTACGCCCGCCTGCACGATTGCTGGCGCACTCTCTACAATGCCGTCTACAAGCCCGTTTACAAGCTCTACGGCAAAGCTGGTAATCTGCGGCAGCATTTCTGCCAGCCCGTTTACCATATTGCTTAGTGCGTCGCCAAAGCTCTGCGCCAGTTTCCCCATATCGCCGCCCGCCTCTGCCGCACCCTGCGCCAGCTCGTTTGCAAACTGGCTGAAAATCGGTAGCGCCTGCTCGCCTATCGGCATGATAAAGCTGGTCTGTAGTATCCTGCCTGCGCCCTGCATAGCCTCTGAAAATGTGTCATATTTTACGGCGTTAATCTTCCCCATAGCGTCCGTGGTCTTGCTTATCTGCCCCTCAACGTCCATAAGCGACGTGCAGGCATCAGCGCCCATATCTTCCCACATAGTACCCATTAAGCCCACGCCCGCCGTATACTGTAGGCTCTTGTCGTCGCAGTTCTTAAGCGCCTCGCTTACTTGGCTCATAGCCTCTTTTGCGCTGTCGCCGCCCTTTTGGAATTTCCCTACCACTTCGTCTGCGTTAAGCCCCAGACTTGTAAGGTATTCGTTTGCCGTCCCGTCATTCATGCGGATACTAAACTCCTTAAAAGCGTCGCCCATCTTGTCTATGCTCCAAACGCCAGTAGCAGCGCCATTAGCGATAGAGTTAAACATATCCTCTGCGCTTAGCCCTGCCTGCGAATACTGGTTACTGTATTCGTTGATAACGTCCAGCAAATCCCCGTTCTTGTTAAGCCCGTTCTGTGCGCCCTGCGCAATAAGGTTATATGCCTCGTCAGAGGATACGCCGAATTTTTCCATAAGCTGCGTTGCGGCTCTGGTGCTTTCCGCTACGTCAAAGTCAAACGTATCCCGCAGCGCTAATGCGTTGGTCGTCATTTTTTCCAGCTCGTCTGCCCCTAAGTCGCCTGCCTGCTGCCGTACCTCTGCCATAGCTGCCGCTATGTCCTCAAAGCCCTCGCCAAAATTTGCGTTATAGATATTCTCCATAACTTGCTTGTACTGCCCTGCGTCCTCTGTAGCCGTCCCCGTGGCTGCGCAGAAATCATTTAAAGCGCCCTTTGCCTCGTCCGCTTGGCTTACGGCATAGCCCAGCCCCGCCACTACCGCCGTACCGATTGCAGCCGCAGCCGCCCCCACTGCCGCTATGCCTTTCGCCATAATGCCGCCCAGATTTCCCATAGCAGACGCTAGCCCGCTATGCCCCTGCTCGGTTTCTGCAAGCTGGTTTTCTACGTCATATAAGGCGGCTCTTTCATTGTGCAGCTGTGTTTCAAGCTCTTTAGCCTCGCTGCTGGTTTCCCCGTACTGCCTTACCATGCTTTCATAGGCTCTTTCTGTTTCCGCTACCTTTTTTGCCTGCTCGTCATACGTCCTTTTAAGAACTTCCTGCTTTTCAGCCACGGCTTTTGCGCTGTTCTCATTCGTCTTGTATTTTGCATTTACTTCCTGCAATTCTGCGCCCAAAAGGGATAAATTTTTATCTATCCCCTGGCAAGCCGCCTCATACTGGCGCTGTGCCTGCACGCCCTCTGATAATTCATTTTCTACAGCTTGTAAAGCTGCCTCTGCGTCCAGCAGCGTAGCCCGTTGGTTATTAAGCTCTGTTTCTAGCTTTCTTGCCTCTTCGCTGTATTCCCCGTTTTCTTCCTTGCATTTTCTTAGTGCCTCTTCGGTTTCATTCAGCTTTATTCCCTGCTCATTAAAGATTTTTGCTAAAATTTCCTGCTTTTTCCCTAATGCCTCTACGCTGGTTTCATTTCCTTTGTACTCCGCTGCCACCACCTTTAATTCAGACGATAGCTGTGTTATATTTTCATTTATCTGTTTGCAATGTTCTTCATATTGCTTTTGGGCTAATGCTGCTGCGCTGGTTGCTTTTTCTGCCTCCTGCTGCTGTCTTGCATTTTCTTTTAAAGCATTATTTGTATTTTCTAAAGCTGCTCTTTGGTAATTTAACTCTTTCTGTGCTTTTTGGATTGCATCAGCATTTTGATTTTCAGCGTTTTGGTATTCTTGTAATACTTTTTTAGCCGCCTCAACTTTCTTAGCCTGCTCGTCATATGTCTTTTGTAAAATCTCCTGCTTAGCCTTTAGCGCCTCAATGCTGTCTGCATTATCCTTGTATTCAGCCGTTACAAGTTTCATTTCCGAATTGAGTAGCGCAAGGTTTTTGTTTATATCTTTGCAGGCTTCTTTATATTCTTTTTCACCGCTTATACCTACTCTGGTTGTCATATTTACATTTCTGTCAGCCATTTGTTACAATCCCCCTAACGCTATGTCAATGTCGTCCAGTCCCTCTGCCGCCTGCGGTACTGCTGCCCGCTCCTGCCTAAAAATGTGCGGGTTATATTCCTTGTGGTATCCGAATAGGGTTACAATCTGGTACGGCGTTTTTCTCCACGCCTCACGCTCCCTATACCCCAGCAGCACCATAGCGATATACAAAAGCCGTGCAGTGTCTAACTTTCCTGCACGGCTTTCATTTCCCCCGCCTCTTCGTCGTCCTCTGTTTCGGTATCTCTGCTGCCCTCTCCGTCGCCTGCTGTGCCTGCTGCAAACGACGCAAAAATAGCCCGCTGTACCTCTGCCAGATTTCCCATATGTATCAGCCTGCCTATCTGCTGCTCTGTGAAAAGCTGGGCGTTCTCGTCCTCTTCTAAAAGCCCCTCATTGATAAGCATTGTAAGCAGCCATTTTGTATCCTTTACCCAGTCTGGGTTACTCTGGTTAAAAGCCTCGCCCAGCTTGTCATAGCCGCCGAATTTCGTTTGAATTTCGTCCAGTGCGTTAAGGGTAAAAAGAAGTCTGTACTCTTTCCCTTTCAGCGTTACTGTATAGCCGCCGTCTTTAATTGCGCTCATATCAACAAATTAAGGCGCAGCCATGCGCTGCGCCTTTTCTCCTTTCCCTTTTATTCTGTTTTATACTGTGGGTATCGTTTCTGCTGGTTCTGGCACTTCCGTAAACCATGTTTTAGCTGCGTCGCTGTTCTCTGTGCCTACAAAGTCGGCTTTCCAGCGTCCGTCTTTTTTCCTTGCGGTAAAATCCGCCTCAATGTCTGGCGTGTTAAACTTGATGCTTTCGCCCTTTGTTTCGTACTTTTCAGACGGTACTTTAAACTTAGCCTTAAGCAGCCAGACGTAGCGGAAACGCCCGCCCGTTTTCTTTGCCCTAAAACCGATAGCCACATACGGCGGCTCGTCGTCTTTTCCAGCCCATACTACGTTATTCTGGTCTACTTCCTGCCCCAGTACCTCTGCCAGCACTTCTGGCGTAAGGTCTTTTACGCCCAGCTTAAGTGTGCCGCTGGCAAACTCGGATACGCTTTCACTCAACGTATCATCTGCGTATAAGCTGCCGTCTGCCGTCTTTACGGATAAGTCAGCCGTCATAGCCTCTGCCATTTTCTTAGGCGTTCCGTAGGTTTCTGCGCCGTCTGCCTCTGTGCATACTGCATAAAATAAATCTCTTAATCCCAGTGTCATTGTCTTGTCACTCCTTTAATATTTCGATTGTGATAGGCACTAACCAGTACCCCGTTTCTGTTTCGTAGTTCTCTGTATCAACGCTGTTAATATAAACGTCTGCCGCCCGCAACACTTCCAGAGTTTTGTTAAGCTGTGCCTCATAGTCGCCTTTATGGAAAAGCGTTACCCTATACATTTCCTTGCTTTCGCTCTCTGTGTCGTCTGCATTTACGGCAGCGCCGCCATTTATCCGCAGGAAAGTATAATAGGCTTTCGGCTTGCATCTGCCAGTATATACGCCCCGCTGTGCTGGCAGCCCTGCGCTCTCTAAAATCTCTTTTATGCTGCTCATTTTCCCTGCTCACGCTCCCATACTTCCAGCTCTGCGTCTATTACTTTTTCATGTGCCTTTTCGTTTGCAACGGTCATATATGGTCGTGCCTGCTGGCTGCTCGTCCCGTATTCTGCTACAAATCCGATAGTAGCATTGCGCACGTTGCTTTTGTCGCCTTTTCTGTCGTTTCCATGTTTTGCCCTGCCCTGCGGGTAAACGTCTACATATTTCTCGGTATCGTTTCCCTTTACGGCAGTTGCTTTGATTGATTTCACAAAGCCGCCCGTTTCATT
>Ga0137309_102546_pt1 | contig 10803 bp, 6 predicted proteins | sample NAcewiD2O_June_FD_97179 | JGI IMG/M metagenome (GOLD analysis project Ga0137309, IMG submission 97179) | Mouse cecal microbial communities from Vienna, Austria - N-Acetylneuraminic amended D2O_June | ecosystem: Host-associated > Mammals > Digestive system > Large intestine > Cecum | place...
AGGCAGTACACATCTTTTCATCTACCTGTGCCGTTCCATTTTCATTCCATGAAATGGCACCGGACTCACAGACTGCTATACAATTTCCGCATCCCACACAGCCATATTTGCACGGGAATCCAGCCCTTGCAGGACACTCCCCATTACAGGAAACCAGCGCCGCCTGGCAGGGAAATGCTTTTTGACCAGCCATAAGTTACCCCTCCTCCTTTTTCTGTCCACAGGAACCTGCATATGGTGTACCAAAAATCGGCAGACTGTATCTGCGCTGCCCGTCCAGACGGTAATAGGCATCTGCGATCGCCGGCGCTGTGGGAATGGATGTGATCTCACCGATGCCAATTGCACCGCAGGCCACGTTAAGTCCTGGTTTGTCAATAACAATTGCCTGAATTTCTGGTATCTCGTGGGCACGGATCAAGCCCAGCGCTCCGTATTTTTCCACAGGTTTACAGTTTTCGTCTATGGGATACTTCTCTCTGAGGGCAAATCCCATGGACATGACTACCCCGCCCTCAATCTGGCCTTCACAGGACAGGGGATTGACCGCTTTTCCCACATCATGGGCAGCTGTCATTTTCTTAATCTTCCCGGTTTCATCATCCAGGATACACATCTGCGCAGCATACCCATAGGCCACATGGGAAACCGGATTGGGCACGTCTGCCCCCAGGGGGTCTGTCTTTGCCAGATACTCCCCGTAAAATTCCTGTCCCGCCAGGTCTGTCAAAGTCTTCCCGTCTGCCCGGGCTTCCATCAGTTTCTTACATGCACGAATACACGCCTCCCCGGTGACCAGGGTCTGACGGGAACCGGAGGTGGTTCCTGAATCAGGTGCAATCCACGTATTGCTGCGCTCGTAAACAATATCCTCCCGCTTCAAATCCGTATTAGACACGATCATCTGCACCAGCACTGTTCCCAGTCCCTGGCCGATGCAGGAGGCTCCAGTGAAGATATGAACCTTTCCGTCGTCTTCCACCACCAGCTTCACACGCCCCCAGTCGGGAATACCCACGCCCACGCCTGCATTTTTCATGGCACATGCAATCCCCACAGGCTTTCCCTGGGTCCAGGCTCTGTCGTATTCCTCTTTTACCGCCTCCAGCGTTTCCACCAGCCCGGTGGAATCGTCCACAATCTGGCCATTGGGCAGTACCCCTCCCGGACGGATGGCATTGCGGTAACGGATTTCCCAGGGCGTAATGCCGATTTTATCCGCCATCATGTTCAAAAGCGTTTCTGTGGCAAAACAGGTCTGGGTCACACCGAATCCGCGGAATGCCCCCGCCGGAGGATTGTTGGTATAATAAGCGGTTCCTTCAATCTCAAAATTTTCATAAGCATAAGGCCCTGCGGCATGGGTACAGGCACGCTCCAGCACCGGTCCCCCCAGGGAGGCAAATGCCCCTGTGTCCGCAGTCACCTGGGCCTTCACTCCCAAAATCTTTCCCTGGTCATCACAGCCCATGGTAACATCCATCACAAAGGGATGACGTTTCGGGTGGATTAAAAGGGATTCCGCCCTGGTCAGCCTCACCTTTACCGGACGCCCGGTACAATAAGTAATCAGCGCTGCATGGTGCTGGACTGTCATGTCCTCTTTTCCGCCGAATCCGCCGCCCACCAGGGCATTCTGCGCTTTTACTTTATCTGTGCCCAGCATCAGGCTGCATTCCCGGTAAGTACAGTAGGCATCCTGGTCAGTGGAAATAATCATCACATGGCCGTCTTCATCCTTATAGGCCACGGCACATTCCGGCTCCAAAAATGCATGCTCCGTCCAGGGCGTCTCAAAATGCCCGCTGACCACATGGGCCGCCCTCTCAATGGCTTCCCCGGCATTTCCCCGGTTGATTTTCTTATGTGCCAGAACATTGGATTCTTCTTCGTCAAAAACAAGAGGTGCATCAGGTGCCGACGCTTCCTCAGTACTATGTACCGCCGGCAGCACTTCATATTCTACTTTTATCAGTTTCTTCGCCTTCTCCACCGTCTCCATGTCCTCTGCCGCTACCAGTGCGATGGCGTCGCCCAGATAGTGAGTCAATCCCCCTGTGGGAATCAGCGTATACTGGTCATGTTTCAGGTGTCCGATCTTATTCTCCCCCGGAATGTCCTCTGCTGTCAGCACAGCCGCCACACCCGGCAGTTTCCTGGCCTCTGATGTGTCTATGGACAGAACCCTGGCCCGGGGATATCTGCTCCTGAGCGCCGAACCATAGCACATTCCTTCCATATAAAAATCATCCGGATATTTTCCGAATCCAAGAACTTTCTCCTCCACATCCAGCCTGTGGACAGGGGAACCAATCTTCCAATCATCTGCCCCCGGCCCGGGAATCACACCCTTTCGGATAATTTCTGCCGATAGTTTAACCGCCTTTATGATCTTCACATAGCCAGTACAGCGGCAGTAGTTATTGCGCAGTGCGTATTTGATCTCCTCTTCTGTTGGGTCGGGATTCCAATCCAGCAGCGCTTTGGTACACATCACCATCCCCGGAATACAGAAACCACATTGGACCGCCCCTGCTTCCCCGTAAGCATACGTAAAAACTTCTGCCTCCCATTTGCTCAAACCCTCTACAGTCACAACGCGTTTTCCCTCCAGCCTGTCTGTGGAAGGGACACATGCTTTACAGGTCTGTCCGTCAATGATCACCGTACAGGCACCGCATGCGCCCTGGCTGCATCCGTCTTTGACAGAAGTCAGATGCAGCTCATCTCTTAAGAAACGGAGCAGAGACTGCTTTTTCTCTGTTGAAACTGTTTTTCCATTCACTGTAAACGTATACATTTAAACCTTTCACCTGCCTTCCTGAACATTTTTCAAACACGCTGAAGGCCCTGTCCCTGAACCGGCCTCAAAGTTCCTTTGGGAACTCTTGTCCTCACGAAGATGGTACTGAAAGCTGAGACAGCCGGATCGGATACCGTCATCCTCTCTGCCGCCTCCAGCACCCCCTGCCCGATACGCCTTGCTTTATCCGATATGGTATAACAGAGGGCTTCAATCTTCCTGGCGTCTATGTCTCCGATTTTCAATCCTTTTTCCACAAATACCCCCTCCTGGAGCATTCCCCTCACAATTCCGGACATCCGGGCATACACTGGAACCCCTCCTGTGTATGCTGTCAGCTGTCCTTTCTCAACAATGTCCCCGATTCCAGCTGCAGGCTCCATCCATCCGGTGCCCGACGCCCTCAGAAGACGTTCTGTGGAATATCCTCCCACTTCACCGGGAATTCCCGTATTAGGGGCCGCGCTTCCCCGGGAAATGACTTTTCCCAGAGAGGTTCCCCGCTGGGTCTCGATTACATAATGGCAGTCTCTTCCCGCCGAAAATCCCGGTCCGATGCCGATTACCAGCGGCGCATCTGTTATGCGGGTTCCCAGGTTCCTCTTAGCCATAATACAGTCCACCAGCAGATCCGGCTGATATGTTGTTCGAATCTCTGCCTTCTCATCCACAATTACTGCAATATTTCCCCCATCTATCACCCGGAATGCCTCCTTCAGACTGTGAACCAGGACTCCCCTGGCCTTCTCCACCTGGGCCTCCCCTTCATAGACAGCCCGGGAAAAAGACACTGCCCTTCTGACCGCAAGAGGTGTTTCCACATCCGTCATAAGAACTTCATGCCCGGCAAGCCACAGCTCATACGCCGCTCCTGTAGCCAGATCACCGGCTCCTCTTATCAATACTCTCATCTTTTACCACTCCTGTCCGTTAGATCGTGTTTGAATTTTCCTGACTGCACAGTTCAAAAAGCCTCAACCCTGCCTGCCGTGTGCAGATGGCAGGAATGAATTTTCAGATACCCTCTCACATGCTCTTACATACTGTCCCTGATATTCTTTTATAATCTTCCCATTTTCCGCCGCCAGCTCCCCCCGCAGGTATACTTTCTCAGCCCGCCCCGAAAGAGACGTCCCCTCATAAGGGCAATAATCCGAGGCCGACTGCAGCTCCTTTGACTGAAGCGTCCATTTGGCCTGAGGGTCCCAGACCACCAGGTCTGCATCACTGCCCGGCGCAATCACCCCCTTTTTCGGATAGAGACCATAGAGCTTCGCCGGGTTTTCCGACAGGCATCTGCACATCTGCTCCAGGGTAATCCGCCCGCCTCTCACACCATAGTGATAAATCAGCGTCGGGCGCTCCTGTGCCCCCGGCATTCCGCAGGGCGTCATGGAGAAATCATCTTTTCCCATCTCTTTTTGCTCCAGGGTAAAACTGCAGTGGTCCGTGGCCACTGTCTGAATCTGCTCCCCTGCCAGAGCCTGCCACAGCACCTCCTGGTCTTTTTTGGTCCGCAGGGGCGGCGCAATCATATATTTACGGGCCTCCAGGCCTCCTGCCTGATAGCGGCCCTCGTCCAGAAGCAGATACTGAGGACAAGTCTCCACATATACTTTCTGCCCCTTCTCCCGTGCCTTCTGTACCTCCTCATATCCTTCTTGGGAACTGAGATGCACCACAATCACAGGGGTATCCACACACCTGGCAATCTTCAGCAGTCTGTTCACCGCCTCCGCTTCCGCCAGGGCTGGACGGGTACCGGGATAGTCCTCCACATCTCTCCTGCCGCCCTCTTTCCTCTTTATTTCCTCCAGCCGGGCCTTCACAATCCCGCTGTTCTCACAGTGGACCCCTGCAATCCCTCCCAGCTCCTTCAGCCGGGACAGAATTTCATACATACTCTGGTCGTCCACCATCATGGCATCATAGACCATATACAGCTTAAAAGACCGGATTCCGCTGGAGACAACGGTCTCAAGCTCCTCTGAAATCCTCTCATTCCAGTCCGATATGGCCAGATGAAACGCATAATCACAGGAACACTCCCCGTCCGCCTTCTTATGCCAGTTCTCAAGGGCCTCTGCCAGACTTTCCCCTCTATTCTGCGTGGCAAAATCCACAATACATGTAGTCCCCCCAGCCAGCTCCGCCCTGGTTCCTGTGTCAAATAAATCAGCGGTCACCGTGCCGGAGACTTCCAGGTGCATATGGGTATGCCCATCAATAAATCCCGGGAAAATCAGCTTTTTGGATACATCTGTAACCTCTGCGTCCCTGCCGCTGTCCTGAAGATTCTCTCCCACTTCCAGTATTTTCCCATCCTCAATGAGAATATCCTGCACCCTCTGCCCCTCTCCGCTGACAACCGTTCCACCTCGAAGCAGCTGCTTCATCTTCCATCCGCCTCCTCTCCAAGCTTCCTTCCGATTTAGTTAAAAGAGTGTCTCAAGATGACAAACCGCTTCCATCAGTTTCTCCAGTCCCTCTGGAACTCTCGATTCCATTCCCTTCTTCCAGCTCATCTCTTCTCCCAAAAACCGCACCTTACATTCCAAAGACTCCCGGTTCACAAAAACAAAACCGTCATTTTTACTGTCCGCCATGGCCCCTTCGCTGGAGAACAATGTGAATTTATCCAGATACGGCGCACTGGCATAGGGGCAGAACACTTTACAGTTGCCGCACTCATTGCACATATCATCCACATGGATCACCTGGGCCTTTGCCATGCCTGGCACCTGGATGGAGATATTGGCCCGGTTGGGACATACGTCCACACAGTTTTCACATACTGTGGAACAGCCAAGGCATCTTCCGGCTTCTGCTCCTGCCCCCGGTTCCGCCAGAATGCCTTTTTTCTGATAAATCCCAGCGGTATCTGCCGGTCTGCTCTCATCTTTAGATACAGGGGCGCCCACGATAGCCTGGGCAGCCTTCATAGCATCGGCCATAGCTTTCACCACCAGTGACGGCCCGGCCAGCCCGTCGCCAATCACGTAAACCCCTTCCAAACTGCTCTCCAGGGTGCTGCTCACTTTCACCCGTCCCCTGTCATCCACATTCAGGCCATTTGCCTGATAATAATCTGTGGGAACTTTCTCACCCACTGCCGCGATCACTGTGTCTGCCAAAATGGACCGGGTCTCCTCTGTCTCCACAACGCCTGCACGGCCGGAGGCATCCGGTTCGCCCAGTTTTGTCACTTTACAGATCAGGCTGCCGTTTTCTTGTTTCACTGGTGCCAGAAGTTCGCTGAACTCCACGCCGTCTTCCAGAGCTAGCAGCAATTCCTGCTCATCGGCAGGCATATAGCGTTTTGTCCTGCGGTATACCAGGTACACATGCTCCACACCCTGGCAGCGTTTTGCCGCCCTGGCCGTATCCATGGCTGTGTTGCCGCCGCCGATGACCACCACGTTCTTTCCAAGGTCCAATTTTCCCTTTTTCCGGTTAAAATCTTCCAGGAAATCCAGTGCATTCACCGCTTCTCCGCTCTCCAGCTTCAACTGGCTGCGCTGGGAGGCTCCCACTGCCAGTACCACATGATCATACTCTTTTTTCAGCTCAGCCACACTGGGAGCCTCTGTTTTAGTGAGAATCTCTACCCCCAGTTTCCGAAGCAGGGATGCGTCTTTGTCAATGACACTGTCATCAATGCGGAAATCCGGGATGATGGCGCTTACCACACCGCCCAGTTTATCCCGTTTCTCGTAGAGTGTAACCCGAACCCCCATCCGGGCCAGATAGAACGCGGCGGCCATGCCTGCAGGCCCGCCGCCCACAACAGCTGCCCTCTTACTGCTGGTTCCCATGGGCCCTATACTGTCAATCACCGTATCAAATGCTTTTTGGGCACACTCCAGCTTCGTGTCGCGAATCTGCACCGGAGTCTCATAGAAATTCCTGTTACAATGGCTCTGACAGCTGTGGGCACAGATGGTGCCTGTGATAAAGGGCAGAGCATTTTTATTCAGAATTACCTTCAGGGCCTCCTCATATTTTCCCTCACCGGCCAGCTGAACGTAGGTGGTGATATCCTGATGGATCGGGCAGGCATCCTCACAGGGAGCGGTATAACAATCCAGCAGGGGCACTCTCTCTTTGGACTTTCTGGACACGGGAAGTTTCGCCGGTTTCACATGGTGGGGGTCTGTCAGTGCTCCTTCGGCGGTCTCATTCAGAGCCTTAACATCAACTCCCGTAAATGGTTTCACGCCCATGGCATCCAGCGCTTCTGCCATCTGTTTCAGCCTCTGATATCCTCCTGGTTTTAAGATGGTGGTGGCCACAGTCACCGGCCACACCCCGCTTGACACAATTCTTTCTATATTAAATGCATCGGCACCGCCGGAATAGGCAATGCGCAGTTTTCCGTCAAACTCTCTGGATAATTTTGCCGCCAGGGAGATAGACAGGGGGAATAAGGATTTCCCGGACATATACATTTCCTCACTGGGCAGCTCCCCTGCCTTCACATCCACCGGGAAGGTGTTGGTGATCTTCACACCAAATTCCAATCCTTTCTCCTCAGAAAGTTTCATCAGCCTCTGAAGCATAGGCACCGCGTCGGCATACTGAAGGTCATCCTCAAAGTGGAACCTGCCAAATGCAACATAATCATATCCCATCTGGTCCATAGTCTCTCTGGCAAATTCATAACCCAGCAGGGTGGGATTGCATTTGATAAAGGTGTGCATCTGTTTCTCAATCAGCAGATGCCTGGCAATGCTCTCAATTTCCTGGGGCGGACAGCCGTGGAGTGTGGAAATGGTGGCCGAATTGCAGATCTTTGAAGAAATCCCTTCAATATCCTCCCTGGTCATTTTCTGGAACTCCCCTGCGTGGGAGAGCAGCACTTCCCGGCACTTTTTGAAAATTTCTGTGTTCCTTGCATCTTTCATGTCTTCTATAAACGTGTCGATTTTCTGAGACTTGATGCCCTCCAAATCGTAGCCCACACTGATATTAAACTGGAAGCCGTCCATACTGCCCAGGCCGTATTCTTTTGCCATAAATGCCAGCAGGAACCATGCCTTAATATATTCCTCCTCTGCCTGGGGCACATAGAGCTCAGTGGACCACTCGCAGTTATAACACTCATCCTCCGCCCGGATACACGGTTTGTTCACACATGCCGCCAGCTCATCCCCATCCATAATCTGCACAGTTTTCAGTTCAAAGAAACGGCTCCCCGCATAATAAGACGCCGCAATATTCTGCGCCAGCTGGCTGTTGGGGCCAGCCGCCGGCCCGATAGGCGTTTCCATCGGACGCCCGAAAATGGTCTGCCCCTGGCCCGGCTTCGCTGTATAGGGTCTGTGTACGCCGAATACCGTCCCCTTTGTATCATGTTCTTTTCTTATCCAATTCAACAGCTGCTCAAAAGACATACAACTCATTCGATCACTCATAATTTTCCCTCTTTCTATATGACGATTATACCACTTCTATCTATGTTTTTACCCATTAATGCTTTTCCAGAGTTTTGCAGATTCTTCCCTGCATTTGGCCATGGCTTCCTCCACATCAATCACCTTTACTTCCCGGTCTTTCATGAGAACTTTTCCGTTTCCCACTGTGGTTACCACATCTCTTCCTGTCATACCGAACAAAATATGTCCGTTTAGATTACTCTCATCCATCCTTGTTGGCGGGTCGTAATCCACAACAATCACATCTGCCGCAGCGCCTTCTTCCAGGACTCCCAGAGGAGTCTTAAAATAACGATTGGCTATAGCCGCGTTGTTTTCAAATAACATTTTCGGCACTTCTCCCCAGGCCGCATTGGCATCGCACAGATGATGCTTGTGGAGCACATTGGCTGCCTTAAAGGACTCTGTCATATCATGGGTATACCCGTCTGTTCCCAGCCCGGTGAGAATTCCCCTTCGCACCAGCTCCATGGCAGGCGGACATCCACAGGCATTTCCCATGTTGGACTCAGGATTATGCACCACCATAGTGTCTGTCTCTTTAATTAGATCCATTTCATGGGAATTGATATAAATACAGTGTCCCAGCAGGGATTTTTCCCCGAGAATATTCCAGTCCATCAATCGGTCCACAATCCGCTTTCCGTATTTTTTCAGGCAGTGGTGAAGGTCCTCGATTCCCTCCGCCACATGAATATGATATCCTGCCCCTTCCGGCTTATTGGCAGCGGCCAGCTCCATGGTTTCATCGGAGATGGTAAACTGGGCATGCATTCCCATCATTCCCGCCAGCATGTCAGAGCCATCTTTTTGCGCATAACGGATAAATTCCGCATTTTCCATCACCGCATCTTTTGCCTTATCCATTCCATCCCTGTCAGAGATCTCATAACACAGACAGGCGCGCACCCCCAGTTCCTTCGCCGCATCAGCAATGGTAAATAAGCTGTCACGGATATGGCCAAAGCTGGCATGGTGGTCAAAGATGGTAGTCACGCCATTTCGAATACAGGAAATCATGGTATCAATGGCGCTGTATCTGGTCTGTTCCAGTGTGAGCTTCCGGTCAATGGTCCACCACTGGCCATCTAATATATCCAGAAAACCCTGTGGATTGTACCCGTTGATGCTCAGCCCCCTGGCCATGGCGCTGTAAATATGCTCATGGGTGTTGATAAACGCCGGCATAATCACTTTGCCCTTCGCATCTATGTATTCCGCGTCTTGATACATTTCCCTCAGCTCTTTGGCATCCCCCACCCGGACAATTTTCGTTCCCTGTATGGCCACTGCTCCGTTTTCAATATAAGTATTTTTTGAATCTCTAGTGAAAGTCTTTCCATTTCCAATCAATAACATATTTTTCCTCCCTCCCCGTCTAATGACTGCCTTCTTCTTCCGGCAGATGCATGTCTTTCGGCAATACCAGATTCAACACAATGGCGATCATGGTGGCTAGCACAACCGGAGACTTTCCCAATATGGTGGTCACCCATGCGGGAAATGCCGCCAGCGCCTGGTTGGACTGCGTAATCCCCATTCCCAGTGCAATGGCCAGTCCCACAATAGTGGTATTTCTGTAATTCATAGGCGATACGGTGATCAGCTTCACCCCCGTCATGGCAATGGAGGCAAATACCGATACTGTGGCCCCTCCCAGTACACAATAAGGAATTGTGGTTAAAATCGACGAAAACTTAGGAATCAGCCCCGCCGCAAGAAGAATGCCTGCCGCTATGGCAAATACCCGCTTTGCCACTACTTTCGTAGACGACACAATCCCCACATTCTGACTGTATGTGGCTGTGGGAAGCCCTCCGAAAAACGCACAGATAATATTGCTGATCCCATAGGCCACAATGCCGCCGTTTAATTCTTCATCAGTAGGCATCCTGTCCAAGCCGCCTGTGGTAGTGGCTGAAAAATCGCCGATAGCCTGGATGGCACTGATGGCAAACAGTACTGCTATGGCCACACAGGAAGACGGCTCAAATGCAAGACCGAAATGCAGCGGCCGGGGCAGCTGGAACATGGATGCCGATGCAATGGGAGAAAAATCCACCATGCCGAAAAACAGAGACACCACATATCCAATCATGATCCCTATTAATATAGAAGATAATTTCCAGATTCCTTTTCCATAATGATTCAAAGCCGTAACAATAATCAGCACAATAATTGACACCAGCCAGTTCTGCCAGGAACCGTAATCTGCACTTCCCACACCGCCTGCCATATAGTTAATGGCAGTAGGGTACAGGGAAAGCCCGATGGCAAATACCACTGTGCCCGCAATCAACGGCGGGAAAAATCTGCGGATCTGTTTGATAAAAACCCCCACAAGCACCGCCACAGCGCCGCCGATAATCTGTGCGCCCAGTATAGCTGCCACATGGTACTCCTCTGCAATGGCCTGCATGGTGGGCACATAGGCAAAACTGATGCCCATGATCACCGGAAGCCCGGAACCGATAGATACCGGAGTCCCCTTTAAAATAGGAAACAGCTGAAGAAACGTGGTCAGCGCCGACATCACCAAAGCCGCCTGTATCAATATAATAGAGT
>Ga0137309_102548_pt1 | contig 10800 bp, 6 predicted proteins | sample NAcewiD2O_June_FD_97179 | JGI IMG/M metagenome (GOLD analysis project Ga0137309, IMG submission 97179) | Mouse cecal microbial communities from Vienna, Austria - N-Acetylneuraminic amended D2O_June | ecosystem: Host-associated > Mammals > Digestive system > Large intestine > Cecum | place...
ATGGAATCTGAATGCGCCAAAAACGCTTTTCTACCACGAATCAGTGGCGATTCCGCCGTACCGGAACCAAGGCTATAGTTTTGATATTACCAACAGCACCGCCTACGACCAATATTTCATCTATGGACGTCCCATTTACGGATCCATCAGCAGGGTCGTAGACGATATTTTCAACGAATACGTGCGCCGCCAGGGGCAGCTCGCCCCCTATTTCACTTCCTTCTGCAATGGGACCACCGTTTCCTGCCAGGGCATGTCCCAATGGGGCACGGTTACTCTGGCAGACCGGGGGTACACACCCTTGCAGATCCTGCGTTCCTATTACCCCAACGATATAGAAATCGTGCAAACCGATATCATTACCAACGTTCTCTCGTCCTATCCCGGAACGCCTCTCAAACAGGGAAGCAGCGGTCTTGATGTACAGACCATCCAAACATGGCTCAATCGGATCCGGCGTAACTATCCGGCTATCCCTTCCATTACCGATCCCGCTGGAACCTTTGGAAGCAGTACCAAAGCGGCGGTTACAAAATTCCAAAGCGTCTTTAATCTGACACCCGACGGTATTGTTGGAAAATCGACCTGGTATAAGATATCCCGCCTTTATGCCGCAGTTACCCGGCTGGCGGAACTGGACAGCGAAGGAACGACTCTCGGAATCGGAACTGTTCCCCCAAGCTCCGTACTCCGCCAGGGATCCCGGGGTTCTGACGTCATTACCCTACAATACCTTCTGGATGTCATATCCGAATACTATCCGGGCATCCCCGCCCCTGCTCAGGACGGCATCTTCGGCAGCGGAACGCGCCAGGCAGTTATCGCCTTCCAGCAGATCATGGGATTGCAGCCGGACGGCATTGTAGGGAATCTCACATGGAAAGCCCTCTATGATGCCTATCTCGGAATCAATCAGAACATTCCTCCGCAAAAACCGGAGGGCGGAGCTGACACCTATGTTGTCCGGGCCGGCGACTCTCTCTGGCTCATTGCCCAGCGGTACAATACCACAGTGGATGCTATTAAGCGCCTGAACGGACTGACCAGCGACCTGATCAACGTAGGCCAGGTATTGAAAATACCCTCTTCCCAAGAGGCGTCCTATATCGAATACACCGTCCGTCCCGGAGATACTCTCTGGCTGCTCTCCAGGCGCTACAATACCACGGTGGATGCCATCAAAAAAGCCAGCGGACTGACCAGCGATCTGCTGAGCATCGGGCAGATATTGAAAATACCGACAAGATAAGATCGGGTAGGAGGCTACCCATTAGTTGGGCAGCCGACCTCCCACACCACTGTACGTACCGTTCGGTATACAGCGGTTCAATAGTTTTCACGCAACTTTCAGATAATAGTCAAGCATGGATATATAACCAAGCCTGGCTATTATTTTATTGGTGAGGGCAACACTTAACATCTGCGCTGTCCTCCAGTAACCCTTCCGGCTGTTGGCTATCTGATGCACCTGCCACTCTTCGAGTTTCAACGCTCTTAAGTTTCGGTATCTCGTCTTCACCTTTTTCCACTGTTTCCAATAGACTGCCCGTATCCTGCGCCGGAGCCATTCATCCGTCTCCGCCATCAGTCCTTTCATGTCTGCAAGTTTGTAGTAATTTATCCACCCTCTGACATACTCCGCAAGTTTCTGTCTCCGGTAGTCGTTACTCCACCCTTTGTTTTTCTGGGTGATCTCCCTTATCCTGCCTTTCATCTTCTTGGCGCTCTTAGGGTGTACCCGGAATCTGCACTTCCCTCTATTCCTGTAAAATGCGTATCCCAGATATTTTGTTTTGCTCACATGGGTTACTGTTGTCTTGGCTTGGTTCACTTTTAGGAATAGTTCTCCCTCTATAAACGGGATGATGTTTTCCAGCGTCCTCTCCGCACTTCTCCTGCTTTTGCAGAATATCAGCACATCGTCCGCATACCTTACGAATCGGTGTCCCCTGTGTTCCAGTTCCTTATCCAGTTCATTCAGCATCACATTTCCACACAATGGACTCAACGGTCCGCCCTGCGGTACGCCTTCCTCCGTTTTCTCGAAGAATCCGTTCTGCAATACTCCTGCGTTCAGGTATTTGTGTATCAGCGATACTACACGTCCGTCCTTGATTGTCCGTGACAGCACCTCTATTAATTTGCTATGCTTTACCGTGTCAAAGAACTTCTCCAAATCCACGCTCACTACATATACATACCCTTCGTCTACATTCTTCTTACAGGCTCTTAATGCGTCGTGCTGGCTCCTTCCCGGTCTGAACCCGTAGCTGTTCTCTGAAAACTGTGGTTCAAACAGCTGCGTTAGTTCTTGGGTAATCGCCTGCTGTATCAGGCGGTCTACAACTGTTGGTATTCCTAATTTTCTGACCCTTCCTTTCTCTTCCTTGGGTATCTCTACCCTGCGGACTGGGTTAGGCTTGTATTTCCCCTCCCGTATCTCCCGGATTATTTCGCTCTGGTTTTCTTTCAGGTAGGGCAGAAGTCCATCCACCTGCATTCCATCAATCCCACCTTTGCCTTTGTTTGATTTTACTTTCTTGTAAGCCTTGTTTAAGTTGTCTTTCCGCAAAATCAATTCCAGTAGATTGTCCGTCCAAAAGTCCGTGATGATGTGGTTGTTTTCAGTAATCCGCTGATAGACGGACACTTCCGCATACTCTTTCTGTTCCGCAGATACCATTTGCAGATAGTCTTCCATATGAAGTTGTCTGTCCTTAAACCCATCTTTGGTTACATTCATTTACTCACATCTCCTAAAGTTCAGTCCTTCCCACTACGTTTGCAACCATAATGGTACTATGACCTCTGCTGACTTCTCGTGATAAATCTTTTTTTCAACCGCTTCCGCAAATGTTTTATTGCATTGGCCGCGTCCACGAGACCTCCCCGGGTACTCACACGCTCTTTCCCTCTTATACTCACTCCATAACTACTAAATACATTTCCGTGCAGCTATCGGACTTTGGTTTGTTTGGCATCCTTATCCCTGCATTTAGCCTCAAATGTAGTAGGCCAGAGTTTTGCCTGATCCTTTCTTCAGATTCCACCTCACGATGGACACCCTTGGCTTCGGCTGTATCCTTCCCACTGCCGGGCGGATTGGGGACTTTCACCCGTTAGAACGTGTGCCCACCGGGCACACCAAAAGAACGCCTGCGGAACCCTTGTCCCGGGCGTTCTTTTTTCCTGCTATTATATCGGTTTCATGCGAAACCGCAGCACATTCCAGGAATGCTTCTTTAACACAACCGTAAGGCGGCCATCCGCAGGCTGGGCAAGCTCCCTGCTCTTTGGCACAACCCTGAATTCTTCCTCAAATGTATTCTTTGCGCAGGGATCCTCATCATAGAGCTCCCTCCACTCTACCGCCTCCACTTCCCCGAAGGAGCGTAACTCCAGGGTAAGGCCTGCATCCTCGTCCATGTCGCAGTTTGCCGCAAACACGGCGATATGCCCGCTCTCCTCGTCATAGGTACAGGATATCGTCATGCTCTCCTGCATTCCGTGATGCTCCGTCTCTTTGAGGGGCAGATTCGCACTGGGACGAAGCGCCTTCCCCCTGGCAAATCTGGCCGCATCCTGGAAAGGATAAAACGTCACCTGACGGAACGCCTTTCCGTTAGGGTCCGTGGTAATCATTCCCCCTTCGTTCACCAGGAGCGACTGGCAGGCAATTTTCACCCGATCTGCATAATTCAGGAATGTGCACAGAATGCCGCCGTAGATCATGGCGTCCATCTGCTTAAAGCTGGCGTAACCAAACTCCTGGCTCACGCCTCCCGGAACCGCACCCGTGTCCGTGATCACGCCCCACTCGTCAAAGGAGATGTTGACCGTCCTATCCGAATGCCTTTTTCCTTTCACAAAATCACAGACCCCTATCACGGTGTCCAGGTAATTTTGCAGATCCCGGAAAAAGAAAGGAATGTCCGCCTGGGTATCGTACATTTTGTAGGCGAGCTGCTTCTCCGGATTGTAGTTAAAATAGCGGTGCAGGGAGAGGTAATCGATCGAATCATAGCATTCCTCAAGCACCTGTCTGTCCCAGTCTCCAAAGGGCTTATGTCCGATCTCGTTGGTGCAGCTTCCGCAGGCCACCGTCTGAGCCGCAGGATCCAGCCACTTCACGATCTTAGCCGTCTCCTTGCAAAGCCTCGCATACTCCTTTGCCGTATGCATACAGATCTGCCACTCCCCGTCCATCTCGTTTCCCAGGCACCAGAGCCTGATATTATGGGGCTCAGAAACACCGTGCTCCCTTCGCTTGTCGCTCCACCAGGTGCCTTCCCGCACGTTGCAGTATTCCACCAGCTCTCCGGCTTCTCTGGGCGTTCCGGTTCCTAGATTCACCGCCATCATCAGCTCCACGTCCAGCTCTTTAAGAAGAGCCGCAAACTCATTGGTTCCCACCTGGTTGGTCTCCGTCACATTCCATGCCAGATCCTTCCTTACGGGCCTGCTCTTTCTGGGGCCCACACCGTCCTTCCAGTCATAGCCCGACACGAAATTCCCGCCTGGATAGCGGATCGTGGTCACTCCCAGCTCCCGGATCAGCTCCTTCACATCTCCCCGAAATCCGTTTTCATCCGCACTCTCATGCTCCGGCTGATAGATTCCGCCATACACGCACCTTCCCAGATGCTCCGCAAAAGAGCCAAACAATCTCTTATCCACGTCCCCTATGACAAAATCTCTGTCAAAGATAACCTTTGCTTCCTTCATGCTCCGCCTTCCTCCCTTCTTCTATCACGCTTTCACGTAGACGTCAGCCACCGCCGCCTCGATCAGCGCCAGTTTGTCCGAAATCTGCCTTGGACAGAGATTCAGGATCTGTTTTCCCCCGTCAAGAGGCAGCATGCACTGGCTGTATCCCGTGAAGGTGCAGCTGTTGTCAATGGAAACCAGACACTCCATTTTCTCCCAGAATCCCCTTCCCCCGTTACTGTTTGCCAGGATATGGGAAAATCCCCGGCCGGATACAAGAATCGTGCCCTCCGGCCCGCCCTGAGGAATCCAAGTCACGTAAGGGGTTCCCGTGAGATAGCTTCCGTCCTCGCACACCACCGGATTTCCCATAAAATCCACGTCTCCCCAGTCCTCAATCGAATCCGAGATCCGGAAATAAACCGGAATCCTGTCCTGATTGACCACTTCATAAACCATCACAAACCTTCCATCCGACAGGGCCGCCACGATTGGCATACCAGGGCGGAGCAGCCCTCCCGGAAAGGCAATGTCGATCTTTTCCTCACTCCAGGTGTATCCGCCATCTGCGGAAACCTTGTGGGCCAGCATCTGATTATAGCCCTTTCCCGCGGCATAACGCTCGTCCGAGTAAAAGCAAATCAGCCTGTTATCCGGCGTCACGGTAAGAAACGGCTCCCAGACTGGACGGTTGGTATCCTCTTCCTCCGGATCCACCAGGGCTTTTCCCCCGGATACAATCTCGCTCATAAATTCCCAGCTTTCTCCCCCGTCCACACTCTTATAAATATGAAGACAGCTGGAAGAGAAATCATCCGGTATGATGTTTCCGGCACAGAGTATGGTTCCCTCCGGCAGCTTCCCGCAGTCTGCGGGAAGCTCGTATAAATGCGGCTGAAAGCGGCAGCCAAGGCCCTTCTCCTTATCCTCCACCTTACTTTTCAGGCGCCAGCTGCGGGCCCGGTCCGTACTCTCATAGACGGGAAACACGGGCGTATCATGAGTGTAGCACTCAAAGGTTGCAAGCAGCGTCCCGTTTTTCTCTCCGTTGTGGGAAAGGCAGATTACACGGGGATACATGGCCCCCGGCGCCCTCTCGTCTGCCTTCGGGCAGTAGACCACGCTGGAATACCGCTTTTTCAACAAAATCCTGCTCTCATCACAGGCGTGCCGCACGCCGCCGTTTTCCTCGAACAAGGTATCTCTTACAAAATAATTTTTCATTTCCATCCTCTCTGCGGCAGACATTCTGCCGCACTTCTATTTTTTCAGGGAAAGTCGGATCATGTTGAAGGAAAGCTTCTTAAACCGCCCACAGATAAGCCCGCCTCCAAGCTCCGTTTCCTCATTTATGCGGGGAACCACCGCATCCGGCTTATCGCCCGTGTTCGCCGCATAGAGATCCTCCGCAAACAACTCCACGTGTTCGATCAGTTCACAGTCCCCAAAGCCGCTGACATCCATCTCAACTTCCATATCCCGCTCCCAGTTGCGGTTGATTATGAATATGGCCGCCTCGCCCGCCGTTTCGTCCATGCTGGCCGCCGCCTCTATGTATGGAATATCCCGGTATGCCGGAGTCTGGTTGAAATCGTTAAGGTTGTAGCCCTCCACGTCGAATCCCGGGCCGTCCACTGCGGGATTCAGGGAAATTCCTCTGGCAAAGCGAATCATCATCTCCAGGGGATAATACCCGATCTGCTTCCACACTCTCTCCTCATCATAGCCAATGTTGAACAGGCCGCCCGTCATACAGCCGATCTTCACCCGGTCCGCATGGCGCATCAGCATCATCAGCACGGACATAAGGGACAGGGTATTTAACATCTGACTCTCTTTCCCTGCGGGCTTTTCCGGATTTTCCAGATCGTTAAAGCGAAACGGCCTTTCCATATGAGCCGAAAACTCCGGATAGATACCGTGGTCAATGGCCCCGCACCTGCCCACCGTCACCTGCCTCTGCGGCGCAAAATTACAGCCGTACTCGTCAAAGGCGATCATCATTTTCCGGGGATCGCGCAGCATGGCCTGTACCACGTCGCAGGCCGCTATCTCCGTTTCCAGGAAATCCTCAAACACCCTGGATGCGCTCAGGAAAGCCGCCATGTTCCCTTCCGGCGCATTGTGATAATAGTGGAGGGAAAGATAATCCACGGTTTCATAGCACTCCTTAAGCACCTTAAGATCCCAGTCCGGGTACGTCCGGTTGTTGGGCGTGGAGGAACCGCAGACCACGGTTTCCGCCTCAGGGTTAATCCATTTCACTGTCTTTGACGCCTCGTGCACCTTGATTCCATAGCCCCTGGGATCCTTCTCAAAGGAACTGATCTGCCAGGGCCCGTCCATCTCGTTGCCAAGACACCAGGTTTTCACCTGATGCGGCTTCTCATAGCCGTTCTTCTTTCGAAGGTCAGACCAGTAGGTCCCTCCGGAAAGACTGGTATACTCCACACAGTGCATGGCGTCCAGAACCGTTCCCGTTCCCATATTAATGGTGTAGAGCGGATCCGTCTCCACCCGCCTTGCCCATTCCAGATACTCGTCGTGACCGACCTCGTTTGTCTCGTACTGTCTCCAGGCCAGATCCAGATGCGCCTTGCGCTCTTCTCTTGGCCCGATGGAATCCTTCCACTCCCAGCCCGAGGTAAAGTTGCCGCCCGGAAGCCTCACCGCCGTGATTCCAAGCTCCCTTGTGAGCTCTAAGATGTCCTTTCGAAATCCCAGATCGTCCGCCTTCTCATGCTTCGGATTCCAGATCCCGCCATAGACCCAGCTTGCGATGGGTTCCAGGAAAGCCCCGAACAGCCGCCGGTCTATCTCCCCCGCCTGAAAGACGGGATGAATCGTTACCCTTGTCTTCTTCATACTCTTATACCCCTTTCTCTTTATCAAAAGGAAGCAGACCCGCAAAGTCTGCTTCCCTTTCCTGTCGATATCAGCCCTTCAGTCCGCTGGTGGCCTGACCTTCCACGAAATACTTCTGTCCGAAAATATACATGAGAAGCATGGGGATCAGGGAAATACTCGCACCGGCAAAAGCCGCACCGTACTCAATGGTTCTCACCCCTACGAACATGGCAAGACCGTTTGCCAGAGTTCTCATCTGGGAGGTGCTTGTCATAATCAGAGGCCAAAGCAGGTCGTTCCAGTTTCCGTTAATTCCAAGAATAATCATGGTCACGAGAGCCGGCTTGATCAGCGGCAGCATGATCCGGGAGTAAATCCCGAACTCGCTCAGGCCGTCGATGCGGGCCGCTTCCTCCAGCTCCTTGGGAAGTCCCGCAAAAGCCGATCGCATCATGAATATCCAGTAAGCCGACGCAATCTTGGGAATAATCAGTCCCCAATAAGTATCATACATCCCGAACATGTGAATTTCAAGGAATTCAGGGATCATGATTACCTGGAAAGGAATCATCATGGTAGCAAGAAAAGTCACGAAAATAATATTCTTTCCCTTAAACTCATATCTTGCAAAGGCATAGCCCGCCAGCGTGTTCACCAGCAGCGCGGGAATCGTGGTTCCCACGGAAAAGATTATGGAGTTTTTCATATACTGCAGAATATCAATACGCTGCATACACTTGGTAAAATTCTTCAGCGTAAACTCCGCCGGGAAAAAGGTGGGCGGATAGGCGATAATCTCCGCATCCGGCTTAAACGCTCCAAGCAGCAGCCAGATAATGGGAATCAGCATCACCAGAGCCAGAAATATGAACATAACCAAAATCGGAATATGTATTAACGTTGATTTTAATCTTTTTCTTTTCATTTTTCCTCGCATTCTGTCACCGTCGCGTGACACTAAACTCATGGGAATCTTGTTGCTTGTTTAATCCTCGGTTTTAGCCATCACATAATACTGGATCAGCGTGATGATCATGATGAAGACAAACAGGAACTCGGACATCGCCGTGGCATATCCCATACGGCTTCCGGAATCAAAGGCTTTCGTGTACACATAGGCAACCAGCGTCTCCGTGGTAAAATTCGGGCCGCCGTCCGTGAGTGTATAAATCAGATCGAACACCTGCATGGAGCCGATGATCCTTGTCATGAGCAGGAACCAGAAGGAAGGCTTGATACAGGGCAGCGTGATGGAGAAAAACTGCCGGATCTTGCCTGCGCCATCGATCTCTGCGGCTTCGTAATAGTCAGAGGGAACGTTCTGCATGGCGGAAATCAGGATAATCGTGGAAATACCAAAGGTCCTCCAGACAGATACGGCAATCACAACGCCAAGGGTAAGTCCCGGCGTATTCAAAAAGTTTACCTTTCCCAGACCCAGCTGCCTCACCCAGTAGGTGATCAGGCCTACGTTGGAATGGAGAATGATCTGGAACATGATACCGATTGCGGTAGCACTGCAGATAATCGGAATAAAATAAATGCTGCGAAACAGCTTGTTGGTAAATGTGTTTTTGGTCAGAAGGGCGGACATCACAAGGCCCATGACCATCTGAATCGGCACTTCGATCAGAGTGAAGAGAACCGTGACCTTGATACTGTTCAAAAATCTGGCATCCGTCAGCGCTTCCTTATAATTCGCCAGCCCCACAAAGGTAGCGTTATCAAAGGAAATCTTCATATTCAAAGTACTGATGTAAAAGGACGCCAAGAGCGGAATCACATTAAAAACTACAAGCAAAATGGCAGCCGGAAGGATGAACAGATACGCCGCATGCTGCGGTTTGTTCCAATAGGAACGAATATTTTGAAACTTGTTCACTTCTATTTCCTCCTTTTCGTGTTGGTCATAAGGTTAAAAAAAGGGAGAACCAAAAAACAGTTATCGGTTCTCCCCCCGTCATGCATGACGGTTCATTCATTGCAACAAAAAGTTTGCAGCGCACACTTCCTGTTGTTCGGAATCTAAGGATTCGCTAAACTATTCGGCAAGAGCGTCGTCACCCTCATAGGTCTTAACAAGAGCTTCCACCTCAGCCTGCGTGGCTGCCAGTGCATCCTCAATCGGAGTGTCGTAAACAACCGCCTGCTTCAGGTTGCCCATAGCGGTAACAGCTTCTCCCCATCCCTGGAAGTCAGGATCCGTGGTAATCCAAAGGGAATCCTTGCTGGTATCGTCCAGAGCCAGAGCGCTCAGTCTCTCGTTGCCGGTATAAGCTTCCGTCTCGGCAAGAGGCAGATAAGCGGTAGGGAATCCAATGCTCAGCGACCATGCGCCTGCGCCGGTCTCTGTCAGATCCGTTCCCTCATTGCCGGTGTACCACCACTGCATGAATCTCTCGCATGCAATTCTCTCCTCCTCTGTAGCTCCGCTTGTCACGAAGAAGCCCGCAACGTCGCCCTGAGGCTCGTTTCCGAAGATCTTGCACATGCCGAAGTTCACGCCGGATTCGTCAGCTCCTGCAGCAAGCCAGGGACCATTCACCATGATACCGATCTGGTTTGCCTTGAACATGGAATCGATCTCGTTCTCAACCGGGTTGTCCTCGTTGTTGTACAGCTCCTTCATCCAGGTCAGATAATCAATATAACCCTGATTTCCCTCGATATCTACCGACCATTTGCCGTCGCCCGCCTTGTTGACAGCCCAGCCGCCTTCGATACCCATCACGCACATTTCCTGATTGCCATAGGAAAGGAACAGACCGGAACCGTAAACGTTGGCATCGGGATTGGTGATCTTGGACGCATATTCCGCCCACTCCTCGAAATTCTGAGGGGGCGCTTCCGGATCAAGGCCTGCCTGCTCGAACAGAGTCTTGTTCCAGTACATATAGTACAGGGAGTTCTGGAACGGAAGCGCATACAGAACGCCGTCTGTCTTACATACCTCGATGGCGTTAGGATTGAAATCCGCCTCCGCAAGCGTGGTGTTGTCCCACAGATCATCGATGGGAAGCAGATACTCGCCATAGCGGAATCTGTCGCCGGTTCCCATCAGGATAAGGGGTGCACAGTCTCCGGTGGGAAGCGTGGTAGCCAGTTTCTCGCCAAACTCGGAACTGATATCCATGTTGATGGTGATTCCCCACTCATTTGTCTCGTTGAATTCGTTTACCTTTGCCACAAGAGTGTCGCCGTCAGGGCCTGTCCAAGAGTTCCAGAAATCGATGGTAATCGGTCCGG